>Ga0315289_10000493_pt1 | contig 60888 bp, 42 predicted proteins | sample YL17G11_40_MG_FD_203452 | JGI IMG/M metagenome (GOLD analysis project Ga0315289, IMG submission 203452) | Sediment microbial communities from Yellowstone Lake, YNP, Wyoming, USA - YL17G11_40 | ecosystem: Environmental > Aquatic > Freshwater > Lake > Sediment | place: USA: Wyoming | collected... | reverse complement strand
CTGGAAATGCTCTCATCAAGCGTTTAGCCATCAGCCGATAGCCTGGAACACGCGCTAAAGAAGCGGGGCGAAAGCCCCGCCTTATTATCAGCGGCACGGGGAATCGCGGCATACCAACACTGGTGGACCACGTGACCGCTAAACGAAACAGGTCGTCAGGCGACATGGTTTCCCAGTAATCAAATTCCCGACACTCACGACTTATCTCGTCTGACTTATTTACCTATTTACCTGCAGTTTCCTCAGCCGATGGGCTACGGATTACCCCGGTTCGTCCACCTTTTTTACTGTTGCATCCAAAATTGGGTTAGACTATAATACTGATGGATGAGTGGACTAATATAACCTCGAAGAATCCGATGAAAAAGACTCTGTCTTTACTCCTAGCGATCTGGGGAGTCGGCGCATTCGCCGGGAGCGCGACCCAGACCGACTGGTCCGGCGGCGACGGCGTGGAGGGGCCGGTTACGGAGTGGAACACCACGTTCACCTCCCAAAACCAGGTGTCCTGGCTCTCCATCCCGGGTCAAATCGCCCTCTCCTCCCTCCCGCTGACCCGTTCCACCACGCACGTCGTCGTCGAGGATTACAACAAAGCATCCTCCGTCTGGTCGGCCGACCTCGACCGGGACGGCGATCTCGATTTGATCAGCACTGGCGACGGGGAGATCACCTGGTGGGAGAACCTGCTCGGTACGGGCGTGGAGTGGGTCAGACACGCAATTTGGGTGGGAATCGAACGGGTTTACTGCATCCGGGCCGCAGACATCGACGGCGACGGGGACGACGACGTTTTCGGAGCCGCGCCCGAGGGCAACATCGTGGCGTGGTGGAAAAACCTCACCGGCCAAGGGGACCAATGGCTGCAGATAACGATAGACGCCGAATCCGCCGGCCCCTACGCCGTCTCGGCCGGTGACGTTGACCAGGACGGCGACCTCGACCTCGTCGGGACCGCGTACTGGCAGGAGGCGGTCGTCGTCTGGTGGGAGAACGCCGACGGCGGCGGCTACGTGTGGATAAACCACCCGTTCGGCTTTGACTTCGATTCCGCCGCGGGCGTCCAGGCCGTCGATTTCGACGAAGACGGGGACGTGGACGCGCTCGTGGGCAGCGACGGGGACGAGCTGGCCTGGTGGGAGAACGCGGACGGCTGCGGCGGCACTTTTGTGCGGCACGACGTGGAGCCCGTTTTCGGGGACGCGTTTTCCGCGGAGGCGGTGGACGTGGACGGGGACGGTGACAACGACGTTATGTTCACCGGTTCGTTCTACCTCGCGTGGATGGAGAACGTGGACGCCCAGGGAACCGAGTGGGAGCACCACGAAATAGCCGACGTTTTCTGGGAGGGCTACTCCGTGGACGCGGCCGACCTGGACGGGGACGGCGACATTGACGTCGCCGCGGTGGACCGCGGCATGAACTACATCTGCTGGTGCGAAAACATCACCGGGGACGGGCTGACCTGGAACATGCATATTCTGGAGAGCTTCTACAACCCCATGTCCGTGCGCACCGCGGACCTGGACGGCGATGGCGACCTGGACATGGCCGTCGCCGTCGAAGTGGGGGACCGCGTAGTCTGGTACGAAATCACGGCGTTCAGGCCCTCGGGGGAGCTGGTGAGCTCCGTCCTGGACACCGGCGTCTACGCCCTCTGGGGACCGCTGACGTGGACCGCCGTGACGCCCGACGGAACCTCGCTCGTCGTCAGCGTGCGGGCTTCGGACGATTACGGAAATATGGGCGAGTGGTCGGACGTGCCGACCTCGGGAACCGACCTGACGGGGATCATCCCCGACGGGCTGCGCTACTTCCAGTACAAGGTATCCCTGAGCTCATCCGTCGCCGACGCATCCCCGATTCTTTCGGATATCACCCTGGAGTGGGAGGATGAATCTGGAATCGGGGACGCCGAGCTCGCCGCGTCCCCGACCTCCGAGGGCATCCTGGTCGAGTGGGCCGTGACGGGGGACCGCCCGGTCGGGTTCAGGCTGCTGCGGCAATCCGCGGGCGGCGAGCTTCACCCGGTTCACGAGGGATACCTCCCCGGCGGGGCGGCCGGCTACCTGGACCGGGGCGCGGCGCCGGGAGTCGAGTACGTCTACTGGCTCGAAGTCTTCGATGGACGCGTCGGAGAAGACGCCGACCTCTTCGGTCCCACCGAGGCCGTTTCCATTCCCGAAGCCGGCTTGATTCCGTCGCTCTCCATGTACCCGAATCCGGCGGATGAAAGCCTGACCGTCGTTTTCCTCCTCCCCGGCGAGGGGAGGATCGAGCTGGCGGTTTACGACCTGGCCGGGCGCCGGGTTGCCTCGCTCGATGACGGTGTGCGGCCCGCCGGGCGGAACGATGTTCGGTGGGACTGCGCCGACGCGCAGCCCGGCGTGTACCTGTGCGTCTTGAAAACCGCCTGGGGAACCCTCAGCCGGCGGCTGGTCATCGCCCGATAAACGAGACCTGAATTCAACCCTCAATGCCGGTCACCGGCTCGCGACCTGGGAGACGAAATGCGTAAATCTCTGGCCGTCCTCCTCCTCTTCCGCCTCGCGCTGGCCTTGTCGGGGAGTGAAACGCAGGAGCAGTGGGACGGCGGGGACGGCGTCCCCGGACCGGTGCAGCACTGGCGCGACAAATACGACACCTCAACCGACATCAATAATAGCCTTTCCCTCTACGGGTTCCGCCTGGGTTTCGAGCCGAATTACCAGTCCGTTGACAGCGAGTACTATGGGGCGGAGTACATCGACGTCGCGGACATCGACGGGGATCACGACGAGGACATCATCCACATCTCCCACCGGGACAGGATGGTCACCTGGCTGGAGAATTTAGGCGGCTCCGGGACGACGTGGACCGAGCACACGATAAACGGCTCCGCCTACTCGGCGCTGTGCGCCGTCGGCGCCGACTTCGACGGGGACGGCGACGTCGACGTCGCGATGACCCAGAACAGCTCGGAGTTCTACGTCACCCTGTGGGAGAACCTCAACGGTGACGGAACCAGTTGGCAGTACCACGTGCTGGACGATGAGTCGGAATCCGTCTGGAGTATCCACGCCGCCGACATGGATGCCGACGGCGACCTCGACCTCGTCGGCACGACGTACTACTACCAGACCGCGGCCACCTGGTGGGAGAACGACGGGACGGAGAACTGGCCGCGCCACCAGATCGGCGAGGCGGAAAGGGGGATGACCTGCATCGGGGTGCACGACGTAGACGGGGACGGCGACCTGGACGTCGTGGGCGTCTCCAATAACGACGAAACGCTCCTTTGGTGGGAGAACCTCGGCGGGGCCGTGCAGTGGAAGGAGCACTTCATCGCGTCCGTCCAGGAACCCATGACGGTATGCGTCTCGGACCTGGACCGGGACGGGGACGCGGATGTCTTGAGCGGCCACTACTACGAGGGACCGGTGATGTGGTGGGAGAACGTCACCGGCGGGGGGAGCGCTTGGGTCGAGCACACCATCGGCGGCGACGGGGTCGAGGACGTCACGGTTTTGGATTTCGACGGGGACGGCGACCGGGACGTAGCCGTGGTCAGTTCCTACTCCGTCACCTGGTGGGAGAACGTCGACGGCTCGTGCGGCGAATGGACCGAGCAGTTGCTCGATTTCTACTACGCCGTCTGCATCGAGACCGGCGACATGGACACGGACGGCGCGGACGAAATCCTGGGCGGCTCCGACATGGAGTACTACCTCCGGTGGTGGAAGCCCATCGTGTACGCAACGAGCGGCAACCTGGTCAGCTCCATCCTGGACATCGAGGACTCGACCGCCGACTGGGGGAAGCTCGACTGGACCATGGACCTACCCCCGGACACCGATTGCACCGTGGACGTGCGCTCCTCCGACGATTACGCCGACATGGGCGACTGGGTCCCGGTGGACGCCCCGGGGGACGACCTGAGCGATTACATCCACGACGGCGACCGGTACTTCCAGTACCGCGTGTCGCTCTCCACACAGGATACGGGCAACAGCCCGTACTTCAGCAAGATCCAGGCCGACTGGTACATCCCCACCGCGCCGGTCCTCACCGCCACCGAGCCCTACGACGGCGAGTCCGACGTCCCGGTGGATTTCCGGGTCCTCCTGGCCTTCGACGTGGAGATGGACCCCGACCCATCCCTGCTCCAGTTCACCTGCACCCCGGACCCGGGCGGGTGGGACGTCGAGTGGACCACCTACAACCGCATCGCCCTCCTGACCCACGATAATTTCGCCTTCACCACCGATTACACCTTCGAGCTGGTGGACGCGGTGTCGAAGTACGGCCTGCACCTGGGCGGTTCGTCCGCGCCGAACCCCTTCGGCTTCACCACCGAAGACGATTCGGGTATAACGCTCACGGAACTGTCGGTGTCTCTTCAGGACGAGGGGGTGCTGATCCGGTGGGATTGCACGGGAGACATTCCCGCCGGTTTTCGCGTGCTGGGGTGTGAGGTGGGGGAATCCCCGGAAGAACTGCACGGAGCATGGCTTCCCTCGACGGCGAGGATGTTCCTGCATCGGGACACAACGCCGGGCTCGACGGTGGAGTACTGGGTCGAGGTCCTGGACGCCCGGGGGGTAATCCACCGCTTCGGACCGACGGAGGCCGTATCCGTCCCTTCCCCCGAAATCGTCTTCTCCCTGGAAAGCGCCTACCCCAACCCGGCCCGGGACGAGGTGCACTTCCCGTATTCGATACCGGTCGAGGGCCGGGTGAACCTCACGGTGTACGACCTGTCGGGGCGCCGCGTCGCCGTGCTGGCCGACGGCCGCCGCGAGGCGGGGCGGCATGAAGAGGTGTGGGATTGCAGCTCGGCGGCCGCCGGCGTGTATCTCTACAGGCTGGATACCGGCTCCGGCTCCCTCCTGAAACGGTTTGTAATCGCGCGGTAGCTGACCTTAAAAAACTTCAAACTCGATGAAACACGCAACCCTAATTTTACTGTGCACCTTCGGCGCCGTCCCCGCCGTGAGCTACGTCGAGCAGGAGACCTGGTCCGGCGGCCCCACGGAGGAATCCACCGAGGGCGACTGGGATGTCTGCTTCTACGACTCCTCCTCGCTGAACTGGTGGGACAGCTACCAAAGCCTCCGGCTGCTTCCGCTCAAGAACATCATCGATCCCACCTCTCGAAACCTTTCCCGGCTCGTTTTCGGCGACTCGTGGTCTTCGCCTGTTGACAAAATCCGTTAGTTAACCTACGAAGGGGGCCGCGCGTCGGCCCCCTGTTGATTGCATCTTCGAGCGGTTGTCTCTATAATAAGGTTAGGGGTTCCTTGCTCATTCATGTAATCGAAAAACTGGAGGAGAGATGAAAAGGGCTCTGGTGTTGCTTTTGTCAATCCCGCTGGCCGCGCTGGCTTACGAGACGGCGGAGCAGACCGACTGGTCCGGCGGCGACGGGGTGCCCGGTCCGGTAACCAACTGGGAGGACACCTTCGATTCGGCCACCGACATCAACTGGTCGGGCTTACCGGGCAGATTCGTCCTGTCCAGCGAGGCGCTGGACACACCCGTCGAGCACACCGTGGACGGTGATTTTGAGGCTTGGTCGGTTTACGCAGCCGACGTGGACGGTGATGACGATACCGATGTTCTAGGTGCATCGTATATTTCAGACGAAATAGCCTGGTGGGAAAACCTGGATGGTTCGGGGACAAACTGGGAAAAGCACACCCTGAGTAGTGATTTTGGTGAAGCCCTGGGTGTTTACGCCGCTGATGTGGACGGTGACAGCGATCTTGACATTCTCGGAGCGGCTTTCCACGACGATGAGATAGCCTGGTGGGAGAATCCCGGTGAAGCGGGGCAGCCTTGGTATGAGCACTTGGTCGATGACGAATACAACTCCGCATGGTCGGTTCTCACCGCCGATTTGGACGACGACGGGGACACCGACATCCTTGCGGAGGGGGCAGACAACGTTACCTGGTGGGAGAATGCGGATGGTTCGGGAACTTTTTGGGACAAGCATTTCATCGGCTATCTGTGGGAAGCCAATGGGGTATCCGCGGGGGATGTTGACCATGACGGCGATATGGATGTCTTCGGCGCATCATCGCGGAACGATAAAATTGTCTGGTGGGAGAACGACGGCTCTGGCGGCGGTTGGGCCGAACATATAGTGTGTGAAGATTTCAACGGTCCCCGCTCGGTTTTTACCGCCGACATTAACGGGGATGGCGACCTCGACGTTATCGGCGCGGCGTATAACGATGATGCCGTTACCTGGTGGCAGAACGCCGACGGAGTAGGCACGAGTTGGCTCATGCGCCCCGTGGACACCGATTTTAACGGGGCGAGTTCGGTTTTTGCGGCCGACGTGGACGGGGACAACGACACCGACATTCTCGGCGCGGCTACCGAAGGCTCTGACGTTACCTGGTGGGAAAACGCGGATGGCTCAGGTACCAGCTGGATTGAACACCTTGTCGAAGGTGAATTCGTAAATGCCGTTTCGGTTTGCGCTTTCGATATTGATGGAGATAGCGACATTGATGTTCTTGGGTCTGGTTGGTTGGACGGTTACGTCGCCTGGTGGGAGGTGGCGGAGTTTCGGGATTCGGGAGAGCTGGCTAGCTCCATTCTGGACACCGGCGGCAGCCTCGGCTGGGGGATGGTGGATTGGGTTGACGACGCGCCGGCCGACACCTCGCTGAGCGTCGAGGCCCGGGCGTCCGACGACGCCGGCGCGATGGGCGACTGGGTGGAAATCGCCGAGGGCGACCTCTCCGATTACCTCCCCGACGGCCTGCGCTACCTCCAGTACCGGGTGGGCATGGAATCCGCGACCGGTGAGGCCACTCCGACCTTCAACTGGATTCGGTTCTCGTGGAGCAATGAAGAGGCAGTGGATGACGTTGAGTTGTCTGCGTCAGCCTCCGACGATGGGATTCTCGTTGACTGGACGATTCAGGGGGACGTTCCCGTTGGGCTGCGGATTCTGCGCGATTTGAACGGCGAGATATCTCCCCTCCACAACGATGCGCTCCCCGGGTCGGCGAGGCGCTTCCTGGACCGTGGTGTCGAACCGGGCTTCGAGTACCGTTACTGGCTGGAGGTTACCGAGGCGGACGGGACTGTAGAGCGCTTCGGTCCCACGGAGGCGGTTCGGATCGAGCCGGAGGGTCTTGTCCTGTCGCTCTCCGAGTCCTACCCCTCGCCGGCGGCGGACACGGTAACCATCGCATTCACGTTACCGGATGATGGGCCGGTGGAGTTGGCGGTCTACGACCTCGCGGGGCGGCACGTGGCGACGCTTTTAGACTCGGAGCTTACCGCGGGCCGGCACGAGACGACCTGGAATTGCGGCGAGGTTCCAAGCGGCGTCTACCTCTACCGACTGGAAGCATCCGAAGAAGCTCTCATCAAGCGTCTAATCATCGGCCGATAGCCTGGAACACACTCTAAAAAGAAGGCGGGACGCAGGTCCCGCTTTTTTATACGGCAGCGGCAGGGTGCGGTAATCAACGTGCTTTAATACTCCCGGGCGTGTCCTTCCGGATCAGGCGTCGGATCCGGAAGGAGAAAAAACCCGCCGGAGCGGGTTGCTGGCCGAAACGGCGCTTCACTCGGGTTCCAACTCGTCGCCCGGCCCCCGTTCGATGGTTTCCGGCGGGGCCGGGGCGGGTCCCTCCTTCGTCCCCACGGCCAGGCCCGAGGCGGTGGCGAAGTACACCGTGTTGGCCACCTCGTCGTAGGCGCAGTCCAGCATCACCGGGTCCACCAGGCCCTCCTGGACGCCGTGGTGCTCCCAGGCGTTGGAGGCGAAGACGTTGTAGATGGCCCCCCCCTCGGAGGCGGCCCAGATGGAGCCCTCGCCCATCCCGATGCCGTTGACCCGGTCCCAGGCCCCGCCGTTCATCACCTCGTTGAAGGTCTCCCCACCGTCGGTGGAGCGCCAGAGCCCGAGCCCGTCCGTGGACACCCAGACGTAGTCGCCCGAGGCGGCCACGCGGCGGAAGGGGTCGTAGCTGGCTCGGATGATCCACTCGCCCCTCTCGCGGTGGTACTGGGCCAGATAGCCCCGCTTGTCCGGGGAGACGGCCCAGACGGAGCCTTCCGTGATGGTGACGTCGGAGGCCGTCCGGTAGCCGCTCTCCTTCCCCATCAGCGGGTCGAGCTGGGTGAAGGTGACCGGGCGGGCCGGGTCGAAGGCGGAGGTATAGAGCAGCCCCTGGTCGGTGGCGATATAGGCCTCGCCGGCGAGGCTGGCGGCGCCGTGGCAGACCCAGCCGCCGTCTCTGGCGGGCAGAACCGCGGCGGTCCAGCGGTGGCCGATGTCCGACGAATAGACCGCCCCGTCCCCCAGCGCCCAGAGCACCCCGTCGGCAAAGACCACCCGGCTCAGGTTTCGGGGCAGCATCGGGTCCTGGACCGGGACGAAGCGCTCCCCCTGCATTTTCATCAGGCGGCCGCCCCCGACGACCATAAGCCCCTCCGGGGTCAGCGCGACGGAGACCAGTCCTTCCGCGGGCAGACCGGCCTCGGGGCCCACGAGCTCCCAGGTGAAGCCCCGGGTGACGACGCCGGCCTGCTCGGGGGTCAGCTCCGCCTCCTCGGAGATGGGCTTCACGTCGTCGCCGCAGCCCGAGAGCACCGGGAGTATAAGCGCCGGAACGAGTGGGATGAATCTGCGCATGGGCGGGGGTTATCCCTCTCCGAGGAGCTCCTCGTAAGCGGCGGCGGCGTTGAGGTCGTCCATCTCCGCCGGGTCGTCCGGTTTGACCTTTATCAGCCAGCCGCTCCCGTGCGGGTCGTCGTTGACCTTCTTGGGCTCTTCCACGGCCGCCATGTTGATCTCGGTCACCACGCCGGAGATGGGGGAGATGACGTCGTTGGCTGCCTTTACGCTCTCGACGACGCCGCACTCGCCTCCCGCCTCGATCCGGTCACCCACGTCGGGCAGCTCGAGGTAGACGAGCTCGCCCAGCTGATGGGCGGCGTAATCGGTGATGCCGATAGTCGCCTCATCCGGGTCGAAGATCACCCACTCGTGGGTATCGGTGTACTTCCTGTCATCGGGGTAGGACACTGGCTTCCTCCTTAGACGGCCCGTCTAAGTGCGGCGGGTCGGAATATCGGTTCACGCGTCAATGCCGTCCGCTATTTGCGGGTTCCTTCCTTGTAGAAGGGCGGTTTGACCACGACGGCCCGGCGGAGTTTTTCCCGGATGTTCACAAAGAACTCGGAGTCCGGCGCGCGGTGGGACGACGCGAGGTAGGCCAGGCCTATCGCCTTGCCCAGGGAGGGCGACATCGTCCCCGAGGTCACCTCGCCTATCAGGGTGTCGCCGTCTAAGCACTTGGCGTGCTGCCGGGCGATACCGCGCTCGAGCATCTCGAAGCAGACGAGTCGGCGGCCGGGCTTGGCCTCTTTCGCCTTGATCAGGGCGTCGCGCCCGATGAAATCGTCCTTCTCCAGCTTCACGGTCCAGGCCAGCCCCGCCTCGAGGGGGTTGGTGGTTTTGTCTATGTCGTTGCCGTAGAGGCAGTACTTCATCTCGAGGCGGAGGGTGTCGCGGGCGCCCAGGCCGATGGGCCTGCCCCCCAGCTCCTGGGTTTTCGGCCACAGGGCGCGCCAGACGGTCGCGGCGTGCGCGTTGGGGATGTAGATTTCGAAGCCGTCCTCGCCGGTGTAACCGGTGCGCGAGAGCAGCAGGTCCTTGACCCCGGCGACGGTCCCCACGGCGAACTCGTAGAAGCCGATGGGTTCCAGGGGGATGTCGGTCACCGACCGGACCACCTCCTCGGCCAGGGGGCCCTGGACGGCGATGAGGGTGGTCTCGTCGCTCCGATTGGTGACCTTGAGCCCCTGGGGGGCGTGCTGGGCGACCCACTCCCAGTCCTTGTCCACGCAGGCCCCGTTCACCACGGTCAGTATCCGTTCCTCGCCGAAGCGGTAGACCAACAGGTCGTCCACGATGCCGCCGTCGGGATAGCACATCGGGGTGTAGAGGACCTGGCCGTCCTTGGCGGCGGCCACGTCGTTGGTCACCAGGCGGTTGACGAAAGCTAGGGCGCCCGGACCCTCGAACCAGAACTCGCCCATGTGGGTCAGGTCGAAGAGACCCACCTTGGCGCGGACCGTGCGGTGCTCCTCGTTGATGGAGGTGTACTGGACCGGCAGCTCGTGGCCGGCGAATTCGATCATCTGGCCGCCAAGCTCCAGGTGAATCGAATTGAGCGCTGTTTTGATCATGAGAAGAGTCCTTTGCGAAGAGTGAAATCGGGCGAAAGTTTAGGACCCGGAGCCGGGGCCTGTCAAGGGTGATCAAGGCCCCACGGGGTTGATTTCACCGCCGGCTCAATCGCCCCACAAAAGATAAGCCAACTAATCCTCCAACAATTCTAGTCCCAAATATCTTCAGCCTCATTTAAACATAAGCGGCAAGCTGTTTTTCCAGCTGTGACGAAATCTTGGGCCTTGTAGACCACCACCAAATTGACAGGACTGATCTGGCCAGCTGAAGGGCAGTCCGGACGATGGTAGTGATTATCCTCTTTGCTTGCCACATAAACCGCGTTCATGCCGAGGGCGAAAAGTCCCAGTTGATTCGTCCACGCTTCGGCCATCAGCTCCTGGTAATGTACATGATTCCTGCAGTTGGGCAGGTAACGCCAGGCCACCGCCCAACCTTCCTTCAGCAGTTCTGCTCCTACATCCTTTCCACCCGGGAGTTCCACATACGCGAGCCACCGAAAGGGGTTGTTTCCATCCCGATCATCCAGGTCGCGCGTAAGGGTTACCACCATTCCCTCGGGTAGCAGAGCCGCCAGAGCCTTCTGCGCCTGCTCGAACCCAGTTTGATAACTCTCCGGTGTATTCACCCCGATCAACCGCACACGGTATCTGCATTCATTAGGATGTTTTTCATCTGTAGCGATACCGGCTAAGGCTTCAATGGCAAAGGTATCTCCATCTATCACCCGAGCGACCGTCACCGGCACGCTGGGGAAGTCAATCCTCTCCGCCGCAGTCGTGATAGCCGGGGCGAGCAGCACGGCCAGGAGCGCCGGGAGGGCGTAATTCAGCGGCCAGGGACGTGTCTCGGGATGCGTGACTCGGTCCATTCGAATCCTTCTCGAAGCTGATCAGTACTCGCCCTTGGGGGGCCAGCGGGTCTCCAGCCAACCCCGCTCCTGCCAGTAGGCGTGGTCCCCCTTGAAGAGCTTGCGGTTGCGCTGGATCAGATCGCGCAGGAAACGGTGCTGGGCGGCGTGGAGCCCCAGCTTGGGGTATCTCCGCTTCTCCCGCACAGCCAGGACGAGCTCCTCCCCCAGCCGCCGGGCTCTCGCGAAGAGCGCCTCGCCGTCGTTGGGCCGGGAGTAGACCATGAAAACCCCCGCCAGCTCGCCGACGAGGTCGTACCCCAGCATCTCGCAGCAGGTGCCCAGGTAGCGGGCCACCTCCTGCTCCCCCATCCCGGCGGAGGTGGCCACAGCCACGGCGTGCTTCCCGGTCATCTCCGGTCGGTGCAGGAGCGCCATGGAGCGGTCGAGGAAGGCCTTGAGCTGGGCGGTGACGCTGAAGACGTAAACGGGGCCGGCGAGCACCAGGGCGTCGGCGGAGCGCATTTCCGCGTGGAGCGCGGCCACGTCATCTTTTATGGGGCACGGCTCACCCACCAGGCACCGGGCCTGGGCGACGCAGGGGCGGACGTCCATCCGGGCGACGTAACGCAGGGCCACCTCGCCGCCCGCCTCGTGCCAGGGTTTCACCAGTTCGGCGGTGAGGGTCGCCGTGTTCCCCCCGCCGGCGTGGGGCGAGCCGTTTATCACCAGAAGCTTCACCGTTCACCTCCCCGGTGCGCCCCATATCCTACCCAACCTGGAACGGGCTGGCAACCCTCGGGAGCATGTCTTCGCGCCCGGAGTAAAAAAAGGCGGGACGCCGTCCCGCCACAATCGCTAGAAGAGCCGAACTACGCCGCCTCGTGGGGTTTGGAGGGCGATTGTTTTTTCTTCCCCCTGGTAGGTCGCACCGTAGGTCGCACCGTAGGTCGCACCTTCCCCTCTAACCGCAGCGATTCCTTCACCGGGTTCAGCCGCTCGCGGATGATCCTGGGGGTTATCCTCACCTCCGTCACCGGCGTGGGGAGTTCGTAGAAGGCCTCGAGCATGATCTCCTCGAGGATGGCTCGCAGGCCGCGGGCGCCCACCTTGCGGTCGAGCGCCTCGGAGGCAACCTCCCTGAGCGCCGCCGGGGTGAAGGTGAGCCGGACGTCGTCCAGCTCGAAGAGCTTCTGGTACTGGCTGACGAGGGCGTTCTTCGGCTCGGTGAGGATGGCCACGAGCTGGTCCTCGGTGAGCGGCTCCAGCCGGGCCACCACCGGCAGCCGACCCACCATCTCCGGGATCAGACCGAACCTGATTAAATCCTCGGGTTCGATGCGGGCCCCCTGGATGGCCTCCCGCCGGTCCTGTTTCGGGATCTCGGTGAAGCCCAAGACCTGCTGACCCACCCTGCGCCCGACGATGTCGTCCAGGCCGTCGAACATCCCGCCGCAGATGAAGAGGATGTCCGTGGTGTCCACGTGGATGTACTCCTGCTGGGGGTGCTTGCGCCCGCCCTGGGGCGGCACCGCGGCCTCGGTCCCCTCGACGATTTTCAGGAGCGCCTGCTGGACGCCCTCGCCGGATACGTCCCGGGTAATCGAGGGGTTGTCGGACTTGCGCCCGATTTTGTCAATCTCGTCGATGTAGATGATGCCGCGCTGGGCCCGCCCGAGGTCGTAGTCGGCCGCCTGCAAAAGCTTCAGCACGATGTTCTCCACGTCCTCGCCCACGTAGCCCGCCTCGGTGAGGGTGGTGGCGTCGGTGAGGGCGAAGGGGACGTCGAGCACCCGGGCCAGGGTCCGCGCCAGGAGCGTCTTGCCGGTTCCCGTGGGGCCGACGAGGAGGATGTTGGACTTCTCCAGCTCCACCCCGGAGGCGTCCATATTGTGGGCGATGCGGCGGTAGTGGTTGTAGACGGCCACGGCGAGGATTTTCTTCACCCGGTCGTGGCCGATGACGTAGTCGTCCAGGCGCGCCCGGATCTCTTTGGGGGTCGGGACCTGTTTGAGGGTCTCTCCCCGGTCGGGTGTGGTGCGTCGCAGGGCGTCGGCCGAAATTTCGACGCACTTGCTGCAGATGTTGGCGTTGGGCCCCAGGATCAGCCGGCCCACCTCGCCCTGCGCCCGACCGCAGAAGCTGCACCGGAGCTCTTTATCCGCGTCCAAAGGCCTTCGTCTCCAGGAGTTGGGGAATCTTGTTCGAGACGAGGGGCATCGCCGTTTCCGGCGGGGAGATAGCCTCTCGCCCAGGCTCAGATTTCGCGGCGTTCCAGAATCTTATCCACCAGGCCGTACTTGATCGCCTCGTCGGCGGGGATGAAGTTGTCCCGGTCCGAGTCGGCCAAGATTTTCTTCGGGGTCTGGCCGGTGTGCCGGGCCAGAATCTCGATCAGGCGGGTCTTGAGGCGCTGGACCTCCTTGGCGTGGATCTCGATGTCCGACGCCTGACCCTCGTAGCCGCCCATGGGCTGGTGGATCAAAAGGGTCGAGTTGGGCAGGGCGTAACGCTTGCCCTTTGTCCCGCCGGCCACCAGCACCGCCGCCATGCTCGCCGCCTGACCGATGACGTAGGTGGCCACGTCGGGCCGGATGAACTGCACGGTGTCGTAGATGGCCAGCCCCGAGGTGATGAATCCCCCGGGCGAGTTCACGTAGAGCGAGATGTCCTTGGTGGAGTCGTCCTGCTCCAGGAACAGGAGCTGGGCTATGACCAGGTTGGCCACGTTGTCGTCAATGGGTGTTCCGAGGAAGATAATCCGCTCGCGCAGAAGGCGCGAGTAGATGTCGTAGGCCCGTTCGGTCCGTCCCGACTGCTCGATGACTATGGGTATCAGGCTCATCCGGCCACCTCGTTCCGGGTTTAATGCGACGCTCCCATCTTTGGGAGCCATTATAACATCAAACGCATGAGCGGTGAGCGGGTCTATTGACTATAAAACCGCTCGATTTATTGGTAATTAATTTCACCCTACCCCATTCACTTAATTTTTTTATGCTATACTCCTTATGCACCAAGCCGTATTCAAATACTTACTATTCGCATTCTTAATAATTAGTGTAACTTCGCGCTATACCGAAGGATAGCCGTTAAGGAGGCAAGATGCGCCTGGTCGCGTTACTCATGATTCTCGTCGCTGTGTGCGCCTTCGCGGAGGCCCTCCCACCCGACAGGATCATCGCCGATTGCGAGGCGGGGAAGCTCGACCGGTACTCCGAGCTCCTCTACCTCGTGAAGTACATCCGGGCCTACGACGAGCTGCCGGTGGAGTACCAGAACACCGAGGGCGCGGTCATCCCCTCGTACACGCCCTACCTCAAGTACGTGGTCGATCATCTCGGTGAGCTCTCCGCGACCCAGCAACAGGACATTTCCGGCTACATGTACCGTCCGGGGCAGTCCGGCTACCACCAGTCCAGTCAGTACCCCATCCGCTTCCACTGGTTCCAGAGCGGGCAGGAGGAATACGTTGACAAGGGGCTGGGCTACGCCAACTATTCCTGGCACATCGAGACGGACGCCGACTACCCGAACCGGTTGTGGGCGCCGCCGCCCGACCTGGGCGTGGGCGGGAGTAACGACTACGACTTCTACCTGGAGAACATCTCCGGCGGCGTGTTGGGCTACTGTTCGCCCGAGTACCCCTACAGCCCCACGCCCCGTTACGACTACACCTCCTGGATCGCCGTAGACATCAACCTGGACGACAACAATTATCGCTCCACCGTGTGTCACGAGCTGGCCCACGCCGTCCAGTTCGGCGCCGACTCCGCCGAAGACCGGATGATGGAGGCGGGCGCCGTCTACCACGAGGACATCGTCTACCCCGGCGCCGGCCACGACTACGGCATCGTGGGAGACTTCCAGAGCAACCCCCAGCGTACGCTCGTCTTCTCCTCGGGCCTGTGGATGTACGGGGCCTGGATTTGGTACAAGTTTCTGGAATTGAACTACTTCGACGAGGACGGCTACTGGTACGACGACATGTACCGGGACAGCATCCAGTCCAGCTCCTACAACGACCCCAGCATCTACGAGACCCTGGCTGAATATCTGGATGACGCGGGGACGAACCTGGCCGATGCCTTCCACCTGTTCGGCGTCTGGCGCGTGTTCAGCGGGACCTATTCGGACGACTACCACTGGCCGGTTGACATAAGCGTCAACCTGGCCTGGGCCTGGAGCCACACCGTCGTCGATTACCCCGTTGAGGACTTCTCGGTGCCCGACGCCCGCATGCCCCAGAAGATGGCGACCAACCTCATCTGGTTCGCCACCAACACCGAGCACGAGATGTTCGCCATCTCCTTCGACGGCCAGAACGAGGTCGGCGACGAGCACCGCCTGTGGAAGGTCTCCGTGGTGGGCATCCGGCGCGACGGCGGCGAGCCCGACGTCTGGGGGATGAACGTCGACAACGAGCACAACTACGGCTCCATCGTCATCAGCGACTGGTCGCCCTACCTGAAAATCGCCATGCTCATCACACAGTACGGCGACGGCAACCTGAACCCCGACGACCCCGATACGAGCATGTGGGGCCGCGCCGGCACCTACACCTACAGCGCGTGGATCACCGACGTGGGGGCCGACGTGGCCGACCTCGCCGGCCGGACGGTGGACGAGGGCGTTCTTCTGACCTGGCGGGCCGAGGGCGACATCTCGGGCTTCAACGTTTACCGGGGGACGGAGCGTCTGAACGGGCTGCCCCTGGATTCCGCCGCGGTGAGCTACCTGGACCGCGGGGGCTCGGGCGGCGAGTACTTTCTGGGCTTGATTGACCCCGCCGGGGTGGAGGTGCGCTACGGGCCGGTCGCGGTAAAGCCGAACCCGTATTCCCTGCGGTTGTGCCTGGAGCAGAACTTCCCCAGCCCGGTCGTCGGTTCGACGACCATACGCTTCGCGCTGGCCGAGTCCGGTCCGGTGGAGCTTTCGGTGTACGACCTTTCGGGGCGGCTGGTGGATACCATCGTTGACGGCGAGTTGGAGGCCGGTCCGCACGCCTGCGTGTGGGACGCCTCGGGCCGCGCCGACGGGGTTTACCTCTACACCCTGACGACCCCCGACGGCAGCCTGACCCGACGCCTGGTGGTCGCGCGCTAGAACGGCGTCTCGTCCGTTGTGTGTCGAAGGGGGTCGTGGCTGACCCCCTTTAATGTTGATAAAACTGACTGACATCCGAGAAAATTTGTGCTATGCCTTGGGGCGCCGTTGACCGGCACCGGAAAAAATGGAGGACCAATGCGCTGGGCCGCGTTAATCACAATCCTGGCGGCAGCGGGCGCCTTCGCGGCGAACCTCCCCCCCGACAGGATCATCGCCGACTACGAGAAGGGCGTGCTCGACCGCCAAGAGGAGCTTTCGTACCTCATCCGGTACGTCAAGGATTACGAAGCTCTTCCGGTGGAGTACCGGAACACCGAGGGCGTCGTCATCGGGTCGTACACCCCGTACATCACTTACGTGCTGGACCACCTCGACGAGGTGGACGATCCCGCCCGGGGGGAGATTCTGGACCTTCTGGCCCGGCCCTCCTCGGTGGGGCACGTGGAATCCGATGAGTACTCCATCTGGTTCCACTACTTCGATTCGTCTTACCTGGCCTACGCCACCGATTGCCTGGGGTACGCCGAGATCGCGTGGGGCATCGAAACCGAGGATGGCGACCCCGACCGCCTCTGGCCGCCTCCGCCCGACGGCTCCGCCGGGGGCAGCTCGGATTACGATTTCTACCTGGAGGACATCACGGGCGGTGTGATGGGTTACTGCGTCCCCGAGTCGCAGTACGGCGGCGATCCGGACCGCTACGGCTTCACGAGCTACATCGCCATAGATATCGGTATGACGGAGGCTTATCTTCGCTCCACGATCAGCCACGAGCTGGGCCACGCCATCCAGTTCGGCGCTGACTACGCGGAGCAGCGGCTGATGGAGGCGGGGGCGACGTACCGGCAAAACCTCGTCTACCCCGGCTCGGGACACGCCTATTACCAGACCAGTGATTTCCAGGCCTACCCCCAGTACACCCTCATCAACGCGTCGGGGATGTACCAGTACGGGGCGTGGATCTGGTACAAGTTCCTGGACCTGGTCTACTTCGACGAGGACGGCTACTGGTACGACGACATGTACCGGAACGCCGTCCAGCCCGATTCCACCAACGACCCGAGCATCTTCGAGACACTCGACGATCTCCTGGCCGACGAGGGCTCCAACCTCACCGATGCTTATCTGCTGTTCAGCGTCTGGCGGGTGTTCGCCGGAACTTACTCGGACGATTACCACTGGCCGGTGGACATCCCCTACGATCTTACGTATGCCTGGAGCCACCCCGTGAGCGACTACCCACTGGACGATTTCTCGGTGCCCGACGAACGTCTGCCACAGAAGATGGGGATGAACCTCGTCCTCTTCTCCACCAACACCAACCCGGAGATGTTCGCCGTCTCCTTCGACGGCCAGAACGAGGCCGGCCAGGAGCACCGCGTGTGGAAGGTCGCCGTGGCGGGCATCCGGCGCGACTCGGGCGAGCCCGACGTCTGGGAGATGGACGTGGACAACGAGTACAACTACGGCTCGCTCATCGTTGACGATTGGTCGCTCTACAGCAAACTGGCCCTCGTCGTGTGCAACTACGGCGACGACAACCTGGACCCCGACGACCCCGATTCGAGCATGTGGGGCCGCGCCGGCACCTACACCTACAGCGCGTGGATAACCGACGCGGGGGCCGACGTGAGCGACCTCGCCGGTCGGGCGGTGGACGAGGGCGTGCTTCTGACCTGGCGGGCCGAGGGCGACATCTCGGGCTTCAACGTTTACCGGGGGACGGAGCGCTTGAACGCTCTGCCGCTTGACACGGAAGCGGTGAGCTACCTGGACCGCGGGGGCTCGGGCGGCGAGTATTACCTGGGCTTGATCGACCCCGCCGGGGTGGAGGTGCGCTACGGGCCGGTTGCGGTTGACCCCGCCGATTCCGGCTCCCGCATGATGAAGCTGGAGCAGAACTTCCCCAGCCCGGTGGCGGGGACGACGACCATCCGCTTCGCCCTGGCCGAGGCCGGTCCGGTGGAGCTTTCGGTGTACGACCTGTCGGGTCGGCTGGTGGATACCGTCGTTGACGGAGAGTTGGAGGCCGGTCCGCACACCTGCGTGTGGGACGCCTCGGGTCGCGCCGACGGGGTTTACCTCTACACCTTGACGACCCCCGACGGCAGCCTGACCCGCCGTCTGGTGGTCGCGCGCTAGACCGTGATAGATCAACAGGAGGTGCCCTTCCCGGCGCCTCCTTTTTTTAATCGGAAGGTGGGTCCGGATCGGTCCGGGAAGACGGCCGATCGGCCCCAACGCCGGCTGTTGTGTGTTAATATTCGGAGGAACCTGGGAGGCCGTTCACCGTGGACAAGGCCGATGTCATCGTCGTGGGCGCGGGGCACGCGGGCGTCGAGGCCGCCCTGGCCGCGGCCCGTCTGGGCGCCAGGGTCCTTGTGGTCAACTCCGACCTGGAGGACGTGGCCGGAATGCCATGCAACCCCAGCGTGGGCGGCGTCGGGAAGGGGCACCTCGTCCGGGAGATAGACGCCCTGGGCGGCGCTATGGGCCGACTGGCCGACGGGGCCAGCGTGGGCACCCGGATGCTCAACACCAGCCGGGGGGCCGCCGTCCGGGCGCCGAGAGCCCAGTGCGACCGCCGCCTGTACCGGAAGGCCGCCCGGAAACTGCTCTTCTCCACCCCCGGCGTCCGACCCTTCCAGGGCCACGTCGCGGAGCTTCTGACCGACGGCGGGTCGGTCCGGGGCGTCCTCTTGGAGTCGGGCGCCCTGCTCCGGGCTCCGGCGGTGGTCCTGTGCACCGGGACCTTCCTCGGGGGGGAGATTTTCGTCGGGCTCGACCGCTTCCCCGGGGGCCGGGACAACGCCCGCCCGGCGGATGCCCTCTCGCAGAGCCTGGTGAGGGCCGGGGTGCGTCTTGTGCGCCTGAAGACCGGCACCTCGCCCCGCCTGGACGCCGCCACGGTGGACACGGACTGCCTGACCCGCCAGGACCCCGACGACCCTCCGCCGCGCTTCAGCTTCACCGGCCCCCCGCCGCCCGGACCTTTTCTCCCCTGCTTTTTGACCTACACCGGGCCGGCCGCACACGGGGCGATACGCGCCGGGCTCGACCGCAGCCCGCTCTTCACCGGCCTCATCCAGGGGGTCGGACCCCGCTACTGCCCCTCCATCGAGGACAAGGTGGTCCGCTTTCCGCACCACGGTTCCCACCAGCTCTTCCTGGAACCCACGGGCGCTGACGGCGACGAGTACTACGTTGCCGGCCTGGCCACCAGCCTGCCCTACGACGTGCAGGTTAGCGTGCTGGCCGCCATCCCCGGCCTGGAGCGGGCGCGGATAACCCGTCCCGGTTACGCCGTGGTGTACGACTGCGTCGAGCCGGGGCAGCTCCGGGGGAGCCTGGCGGTGGAAGGCGTGGGGGGGCTCTACGCGGCGGGGCAGGCCTGCGGCAGCTCGGGGTACGAGGAGGCGGCGGCCCAGGGGCTCGTCGCCGGAGTCAACGCCGTCCTCGCCCTCGACGGCCGGGGGCCTTTCCTCCTGCGGCGGGACCAGGCGTACATCGGCGTGCTGGTGGACGACCTCGTTCACCGGTGGGGGTCGGAGCCGTACCGCATCTTCACCGCCCGGGCGGAGCACCGGCTGCTCCTGCGCTCCGACAACGCCGACGAGCGCCTGACCGCCCTGGCGTCGGAACTAGGGTTGGTCGATAAAACGGTTGAGCGTCGGACCGCGCTCAAGTATCGCTGGCGGGACGAGCTGGTCCGCTGGGCCGACGGTCGCCGGTTGAAGAGGGCCGACGCGGAGCGGTTCGGCCTCGCCGGTCTGGAGGGGGCGACCGCGACCGAGCTCATCCGCCGCGGCGGGGAAGGCCTTGCCGCCGTCATTCGGGAGCTGGCTCTGGGCGACGACTCGCTGCCGCGGGACCTCCTGGTTGACCTGGAAACGGGCGACCTGGCGGCGGAGGCGCTGGAGGTGGCGATGGTGGACCTCCGCTACGCCGGGTATCTGGAGAAGGAGCGGGACTCGTCGGAGCGGCGGACCGCCCTCGGGCTCCTCGTAATCCCCGAAGGGCTGGACTACCGGCGCGTCCTGGGACTCCGGCGGGAGGCGGCGGAGCGGCTGGAAAAAAACCGCCCCCGCTCGGTGGCCGAGGCGGGCTCCCTGCCCGGGGTGAACCCGCCCGACATCACCTGCCTGGTGAGTCACCTGAAGCGCCGGATGAACGTGCACGGCGAGGGTTGAGCGGGGATGAAAAAGGGGGTCGGGGAGCGCGCTGAATTGAAACGGAAGGTTTTAGTGGGTGGCGTGTACGACGTAACCGCCAGGTACTACGACAAAATCTACGCCTTCAAGGACTACCAAGCCGAGGCGGAGCGTCTGGTTGCTTTCATCCGCGTGCTCCGACCAGAAGCCGGCGGGAGGCTCCTGGACGTGGCCTGCGGCACGGGGGCCCACCTGGTCCATCTGCGCGAGCATTTCCAGGTCGAAGGTCTGGACCTCTCGCCAGTGATGCTGGAGGCCGCCCGGAAGAAGCTGCCCGATGTGGCCTTTCACGAGGCGGACATGACCGACTTCGAGCTCGACCGCCGCTTCGACGTGGTGACCTGCCTATTCAGCTCCATCGGCTACGCCGTGACCGAGGACGCGCTGCGCCGGGCGGTGGGCTGCATGGCGCGCCACTTGGTTCCGGGCGGGGTACTGGCCCTCGAGCCCTGGTTCACCCCGACGACGTGGAGGCCGGGCACCGTCCACCTCCTGACCGTGGACGAGCCGGAGCTGAAAATCGCGCGGGTGAGCACCAGCTTCGCCGAGGGGCGGCTGTCGTACTTCGATCTGCACCTCCTGGTCGCTACTCCCGACGGGACGGAGCACGGCATCGAGCGGCACGAGATGGGCCTCTTCGAGCGGGGGGAGGTCGAGGGCGCGCTCAGGGCCGCGGGGCTGGAGCCGTCCTACGACGACCGGGGTCTGGACGGGCGGGGCCTGCACCTGGGGCTGAAGATAAGATAGAGGTGCCGGGGTGAGACTGATGTCATTTGATCTTCAAGGTGCGGATAACCAGAAATGCCTGAGTCTTATATTTTGTGCTATATATTTTTCGGTAACTGACACTTGTAGGGCTGATGATCCTTATTCGTCCTATAGCCAAAGATTGGCCTCTTTAACAATATATCGCAATTTCCCAGCTACCTGATAAACCTTAGACCGGACAAACTATGGTCGAAACGCTCTGGCAGAACTTCCTCCAGTCGCTCTACGTCCACCTGCCCTTCGCCCTGTTGGCGCTCATCCTCCGGTGGGTGAGCCTGTCGGGCTTCCTCGGCGGCCTGGGGATAGGCTGGCTGGTATTCCTGGGGCTGGGCTGGCGCGGGTGGGTGGTGCTGGCCTTCTTCTTCGCCCTGGGAACTATAGTCACCCGGCTGGGGTATAAAAAGAAGGAAGCCCTCGGGCTGGCCCAGGAGGGGAAGGGCCGGCGCGGGAGCAAGCACGTGGCGGCCAACTGCGCCCTGGCGACGCTCCTGGCCGTCGCCGCTTTGCTGGTCGGCGAGGTCTGGCCCGGCGGCGTCGCCCTCCTGACCGCGGCCTTCGTCGGCGCCCTGGCCACGGCCACCCTGGACACCGGCTCCAGCGAGCTCGGCCAGCTCTACGGGAAGAAGCCGGTTTTGATAACCACCTTCCGCCGGGTGGAGCCGGGCACCGCCGGCGCGGTCTCCTGGCAGGGGACTCTTGGCGGACTGGCACTGGCGGCGCTGGTGGGCGTCCTGGCCGCCGCCGTCGGGATGTTCCCCTGGTCCCGGGTCTGGATCCCCCCCGCGGCCGGGCTCATCGGCGGAAGTTTCGAGAGCTACCTGGGGGCGCTCGCCCCTGCGGGAAAGCTCTCGAATGAAATTGAAAACTTTTTGAACACGGTGGTCGGCGCCGCGGCCGCATTCCTGTTGGCCTTAATCTGAGGTTGTCATGCCCCTGGAACGCCGCCTGACGCTCATGGACGCCTTCGCCATCGCCGCCGGGGCGATGATCTCCTCGGGCCTCTTCGTCCTGCCGGGCATCGCCTACGCCAAGATAGGTCCCGCCTCGATCTTGGCCTACCTCGTGGCCGGCCTGTTGATGGTCCCCACCATGCTCTCCGTGGCGGAGCTGGCCACGGCCATGCCCAAGGCGGGCGGTGAGCATATCTTTGTCACTCGCGGCTTGGGTGGGGTGGCCGGGACCATGGGCGGCCTGGCCGACTGGTTCTCCATCTCCCTCATAAGCGCCTTCGCCCTCATCGGTATCGGGGCCTTCGCCAGGCTGGCCTTCCCCGGCCTTTCCGAGCTCGGGTTCAAGCTGGTCGCCGTGGTCGGGGCGGTCCTCTTCACCGCCCTGAACCTCCTCTCTGTCAAAATAGCCGGCAAGGTCCAGGTCGTCCTCACCCTGGGTCTCTTGGCCATCCTGGGCTTTTACATCGTCGGTGGTTCCACCGGCATCCAACTCGCCCGGTACGAGCCCTCCTTCACCACGGGCTTTCGGGAGTTCTTCTCGACGACGGGGCTCGTCTTCATCAGCTTCAGCGGCCTGACCAAGCTGGCCAGCATGGGGGAGGAGATAGACGACCCGGGGCGGAACATCCCCCGGGCGCTGTTTTTCTCCTTCATCGCAGTTCAGTTAGTCACGGTCTTCGCCGTGGCGGTGACCTGCGGCCTGGTGGAGCCCGCCGGTCTGACCCATTCGCTGACCCCGCTCTCCGACGGCGCCCTGGTCTTCGCCGGGGGGTTCGGGGAGATAATCCTGGCCGTGGCGGCTATGCTGGCCTTCATCACCACGGCCAACGCCGGCATCATGGCGGCCAGCCGAGTGCCTATGGGGATGAGCCGCGACCACCTCCTGCCCCGCCTGTTCGCGAAAATTTCCACGCACCGGGGCACTCCCACCACAGCCCTCGTCGTTACCGGTGGCTTCATGACGGCCATGATAATTTTCCTGGACCTGGAGGCGCTCATCAAGGTCGCCAGCACCAGCCTCCTGTTCACATTCTGCATGGTGAACCTGAGCTTGGTCTTCATGCGCCTGGCCAAGGTGAAGAACTACCGGCCGAAGTTCAAATCCCCCGTCTTCCCCGTGCTGCAGATTCTGGCGATCATCGTTTACGTATTTTTAATCGCCGAGATGGGCACCGTAACCCTGCTCCTGTTCGCGGGCCTCTTGGTTCTGGGTTTGGGATGGTATTTCTTCTACGCCCGCTTGCACATCCGGAGCACCTCGGCGCTGGTGACACTCACCGAGCGCCTCCTATCGCCCAGCCTCCAGGGGAACGCGAGCCGGGAGCAGTTGGAGAAAGAGCTGCTCCAGATCGTCAAGGAGCGGGACGACATCCGTTTCGACCGCTTCGATCATCTGATCCTGCGGGCGCCGCTCGTTGACCTGCCCCGGAGCGTGACAGTGGACGGGCTCTTCGGGATAGTCGCCGACCATCTCCACGAACGGCTGGGCCTCCCGCCCGAGGAGCTGGTGCGCCTGCTGCACGAGCGGGAGGCCGAATCCACCACGGCCATCTCCCCCGGGCTGGCCATCCCCCACGTCATCTGCCCCGGGACGGGATGCTTCGCGGTGATGCTCCTGCGGTGCCGGGAGGGGATAGACTTCGGGGCCGACACCGGACCGGTGCACTTCGTCTTCGTCATGGCCGGCAGCCGCGACGAACGCAACTTCCACCTGAAGGCCCTGATGGCCATCGCCCACATCGTCCGCGAGGTGACTCTGGAAACGTTAGTCAATACGGCCGATACGATGGAGGAGATACGGGACCGCATCCTCCTCTCCCGGCGTCCCCGGCACAATTGAGAAGTATATTTTTTCTTGCGAAATAAAGCTCTTTTCTTGTGGGAAAGCCACTCCTGAGCTATACTGTACCCGTGAACTCCACATACACAAAAAGAACCGTTCACAGATCGTCCCCCGCCACGCCCCTGGAGGTTTCGATGCTCCGTTTCAACCCAAGCCTGTGGCTAGTGCTGCCTCTGGCTCTGGTTTTCTTCCTCGGCTGTCAACCCGAGGAAAACGGGGAGGACGAGGTGGTATCGGACACGGTCATCGAGGGTGAGATAGTCACCGATGCCGATACCGTGGACGAGGGCGAGCTGGTGACCTTCACCGTGCCCGATAATACGGGTACCGTCACGGCGACAGCGGACGGGTTCCGCGTGCAGCTCTTCGCGGGCGTCTCCGAGGATAACGCGCGGAAGCTGGCCCGGGAGGCCGAATCCGCCCTGGGAGTTCCCGTCTACGTGAGCTACATGGACGGGTACTGGAAGGTGCGGGCGGGCGACTGCCGCACCCGGGCGGAAGCCGAAACCCTGCGCAACCGGGCGCGCAACGCCGGTTACGCTGACTGCTGGATCGCCGCCGATACCGTAGTTCAGTAGCCCTTTCCTCCGACTACCCGTGACCCCTCGAGTTCGCCGATTGGATAATCCAAAAACCAAGCGATGGACGAAAGGACGCACCTTGCGGGTAGTTGTCTTTGAGGATTGCCGCTGGCGTGAGCTCTTTCCGTTGACCGAACTCCGACCGGTCTGGGACCTGTCCCTCGGCATGGGCAGGCTCTCGGACCGTTTGCGTAGGGCCCTGCCCAACATCTCCTGGTGGCCCCGGCCGGAGCTTCGCGAAATCTGCAAGGGTCCGCTGTTCAATCCGGAAGAGCTGGGCGACGAGCCGCTCCTCTTGGTCAACGGGGCGGTGTGCGAGCCGGAGACCCTGGCGGAGAAAGTCACCCTCGGCAAGCGGGGGGAAGAGGTCTTCGCCAACGGGGAGGAGAGGTGCCTGGCCTGGGCCCGCCTGGAGCCCGGCGAGGCGAGGGAAATCCTGGGCGACATCCACACCTCGGACCCCCGGTTCATCGAGCGGTTCCTGACCGGTGAGCGGTCCAAACGGCTGGGCTCGCCCAAACGTGGCGCGGAGGCGACCCGCCTTTTCCGACGCCCCTGGGAGCTCGTCGAGAGGAACGCCGAGGCGCTCCGCCGCGATTTCGCCGTCTTCACCCGGAAACCCAAGTGGAAGGGCGATGTCCAGGGCGATCCCGAGCTGGTCTTCATCGAAGAGGGCGCCCTGGTAGAGCGCGGGGTGATCTTCTCCACCACCCAGGGCCCCGTGGTGGTGGCGGCCGAGGCCGAGCTGCGCGCCCCCTCGCGGATCGAGGGGCCCTGCTACATCGGACCGAAAACCGTGGTGGATTCGGCCCAGATCCGTCCCGGGTGCTCCTTCGGCCGGAACTGCCGCGTCTCGGGCGAGGTCGAGGCGAGCGTCTTCGCCGATCACGTCAACAAGCACCACTACGGTTTCATCGGGCACGCCTACCTGGGTGAGTGGGTGAACCTGGGCGCCGGAACGACCAACTCGGACCTGAAAAACACCTACGGGGAGGTGCGGGCCCACGGTCCCGACGGCCGCGTTCCCACCGGCCTCGAAAAGGCGGGCTGCTACCTGGGCGACCACGTGAAGCTGGGCATCGGCACCCTGGTGGGCACCGGGGTCTGTGTCGGCCCCTTCGCCAACGTCTTCAACTCGCCGCCGGTGGGTGGGTACGTGCCGCCCTTCTCCTGGGGGTCCTACGGCGGGTTCGAGGTCTACGAGCCGGCCAAGGCCCTGGAGGTGGCGGGGGTGGTGATGGCCCGGCGCGGGGTGGAGCTGACGCCCGGCTACCGTCGGCTCGCCGAACGGCTCGCCGAACGGTACGCCTCGAACCGATGAGGCGGACGGCTCGCCGAAACGCCCCGCTCTTTCTCGGGTCGGTTCTGCTCCTCGCCGCCTGCGGGAATCCGCGTCAGGGGATTGATGCCTCCGGGGGGACCTCGGCGTCGGAGAGGCTGGCCGAGGCGCGGGCGGTGGCCGTCGCGTACCTGCCCGACGGTGTACTCTGCGAGGCCCTGGGGCTGGATTGCGGGCCGTCCTTCGGGGATGGACGTTGCCCAGATTGGACTTATACCTTTTACTCCGCGGCCGCCGCGTCCGTCCTCCGGATTCACCTGGGACCCGACGGCTTGATTGCCCCGCTCGGCGAGCCCGAACGGCTACTTCCCAGTCAGTCGCCCCCCGCGTGGGACGGCGGTTTCTTCATTGATTCGGATTTCGCCGCCAAGTCGGCCCGCATGGCTTCGGCGAGCCGCTCGGCGAGCCGTTCGGCGAGCCGCGGGGAGGGCGGCATCCCCTCCGAGGAGACTCCGGTAAACGAGCGCCTGCGCCTGTACGCCAGAGAGTTCCCCGACGGAACGAAACCGGTGTGGGAGTTGACCTACACGGTCCGCGGCGCGACCGGGTTCAAATCCCGGACGGTCACCGTTGACGCCGCCACGGGTCGGATGCTCGAAAACGAGCCCTTTTTCGAATGAAGGTTCACGTAGGCAGGGGTGTGGTGGCCGGATTGGCGGGGGGCGCGGCGAGCCTTCTCTCCCAGCTTTTCCTGCGCACCGCCCTGGACCTGGGCCCCCGTCTGAGCGACCTCTACCCCGAACTGTTCGGCCGTCTCTCCGGGTGGGACGTCTTCGTTTACTGCCTGTTCATCCTCGCCGAGGGCGCCCTGGTCGGATACCTCTACGCCCACCTGCAGCGCAGGCTTCCGGGGGGCGGCTGGCTCAAGGGGCTCCTTTTCGGCGCCGGGCTGTGGGTCGCGGTGAACCTCCTGCCGCTGATCGGGTTCTCCGCCTTCTTTCAGGGACCGGCCGAGGGGGAGCTGACCCTCTGGTCCCTGACCTGGCTGGGGTTGATCCTCATCCAGTCCTGGGTCATGTCTCTATGTTTCCAGGGTCTTACGACGCCGGGACGGGGGAGTGGAGATGGATGACCCGGTCGAACCGAGCGCAGCGAGCTATGCCCCCGGCAAAAGGCACCGGGAGCTGGTCCGCCTCATCCGCGAGGCGAACCGACGCTACTACGTCCTCAACGCCCCCGACCTCTCCGACGCCCGGTACGACGCGCTCCTGCGGGAGCTCATCGCCCTGGAAGAGAGGCATCCGGAGCTCGTCACCCCCGATTCCCCCTCCCAGCGCGTCGGTGCGGCCCCGAGCGAGCGGTTCGAGCCGGTCCGCCACCGCGCCCCCATGCTCTCCCTGGCCAACGTGCTCACCGTCGAAGAGTTCGGCGAGTGGCTCCGCCGCTGTCTGGACGGCCTGGAAGGCGAAGAGCCGATCCTCGTCGCCGAGCCGAAGATAGACGGCCTGGCGGTGGAGCTGGTCTACGCGGACGGCGTGCTGGCCCAGGCCTCCACCCGGGGCGACGGGACCACCGGCGAAGGGGTGTTGGCCAACGTGCGCACCATCGGCGCGATTCCGCTCCGGTTGAGCGGCCAATCGCCGCCCGAGGTAACCGTCACCGGCGAGGTGTTCATGGACAAGGCGGATTTCCTCCGCCTGAACCGGTTCCAGGAAGAGCTCGGGGAAAAGCCCTTCGCCAACCCGCGCAACGCCGCCGCCGGTTCCCTCCGCCAGCTCGACCCGCAGATAACCGCCCGGCGACCGCTCTCCTTCCTGGCCTACAGCCTCGTCAACGCCGACGAGCTGGGTTACACGAGCCATCGGGAGAGCTTCGCGGCGATGGCCGGCTGGGGCTTCCCGGTGAACGGCCCCCTGGAAGCGGTGGAGGGGGTGGAGGGGACGAAGGAATACTATGACCGTCTCCTCACCCGTCGGGAGGGGCTCGGACATGAGATTGACGGGGTGGTGGTCAAGGTGGACTCCCTCGGACAGAGGGAGCGGCTGGGCGCCATCGCCCGGAGCCCGCGCTGGGCCGTGGCCTGGAAGTTCCCGCCGGAGCGCGTGGTGACGCGGCTCTTACGGATTGGGGTCTCCGTGGGACGCACCGGGGTGCTGACCCCGGTGGCCGAGCTGGAGCCGGTGAAGGTGGGCGGGGTGACCGTCTCCTCGGCCAGCCTGCACAACGCCGACGAGATCGGGCGCCTGGGCGTTCTGTCGGGTGATTTCGTCGAAATTCAGCGCGCGGGGGACGTCATTCCCGAGGTGGTCAGGCCGCTCGTCGAGCGCCGCGACGGTTCGGAAAAAACTTTTCAAATGCCCGACCGCTGCCCGGCGTGCGGCGAGCAGGTCGTCCGGCTCCCCGACGAGGTGGCGGTGCGCTGCGTGAACGCCGACTGCCCGGCGCAGGTGCGCGAGCGGCTGTGGCACTTCGCCAGCCGGGGGGCGATGGACATCGAGGGGCTGGGCGGCAAGGTGGTGGATAGGCTCCTTGCGGCCGGACTGGTCAAGAGCCCCGCCGACCTCTACGAGCTGACCGCCGACGAGGTCGGGAGTCTGGAGGGGTTCGCCGAAAAATCGGCGGAGAACCTCGTCGCCGCAATCGCAGCCAGCCGGAGCGCCACCCTCCCCCGGCTCGTTTTCGCCCTGGGCATCCCCCAGGTGGGCGAGACCACCGCCGAGGCGCTGGCCCGGGCCTTCGGGAGCGTCGCCGCCCTGGCCGCCGCGTCGGAGGAGGAGCTGACCGCGGTGGAGGGGGTGGGACCCACGGTGGCCGCCGCCGTCCGCGATTTCTTCGCCAACCCCCGCAACGCCCGGCTGGTCGAGCGGCTCCGGGGGTACGGCATTGACCCGCGCCTGGAGGTCGTCCGGAAGGAGCCGGGACCGCTGGAGGGTCTCACCGTCGTCTTCACCGGCGCGCTCGGCCTCCCCCGGGACGAGATGGCCGCCCGGGCCAGGGCCGCCGGGGCCAAGGTCGCCTCCTCGGTGTCGGGGAAAACCGACCTGGTCGTGGCCGGCCTGGACGCCGGCTCGAAGCTGGACAAGGCCCGGGGGCTCGGCGTCGAGGTCATCGGCGAGGAAGAGTTCCTCCGCCGTCTGGGGGAGACCATCTGACCCCCCGGCGTAGTATAATGGGGCCGAGGCTCCTTTTATTATCACTATGACCAAACCGCTCGTCGTGACCGCCGCCCTCGCCCTGACCGCGGCGCTCTCCCTGGTCATCGCCACCGGTACGGCCGACGGTCCGGTATTGACCGTCGTCGTCACCAGCGACACCTGGGGGGAGCTGGCCACCTGCGGGTGACCGGCCAACCGGTTGGGCGGGCTGGCGGAGAGAGCCAGCCTGATCGAAAGCCTGCGCGAGGATGATCCCGGTCTCGTTCTCCTGGACACCGGGGACCTCTTCGGCGTGGACGACAAGCCCCGCAAGGCGGAGGCGGTGCTCGACGTTTACCGTCTGGCCGTCTACGACCTCATCGCCCTGGGCGACCAGGACCTGTTGGGCGGAGAGATGACGCCGGCCCGGCTCCTGGGGGAGCTCCCCTTCGCCTGCGCCAACCTGACCCCCCTGGCGAACGACCGACCCCCCTTCCCGGCGACGCTCATCCTGGAACGCGGCGGGGTGAAGGTCGGCCTCGTGGCGGTGATTCACCCCGACTGTTTCGCCACCGGCCCCGACCTGGCCGCGCTGGGCTACGGTGTGTCGGACTGGCATGAGCCGCTGCGGGAGGCGGTGGAGGGTCTCGAGGCCGCGGGCTGCGACATCGTCATCGTCCTGTCGCACCTGGGCGTGCCCGGCGAGGTGGAAATCGCCGAAAATTTTCCCCAGGTGGACCTGGTCGTCGGCGGGCACTCGGGGCTCTTCCGGCGGCAGCCGGAGCTTGAGTACGCGGCGCCCATCGTGTGGCCCGGCCGGAAGGGGCGCTACGTGGGCGTCGTCCGGCTGAGCCTCGACCACGATACCTTTGGGCACCTTTTATCCTACGAGGCTATCCCCGTGGACGGCGAGGTGCTCGAGGTGGACCCGGCGACGCGCGCCGTCATCCTGGCCTACGAGCGGGAACGGTACGAGGACTGGCTCGCGCGCTTCTACAAGCCCGAGGGCGATTACGCCTGGCACGGGGCGGATTACTGCGGCGCCTGCCACGCGGAGCAGTACGCCCAGTGGTCCAGGACCCCCCACGCCCTCGCCTGGGAGTCCCTCGTCGCCACGGGGGACGACCGGAACCTGGAGTGCATCCGGTGCCACGCCACGGGCTTCGGCAGACCCGGCGGCTTCGGCAGCCTCGAGCTCACGCCGCACCTCACCGAGGTCGGCTGCCAGATGTGCCACGAGACCCCGGCGGAGCACCCGGCGGGCGAACCTCCGCCGGCGGTCGAGGCGCGCATATGCGCCGTCTGCCACAAACCGGGCTACGACGACGACTTCAGCTTTTCCCGGGACGCGGAGTTTATCAAACACTAGAAGGCAAGGGGTTTAACCGAGCGAAGCGAGCTATGCCCCTGGCAAAACCCCTTGTCTCCATTTTTTAGAGGTTGCCGATGGACGAGGAGAAGGTCTTGCGGGCGGTGGATCGGGCCCGCGAACTTTTTGCCGAGGAGGGTTACAACTGCACCATGGCCGTCATGTCGGCTCTCTTGGAGCTTGCCGACGGCGACCCGCTGGATTACCTCGGCCTGGCCGCCCCCTTCGGCGCCGGCACCGCCCGCGCGGGCCTGACCTGCGGTGCCCTGACGGGCGCGGTCCTGGCGCTGGGGGTGCTCAAGGCCCCCAAGACCTACGAGAACCGCGAGGCGATAGAGGAGTCCTACCGGCTGTGCGCGCCGGTGGTGAGAGGTTTCATCGAGGGAATGGGTTCCGCCCTCTGCGCGGAGATAACCGGTGTGGACATCGCCAGTAAAGAAGGTCGGCGCAGGTTCGTGGAGCTCAACGTCCTGGAGAAAAAGTGCGTCCCCGCCGTCGAGCTGGCGACGCGACTGGCGGCTGAAATCATCCTACAAAATGCAGGGCAAGGGGCTTAAGCCCCTTGTCTCTCTCTCTTTCCGATTCGACAACGATAAACATGCGGATTGTCGTCCTTCAACTTCTGACGGCGACGGCCCTGGCCGCCGGCACACTCGACCCCTCCCTGGAGGCGGAGCTCGACCACGACCCGGGCTCGCTGACGCCCGTGGTGGTCGTGCTGGCCGAGCGCCCCACCGACCTTCACCTGGACCGTTACGCGACGGCCCTCGCCCCCGATGAACGACGGGCCGCCCGGTGGGCCCTCCTCGAGGGGATGTGCGAGCGGTCCCAGGCACCGGTCCTTGACTTCCTCCAACGGCAGGTACCCGGAGAGGTGGAGGACATCCGGCCCCTCGTTTTATTGAACGCCGTGGGAGCCCGGGTGACGGCCGACGTCGCCCGGCAGTTGGCCGATCTTCCCGGCGTGGACCACGTCGCCGGGAGCTCCACCACCGACGACGCCCTGTGCTCCAGCGCCGACATCACCTGGAACGTGGGCCGAGTGGAGGCCCCGCTGGTCTGGGGCGCGCCCTACGGCTACACCGGCGACGGGGTGGTGGTGGCCGTGGTGGATACCGGCTGCGACTTCGAGCACCCCGACCTGGCCGACCACCCCTGGATCAATGAAGGCGAGATTCCCGGCAACGGCCTCGACGACGACGCCAACGGCTACGTTGACGACGTCAACGGCTGGGACTTCTACTACGACGACGGCACCGTCCTGGGTCCCGAAGACGGCCACGGGAGCCACGTGGCAGGCATCGTAGCCGGAGACGGCAGCGCCGGGTCGCAGACCGGCGTGGCCCCCGACGCCCGCATCATGGCGGTGAAGGTTTTTTCCGACACCGGCCGCGGCACGGAGTACATCGCCTGGGACGGGATGGACTACGCGGTGGGGATGGGCGCCGACGTGATGAACCTGAGCTTCGGCTGGTACCAGAATCAGACCCACAACCAGCCGCTGTGGCGCGATGCGTGCCGGACCGCCCTGGAGCTGGGCGCGGTGATAGTCGCCGCGGCGGGGAACGAGGGCGACAAGACGGGCCAGTACCCACCGCCCGACAACATCCGCACCCCGGGCGACGTGCCGGAGATAATCACCGTCGGCGCCACCGAGAGCGCGGACGGGGTCACCTTCTTCTCCAGCATCGGCCCCGTGGAATGGGCCTTCGACCCGCCCTACGACGACTGGCCCTACCCGCCGGGCTGCATCAAGCCGGACCTCTGCGCGCCGGGGGGGACGGTCAATCCTGGCGAGGGCATCAAGAGCATAGACGGCCGCCGGGGGGGCTACATCAACATGGAGGGCACCTCCATGTCCACCCCCCACGTGGCGGGGGCCGTCGCCCTCCTGCTCCAGGCCGACCCCTCCCTGACGCCCGAGGAAGTGAAGGACTACCTGGAGCTCTCCGCCCTGGACCTGGGCGAGGCGGGCAAGGACAACTTCGCCGGTTACGGCCGGCTCCAGTGCCTGTTGGCCCTGTTGGCGATGCAGGTGGGCCTGCGGTTCAGCGATTTCAACCTGACCGAGACCGCCGACGGCGTCCTGGCGGACTGGACGCTCACCCGCCCCGACCTCGTGGAGGGATACCGCCTGTACCGGAAGGTGGACGAGGGCCTCTGGGAGCCGCTGAATCTCTCCCCTGTGACAGCGGGACCCTACCTGGACCGCGACGTCGAGTGGGGCCGGCAATACGCCTACCGCGTCGTGGCCCTCGTCTCCGAGGGTGGGGAGCTCTCCCGCGGACCGGAGACGCTCATCTGCGGCCAGGGGCTGCAAACACCCCGAGCGGTGCTCGGTTATCCCTACCCTTCCCCGGCCTCGGGCGCGGTGAACTTTCCGTTGACGTTCCCCATAGCCGCCCGGGTGGAGCTCGCGGTCTACGACCTGTCGGGCAGGCGAGTAGCCCGACCCTACGCCGGGGAACACGCCGCCGGACGTGAGACGGTCACCCTCCCGACCGACGGCCTGGCCCCGGGGGTGTATCTGGCAAAACTCACCGACAAAACGAGCGGGTCGAGCACCCTCCAGCGTTTCGTCGTCGCCCGATGACCCTCTCTATTTTTAAACAAGGGATTTATCTCCCCGCCGGGCTTGGGCGTACCCTTTGTCTCCATTCAGGAGGTCGAAAATGCGGAAACTGGCCTGGTTCCTTTTAATCCCGGTCTGTCTCATCCCCCTCGCCTGCGGGCAGGTCGTGACGGCGCCCGAGCGCCGCGACATCGTCCTGGAGCGCTTCGGCGTCACCTTCAGCATCGCCAACGACCTCTGGGATGACGGCGAGCTCAAACAGGACCCGGCCAACGACTCCGACACCGCCATGCTCCGCTCGCCGAAGACCGGGGCCTACCTATCGGTCATCTGCCAGAATCGGGGGCAGGACCTCACCGTCGAGGACCGCGACCTGGCCCTGGAGGACAAGCTCTGGGAGCTGGAACCGACGTTCCCGGGCATGACGGAGGTGGGGCGGGAGGCGGTCGGGCTGGCCGGCGTCGAGGCGGTCCGCGTCGAGTTCACCTTCAACGTCGAGGGTGCGCCCTGGCGCGCCTGGGACTGGACGCTGGTCAAGGGGCAAACGCTCTGCGGCATCCAGTTCGCCGCGCCGCAGAAGGACTGGGTGGGTCTGATGGGGGAGATGGATGCCGTGCTGGCGTCCTTCGACATGACCGGGGCGGAGGTAAAAGCGCCGCTCGCGGGTTGATTCCCACCCCGGCTTTGTGCTAGGCTTCTCCCCTCCTGGGGCGTCGTCTAGTGGCAGGACAGCAGACTCTGGATTTGCTTACGGTGGTTCGAATCCATCCGCCCCAGCCAGGAGGCCGAAACGGGCCGGGCTTGTCCGATACGCGCAGACAAGGGGCTTAAGCCCCTTGCTCCTTCCCGACGCACGCGACCGACGCGTGAACCGAGCGAACCGAGCTTTAGCGAGCTACGCCTCTGGCGAAGCGAGTTATGCCCCCGGCAAAAGGAGTTGACAAGACCGGCCCGTTTGAGTTACAAAAGCGTTGCTCTGGCGGCATCGTCTAGTGGTTAGGACGCGTGGTTCTCAGCCATGCAACCGGGGTTCGATTCCCCGTGCCGCTGCCACCTATACCAACAGTAGAGCCTGATTTCAGGCTCTCTTTGTTGATAAGTACCGGATTCCAGAGGATTTTCAGGTGCGCGGTCTTGGAACCGCGCTTTTCTTTTTGGCCGATGTAGATTCGGACCACGAACATCCTCAGGAGATTTACGATTTCTTTCTCAGAGCCATCGATGTCCAGTTTATTCAATTCCTCTCGCAGGAGCCGTAAGGCTGCGTACGCGCTTTCGCGGCTTATTTGAATCGGTTTCTCCCCTTGAGCTTCCTCCAGTTCCCGCGTCAACTCATCCCGCTCATCGTAGAGTGGCCGCAACTTCTCGTGAGTGAGACGGATGGCGTCAAAGGACTCTCCCACCTCATCGATTACACGCTCCCATTTATTGAGGTTCCTACAAACCTTGTCGAGCTTGGCTTCTAACGCAGAGGTGTCTCCATTCTCTTCCGAGAGGTCCACGATTCTGTCCACAAGCTGCTCGATGTTCTCCACGGAGTCTATGCGCTCAAGAATCATCTCCAGGACTGCATAGATGACCGCCTCTTGGCTGACCGAGGTCAAGTTGCAATTCGAGGTGCCTCTCATGGCCTGCGAGCACGCCAGGCGGTTGTGTCCCCAACCCTGTAGCCGCTTTTCGCAGTGCTCACACCAGGCAAGGTCTTCCAGGAAATTGGAGCTGACAACATGGGGTGATTTTCGGGTGTAACGCCGACGCCTCGCCTGGACTCGTTGCGCAAGCTCCTCGCTTATGATTGGCTCATGGGCATTCTCATTGACCACCCACTCGGATTCAGGGCGTACTTTCTCCGCATTTGGATTCCTTCGGCGGCGTTCCCTGTCACCGCTCCGATTCCAAAGGGCTTTGCCCAAATAGGCATCTGCGTTACCGAGGATAAGAGTCACGGCGTTGGTGTCCCAGCGGGTTCCTCCTCGTGCGCGAGGTACACCGCGTTCCGTCAAATCCCTCGCGATTGCCCCTCTGGACTCACCGTCTGCCACCCGTTGAAAAATTTCTTTGACGACTTCGACCTTCTCGGTATCCGGTTCAAGTTGCGATTTTTTTATCGGCTCCCCGCGCTTGTTCGTCCCTTTCTCGAAGTGGACCAAGCGATAACCGTAAGGTGCTGGACCGCCGGCGCGATAGCCCTGCAGGATGTTCTCTTTCATCCCCCGCTTAGCGTCCTGAGCGCTCTTCATAGAGTGGAGCTGATCGAAGACGCCGTAGATGGCGCGGAGAAGCATGTCCACCATCTGGTTGTTAGTCGATGGGAGCTTAACAAAAAAGACCTCGACGCCGGCGCGCTCCATCTCACGAATGAGCACTGCTTGGGTAACCTGGTCGCGGCTGATTCGGCTCGTATCCCAGACGTACACTTTTTCAAAGGGGCGGGGCTTCTGTTTTGCTAGAGCGACGAGCTCCATGAAGCCCAGGGCATCGAAATGGGATACGGCGCTCTCGGAGCGCCGTTCAACTACCATCTCACCGGCTTTTTCAGCGAGGGATTCAAACTCCCGGAGCTGAGAGTCACAGCTTAATTCGTGCGTGTCATTCGAGCTCCGAGCATAGAAAGCGACTCTTTTCCGCGGTCCTGCCTCAGGCGTGATTCCCATCTCTACACCTTCTCGAAGTGTATCCAACCGACGACTTGGCCCAGCATCTCAAACCTCGTACAGACATCTTCCAGCGGGGATAAAGAGCGTCTATCTTCGAAAGATGAGCTGAAAGCCAGAGACGGTCTGATAAGTACCTGATTACCCTCCCCACGACATCCATGGAGCACGAACATGCCCATGAAGTTATCTTCCTCCCAAAGCAACAGGGATATGTACGGGGTGCGGAAAAAGAATCTTTTGCCGTCTTTCGTCTTCCGATAGCGGGGGAGATCGTTTTCTTTGATCGGTTTGATCGCCAGATAATCGCCAGGCCTGAAGAAGATGTTTCTGATAGTGCTCTCCTGTGCCAGAATAATAAATTCGGCTCCGCGCATAATCATTTCTTGGGGCACGTCTACAAGGGTGGCTTTTTCAAGCAGATTGTGAATGGAGTCCGGCCGGTCCCCGGGAAGCTTTTCTAGTAGAGGCAGGCTGGATGTTTTCTCCCTCATGTTGACCTCTACGCCCGTTATCAGCCACTCAAGCGAGACTTGAAAGATGTCGGAAAGTTGCAGCAGGTATAGAACTGACGGCACATATCTTCCCGTCTCCCAGTTCGCGATTCGTGTCTGAGCTGCTCGAAGGCTCCCTGTCCCGGCGAAATGCCGTGCGAGGTCCCTCTGCGTCAACCCGAATCTCTCCCTAAGCTCTTTCAGCCTGGTTCCGATTTCACCCCGGTTTGACATGCTCCATCACCTCCAACGGCGCTATCTTATCACAGCTACTCCTACGTGTATACCATATTTTCATCTACTTGCTCTTGACAACGCTCACGTTTCTGCTATGCTGGCTGGGCCAACGATGAATGCGAGCGTAAATGGATGAGGCAGAGGCGAATCCGTATTACTACGTTACTGAGGTGACGGTCAGCTTTGCTGGAAAGGGTCGCCGAATCGAGGTAATTAACGGCGATGACATTGAGTTTTACCTCACAGATGAATACTACCGTGCCGTCGCTGGGCTTGCCATAAAATTTTTCCAGGCTGAACGAGAACGGTTTGAGGTTGAAGAAGAAGCGGTTTGCTAAAGATGTGATGAGTTCGGGATTCATCTCACACCGACACCCCCAAACAAGGAGATACGATGATAGACATGGTCAAGATGGCACTCAGATATGCAGCTCGTGGTTTCAACGTCCTTCCCCTGCACAACCCCCAGGAGGATGGGAGTTGTAGTTGCGGGGATCCTGAGTGCAAGCATGTCGGCAAGCATCCGAGACTGAAGAACTGGCCGGAGAAAGCATCCCACGAGCCCAAGGTGATCAGTGGGTGGTGGAAGAGGTGGCCCTCGGCAAACATCGGCATCGCACTGAAGCCTTCCGGTCTCGTCTGCATTGACGCGGACGATGAAGAGACCTTCGAGGGTTTCAGGAAACTCCTGGCCGAGTGGGAAGTAGATACGCTCATCGCGAAGACATCGAGGGGCGGGCACTTCTACTTCCGCCCTACAAATGGGGACTCGTTCTCCGGCAAGCTCTCGGACCTCGATGAATCCTGGTCGGGCGAGGTCCTCGGCAACAGCCTGGTGGTGGCTCCCCCTTCGCGGCATGTATCAGGCGCCGAGTACTCGTGGGTGCGGGAGGATACCGAGCCTGCTCCGTTGCCAGAGGAGTTGCGAAAGCGCCTGTCTCGCAAGAAGGACTGCCGCAGCACGGCGTCAGGTTTCAAGGGACGGAAGTACTACGAGAAGATACTAGATAAAGAGTTGGAGCGCGTTCGCTGTTCGCAGAAGGGCAATCGTAATGAGAGCCTTAACGAAGCGGCGTTCAACGTAGGGCAGATTCTGCACAGTGGCTGCATCGAAGAGGATGATGCGTTCTTTCGTCTCCTGGAGGCTGCTAGAGAAGCTGGCTTGTTCCGTCAGGAGGCGATAGCCACAATCGAGTCGGGATTCAAGGCCGGGAAGAAAGAGCCCCGCGATGGCGACGACAGACCCATCATCTTCACAGACATTGACTTCAAGGAGCAGATTGACCGCACGCTAGACGCCCTACTCCGGTGGAACGAGCCCCCGCGGCTCTTCAACATGAACGGGGAACTTGTGAGTCTCACGGAGCAGACGGACCCTCCCGCATTGAAGCCCGTGAACGCAGCCGGCTTGATGGACTTCATGGCCTCTAGCGCCCGGTACATGAAACCCCAAAAAACAACCGATAAGCCTATGAATCCACCAAAAGGTGTTGCTGAAGCCATCCTGGCGAACTACGCCGGGCGTTTCCCTCGTCTAACTGGGTTACTCAAGACGCCTACTCTGCGGGAGAATGGGTCCATTTTTAGCACCCCCGGCTACGACGAAGAGACAGGGTTGTACCTCATCTGTCCGGAGCTCGATGACAACTTCACCCTCATGGACGAGAGCCCTTCAGAGGCTGTGAGGGAGATTGAGGACATCATCCAGGAGTTCCCGTTCGCAACGGAGGCGGATAGGGCCAACGCGTTGGCGCTACTTATCACGGCGGTGATACGTCCGGCAATTAAGGGCCCGACACCCCTCTTCGTGATAAACGCCACCGTAGCTTCGAGTGGCAAGACGCTGCTCGCTAATGTCACGAGTTTCCTGGAGGGGCGCGACGGCTCGTTTATCGATGTACCGGGCAAAGACGAAGAGTTGATGAAGAGGATACAGGCTTCTCTGCTCGGTACCGGCGGCTCCGGGGTGATGATACTGGATAATCACCCGTCTGGTAAGCAGTTGATCTCGCCCTCCCTCGCCTGTCTCATCACAGGGGATAACCCATCATTCAGGAGACTGGGTTCATCCGACATGCACGCGTTGAAAAACACCGCCACCGTTGTTGTCACTGGAAACAATGTACAGGTCGGCGGCGACATTACCCGGCGGGTCGTAGAAATCCGCATCGTGCCAAAGGAACCGCATCCAGAACTGAGGACGGGATTCGTACACCCGAATCTCATTAGTTATGTGCGGGAGAACCGGATTAGACTCGTGAAAGCCATCCTGTCATGCGCCCACCAGTGGTTCGATGCCGGAGAACCCCACCCCTCATGTCCAATCGTGGGCAGTTTCGAGGAGTGGTGCAGGATTGTGGGTGGAATCCTGGAGTATGCTGAAATCACCGGCTTCCTCCAGAACCGTGAGCGAATCCGGGAGACCGTGGACCTCGATATGGTGCAGTGGGAGGAGTTCTTGAAGAAGATTTGTGAGCTCCACCCTGATGAGGAATTCACATGCGCCGACATCGAGAAGGACCTGGTAGTCCGTGCAGGCAAATTTCTCGACTTCCTCCCCGAAGAGCTTAGAGCAAAATACGATGAGTGCTCTAAGTTTCAACACGATGGCATCCCTAAAGGATTCACCCATTCCTTGGGTAAAGCCTTTGCTGCCCGTGTCGGCCGTCGGTACAACGAAGATGGCCTCAGGCTGGAGCGCTCTAAACCAAAACACGGCATAAACTACTGGCGCATCGTGACGGGGGACTAAACCAACCCCCAAATCACCCTCCACAGAATCGCCCCGGACCGATGTTTTCGGATTCCGGGGTGATTTGTTAGGTTTGATTTAGACTCTAAGAATAATTAGTAAAAAATTATTTAAATACACACATTGTGACTTGAACTGAAACTAACCAAACCAACTTATTACTCTATAATGGCTCTGTAAGCAGTTTTATAAATATTATTAAAATCTCCCTCCCCTGGGTAGTAGGAGGCGGAAAGGGAAAGGAGCGGGAGGAGGTTGCTGGGGGATGAGTGAGCTGGTGCGTCGGTCTCCGGCATGCTCCGACTACTTTTGTCTTCTTTCTGAAACTAGGACTGCTTGTGGCCTTTACCACAGTCGGCCTGTTGGCTATAATCCACCTTAGTCTGAGTAGAAGAGCCTCGGATTATTTGGAGGGACCATGGCTAAGCGCGGGAAGAAAAAGCACCACGAGACGAAGAACTACCGGCATGAAGAGGCCACGTCGCCCATGCGTCCCGAGGTGGGAACGCAGGCCTCCTTCAGAAAGAAGAAGCCGCCGACGACCTACCGCTACGACTCCTCCCTATCGCCTGAGATGGTCTGGGACGAGAGTGCCGCCCGCGAGGAGGGAGAAGCCCTCATCCGGCGGATAATCGAGGCCGGGAGCCTGGAGGAGGCAAAGAAGGCCGCCGAGGAGCTCAAGGCCATGTCCTCCCCCTTCCTGAATTGGGCCGGCAAGGCCGAGCGTGGCGAGTTCACCGTCCCAACCCTCCCCCTCTTCGTCCACGAGCGCTTGTCCACCAAGGCCATCATCGAGACCCTCAAGGGACACAAGAAGGACAAGCAGGTCGAGATGGTCGAGCTCTTTGCCGACCCGCAGCACAGCATCAACGACCAGATTCTGCGCGCCTACGAGCACCGGGACCGGTGGGTAAACCGGATGATTCTGGGGGACTCGCTGACGGTGATGAACTCCCTGCTGCGTTACGAGTCCCTGGGCGGGCAGGTGCAGATGATTTACATGGACCCGCCTTACGGCGTTAACTACAGGTCTAACTTCCAGCCCTTTGTCCGCAGCCGCGATGTGAAGGATGGCGACGACGACCACTTCAGCCGTGAGCCGGAGATGGTCAAGGCGTACCGCGACACGTGGGAACTGGGTCTGCACTCCTACCTGGCCTACATGCGCGACCGGCTACTACTAGCACGCGAACTCCTCCACCCTTCCGGATCCGTCTTCGTACAAATCGGCGACGAGAACGTACATCATGTAAGGGAGTTGATGGATGATGTTTTTGGGGCTGACAACTTCGTTGCCCTCGTAAACTTCAAGACTATGATGCCCCTGGAGTCCGGGAACATCGAGTCTGTGGTTGACTACCTTTGCTGGTACGCCCGAGATAAGGAGAGGATGAAGTACCACAACCTGTTCGTTCGTAAAAATGTTGGCAAGGGTTCAGAGTTCGTTTTCGCAGATGAGGGATCATCAGGCTATAGGCGGTTGACCTCAGAAGAAATTGATAACTTCGATGATACAGCAGGACAATATCGGGTCTTCAAGCGTTCAGACCTTGCTTCTTCAGGATACACCCCCTCTTGCACCTTCCCCATCGAGTTTGAGGATACGACGTTCGAGACAAAGCGTGGTAAAAGTTGGAGGACAAACAAGGAGGGTATCGAGAAACTGAAAAAGGCGAACCGATTCTTCGTTCTAGGTAAAAAGCTATACTACAAGATGTACCTCAGCGACTTCGGTTACTCTTCCCTTATCAACCAGTGGATGGACACCATCGAATTTGGTGGCAGAAGTTATGTTGTCCAAACGACACCCACCGTGATTCAACGTTGTCTCTTCATGACCACTGACCCCGGCGACCTAGTGTTGGACCCGACATGCGGCTCAGGGACGACGGCCTACGTCGCCGAGCAGTGGGGACGCCGGTGGATAACAATTGATGTGTCGCGCGTGCCGCTGGCCCTGGCGCGGCAGCGGCTGCTGACAGCCACATTCCCTTGGTACGAGCTACGGGATGAAGGACGCGGCCCGGGCAGCGGCTTCGTTTACAAGCGCAAGCAGAACACCAAAGGGGAGGATGTCGGAGGCATCGTCCCCCACATCACGCTCAAGTCCATCGCCAACGACGAGCCGCCCACCGAGGAGATTCTGGTTGACCGTCCCGAGGAGATGAACAGCATCACCCGGGTCACCGGACCCTTCGTGGTCGAGGCTACAATCCCGACGCCGGTGGACTGGGAGGGTGACGGCGTGGAGGACGGCGGCGTATCCGCCGGGCACGCCGATTTCGTGAACCGGATGCTGGAGGTGCTGCGTCTCTCGCCCATCCTGCACGTGGGCAACGGTAAGACGGTGCAGTTGAAGAAAGTCCGCCCGCCGGCGAAGACGCTCAACCTCTCCGCCGAGGCGGTGGTGGACGCCAGCAGCCTGAAGGAGCATCCCTCGTTGGAGGAGGTCATAGACGAGACCAGCGAGAAACGGGGGGACCGCCTGCCGCTTTCCGAACGTCCGGTGGCGATAGTCTTCGGCCCGGAGAACGGAGCGGTGAGCGAGACGCTGGTCCATAATGCGGCGATGGAAGCGAACACCAAGCATTACAGCCACCTGTACGTCATCGGCTTCGCCATCCAGCCCGACGCGCGGAAGTACATCGAGGACTGCGAGAAAGCGGCGGACATCCCGGCGACCTACGTCCAGGCGACGCCGGACCTCCTGATGGGCGACCTGCTGAAGAACATGCGGTCGAGCCAGATATTCAGCGTCTGCGGCCTGCCGGAAATCCGCGTCCGCAAGGCCGGGGGGAAGGACCACAAGGGCGAGCTCCAGGTGGAACTGCTGGGTCTGGATGTGTTCGACCCGACGACGATGGAGGTCCAGCACATGGCCGGCGACGACGTGCCGGCGTGGTTCCTGGACACGGACTACAACGGGACCTGCTTCCACGTCTGCCAGGCGTTCTTTCCGCGCCAGGGCGCCTGGGACAAGATCAAGAAGGCGCTCCAGGGTCAGTACGAGGAGGGGGTCTGGGACCACCTGGCCGGCGCCGTGAGCGCCCCCTTCGAACCCGGGGAGACCGGCAGGATTGCGGTCAAGGTCATTGACGACCGGGGGAACGAGCTGATGGTCGTCGAGTCGGTGGAGGGGGTGAGCCGATGACGAAGAACTTCGAGGTCGAAAGCCCCATCATCAACTCACCCTTCGAGGAGCCGAAGGAGTACTGGTATCTGCGCGAGGACCAGCCGCCGGAGCTGCGGGAAGGACGCAGGCCGCCGATTGTCTATCCGCCATCGGAGCCCAGGGATAGAGAACCATGGGATGTCTCTGATGGAGTGCTGAAGCAGGATGAGGAATTCCCCAACGGATTCCGACTGGAGCTGGTGCAGACCATCCGTGAGCGGGTGGGGTCTTGGCGGGAACAGGGCTATCCCGGCGTCACGCGGACGACGCTGGACCTGCTGCACCACTGGAAGCGCGAGGACCGGGAGCAGCGTCTTTTCTTCGCCCAGCTCGAAGCGGCGGAGACCATCATCTTCCTACACGAGGCACGGTCGGACTTCAGGCAGGGGCTGCGTATCCCCCGTGACGAGCCGAGCGACGACCGCAGGGACGAGGGGTACGTCGGCTTCAGGCGCTACGCCTGCAAGGTAGCCACCGGCGGCGGCAAGACGACGGTGATGGGTATGCTGGCGGCCTGGTCCATCCTCAACAAGGTCGCCGACCGCAGCAACAAGACCTACTCGGACGTGGTGCTGGTTCTTTGTCCGAACATCACTATCCGCAACCGGCTTCAGGAGCTGGATACGAAGGAGGGCGAGGCCAGCCTCTACCGGACGCGGGACCTGGTGCCCGGTCACCTGATGCCGCAGCTTTCGCAGGGCAAGGTGGTCATCACCAACTGGCACGTGCTGGAACGCAAGACCGCGCAGGAAGCCCGGGTGATGAGAACCGGCGTCCTTGAAACACGTGAAGAGCGCATCTACATCGGTAAAGAAAACACGACAATGCGCGGGATGCGTTACCTGACCGAGAAGACGTACCGTCAGCAGGTCGCCTTGGGTCAGTTACGACCGATAGCGGGTTCCGAGGAGACCACGAAAGAGGGGGCGCTCAAGTCGGTCTACGTGGAGCGTGAGGTCTACGTCGAGAGCGACACGGCGCTGGTGAAGCGCGTGCTTGGTCGGGAGGTCGGCAACAAGGAGAACATCCTGGTCTTCAATGACGAGGCCCACCACGCTTACCGAATCAGGCCCGAGGAAAAGGGAGAGGATGAAGAGGAGAGTGTCGAGGAGTTCGTAAAGGAGGCTACGGTCTGGGTGGACGGCCTGGACCGCATCCACAAGCTCCGGCGCATCAACTTCTGCATGGACCTCTCCGCCACGCCGTACTTCCTCGCCCGGGTCGGCCAGGAGACCAACAAGCCCTTTCCCTGGGTGGTCTCCGACTTCGGGCTGGTGGAGGCCATCGAGTCCGGCCTGACGAAGATTCCGCAGCTGGCGACGCGGGACCCATCTGGAAATGACGTACCGTATTATTTCAACATCTGGGATTGGGTACTTAAAAACATAACGCCGGCGGAACGTGGTGGTCGGAAGGGTGATCCGAAACCAGAGGCGGTTCTCAAGTGGGCATGTCATCCGATTACGATGCTCGCTCAGAACTGGGAGCAGACCCGAGAGAAGTGGGAGAAGGAGAGTGATGACCCACGGCCGCCGGTGTTCATCATCGTCTGCAAGAACACGAAGATTGCGAAGGCCGTCTACGAGTGGATGGCGGAGGGTGTTAACCCCCCTAACATCCCGCCGTTCAGGGTGGACTCGCTGAAGAACCATGACGGCGTGATGAATACCGTCCGCATAGACAGCAAGGTCGTGGGGGAGACCGATTCAGGGGAGTCAAAGGACGCCGAGACGCGGTGGATGCGGTTGATTCTCGATACCGCAGGTCGCCAGGACTGGCCTCACGACCGTCAAGGACACACACTGTACCCGGAGGATTTCGAAGAGCTGGCGAAGAAGCTCGGACGCCCCCTTCACCCCCCCGGGCGCGACGTGCGCTGCATCGTCAGCGTGGGGATGCTCACCGAGGGCTGGGACTGCCACACGGTGACGCACATCATCGGTCTGCGCCCCTTCATGTCCCAGCTGCTGTGCGAGCAGGTGGTGGGCCGTGGGCTTCGTCGAGCGAGTTACGAGCTCACCGAGAAGGGGATGTTTGGGGAGGAGGTCAGCAAGGTCCTGGGCGTGCCCTTCGAGGTTATCCCGTACAAGGCATCGGAGGGAGCTCCGCCGCAGCCGCCGGTGAAGCGGCACCACATCTATGCCATCCCGCAGCGAAAAGAAGAGTTCGAGATCACATTCCCACGAGTGGAGGGCTACACGCAGGCGATAAGGAACAAGATAACCGTGGACTGGGAAGGCATCTCGCCCATCAACATCGACCCGTTACGTATCCCCCCCGAGGTGGAGGTCAAGGCGGGCATCCCCGACAACCGAGGTCGGATGAGCCTCTTGGGGCCGGGGAAGATAGAGGACATCGAGTTGGAGCGAAGCAAGTTGCGTCCTCAGGAGGTGGTCTTCGACCTTGCGCAGAACCTGGCGCGTCTCTACATCAAACAGAATCAGACCATCGTTCCGTCTCACGTGCTTTTCCCCCAACTCGTTCAGGTAGTCCAGCAGTACTTGGACACGAAGGTTACAGCCTCTCGGCCTGGCGACATGCGGGACGTGGCATTTTCTCCGTACTTCGGGTACGTCATAGAGCGTCTTGTCGAAGCGATTCATCCAGATACCTCGGAAGGGGAGGCGCCGGAGGTTCCCATCTACGAGTCCAGCCGTGGCCCTGGCTCGACTACAGATGTTGACTTCTGGACTCGGAAGGACATCTACGAGGTGACCAAGAGCCACCTGAATGCGGTGGTCGCGGATACAAAGAAGTGGGAGCAGTCAGCGGCGTATTTCCTCGACAAACACGAGAAGGTGCGGGCTTTCGTGAAGAACGAGCGCCTTGGTTTCGCCATCCCCTATCTGCACAACGGCCAGATGCACGAGTACTACCCCGACTTCATCATCCGCCTGGTGGCGGAAGATGAGCAGTATCTGATACTGGAGACGAAGGGTTACGACGAGCTGGCTGATGTGAAGAAACAAGCCGCCGAGCGCTGGGTAGCGGCAGTCAATGTTGATGGTAGATACGGACGCTGGCAGTATGCAATGGCATTCATACCGACAGAGGTATCCAATGCTATTAAACTGTATTTGAATAGTTAATTACTTATATAGTTTGTATGCTATTGCAGAGGTTATAAATTCCTTATCCCCTTGTTACTGAGGAGTAGCGTTGATTAAGTTACTTGCTGTCGGCGATATGCACCTTGGTCGTTTACCTTCACGGTTACCTCATGCCTTAGTTGAACGTGCAGTAGAACTGGGGCCATCGGAGGCTTGGAAGAGGGTTATTGAAGCGGCCACTGAATTTGAAGTGGATGCCGTAATCCTAGCTGGGGATGTTGTCCATAGTGAGAACGACTTTTTTGAGGCATACCGTAATTTATCTTCTGGCGTTGAGCAACTTACAGAGGCTGGTATTCGAGTACTTTGTGTTGCAGGAAATCATGATGTATCCGTGTTGCCCAGACTATCTAGACATATAAAGGCTTTCAAATTATTAGGGGAAGATGGCAACTGGGAATCAGTCGAACTCGAATTTGAAAGTGAGTATTTAACGTTATGGGGTTGGTCTTTCCCGAGAGCTAGGATGGCTGAAAGTCCTTTACGGGGTACGGGATTTGAACGTGGACCTGGTATCAACCTCGGTATCATGCATTGCGATCGAGACAAAGCCCGCTCCAATTACGCTCCAGTATCAAGTACAGAACTAAATAATGCAGGTTTAGATGGTTGGTTACTGGGGCATATCCACCAGCCCGATGAACTTACCACTCCCCATCCTTCAGGTTATCTGGGTCCAATCACAGGCCTAGATAAAGGTGAATATGGTGCACGTGGACCTTGGTTGATAAAGATAGATAGAGGTCATATTCAAGAGGTAGAACAATTGATATTAGCACCGTTACGTTGGGAACGGTTGGAAGTGGATGTTGAAGGCATAAGCAACGTAGAGGATTCTCGTGACCGCTTGCAGATTAAACTGATAGAGCTTGATAATGAATTATCCGTTTTGTATAAACCTCCAAAGGCTGTAGGGCTGCGAGTGGTCTTTGTTGGTCATAGCCGCTTTAGTGATAGTATTGAACCATTTTTTTCAGAGGATGAAAAAGAAAATATATATCCAGGGAGAGATGGCACACATTACTTTATTGAGTATTTAGAAAACGAGATATTACCCGAAATAAGATTAGAAGAGATTGCAACGAGGAACGATCCGCCAGGACTCCTAGCTAAACGGCTACTGCTTCTTGATCTCAATTCTAGCAATCATGAACGCCAGGTATTAATTGAAAATGCTAAGCAAAGATTAATTAATCAGTCACAAAATACGCAGTGGAATCGTCTAGAAATGGAAATACCTGATGACGATGTTACAGTCAAGTGGCTACGCCGCTCGGGTATTCGTCTGCTAGATAAACTACTATCACAACAAGAGGTGGAATAATGAGGTTAACGCGACTTGAGATTCAGACTCTTCCTGGTATAAGTCCTGGTTTCTCCATCGGAGATATTCACCCAGGAATTAACTTGGTTACTGGCCCCAACGCTGTGGGTAAAAGTAGTCTAATTCGAGCATTAAAATATCTTGTTGGTGGGGTACAAAGCGATCCACCAGCTCTTTCCATTTCTGCAGACTTTGTAAACGATAATGCACGCTGGACGGTGAGACGTACTGGACGGGAAATTGTCTGGGAGATAGACGGAAATTCGGCTGAGCCTCCCGCTTTACCTGGCCGGGATCAACTCTACTGCTACTGGATGTCAATGGAAGAACTTCTCCAGGCTAATATGGATGAAAACCTAGTTAGAGAGTTGAAACAATCAATGAGAGGTGGCTATGATTTAGATAGTATACGAAATTACCATTTACTGCTTGGCATACAATATGGGAGACGTGAGGCAAGAAGTTTATCAAGTGCAATACAAGAAATGCACGACGTGGAGAATCGATATGCTGCTTTACGCCAAGAAGAGGAAACAATCCCAGTTTTAGACAGCAATATTAGAATAGCGCAAGAAGCTCAAAGTCTTGTAGATAAGCTGAAAAGGGCCCTTCCATTATTGGAAGCAATTCATGAGCGTAAAATAATTGAGGCAGGTTTACAGGAATTCCCAGAGAATATGAATCTGTTGCGAGGAAATGAGTTAGAACAACTTGATGACATTAACGAAAGACGACAAAACCAAATCGATGTAATTACAATAAATCATAGACAAAAAGAGGACGCTGAAACTGCACTTAAGGAGACGGGCTTAGTAGAGAGCTGTCCTGCAGATATAGATTTTAAAGCCCGTTTTAGAGATCTAGAAAATGTCCGGGTAGAAGATAATAATCGTAGGCAACAACACGAAAGGCGAACGTTAGCCTCTAGTAAGGAAAATCAGGCACTTGAGTCTTTAGGTGGTGAGCAAATTCTTCCTAAACTTGATCCGGAAAGCGTTTCAGATGCTGAAAATTTGGCCCGTGAGCTGCAAAATAAAATACGCGAACGGGACACGAAAGCAAACAGTTTAGAGGAAGTCGGCGAAGATCCCGATTTAGAAACCGTCGAGAACCACTTCAAAGCTAAAATAGCACTTACTGAATGGCTTGCCAGTGAATACAGAATTTCTAGATTCCTTCGGACTGCAATTATTATTTCGGGTCTCGGTGGTATATCTGCCATAATTATTGCCTTTATTACACAGACTTGGTTATCCACACTCAGTGGATTAATTGCCCTGGGTGGTTCACTGTGGGCTCTTTTCGAATCAAGTAAGGATGGCAAGGTGGAAGCATGTAGACAATTTGAGCGTTGTAATATTGAAGGGCCCACGGTGTGGAAGCGGGATGATGTTACGAATAGATTAAGTAAGATAGAAACCCGATACAACGAGCTTCAAGATCAAACCCGCCGAGCTAATCAGGCAGACGGAATACGTAGGGAACTCGAGCTCCTTGAAAATGAAGTGAAGCAATTAGAAGAGGAAAAGCAAGAATTAGCCCAACAGCTAGGTTTTAACCCGAATCTAACTGCTACAGGATTCGACCGTTTCGTACGTTTAGTGCAACAATACCAGGAGGCACACAATGAATGCATTGATGCAGAATCCAAGAAAGGTGAGTTAGATACAAAGATAAGCGAACTCACAGGACGAGTCAGGGTTTTTCTTGAATCTTGGGGTGCTGCACCAGAGGAGGATGAAGGCTTAGACACTTTGCTTTATAGCATAGACAATTTGGCGCAACGTACGGAACAGGCTAAGAACGCCAAGCACGAGGTAAATGAGGCTGAACGTGAAATATCCCGAGTTGAAGAGGAACTTAGACACATTGACGAAGAGGAGAGAAGCCTCTTTGAAAATGTGGGGCTAAATGTGGGTGAACGGCCAGAACTCAAAAGGCGTTGCGAACAACTTCAAAATTGGGATGAAAGGCAGAGGAGGATGAACGACGCTCGTGCAGTCGTAGCCGAAAGACGCAGGGATTTAGAAGATGAACAGGATTTACTCATGCGAGTTGAGGAAGATGATTACGACGGATTAAAAAGAGAATTAGAAGGAAAATTAGAAAAGGCCAAAGGGGAAGCAGAGAAACTTGAGGAACTGCAAGAGAAACGCACACGAATCCGCACACTTCTTGATGATGCCGGTAAAGAACATCTACTGGAACGTGCACTGGCTGAAACGGATAACGCACGAGTCGCCTTAGAAACGAAGTACAATGATGCTCTTTTCGCTGAAGCAGGTACATTCATACTCGATGAAGTACAAAATGAGTTCCGTGTTGAACATGAACCTGAAGTTCTGCAACACGCCAGGAACTTATTTAGACGTTTCACAAGTCAAACATATGATATTGAACTTGACGAACTAAGAGGTCTTGTCGCACGTGATAAACAACAGGATATTAAAAAAGAACTTTCTGAATTATCTACAAGTACACGTATGCAACTCCTCCTGGCCGTGAGATTTGCCTGGGCCCAAAAACTTGAACAACAGTATGAGTCACTGCCGCTATTTTTTGATGAGGCACTTACCACAAGCGATGAGTGGCGTTTCCGCGAAGTAGCAAAAAGTCTTCAGCAGTTGGCAGATGAAGATAACCGACAAATTTTCTACTTGAGCGCACGACGGAGCGAGGTTCCTCTTTGGGAGTGGGCTACCGGCGTATATCCACATCATATTGATTTAGCCAAAGTCCCCGTTGGTCGAGATGATGCAACACCCGAAGATTATTCCCTCCCTGATTATAAATTAGTACCATCACCGGAGGGCATATCCCCTGAAGAGTATGCAGCCCAGTTGGGTGTTCCACGAATAGACCCACAAGCTCCAGAAGGTACAATTCACATATACCACATTCTACGTGATGACATAGGATTACTTTATCGTCTTATGGAGGACTGGCGCATTACTACTCTTGGTCAATTGGAAGGACTTCTTCAAAGTACCACAGCCTCAGCTGCTCTCGATGAAGAAGTACGTGCGCGATTAGAGGGACGCTGTACTATTGCTCGCGCATGGGTAAGTGCTTACCGGCAGGGTCGGGGAAAGCCTGTAGACCGAATTGTATTAGAGATATCAGGAACAGTTTCTGATAGATTCATCGACCGTGTAAGTGAACTCGTTGCTTCTTTGAGTGGTGACGGCCAAGCATTACTAGAAGCCCTCAGAGAGGGACAAATTAGAGGATTTCGCACAAGTAAAATAAACGACCTTGATGAGTGGCTTGAGTCTGAAGGTTACATTGATACTGACGAGGTACTTAGTACTGAGAACCGTAAACTACATACTCTTGAAGTAGCCTCACAGTCTGCTCTGCCCAATGACATTCGTGAGGTTGTGCGCTGGCTTGAGGCAGGTTACAAACAATAAACACATAAAAACACACCATGCGCAACGATCAGCTCATCAGGCAGTGGGAGATACTCTGGTCGCTGGTTGGGCCGCCGGGGCGGACCGTCAAGGCGATGGCCAAGGAGTACGGGGTCACTACGCGGACCATTGACCGTGATCTCGAAGCCCTGGAAGTCGCCGGTTACCCCCTGGTGGATGAAGAGGACCCCACCTCGCCCAGTCTTGAGAAGCGCTGGCGCCTCGTACAGGGGTTCAACCGGTTGCCCCCCATCCCGATGACCCGGGAGGAGGCGTTCGCCGTGCTGGCTGCGGCGCAGGCGATGCAGGGGCTCAAGGACACGCCCATCGGCGAGGCCTTCCGGTCGGTCCTCTCAAAGCTCCGCAAGGCCATCAAGCCGCTGGAGATGGAGATGACGACGCTTTCCGGGACCTACCTGGACGACCCGGAGATCGAGCGCAACTACGCCGAGCACCGGGAGACCATCAACCTGCTCATGCGGGCCCTGCACCAGCGGCAGCTCCTCGACATCCGCTACCACGCGGCCCACAACGACACGGTTACGGAGCGGACCGTCGCGCCGCTGTGCTTCTGGAAGTCGGGCGGGGAGCTCTACCTCATCGCCCACTGTTACCTGCGCAACGCGCCGCGCAGCTTCCGCGTGGACCGCTTCGTCTCCGTCAAGCCCAGCGCCGAGGAGCTGCCCTGGCCGGATAACTTCAACCCGGTGGACTTCATCCGACACAGCTTCGGCCCCTGGGTCGGCGAGCCCAAGGAGGTGGTCCTTGAGTTCCCGGAGTACAACGCCTCGTACTTCGACGACCTTCAGGTGCACGAGACCCAGAGGGTTGACAAGCTGAATGGCGGTGGAGTAATCTTAAGGCTGAAAGTGGCGCGTCCCTGCACCTTGTGCGCTGGTTAGCCAGCTTCGGCGGCGAGGTACGGATAAAGGAGCCCAAAGAGTTGAGAGAGTGGGTTAGGGAGCTGCATAAACAAGTTTTAATTAGCTGGCATTGAAAGGATTTAAATTAAGGACTAAACCGATGTGTAGATGGTAGCACAGGTATACGTAATTACTAGGATAGCAATAAATGAAGAGTAAAACACAACTGTAAAGAAGTTTTTTGTGGTTAGCTTTGTTTCTTACCAAACATTTCCAGAAATGAGTTTGTTGAGCGCGAACACTTCTAGGGAGGTTTAACATATGTCAAGCAAACTACGCCCTGGTGGCGCTATCGGCCGCCGACCGCTTCACTTTATTTGGATAGCTGATTGCTCCGGTTCAATGGACGGCGACAAGATCCGTAGCTTGAATCATGCGATCAGAGAAGCAATTCCGCACATGCGTGATACGGCTGAGGAGAATCCCTTTGCTGAGGTAAAAGTTCGGGCTATTAAATTTTCAACTGATGCTACATGGCACATTGCTACACCTACGCCGGTTGAAAGCTTTCAATGGGTCGATTTGGATGTTGAGGGCTTAACATCATTGGGGAAAGCCCTTGAGCTTGCTGCAGAAGTTTTGGACGTTGGAAATATGGGGGCGAGAGCGTTACCACCGGTACTCGTATTAATCTCTGACGGTCAACCCACTGATAACTTTAAAGGGGGCTTGGATACGCTAATGAAGCAACCTTGGGGGAAAAAGGCCGTTAGAATCGCCATTGCTATTGGCGCAGACGCGGATAGAGACGTGCTGCAGGAGTTTATAGGCCATTCGGAGTATCACCCCTTAGAGGCAAACAACCCCGAAGCCTTGGTGAGGATGATACGTTTTGTTTCGACGTCCGTCCTTAAAAGCGCATCTTCTCCACCAAGCCATAGAGTAGACGATGACTCCCCCGTAGTTGGTAATGTTCCAATTCCGAAACCTCCGGAGGGTGATATTGACGAAGAAGATGTTTGGTAAAAATAGGTACTGGGGGGCGATTCTAGAGAAGGTAACGGGAGCTAGTCATGTACAAAAAGGAACGCCATGTGAGGATGCAGGTATATACAATAGCGAAGGTCAGCGACTAATCGTTGCAATCGCAGATGGGCATGGTAGCGAGAAGTGCCCCCGAGCTGCGAAGGGAGCAGAACTTGCGGCTCAAGCCGCAGTTTACTCCCTAACAATCTATGCTAATCAGATAGTAACAGATAAATATGAGGGGAAGCGCAGGAATGCTTCTCGCTTCGCTGAGGAGACGGTGCCAAAAAATTTGTTGCGTGAGTGGCACAGGTTTGTAAAAGAAGACTATGAAAAAGAACCAATGCTCGAACATCCCCCAGAGGATGATCGAGCATTGTTTAAACTTTATGGAACCACGGTGCTGGCAGCACTAATGGAAAAAGATTATGCTCTTTTCCTTCAGCTAGGTGATGGTTGCATTGCTCTGTTCACGAAAGCTGGAGAGGTGGATAAAGTTTTTTTATTGGGAGATGAGTTCCTAGGTAATGAAACAACATCCCTCTCTTTACCCAATGCTGAAACTGCAGTAGAGCTTCATTACCAACACCTTGAAAATAGAGCTCAAGGAATTTTATTAGCTACCGACGGATTTACAAACTCCTTCCTTTCAGAAGCTGATTTTAACCAATATGTCGTCGACCTTTTTGCTTTTAGAATAAAGCGGGGTACCGAATGGCTTAATAAAAAACTCCTAGGATGGTTGACGGAGCTTTCATCTCAAGGGAGCGGGGATGACATTACAGTAGCCCTGGTATACTCGAAAAAGTAACTAGATCGGGTTGTAGTGATGGACAGAGAACTTGAAGCGCTCCGGAATAATATTTGTGTAGCTATAAACAGTCGGAACGGCTTAGATTCTGGCCGCCTCCGGGGTTTGATCTGCGATTTAGTGAGCGATAGCAGTAAAAGAAAATTGTTGCTCCTCGGTTTGTCAGAGGGGATTTTAGATGAGCTTACAAATAGCAAAATAGATTACTCGTTTGCTTCAGGACGGCTGGTTAGTTTGCTTGTCAATAATTATTTATTGTCAGAACCAGTTGCCCGCTGGATAGTGGACGCTTTTGCTTATATCATTGGTAAGAAAGAAGTGAGTACAGACCTGATAAAGCAACCAACAACGACCTCTAAACCATCGGGTTCGGTGGTTGAACCTACTACCACCCGAGAAGTTCCATCTGTGCCAAAAGAAAAAATTATCTGGCTTGAAGCCTGGCCGATGTGGCGGCTGAATCCATTGCATACCGGTGGGCTGGATTCAGGTAAACAGCCCCGTGGGAAGCTGGCCTGGAACTTCAAAACCGGCAGTTGTATATATTCCTCCCCGGCTGTGGTCGGGGGCCGGGTCTATGTGGGGAGCTATGATAAGCACCTCTACTGCCTGGAGGCGGCGACGGGTAGTGTGCAGTGGCGCTATAAAACAGAGGCAGTTTATTCCTCCCCGGCTGTGGTCGGGGGCCGGGTCTATGTGGGGAGCTATGATAAGCACCTTTACTGCCTGAATGCGGTGACGGGGAGTGGGCAGTGGAGCTATCAAACCGACGATTGTGTAAAGTCCTCCCCGGCGGTGGTCGGGGGCCGGGTCTATGTGGGGAGCTGTGATAATCACCTTTACTGCCTAAATGCGGCGACGGGGAGTGTGCAGTGGGGCTTTAAAACCGGCCTTTTTATAATATCCTCCCCGGCGGTGGTGGATGGTCGGGTCTACGGGGGGAGCGAGAATCTCTACTGCCTGGATGCGGCGACGGGAGTTGTGCAGTGGCGCTATCAAACCGATGTATTCTCCTCTCCGGCGGTGGCTGGGGGCTGGGTCTATTTAGGGAGCGGTGATGCCCACTTCTATTGCCTGGACGCGGCGACGGGAGTTGTGCAGTGGCGCTACAAAACTGGGGACTCTGTAGAATCCTCCCCGGCGGTGGCCGGGGGCCGGGTCTATGTGGGGAGCCATGATAATCACCTTTACTGCCTGAATGCGGCGACGGGGAATCGGTTGTGGCGCTACAAAACCGGTGGATATGTAGCTTCCTCCCCGGCAGTAGTTGGGGGCCGGGTCTATGTGGGGAGCTCAGATAAGCACCTCTATTGCCTGGACGCGGCGATGGGAGTTGTGCAGTGGCGCTACAAAACTGGGGACTATGTAGAATCCTCCCCGGCGGTGGCCGGGGGCCGGGTTTACTTTGGAAGTAACGACGGCTACCTCTATTGTTTGGAGTAGTTAGATTCTTTGATCGTTATCAAAACCGGCAAGGAGGCAATATGCTGGGCAGTTTGAGTAAAGATGAGAATCTCAAAGCCTCGAGCGGTAAGTCTGTTGTTGTTGAGAAGCTGCTCGGCTCAGGGGGACAGGGAGAGGTCTATCGGGTAAAGGTCAACGATAATAAGTTTGCCTTGAAGTGGTACAGCAAACAGACGGCTACAAAACGCCAAAAAGAAATCCTTACATACCAGATCAATATGGGAATGAAGGATCAGCGGTTTTTATGGCCGATGGAGTTTGTAACCTCTTCATCACATCCAGGGTTGTTCGGATACCTCATGCCTTTGCGGCCCGATAAGTTTGAGGGTGTTCCTGCTTTTGCAGCCGGAAAGGTAGATATCGATTTCAGCAAATTATGTTTGGTTGGCTTCAATTTAGCCGAAGCTTTTCTCAACCTGCATTCCAGTGGTTTCGCCTACCAGGACATTTCTTTTGGAAACATTTTTTTCGATCCCCAAAACGGAGATGTGCTGATCTGTGATAATGACAATGTTGTACTGAACGGTGAACTAGGAGAGATTTTAGGAACACAGCGCTTTATGGCACCGGAGATTGTTCTGGGAAAACAGGCCCCCGACACCCTAACAGATCAGTTCTCCTTGGGGATTTTGTTGTTTTACATCTTTTTCCTTCACCATCCATTGGAGGGAGCACAAGAAGCGGCCATTAAGTGCTACGATAGTCCGGGGCAATATAAAGTTTTTGGAGAAAAACCTGTTTTTATATTCCATCCGACAGATGGCAGCAACCGCCCGGTACCTGGAGTGGATGGCCACGACAACGCCATCCTTTACTGGGGTCTTTATCCTGACTTTTTCCGTAAACCCTTCATCAAAACCTTTACCGACGGCATCAGGGACAGAAATGAAAGAACGACGGAAAGCGAGTGGCGTAAGTACTTCATCCAGCTCAAGGATCAAATTATCTATTGCCCCTGCGGCAGGCAGAACTTCTATGACCAAGAAAAATTGAAGCTAAACAAAAAATTGACTTGCTGGGATTGTCGTAAGCAACTACCTTTACCCTACAGGATGAAACTGGATGAATCCGGCTTTGTGATGTTGAATTATGATACGGTACTATACCCTCATCACCTCGATCCTTTTGATCATCCGTATGAACTTGGTGAGGCTTGGGCTAAGGTTGTCCAGCACCCCAAAGATCCGCAAAAATGGGGACTGCATAATTTTAGCCCCAATCAATGGACGGTAACTTATCCGGGAAAAGAACCGCTGAACGTAGCCCCTGGTAAAACGGCTCCACTTATTTCAGATATGCAGATTCATTTCGGCAAGGTAAAGGGAATCGTGCGCTACTGAGATCCAATCATCAGGAGGGGTATGAGCCTGGAAGAAGCGCGTAGGCACATCCTTAATAACAGTGGTGTCAAACTTGACAACTCCCGCTTACGAGGAGTTATTTCTGATTGTATTCAAGACAGGAAGCAGCGCAATCTCTTGTTATTGGCCATTCAGGAAGGAATTATTGACCGCCTGAAAATCTCGCATATTCCTGAAGAGATACAATTTGCTCAATTAACAAGACGTTTATTAGCCGATTATGGTCTTCAGGAAAAGGACGCACTCTGGGCCGTGGAGACCTGGGCGTATTTACTGGGCCTAATTACGCAGACAACCTCCGAGAAAACAACACCACCAGTAAAACCAGTAATCCCGCTGCAATCTCAAATGTCCGACTATAAACACCGGCCAAAGAAGCAGAGCAGGGTTTGGTTATGGGCGCTGTTGGCTATTATAGGTGTTGGCACCCCTCTAATCCTCTGGGCCGCTGGAGTCTTCAAGGAAGAGGTGGCCGTATCGCTCGGGGAGGCAACGGTCTCAGCGGAAGGCCGCATCGCCTTCGTTTCCGACCGCGACGGGGACGGGGAAGTCTTCGTGATGGACGCCGACGGAAGCAATCAGACTCAGTTGACTGACAACACAAGCAGGGATGATGATCCCGCCTGGAGTCCCGACGGCCGCCGCATCGCCTTTCACTCCTACGACGGGGACTGTGAAATCTTCGTGATGGACGCCGACGGAGGCAACCAGACCCAGTTGACGAACAACGCAAGCGAGGACTATTTGTCCGCCTGGAGTCCGGACGGCCGCATCGTCTTCGCCTCCGACCGCGACGGGGACTTTGAAATCTTCGTGATGGACGCCGACGGTAGCAACCAGACCCAGTTGACTGACAACGAAAGCGGTGACGCATGGCCCACTTGGAGTCCGGACGGCCGCCGCATCGCCTTCATGTCCGACCGCGACGGGGGGGACTACGAAATTTTCGTGATGGACGCCGACGGGCGCAACCAGACCCAGTTGACCTTCAACAATAGCTGGGCCAGGTCTCCCACCTGGAGTCCCGACGGCCGCCGTATCGCCTTCGAGTCCTTAAGCGACAGGTATGAAATATTCGTGATGGACGCCGACGGGAGCAGCCAGACCCAGTTGACTAACACAGGCGTGGAGGGGTCTCCCGCCTGGAGTCCCGACGGCCTCCGTATCGCTTTCGTATCCGACCGCGACGGGGACCCGAAAATCCTCGTGATAGACGCCGACGGGGGCAACCAGACCCAGTTGACCTTCAACACAAGCTATGACTACGATCCCGCCTGGAGTCCCGACGGCCGCTGCATCGCCTTCGTGTCCTGGTACGACGAGTACGCGGAAATCTTCATCATGGACACTGACGGGCGCAACCAGACCCGGTTGACCGACAGCGGCAGTGATGACTGGTCTCCTGCCTGGTGCCCGGTGGAGTAGCTAATCAAGTATGATTCGCTTGAGGAGCTGCGACTATGGATTCTGAAACTAACCTAGGACAGGCGCGGGAGTTCATCCTCAAATATGGAGGTGTCAATCTTGAAACCCTGCGTATACGCGGAGTTATCTGTGATTTAATTCATAACACAAAACATCGCAAGCTGCTCCTTTTTGCCCTGAACGAAGGCGTCGTTGACAGCCTGAAATCATCAAGTAAACACGATGTTTTCATTGTGCAGCGGCTAACACCTCGTCTAACTGAAGATTATGATTTGAAGGTAGAGACTGCTAAATGGGCCGTGGAGACCTGGGCGTATTTGTTGGGCCTAACTGCGCAGAAGCCCCTGGAGATAACAAAAGCAGCCGCATATAAAGAGGAAACATTAACCCAGCCCAGCGACGGGACAGCCAAAACGCGACTGATAGAGCAACCGGCAAAACCCAAAATAAAGCTGGGCCGCATCGTCTTCCAGTCTAACCGTACCGGGGATAATGAAATCTTCGTGATGGACGCCGACGGGCGCAACCAGACGCAGCTGACGATAAACGTTGGCATGTATCCCGCCTGGAGTCCCGACGGCCGTCGTATCGCCTTTTTCACCTACCGCACCACCCGCACCTCCCGCCCCGGGGACAATCATATCTTCACGATGGATGCCAACGGACGTAACGTGACACAGTTAACCAGTAAAGGGAAAAATGCATTCCCTACCTGGAGTCCCAACGGTCGCCGCATTGCCTTCGAGTCCAAACGCGACGGGGACTATGATATTTCCGTTATGGATGCTGACGGAAGCAACCAGACGCGGCTGACCACACAGGGTGGTAAATATCCCGCCTGGAGTCCGGACGGCCGCCGCATTGCCTTCGAGTCCAAACGCGACGGGGACTCTGATATTTCCGTTATGGATGCTGACGGAAGCAACCAGACGCAGCTGACAATGAGAGGCGGCAGCTGGCCCGCCTGGAGTCCAGACGGCCGCCGCATCGCCTTCCACTCCAAACGCACCGGGAACTTGGAAATCTTCGTTATGGACGCCGACGGGAGCAACCAGATGCAGCTGACGACAAACGGTGGCTCGTATCCCGCCTGGAGTCCGGACGGCCGCCGCATCGCCTTTACCTCCGACCGCGGCGGAGGCAGAGGCAATGAAATCTTCGTGATGGACGCCGACGGGGGCAACCAGATGCAGCTGACGACAAACGGTGGCTTATATCCCGCTTGGAGTCCCGACAGCCGCCGTATCGCCTTCAGTTGTGGTGATATCTTCACAATGGACGCCGACGGACGCAACCAGACCCGGTTGACCTACAGCGGCAGTGATGACTGTCCTGCCTGGTGCCCGGTGGAGTAGATAATCGTGGATGGTTTGAGGAACTGCGACTATGGATTCTGAAGCTAACCTAGAACGGGCGCGGGAGTTCATCCTCAAAAGCGGCGGTGTTCATCTTGATACCCGGCGGATGAGCGGGATTATCTCTGATTTGATTCGCAACACGAAGCAGCGCAAGCTGCTCCTTTTTGCCCTGAACGAAGGCGTCGTTGACAGCCTGAAATCATCAAGTAAACATGATGTTTTTATAGTGGGCCGGCTGGCGCGTCGGCTAACTGAAGATTATGAATTACCGGAAAGAGCTGCTAAATGGGCCGTGGAGACCTGGGCGTATTTATTGGGCCTAATTACACAGCCAACAGCCGAGAAAACAACACCACCAGTAGTAAAACCAGTAATCCCGGCGCAATCTCAAATGTCCGTCTACAAACACCGACCAATAGCCGTCGTGGTGGCCGGCGTGCTGGCGGTGGCCGTGGTGCTTGTCATCTGGCGACCCTGGGAGGCCAGAGAGGAAACGCCGAGCGATGAGACGCACAACGGTGAAACCGCCACGGTCAGCGAGCTGCCCAAGGGCAACGAACCGCACAAAGAAATCGTCCTCCCCGAGCATTACAGGGTGGCGGTGTGGCACACCCCCGGGGATGCCGAGAGGCTCAACAATGTGAAGTACCAGCTCTCCCAGCTCGGCCAGATCGAGTGCACCGCCGTGCCCGTCCCCGTATTGAACACCAGAAACGTCAACGCCGTTTACTACTACGGCGAGAGTGAGGAGTTGCGGTCCTTCGCCGAGCAGTTGTCCGACCTGCTCGATTTCGGCGCCCCGCAACGGGTGGACATTTCGGTGGTCCTGGGTCTGGACATCGAGGGGGTTCTCGCCGCGGCGCCCGACACCGGCGCTCTGCCCGGAGGGGCGTCCGGCCTGACCGCCGAGGTGCTCAACGGCAGCGGCATTCCCGGCAAGGCTTCCCTCATGGCGCAGAGGCTCCAGGGATTAGGGTTGACCGTCGTGGATTTCCGCAGCAACAACACCTTCGACTGCGAACGCACCACCATCTCCTGCACGCCGGACAAGCTCAAGTATGCCCTGGCCCTGAAAGAGGCCCTCGGCCTGCCCGGTTCGGTGACCGGGATATCCTACGATCTGCAGGTGGTTCTCGGCGGCGGGTAGGCCGCCGACCGCCGTGGGGTACGGCGATGCTCAAGCGGACCCTCGCGTTGACTCTGTTCCTCCTCCTGGTCGCCCGGGCCGACGATGGTGGTCATCCGCGACGGCGTCATCACCAACGTCCCCGCCCATCCCTACCAGCCTCTCACCCCTGGGCGGCGAGGCCGGCCCCGGACAGCTTGCCTGGCTCTGCAGCGAGACCTACACCCCGCCGGTGATCCGGCTGACCTACGACCGGTGCCTGGAGTCCCAGCGGCTGCCCTTCCCGCTCATCGGCGTGTGCATCACCCCTTGGCAGCGAAGGAATGTGGAATCAGGTATAAATCAGTAGCTTTCTTCACACAAAACAAAAGGGAGTGATTATGAAAACGGTGCTGATCATTTCCGTGTTTCTTTTCAGTGTTGCATTTGGAGACGATGAATCTGAGTTGGAAGCAGTATATGACTTCCATCTTATAAACACTGATAGGGAAGAACTCGGCATCAAGACACTAGAAATCGAATACAAGGATTTCTCTGGCTATAATGTTCCGCAAATGTATATCGATAAATATTCAGATAGAACAGTTAGTTCTGATGATAGCTCTGTATTATTGTTTGACTTTGGGCATCATGGACTCTTTGACTGGGGGGGAGGGCACAACCAATTTGGTCCTTACGCCGAGGAAGGTGCGCTTATACAATCTGTCACAATGATTCCGACAGACGATTCTTATCAAGAAGTAACTATCAATGCGGGTGAATACCCGCCAGAAGGGACAAGATTTAGCAGCGAACGTGGAGTAGGTGTAACACTAATGACACAAACGAGCAATTCATCCGCTCAAGCAGACGAGGAAATGACCTCTGCTGCTGAAGATAGCTCTATCGAATCTAGCCATGATGAAGTAGAGTCAAGCCCGGATGCTCCAAAATCGGAAGAAGTAAAAGTATATTCATTTGAAGACTATTGGTGGGCTTATATTGCTGGTGCACTGTTTATTTGTTTAATAATCATGTTATACAAACGAGCAAACAAAACATCAGGTGCCTCAAATGCAACCTGTGGAGTACCAATTGTGTTTATGTTGGTCATCGCGGTGCTAATACTCTGGGGTACGGGGGTATTTGATGATAAAAAAGAAACAGCAGATGCTGTTGACAACAATTCCTCTGAATCTAGGGTTGACGATAACGAGCCAAGCCCGAATGTTTCAACTTCGGAAGAAGTACCAGATGAAGAAGCAATAGACACAGAAACAAAACAAGAAGTTCGCATCGCCTTTTCCTCCTTACGCGCCGGGAACTTTGAAATCTTCGTTATGGACGTCGACGGACGCAACCAGACACAGCTGACAATGAGAGGCGGCAGCTGGCCCGACTGGAGTCCAGACGGCCGCCGCATCGCCTTCCACTCCAAACGCATCGGGA
>Ga0315289_10000492_pt1 | contig 60890 bp, 44 predicted proteins | sample YL17G11_40_MG_FD_203452 | JGI IMG/M metagenome (GOLD analysis project Ga0315289, IMG submission 203452) | Sediment microbial communities from Yellowstone Lake, YNP, Wyoming, USA - YL17G11_40 | ecosystem: Environmental > Aquatic > Freshwater > Lake > Sediment | place: USA: Wyoming | collected... | reverse complement strand
ACAGGGTCCGCCGCGTTTGAAATGGTGCCGGAATCTTTATGAGCGCATATTCGATCCGTCATCCGCTTTCGATCCGGAATCAGCGGCCCGCAGGAAATCTGCGAGGCGAAAAAACTTCTCATGACGTGGATCGTCGGACCGCCCGTGAAGACAATCAAAGACCTGGTTTGCGATTATCCCTGACAAGATGTCTTGCAGAATGCCTCCTTATGGGCCACCGGCGGTTCCCGAAGAGCGGCATTCCCGGTTTTGCGGCGTCTGGAGCTCTGGAATTATTCACTTGCGTACATATGGCGCTCGCGAACATATTCTGAACTTGGATTCATATTTTGAACGTGAACTCGGAAATTCTGCCTCATATCTCCTTTTTCTCGGAGGTTAGCCGTGGGAATCAACGGTTCCGATAGCGGGGGCGCGAGAAGCCCCGGCCAGGATCGCGCGGCGGCCATGCGCTTGCAGACCCATGTACCCAACGGCCGGGTGCGGCGTGATCGAGAGAGGATGCGACGCAGTGAGGAGATTATCGCTGCGGCATCGAGGCTCTTCGCGCAGTTCGGTATCGAGAAAACGAGCATGAAGCAGATCGCCGACGAGGCGGACATGTCCGTTGGAAAGCTCTACATCTATTTCAGAGGGAAAGAGGAGATCGTTCACCAGCTTCTTGACGACGCGTTCAGGGAGCTTGAACGCAGGGGGGATGAGGTGTGCAGGGCGGCCGACGCACCGCTCGAACAGCTCCGCTGCAGGCTCAGGGCGGCGATCGCGCATTTCAAAGAACACATTGATTTTCTCATGATCTATCACAACGAGACCCCGATGAGCTGCGAAGGTCTGATACGGGAGAAGATCGAGAGGAACATGGAGACCGTCGCGAAGCTTTGTGCGCAGGCCATCGACCGCGGCGAGATTCGGCCGGAAGATCCGCGGGTTCTCGCGGCGACGATCATCGGTTCGGTGCATGAGCTCCTGCACATGTACGCGGAGGGCGGGAACAAGGAAGCGTTTGAAGGGGTTCCCTCGATCATTGACCGGATCATCATTAAACCTCTCGAGACGAGACAGGCACACGATACGGGAATGGAGGGACGCTGATGCGTTGGTTTCGAACCGCACACCGCAGCTCGCCTCGCCGGACGGCCCGGTGGCTGCTCCTCATACTGATCGCGGGCGCCGTGCCGGGAGCGGCGAGCGGCGGGACGTCGCCTTTGAGCCTCGAGAAGGCGATCGATCTCGCGCTCAGGAACGACGAGGCGCTGCGCCAGGCAGGAGAGGCCATAGCGGGAGCCGAGGGACAGTTCATGCAGGCGCGTTCGAATGCGTTTCCGCAGATCTCACTCGCGGGGCAGTACGGCCGCAACATCCTGAAACCGTCCTTTTTTCTTCCGGCGGAGTTTTTCGGAGAAGGATCCGGCTCGGTGAAGGTCGAGATCGGGGAGGATAACGATTTCAGCGGCGCCGCGACCGTTACGCAGGTGCTCTGGGCGGCGGGGCGCGTTTCGGCGGGACTCAACGCGGCGAGGGAATACCTGTCGGCCTACCGCTGTCGGGAGCTCGCCGTGTCCGACTACGCCCGCTTCAACGTGAAAGAGGCTTACTACGCCGCCCTTCTCGCCGCCGAGATGCTCGGCATCGAACAGAAGGCGTCCGAGGCGGCCGCTGAGGCGGCGCGGATCGCTCGGGCCGGATTCGAGCATGGTGTCGTGAGCAGATTCGATCGGTTGCGCGCCGAGGTCGAGCTCGCGAACCGGGAGGCGCCGCTCGTCAAGGCCCGGAACGATTCCGATCAGGCGATCGTCGTCCTCAAGCGCCGGTGCGGGCTCGGCGACGGCGAGGAGATACGTCTCGCCGATTCGCTCACGGCGGCAGCCCACCCGCCCGGACTCGACACGATGATCACGGCGATGCGGGCGGGGAGCGCCGAAATCAAGGCGCTCGAGCACGCCGCCGGGGCGCAGCGGCAGATGCTCCGCATCGCGAAGGCGGATCGCTACCCAATGCTGAACCTCACCGGTTCCTACGCCGTCCAGATGCAGTGGTCGAACCGGTGGCTTCCGCCGCAGGATCTCATCGCGAAGAGCGCGGCGGTGCAGATCGGTTTCCAGATACCCATATTCGACGGGTTGAATGCAAAGGGGAAGATAGGCAAAGCGGCGGCGGACGCCCGTGCGGCCGAGATCGAGCTCGAGCGCGTCACACGCGACAAGGAGCTCGCCGTCCGGCAGTCGTACCTCTCCCTCGAGAATGCCCTCACGGCGCTCGAGGGGCGCGAGGAATCGGTGCGGCTCGCCGAGGAGGCGCACCGCATCGCGCTCATACGGCTCATGAACGGGCTCGCGACCCCGCTCGAGCGGCTCGATGCCGAGCTCGCGATGACCGCGGCGCGGGCGCAGCTCGCGGGGGCCCGGTATTCATCCCGGATGGCGGAGGCCTATCTCGAGCTCGCCGTCGGAGTCAGGGATTTCGGCGCCCTCGCCGGGAAGGATTGATGCAAGGATAATTCGGGTCCGGCACCTGCCGTCACGCACGAGAAGGAGTGAACCATGGATAACCCGGTAGAAAAGAAAAAGAGTCGAGGCCGCAGGATCCTGTGGATGGCGATCATCGTCGTGGCCGCCCTGTTCGCGCTTCGGTTCTGGAGGCTGAGCGGCAAGGAAAGCTACGCGAGCATCAGCTCGATCCAGGAAACCGAGGGCAAACCGGTCGAGGCCACCGCGGTAACGAAGGGGAACATCGAATCATGGATGACGCTCGCGGGGACGGTCGAGGGGTACTTTCAGTACCCGATCATCTCGTCGAACTCGATTGCGGTCGTCGAGGTGGCGAAGAAGGAGGGGGACCGTGTGAAGCCGGGAGAGGTCCTCATTCGCCTCGAAAAGGGCGCCCCGAACCCGATGCTCCATTCGTACGACCGGTCGCTCGCCGTGTACCGGGACGCTCTCGCCGACGCGGAGCGGATGCGCAATCTCTTCAAGGAAGGTGCGGTCTCGAAGCAGGTCCTCGACAAGACGGAGCTCGCCCTGTCGGTCGCTAAGACCGACCTCGCCAACGCGCGCGAGAGCACGGACCTCGTCGCGACGCACGCCGGGGTCGTCACGAGCGTTCTCATCAAGAAGGGGGAAATGGCGTCCTCGTACGAGCCGCTCATGTGGGTCGCACGGACCGATTCGGTGAGGGTGATCTTCGAGGCGGGAAGCCGCCAGGCGATGTCCCTCCGGACGGGCCAGAAGGCCGTCTGGAAGTCGACCATGAACGGCGATTCCGGCACGGGCGTGATCGGCACGCTCGACCTCGCCGCCGATCCGGAAAGCCACCTCGTCAAGGGGGAGGCGGTCTTCCCGAACCCGGCGAAGAAGCTCATTCCCGGAGTCGTCGTCTCGTTCGAGGTGCTCGCGGGCGATCGCCGCGGGATCCTGAAGATCCCGGCCGACTGCCTCATCGAGCGCGGCGGCTCAACCCACGTGTTTGTTGTCGAAGCGCTCGAGGGAAGCACGCTCGTCGCCCGCCTCCGTGCCGTCGGGACGGGGCTGAGGACCTCGGACGAGGTCGAGATCGCTTCGGGTCTCAAGGAGGGGGACCGCGTCGTCGAGTTCGGGCAGACGATGCTCGAGGACGGGGACCCCGTGAAGATCGTGCGTGGCGGGGAGGCGCGCTAAGATGAACATCATCCGAATATTCGTCAAGCGTCCCGCCCTCACGACCATGATCACCCTCGCCTTCGTGGTCCTCGGGATCTATTCCTACGGGCGGATGGTCATCGAGCTCATGCCGAACGTCGAGTTCCCGTTCGTCATCGTGACGACCGTCTATCCCGGCGCCTCGCCGGGGGAGGTGGAAAGCCAGGTCACGAAGAAGGTCGAAGATGCGGTCTCGACGATCGCCAACGTGAAGAACCTCACGTCCGCTTCCCAGGAGAACCTCTCGCAGGTTTTCATCGAGTTCAAGCTCGAAACGCAGGTCGATCTCGATGCGATCGACGTGAAGGACAAGGTCGACGCGATCCAGGCGAATCTCCCCGACAACGCCGAGAAGTCGGTCATCAGCAAGTTCGATTTTTCCGCGTTCCCCATTATCGAGCTCGCCGTCTCCGCCCCCCGGCCGCTCGCGGAGATCTACCAGGTCGCGGACAAGGTCATCAAGGAGCGCCTGAGCCGCATCAACGGCGTCGCATCGGTCGACATAACGGGAAAGCGCCAGCGCGAAATCCGCGTGGAGGTCTCCCCGCAGAAGCTCCGCGCGTACGGCCTGACCCTCACTGACGTCATGGGGGTGCTGGCGGCCGGGAACCTCAACGTCCCCGCCGGCCACATCACGCGGGGAGCGCACGAGATCACGCTCCGCATGATGGGCGAGGTGGCGAGCCCCCGGGATCTCGCCGAGTTTCGCCTGCCGCTGCGCACGGGGGGCACGGTGCCTCTCTCGGAAGTGGCGGACGTCGTCGACGGCACCGAGGAGCTCAGGGAGTCGTCGACGTACAACGGAGAGCCCGTCATCGGGCTCTCGATCAATAAGCGCTCCGACGGCAATACGGTCGCCATCGCCCGCGACGTGTACAAGGCGATCGAGGAGCTCAAGGGGACGATCGACAAGGATATCGAGCTCACGATCACCGACGACACGGCGCCGTTCGTCCGGGCCGCGGTGAGCGACGTGCTCTCGAACGTTATGATCGGCATACTCCTCACGGCGCTCCTCCTGCTTCTCTTTCTCCACAACTGGCAGCAGACGGTGGTGGCGGCCCTCTCGATGCCCGTCTCGGTCATCGCGACCTTTCTTCTCATGGGGCAGTCGCATTTTACGCTCAACATAATGACGCTGCTGGCGCTCGGTATCTCAATCGGCACGCTCGTCACGAACTCGATCGTCATCATCGAGAATATCAGCCGTCTCGTGCACCTCGGGATGGACCCGCACGAAGCGGCCGTCAAGGGCACGGCCGAGGTCGCCGTGGCCGTCGCGGCGTCCACGCTGACGAACATCGTCGTCTTCACTCCCATCGCATTCATGAGCGGCATCATCGGCCGCTTCTTCCTCCAGTTCGGGCTCACGGTCGTCTACGCGACCGTCTTCTCGATCGTCGTGAGCTACACGATCGTGCCCATGCTCTCGGCCCGGCTCATCAAGCCGCAGGCCTCCGATCGCGATCCGCACGCCCGGGGGTTCGCCGCGCGCATAGGCGAGAGATGGGACGGGTTCTACGATTCGCTTTCGAGAGGCTACCGGGGCGTTCTCGCCGGCGTGCTCGAGCGTCAGGGGCGGGCGATTCTCGTCACGGCCGTCGTTTTCATCGGCTCGCTCTTCCTGTTCCGCTTCGTCGGCGGCGAGTTTATACCGCGCATCGATCAGAACATGGTCGTCGTCTCGATCAAGCTTCCCCCGGGGACGAGCCTCGAGCGCACGAGGGATGTCGCCTCACGAGTCGCCGAAACCCTCAAGAAGCATTCCGAGGTCGAGGGGGTCCTCGTCAAGGTCGGGGGCGCCCAGCGGGGCGTCGAAGACGCCCAAATCGTCGCGCGGCTCGTCGACCGGTCCAAGCGCACGCTTCACGTGACCAAGTTCGTCAACGTCCTGAGGCCCGAGCTCGCCGGCATCCCCGACGCCGAGATCATGGTCTCGACGGAAAGCGGCGCCGGGGGCTCTTCCGAAGCGGATTTCATCGTCGACGTGCTCTCCCCGGATCAGCGGGGCCTCGAGGCGGTCGCCGACTCCGTGCACCAGATATTCCACCGGGTCCCGGGCCTCGTCGAGATCCAGACGAGCCGGAAGGCCGGGAAGCCCGAGATCGCGGTCATGCCGCGGCGGCACCAGCTTGCAGAGCAAGGGTTGAGCGCCGCCGCGATCGGGAGCCTTATGCGCGCCGCGTACGAGGGGGTCAAGGCGGGCGTCTACCGCGAAAAGGGGGAGGAATACGAGGTCAAGGTCAAGTACGCCGAGGCGGACCGCAAGGACCCGGCGTTCATCCGGGACATGCCGATGCCGTCCCGTACGGGTGCCGCGCTGCCGCTTTCGGACCTCGGAGACGTGGCGCAGCGCTTCGGCGAGTCGCAGATCATGCGCAAGGACAAGCAGCGCATGATCGAGGTGACGGCGAACATCGCCGCGGGCTCACTGAGCGGGGCTCGCGGAGCATTCGACCGGGAGCTCGCGAAGATCCAGATACCGCCGAACGTCACGGTGAAGTACGGCGGTTCGGCCGAGATGCAGGATGAATCGTTCGCGTCGATATTCACCGCGCTCATCCTCGCCATTGTCCTTCTCTACATTGTAATGGCGGCGATGATGGAGAGCTTCGTTCATCCGTTCACGATCATGCTCACGCTGCCGCTCGCGCTCATCGGCGTCGCCATGGGACTGTTTTTGTCGGGCGCGACGATCAATATCTTTTCTCTCATGTCCGTCGTCATGCTCACCGGCATCGTCGTGAACAACGCCATCCTCATGCTCGACTATACGGCGCAGCTCAGAGCGCAGGGAAAGAAGATCAGGGAAGCGCTCCTCGAGGCGTGCTCGACGCGCCTTCGCCCGATTGTCATGGCCAACCTCGCCATCGTCGTCGGGATGATTCCCCAGATTTTCGGAGGCTCTGAAGGGTCGGAGTTTCGCACGCCCATGGCCGTCGTCCAGATCGGCGGCGTCCTCGTGTCCGCTTTTTTTACATTATTTATTATTCCGGTCGCCTACACGGTGATAGACAGGCTCACCCCGTCCGGGTGGAGGGAGTACAAGAAAGATAGGTAATCGACCGGGGCCGGATATTGCGTATCCTCTTACGGTAGAATTGGATACGCTATAGAGCATTCTTTGCGCTCCCGCGGTGGGCTCCAACCGGTATGCGGCTTGGCGCTCCAGCATTTGTAGTTGACATAATACGTTGAGTTATGGTAGAATAATGAATGTCGAGTAAGTGATGGTATCTCCAACACTCAGTTGCGGGAAGGAGGTTGCAGTTACCCGCGTGATATTTTCTCACCGCAAGTCCCCGAACCTTTCTTAGGAGGTTTAGGAGGTTAAAGAAGATGTTCAAAGGAAAAGTGGTTGCTTTAGCTTTGATGCTACTCTTGGCAACCTCCGTCTTCGCTGGCGACGTCGATGACTGCCTCAGCAATGCGGGGGTCTCGTGCATTACGATGCAGGTGACTATATGCCCGGCCGGAGACTTTGAACTCATCCGCAATGGATGCGGCGGCACCGCTGACTACATCTGGATCGAAGCGAGAGACGCCGGCAATCTTCCGATTCCGGGTATTCCCTGGACGGATTATTGGCTGAACGCGTGCGATCCTCTGAAGCAGCTCTGCATTTGCGTCAGCCCGATCGGCGCCGATTCGCTCACCGGAGCGAATGGCCGGACGACGTTTTCGGGACGCATCGCGGGCGGCGGTTGCACGTTGAGCCAGGGTATCTGGTGGGCGATCCAGGGCAAGCCAATCCTTGCGAAGCCCTGCGGTTCTGATAAGCTGTGCTTGAGTGTCATCATCAAGAGTCCCGATCTGACTGGCGCCGGTGGCAATCCGGACTGCAATATCAACCTGTCCGACCTGGTTCCGTTCGGCACGAGCTACAACAAGAACCTCGGTCAGATTGGTTACAATGCGTGCTGCGACTACAATGATGACAACAAGTGCAACCTGAGCGACTTTGCATTCTGGGGAACGCATTATCAGCACAAGTGCTAGTCCGAGACTGCTGACAGTGCTTCCGGAAGCAGTATGCATCGTGGGCTGCTTACACAGGGAGTTAGATAACGTGAAGAGAATGCTTCTTGTATTCGCAACGGTTCTCCTGATCCCGGGGGTGCTGGGTGCGGCGACGCTGGGAGCGTACTTCGACTATGCGCCAGTCAGGATGGCGCACTCACCGGCGCCGTTCTCGTTTTTTGACGTCTTCCTGTTCCTTCATGGTGCGGAGTGCTATGTGACCGCGGTCGAGTACCAGCTGCAGACGCCGGTCGATCCGTCGCATGCGCTGTTCTCGATAACGAAGGTCACATATCCCGACAACGAGACGGTTTCGCTCGGAGATCCGTTCAGCGGCCATTCGATCGTGTGTTGGCCTCCACTGAACGGGTTCGTCCCGGGCTACAACCTCCTGGTAACGCTCCAGTGCGTTACGTTCGCACCGTGCGGGTCGATGGCGGACTATCCACTCATCATAGGAGCGCATCCCGCGAGTGGAGAGTTGCGCGGAACGTTCGCGCCTGAAAACGAGTTCTTTCCGATCGTCGGACTGACCTCGATCCTTTGTCCCGAACAGATCGGGAAGCAAGAAGCGAGAGACGGGGTGCGATCAATCCTCTGTACGGATAGGGTAAGGTTTGTGGCTGGATGAACGGAAAGCGTTCATCCAGCCACCCTGAGCCCTCTGTACGGTGTGTGTCAGAGAGGCGTTAGGGTCAGGCATCAAGAGGGAGGCTACTCGTATGAAGAAGGGGTTGCTAATCGGTTTTGTGGTTCTTATGCTGGCGGGCTCGCTCAGCGCCGGGGACGTGCCCTACATCGGTATCTATGCGTCGCCTGATGGCGTTATGGACACCCATTCAACATGCAGCATAAGCCCGGTTGTTTTCGACGAAACTTTCGTGATGTGGATTTGGGTTCTTCCGAGCTCGCGCGGCATGAATGCCGTCGAGTTCAGGCTGAGCCGTCCGGCATCCATTACGCAAGAGTTGGACGCTGTTTCGAATCCCAACATCACGATTGAGCTTGGCTCGCTGGGCGCCGGCATCAGCAGCGCATTCGGCTCCTGCCAGAACGGTTGGACTTGGACTCATCAGCAGCTGTGTTCGAGCCGGAGCACCACTCCGCGCTTCTTCTCGATCATCGTGAATCCGAGCTCCGGTCTCTTTCAGGTTGCCAGCTGCGAGCCGGGCAATCCGCTCGAACCCGCAACCAGACTCACGCACCTGTATCTGTATCAGCCGTGCGTGTACGCGACCAAGGATGCGAGCTGGGGAGCGATCAAGAGCCTGTTCTAAGTCTCAAAAGCGCTCCGCTTGCTAGTGGTTACGATGCTGATGGGGATCCGAAAGGATCCCCATTAGTGTTTTCGGGCACAAAACGGCCGAGCCCGAAAAGAGCCCGAAAAGTCGCTGGCGGCACATTTGCGTATCTGATATAATGGAGTTACCGCATTGCAGTTCCGGAGGGGAGTGCTTCGCAACAGGTGGTCATCATGAGACGAACGATTCTCCTGGCCGTGATCATCTCGGGCCTCGCGGGCGCGGCGCTCGCGAAGCTTCCCCCGCGGGGATTCATCTCCCTCTACGCCGACGGGGCACGCTCGTACAGCTCGTACTGCCAGGTTTACCCCGGCAACTCGATCGCGAAGATCGAAATGTGGGTGTGGTGCCTGCCGGGCGAGAACGGGCTCTGGGGGGCCGAATTCGCCGTCGGCTATCCGGCGAACGTGATACGCGATCGCATCGCGTACAACAGCCGCCTTTCGACCATCGTGGGAGATCCGCTCGCCGGGATTTCCATCCGTTTCGATGCGTGTCAGTGGGACTGGTGCTGGATCGCGCATCAGACGCTCTATGTAAACTCGATCCAGCAGACCTACCTCGAGGTCACCCCCCATCCGGGGCCCGGCGTTTTTCAATTCTTCAATTGCGGCGAGGGGAACCCCGCCGAGCCGTGCCTGAAAGGAACGACTCTCTATCTGAACGCCCCTGCGAGCCCGTGCCTCGCGCCCGAAACGGCGATCGGGACCGAAGGATCGACGTGGGGAACCCTGAAGAGCCTCTTCACCGGGCAGGGCGGAAGTGCTGCAGAGTAAATTCATCGCGCGAGGCCGCAGCGTCTTTTTTTGGCTTGTTTTTTTGTCCGCGGACAGATAGCTTTCCATAGAGCAGGCCGTTGGTGTTGCGTTGCCCCTTGTTCCTCTCGCGAATACTACCCCTGGAGACGAGGTGAATCTCTCTGATGAAGCGTTGTAGCATGCGATTGTGCCGCGCGTTCAGCCCGTGGTTTTCCGTGCTTCTCGTGCTCGCCCCGTCGGCGGCGGCGCGTGGGAGCGGCGCGCGCCTCGTGTCATCGGCCGGGAGCGCCGTTACCTTCGAGATCACCATCCCCGGAGCGACGATCGTTCCCGCGCCGGGAGGCACCGTAAGGGTCGTCATCGACGGGTACGGGACATTCTCCCCCCCCGGAGCGGTGGAGCTGCCCGGGAGGGCCTTCCGCGTTGCGGTGCCGCAGTTCGGCGACGCCCGCGTCTCGGCGGCGGTGCTCGAGGAGGAACGCGTCGGGCCCCTGAATCTGACCCGCGTGCCCGGCGAGAGGTTCGTCGAGGGTGAAAACGGCATCGCCGTTACGGAGCAGTATTATCCCCCGGATCCATGGGCGGACGGCGGTGGCCCGAAGCTCGTCGAGGCGGGAACCGCCTCCTTCATGGGGCGCCAGAGGGTGCTCCCGATCAGGATCAATCCGCTCATTATCGACGCCAGCGGCGCTCGCCTCGTTCGCAGGCTCTCGGTGACGGTGAGTTTCGGGAGCCGGAGTGCCGCGGCCGGAGTCGATGGTCTTCCGGCGGCGCCCGTCTCGCTCGCCTGGAAACGGCTCTACGAGGAGCTCCTCGTCAACCCCGGCGATGTGCCGAGACTGCGGAAGCCGCTCGAACGGCTGCAAGCGGCAGCGGTCCCCGGTGAATTCGGGAAGAAGCTCAAGCTGCGGATTCCCGAGACGGGCCTCTTTTCGATCCGCGCCGATTCCCTCATCGCAGCCGGGCTTTCGACGGGGCTTTCGACGGGAGAGATCGCGCTCGAAAAATACTATTATGACGCGGCGGAGCCCGATCTCGTGAGAAAGACCGGCGTGCCCCTCCTCGTCGTCGAGAGCGCCTCGACCGCGCCGGGCATTTTCGACGGCGGGGACCGCGTCTTCTTTTACGCCCTCGGGATAAAAGACGATGCGCAGGCGCTCGATACGGATGCTCTCTATACGAATGATAATATTCTCTGGCTCGAGGAAGGGGTCGCCGGAGATCTCATGGCTCAAGGGCCGCCTCAGCCCTCGACGGCGTTATTCGCTCTCGACCGGTTCACCGCGACCATGAAGTACCGGAAGGACACCTGGTACATGAAGAACGCGGTGCCGCACACATTCGATTTCTACTACGCGAAGAGCCCCGATATCAGGAACGCGGCGGCCCCCTTCACCGTGCATCATCCGGCTGCCGACGGGGTCTTTTCACTCTCGCTGCGGTTTCAGGGAAACGATCCGTTGGGCGCCTCGCACAGCGTTTCCTTCAGCGTGCGGAACTCCACGGGGACTCACCCGATCGGGTCGGGCGGCTTTTGGGGCAAGGAGATCAAGACCTTTTCCTTCTCGGGGCTCCCCACCTCCTGGCTTGTCGATGGGCAGAACGACCTTGTCATTGTGTGCGACGCCGATTACAAGTACCTCATCAACGATTTCAAGATCGACTACACGGCGCTCTTTATCGCCAACGGCGACGCGCTCGAGTTTGCGGTGAACCCGGTGGGCGAGCTCGAGGCGGCCGCGGCTATCGAGATCACGGGCTTCACGGTGAACAGCGGCCACCTCATCGAAATCACGGATCCGCAGGACCCCTCGTACCGGACGCTCGCGCCGGCCGATTTCGTCGCCGAGGGGGGCGGTTACAAGCTCCAGCTCAAGATCGACGAGGTCCTCACGACGCGGCGCTTCATTGCGCTCGGGACGGGCGCGGGGGGCGCCGTCCCGGTGCGCGCGATTTCGGTCGATGCGCCGTCGCACCTCCGCGAGGCGAGCGGGCCGTACCAGGCGCTCGTCATTTCGCACAAGGATTTTCTGCAGCGTATCGGGGATTACACCGCATGGAGGAGAAGCCAGGGCTACCGGCTTTTCACGGCGGACGTCGAGGACGTTTTCGACGAGTTCAACGGAGGCCTGCCGAACGCCGCCGCGATCAAACGTTTCATCAAGTACGGCTTCGATCACTGGGGGATCGAATTCGTTCTTCTCGTCGGGGACGGCAATGAGGATCACAAACGGGTCATCACCGGGCTCAATCCCGAGCTGCAGGGCTCTCCCCCCGATTTTGTCCCTCCTTTTACCTACTCGACGAGCGTGAGCGGCACGATTGACGACGAGGTCGTGTATTCGGACAAATGGTACGCGTTTCTCGACGAGAGCGTCCCGGTGGCCTCGCAATCCTCGCCGGCCGGCATTCTTCAGGGTGACGGCTATCCCGACGTGATGATCGGCAGGCTGCCCGTGGGGCGGGACGTCGAGCTGAGGGCGCTCCTCAACAAGATGACGCGCATGGAGGCGTCGCAGCCGGGAGATTCATGGCGGCGCCGCATCGTGCTCTTTTCGGACGACAGATGGTCGGGACGCGGAAACGACTACCGCCATAGTTACTACGAGCGGACGTTCGAGGACAGCACGGAGAGCTGCGGAAAGGCCATCGAGCGCGCGCTCCCCGGCGGGTTCGACGTGCAGCGGCTCTACCTGCGCCGGTACACCGATCCGATCCATCCCAACGAGACCGAGAGCGGCCCCGCCGTCCTCAGCAAGGCGACGACCGAGACGCGGAGGACCTTCACCCCGGCGCTCAACAGGGCGCTCAACCGGGGATGCCTCTGGTACATGTTCCAGGGGCACGCCAACAGGTCCGTTCTCACCACCGAATCCGCATATGCGTTGGGCTGGTACATGGACGTCGACAGCCTGCGGACCTACACACCGTTCATCTTCGTCGGCTTCGGCTGCCACATCAGCGATTTCGCCATCAGGGGAGAGCTCAGTTACTCGCCGGAGACGGGGCCATACGGGGACTGCATGAGCGAGCAGCTCCTCTTTAAGCCGGGCGGGGGCGCCGTCGCGACGTATGCGAGCGACGGATTCGAATACCTCTCGACGAACGCCGAGCTCTCCAGCCGGCTTCACCGGACGTTCTTCCAGTCCCCCCCCGCCGATTCGGTCGGGCCGCGCAACGAGTACACCGGCGCGCACTGGGTATTCGGCGAAGCCGTCACGAAGGTGGAGATCGAGCAGCTCGACCAGGGGGGCATCGATATGGTGCTGCGCTACCATGTCCTCGGCGATCCGATGCTCAAGATCGATCCGGGGCCGCCGCTCATGCGTTTCGAGGCCGATTGGGGGGAGGGTTTCCAGGAAGTCTCTCCCGACACGATACGGGCGCGTCACGGCACAAATATGGTCAAGCTGCGTCTCACCGCGAGCGACATCGTGGCGATCGGGCGCATCACACTCCAGGTCAACGGCGAGGACCGGACCGGCTCGCTCGTCATAACCCCCCTCGTCGACACGGATAAGACCTACGCACGGAGCTACCGCGCCGATTTCGATTACACAATCGACCCGAGAGACGAGCTTCTCGTCTTCACGGTGTTCACGCCTGACGGGCGGGAGACCGGCGTCGTGGAGATCCCGATCGTGACGCGGCTGCGGCTCTTCTTCAACGACTATCATTACGAGATCGGGCCGGGGGTCGAGTCGCCCCCTTCCGGCCTGTTCATCCTCACGCTCGACTCGCCGGCGTATTTCGCCGGGGAACCGATGCTTTCCATCGATGGGATCCCCCAGAACGACGTCCATTTCCGGGTGTCCAATCAGCAGGATTCCCTGCACCTGGAAGCTTCGTTCCAGCGGACGCTCACGAGCGGACTGCACGTCTTCACGGTGAGGGCCGGTGATTTCTCGCGTGATTTCACGTTCAACGTGACGGGAAACGGGCTCGTCGTGGACGCATTCAGCTTCCCCAACCCCTTCAGCCGGGAAACGAACATCGTTTACAGCCTCAACCTCGCCGTCGAAGAGGTAACGGTCGATATCTACACCGTGAGCGGCCTGCTCATCAGAACTCTCGACATGCCGACGGACAAGCTCGCCCCCGCGAGCCTCGCGCGGCCCCACTCCGTCCTCTGGGACGGGCGGGACCTCGCCGGGGACCGTGTCGCGAACGGCGCGTACATCTACGTGATCCACGTCCGGCGCTCGGGGGAGACGATCGATATCAAGGGGAAGAGCGTCAAGCTCGAGTAAAAAGTTCTTTACCTCCCTGCGGCACCTTTCTTACAATAGCCCCGAAAGAGATGCCCACGCATCGGTGGGACGCCCATCGATATCCGGTCTTGCCTCATCTTCCGGGAGGTTCTGTGTTGAAGAAGCGGCTCGAGGCCCTCAGGAGGAAGGAAAAGCGCCTCATCGTCGGGATCGAAACCGGCAACCCCCCGGGCAAGCTCGGGGCCACCCTCGTCGAAGTGTCGGGGAGCGGGGACGACACCGTTCTCTACCTGCGCGGATTCAAAAGCCTTACTCTGAACCCCGAGCTCCAGGCAGCGATCAGTGCCCTCGACCGGGATGAGAAATTCGATTCTGAGGAGCTCGCCGGCATTAATTTCCTCGTTCTGCGCAATCTCTCCAAGCTGTATGAAGATGTGCTCGAGAATGCCGCCGTGCCGCCGGATGAGGTCGATTGTATCGGGCTCAGCTGTCTGGAGGTGGGGGCGCTCACGTTCCCGGGGGACCCTGCGGTTTTCAGCGAACTGACGAATCGCGTCGTCGCGAGCAATTTCAGGATCGGTGTGGAGAACGGCACGGGAGGGTTCGTCGCGGTGGAGGAGGCGCTCCTCCAGGGCATCGTGAGCGAGATGATCGACCGGTTCGGGCTCGATGAAGAGGTCCGCGAGGCGGTGACCGTGGCGCTCCTCACGAACGAATCGATCTTCAACGAGGGTGTGAGCGTGTGCGAGCCAAACGCATCGGGGAAGGTTACGGCGCGCAAAAGCCTCAAGTCGGTGAAACGTTCCGGCGCCTCGGGCGCGGCCGGGAAGCCCTGCCTCTGTGGAGAGTTCTTTTTCCCCGTTTGAGCCCGGCCCGGCCGCCGCAGGGGACTGATGCGCATGAGGCTGGCGCACGACGTTTCGAGGAAGTGTTTATGAGAATGTTCGATCGCCGGTTTCTCGCGGCGTTATTTTTTTGCGCGCTCGTCCTCGCCTCGTGCGGCGGGAAGCGCGCGGCGATGGAACAATCCCCCGTCGAGGTGTCGATCCCCCGGGAAGAGGAGCCCGTAACGCAGCCGCCGGTCCTTCCGGCGCAGCCTCCCGCGGCGGAAGAGAGGCAGCGCGCCATCCTCCTCGAAGAAGCCCCCCGCGTCAGGGTACTCGTTCTCGGCGCGCAGCAGGCGATCCGACTGCATGTTCTTTCGGCGTTCCGTGCGGGGACGCTCACGGCCGGGGAGCCGCTCGCGACGATCGAGCGGGGAGGCGATTTTACGGTCAAGGCGTCCGGGGGAGAGGCGGTTCTCACCGCGGGAAATAAGAGGCTTATCTCCTCCGGGTCCATATTCGTCATGCCCGCGGGTGGAGCGTGCGTCTCCGTGGGCGGCAAGCCGTACCGGGGGATCATGCTCTTCAGGGCGACCGAACGCGGCGTCATGACGATCAACGTTCTCGATATCGACGAGTACGTCAAGGGGGTGCTCCCCTCGGAGATCGGGTATCTCAAGCCGGGCCAGTTCGAAGCCTACCGCGCCCAGGCGATCGCGTCCCGTTCCTACGCTCTGAGCAAGCTCAAGGAGAAGACGGGGGAGCTCTACGATCTCAACGCGACGGTCATGGATCAGGTCTACTCGGGGGCCGGCGGCGAGAGTGACGCGGCCTCGAGGGCGGTGGACGAAACGAGGGGGCTCGTCTGCACGTTCCTCGGCGAACCGATCAAGGCGTACTACTGCTCCTGCTGCGGGGGGCACACCGCCGATATCCGAACCGTCTGGCCCTGGAAAACCCCCTATCCGTACCTATACGGCGTGCGGGATACCGTGCGCGAAACATCCGGGGAATCCCTCTGCCGCGGCTCGAAGCATTTCCGGTGGCGGATCCACTGGAGCGCTTCGACGCTTGCGGGCATTCTACGGAAGACCGTTCCGCGCGAGCTCAAGGTGCCGGGGCGCGGCGTGGGAAAGCTCGCCGATATCAGGGTGATCGGCACGGGGCCTGACGGCAGGGTCCTCGGCATCGAAATCGCGACGGACCGGGAGAGCTTCGAGATCCTGGGCGATCGTATCCGCTGGGTCATGAAGCCGGACCCGGCAACCGATGCGATACTCAAGAGCACGCTCTTCAAGATCGACGTCTCGATCGCGCGGGGCCGGATCGCCGCGATCGACATGCTCGGAGGCGGGAACGGGCACGGCGTCGGGATGTGCCAGACGGGGGCGATCCGTATGGCCGAGCTCGGGTATTCCGGCGAGGAGATCATCCGGCATTACTATCCGGGCTCGGCGCTCGAGCCCCGCTACAGGTAGACGATGATCCGGGATTTCTTGAGAATGCTCGCGCCTCACATGATCGTGGGACTTTCCGGCCCGCGCATCCTGGAAGAGGAGCGCGACCTTTTGTCCGAATACCCCTTTTGCGGCGTCATTCTCTTCGATCGCAACGTCTCCGATGCGCGCTCTCTCATGGAGCTCACCCGCGAGGTAAGAAGAGTTTTCCGCGAAGCGCACGGGGGCGTTCCCCTCATCGCGGCGGACCACGAGGGGGGCGTCATATCCGTGCTCGGCCGGGCTATCGGAGTGCCCCCAACCCAGATGGCGGCGGCACGCACGGGGGAAGAGCGCCTGTGCGAGCGTCTGTTCGCCGAGAACGCGCGGCGCATGCGCGCCTCGGGCGTCAATCTGCTTCTCGGGCCCGTCGCGGACGTCAACTCCGATCGCCGGAATCCCGTCATCGGGACAAGGAGCTTCGGCGAGGATCCCGCGCTCGTCTCCGCGCTCGTCTCCGCGGCGGTGTCGGCGGCGAGGAAGGAGGGGGTGCTCACCTGCCTCAAGCATTTTCCGGGGCACGGCCCTTCATCCATCGACTCGCACCTCGCGCTTCCGGTTCTCGGCTCGACCCTCGGCGAGCTCAGGGAGAAGGATATTCCCCCCTTCGCGAGCGGCATCGCCGCCGGGGCGGAAGCTGTCATGATCGGCCACATCGCGCCTTTCGGCCGGAGGCTCCCCGCCTCTCTCGACCCGGAAATCATCGGCGGGCTTCTCCGCGGCGAGCTCGGCTTCGGCGGGGTCGTGATGACCGACGCGCTCGAGATGGAGGGGGTAAAGGTGGCGGGGCTCGGGGAGATATGCGCACGCGCCCTCGGGGCGGGAAACGATATCCTCCTTTTCTCGAAACCGGTCGCCGAGGCGGCCGGCCAGTTCGCTGGCGCCGGGTGCTCCACCGGGCGTGATGAACTCCGCGATGTCTGCTCCGCGCTCACCCTGAGACCTTCGTTCGACCGCATCGGGGCCTTGCTCGGCATCGCGGCGGGGAAGGAACGTGAATTCGAGCTTCCCGCCGACCCGGGGGTCTACGAAGAGATTGCCGCGAAGTCGATCCGCGTATCTCGAGGCGCGGAACCCGCGCCGCCCATCGATCCGGAAAAGGGGTTCAGCGCGGTTTTCTACGCAGGGAAGGGGGAATTCGAACGGTATCCGGTGAAGAGCTTCATTGCCCGGGTCCTGAAGGGGCTCGGCGCGGCGGCGGAGCGATGCGAGCCGGAGCCGTACGACGCCGCGCCGCCCGGGGCCCCGGGGCTTGAGGCGCGTATCTTCTCCTCACGGGCGGAGCGCGAACCCTTCGACGTCGTATTTCTCCTCAATAGGGGGCCTCTCGAGGCGGATGCGGTACGGTTCCTCGCCTTGCGGGCCCGCATCGTTGTCGTCGCGGGCTGGCCGTATGCGGCGGAGATCATCCCCCCGGGAAAGACGGTTATCGTGACGTACGGCGTCTACGCCGCCGCGGCGGACGCCGTAGGCAAATCCATCCTGAAAACATGAGATAACTCGCCGCCGAGGCGACTTTTCCGACTCGCCGGTGCGCGAAAAAGCGATTGACAAGGGGCATTTCCTCTGCTATTTATTACCTGGCTGGCGGCTGAAGTCGGCCATTTTTTGCTTGAAGCGTGTTTTTCGGCCGGGCAGGATACCGTGGCTCGGCGTTTGCAGGAATAAACCCTTCGGCGGGGTCGTAGTTCAGCTGGTTAGAACGCCTGCCTGTCACGCAGGAGGTCGCGAGTTCGAATCTCGTCGGCCCCGCCATTCAACTCATTTCAACACAGCGCGGAACTTCCTCGATTGCCGCCGGATCATCCTCGTCGATGTCCCCTGAACGGCGGCCCCCACGCCGTCAGAATGCGAATCCTACCGCGAACCGGTGCACGCTTCCCAAGGCCTCGATATCCTGCCAGGCGTAATCGAGCTTGAGGTTGCTGATGCTGAAGCCCACGCCGAAACGGAATTCCATGTACCTGTCGAGGGCTGCGTCGTTCGGATCGACCGGGTCCTCTATGTTGCTCTTGTCCATATCCATGAGGAACCCGCCCCTCAGAAAGAACATTTCGTCGTACGCCAATTCCGTTCCAAGGTGGATTCTCTCGGCCAGATCGTTCGGGTGACTGTAGTCGATGGCGCCGGTTACGCGAAAACCCTCGCTCGAATACACTTCGTCCGCGATTCCGACCTGCAGGGATATCGGAAGCGGGTAGTATCCGAACTGTTCGGGAACGCTGACCTCCCAGATACCGCTGATATACGTGTTGCCGTACTTGCCCTTGAACCTCATGTCGGGGCCGAAGTTCGTGGCCGACATGCCGAGCCGCAGATGGCGGAAGCCGGTTCTGTAGATCGTGCCGACGTCGAAGGCGAACGTCTGGCTGTAGAAATCCGCCACGTCGGTCCTCACGTACTTTGCCCCGAGGCCGATGGAAAACCGATCGGTGAAATCGCGGGCGTACGTCACGCCGAGGGCGAATTCGTTCCAGTTGAAATCCTTGTCGGTCAGTACGCCGTCGATATCCTGGGCCGTCGTCATCTTCATACTGCCCGAAAAGAAGCTCGTGTAGTTAACGGCTCCCCGTCCGCCGATCGCCGCCGGCATCGGAAAGGAGAACGCCCCGGCAATGGTTCTCATGTCGACCAGATACTCCATTTCGGAAACGAAGAATTCGTACCCGGTCAGTTTGACGATCGAGACGGGATTCAGGAAAATGCCCGTGATGTCATCCGATACACCCATATAGGTGTTGCCCATCGCCGCCGCTCTCGGGCTCACGCCGAGCTTGAGGAACAATGCCCCGACGCTTCCCGCACGGTCGCTCGTTTGCGCCTGAGCAGCTCCGCTCAGAACGACGAGGAGGAGCACCATGCTGATGATTACTTTTCTCATAGCCTTCTTTCCCTCCCTTGCGCCGATTATGCTACCGCTGTCCCTTGATAACGGCGAATTTTCCGGTTTTCTCCGCTCCGTTTTCATCCCGCACCCGGTACACGTACATCCCGGACGAGATCGATTCGTGCGTTCTCGTGGTCATGTCCCAGAACTCGGAACCCGACTGAGAATTGTGGTGAATGATGTCCACGAGGTTCCCGAGCAGGTTATAGATGTAGATCGTGCACTTATCCGGCAAATGGTGAAAACCGAGGAGCGTTTCGTACTCGCTGAGCTCCGCTTTGTTCGAGCCGACATAGGGATTGGGCGCGACCGTGATCTTATCGAGCGCGCTCTCCGTTCTCGTGTTCCCGATCACGCTCGTGATCGTGTTGTTGTTTGCGCGGAGGATGCCGTCCTCGTCGGTCGTATACAGACGGCTCGGCAGCGCCCAGGGATTGCTCCCCTTCCCCGCGGTCGCGTTGTAGGCTTCCACCCAAATGTACGTGTAGAAGCCGGGCGTCAGCTTCACGGTCGTTTCCGTCACGGCGTTTCCGAAGGCGTCGTATCTGGCCCACGGCCCCAGCTTGCTGATCGTGCTCGTGTAGACGATGAAGCTGTCCGCCGCGACGCCGCCGGGAATATCGTCGTACGGCGCCCAGTGCACGGCGATCTCGTCCGCGTTGACGTCCGTCGCCAGGTCGGGATTCAGGTCGGGCGCCTGCGGCGGGATATCCTCGGGCGGTATATCCATGCCGCCGTTGAAAAACCCCTGAGCATTCTGGACGTGCTCGATCAGCGTGCCCAGCCCGAAGGTCGCGTGCGAATCTTCGTCGTATCCTTCTCCGATGACGTACGCAATCCAGAAGTGAGCGGTATCGCCCGCCGATACCTGATAGGGCCCGACGCCGTTCAGTATCCGGTAATCGAAATCATCGGCGGGAGGGAAGGGATTCTCCCAGATTCCCGCGAGGCGATCGTACGTGTTCTGGACGGACGAGATGTCGTTGTTCCAATCCCAGTAATTCTTCGAGACCCATTTCTGACCGTTATCGGGCGCCGCCGTTATCGGACCGCCGACGGGAGGCGCCGCTAGAAGGATTTGTCCGATCACGTTGGGGGAAAGCCAGAGGCTGTCGGCCGTCGTCGCCTTCTTCGGCTGTCCCGGCAGCGGGTCGTAGTTCCAATCTCTCATATAGGCGAACTTGTACGTCTCGTCCCACCCGGCGTAGTCGTCGAAGTACACGTCGGGGAGATTCACGTCGCCGACGTCGCAGTCGCTCATCCATCCGAGGTAGAAGCCGCTGATCCGTTTGGTGAACGCGATCGTGACGTGAACGAAAACCCAGTCGTCGAACCCAGGCACTCCCCACTGGTGCCATTCGTATTTCACGTCCATTCCCATATCGCCGTCCACGGTGTCGCCCTCGGCGACGAGGTACGGTTTGGCCGCGCTGTTGACGTGCACCGTCAGGCGGCGATACGGATAGGGCAGGGCGAAGTCGCTTTCCGTTTGAACGATCGCCTGTTCGTCGCGCGTGTCGTACTGTGCGGGATCGCCGTCGCTCCCGTCAGAGCCGAGATAGCGCCAGGCGTTGCTCCTCCCCTCGACGTACCCGCCTCCCCACATGCCCGCCTGCCAGAGATTCGATTGGTCGCCTCCCCCCGGATAAAACGCCGACAGGTCCCAATAGCCGATGTACCCTTTGTTCGAAATCGACGGGAACCAGAGCGCGCCGATATGGAGATCGTTGAAGAACGAGTCGTTGACGGCCGCCGCGCTCCCGAGCCTGCCCCGCCGGTCCCCGAACGACAGGAGCTTGTCCTTTTTCAGCGGATTGATCTTTGCATCGGGGATCCCCCAATACACCGCAAGGAGACAGGCTGCAACGAAAAGACATGTTATTCGTTTCATGGCCGAAGCCTCCCTTACTTCAGAACGTGATCGTCACTCCACCCACGATGTTTCGCGGCGGCCCGTACACGGTATAGTCCCGGAACGGTCCGAGGTAATCGCCCGGATGCGCGACCAGCCAGTTTCTCAAATCCTGATCAGTATCGTCCCAGGCTATGAGATTGCGTTGATCGAAAAGGTTCATGACGCGCATGAAAACGTCCGTGTGGATCCCGAAAATCTCAATGTTCTTGTGCATTTCCACGTCGACGTTGCTTATCGACGGAAAGCGGGCGTTGTTGCGGGCCGGCTTCTTGGACAGGCTCTTGGGATCGGTGTAGGGGGCGCCTGTCGCATAGTTGAGCGCGAGATCGACGCTCCAGTTGTTCACGATGCTGTATCCACCGGTGAGCAGGAAGCTGTGTCTCCGGTCCCAATCGAGGTAGAACTGCTGGGTCGGAATCTCTTCGTTGTCGAATCTCCGCAGGTTCCCCTCGTTGACGTTCGAGCTGAATCCCTTCGCGACCATGAACGTATACGCTCCGTGGTAGCGCCAATTGTTGAATTGGCGCCTCTTCAGGTTGATTTCGAAACCGCGTGCGTTCCCGAAGCCCATATTCATATACGTCACATAGTTTTCCCTGCCCTGCGGGTTCGATACCGACGTCGGCCCCTTCGTTACCGTTTCCGTCATGTCCGTTATGTCCTTGTAAAAGAACGTCAGGTCGACGGCGGTGTTCGTGCTCAGCAGGTGATTGAAGCCGATTTCGTATGCGACGGTTTTTTCGGCCTCGAGGTCGGCGTTCCCGACGACATTCCAGCGGCCTCTCGCCTGGAATCTCTCGTTCGAGAAGAGGTAGTTGAACGAGGGCATCTGGAAAAAGTGGCCGTACTGCATGTGCATATAGCTGTCTTCCGAAATCGGGTAGGAAACGCCGAGGCGCGGGCTCAGCTTCCATTTCACGTTCGCGTCGACGAGGCCGCCGCCGAGATAGCTGCCGTCTCCGTCGTAGCGTGCAAGCTCGATCGGCGCCTCGTCTCTGTTGGCGCCGTGCCAGAGCGAATCGGGGGCGTTGAGATCGTACGGATGGTTGAAATCCTTGAAGACCTTGTGGTTCGGATCGAAGAAGTCGAGCCGCAGGCCCATGTTCATGATGAGACCTTCGAACTCGAGCTTGTCCTGCGCGTAGAGGGCCCCCGCGCGCGGCTGCACGTCGAAGCTGTAGATGTAGTAGTTCTGCGTCGAGGCAAAGACGTCGGTGTTTTGAATGTCATAGAGATTCAGGTCGATTCCGGTCTTCGCCTCGTTCTTGCCCTGTTGACGCGTGTAATTGCCGCGGAAGGCATAGATCCGCTTTTTCTGGTTGTCGTAGTATGGATTGTCGCCGCTGATGATGAAGTTGTTCTCGTTTCGTCTGATATCCAGGTTCCATTTGTACAGGTCCTGGTTCACCTGGTAGGTGAGGTCCGGGTTCCACTTTCTCCCCGGCTGGGCGATTTCAGTCGTGCCGTTCAATACGCTGAACGTTCCCCTGACGAAAGAATTTTCGGTGAACATGTGACTGAGGGACAGTGCGTACCGGTCGTTTTTGTTATCCGTCCAGCGCCACGCTCCCGGAACGAGGAGCCGTTCGTACAGGCGATTGACGTCGTAGCTCGAAACGTGCTTGTCATTATCGACGTTGGCGACGAACTTGAGCTTCGTGCTGCCGTGGCGGAACGCCAGGATTCCGTCGAACATGCGTTGCTTTCCGGGCCGGTCCAGCCGTTCGACGCGGGGCTCCCAGTCGTCCCACTGTGTCGCCTCGCCGGCGACGGCGAACCTCAGATCCATTTGCTTCCTGGTGAGTATCGGGCCCGAGAGGCTCAGTCGCTGTCTCAGCTCTCCCGTATTGAGCGGGTCGCCCGTATCGCTTTTCCTCCAGAACATTTCGACCGGCAGATACATCCTGTGTTCGATGGATCCGTGGAATTTCTCCGTGCCCTCGCTCGTAATGATGTTCACGATTCCCGAGCTCGCGTTCCCGTATTCCGCACTGAACCCTCCCGTGTAAATGATCATCTCGTTTACCGACTGGTTCGAGACGGTCATCAGGGCGTTGTTGGCTATGGGGTCCTGGACGGGGGAATCGTCGATGTAATAGCCCACTTCCGAGGCGCGGCCCCCTCGAATGTGCGTTCCGCCGGCGTCGACGGATCCGCCGGAAACGTAGTTGATGACGTTCACCGGGTTATCGATGGGAAGAGCCCGGATTTCCTCCGGCAGGAATATCTTTCTCGTTGAAGTGACGTCCGGCTGCACGAGGGGCCGCTCCGCCTCGACAACGATCGGTTTCAGCTCCTCCACGATGGTCGACTCAAGGGCGACCTCGAGCGTCCGGGTGAGATCCGGTTCTATGACCAAGCCGGTGATCAGCACGGGCTTGTAACCCATGTATGACACCAGCACGTCGTACGTCCCCGGAGCGATATTCAAGATCGTGAACGTGCCGTCTGTGAGCGACATGGCGCCTCGAGACGTTCCGACAAGGACGACGTTCGCATACATGAGGGGTTGGCCCGTCGCCTTTTCGACAACCTTGCCGGTGATCTTCCCTACATCTCCCGCGAAGCAGAGGGCGGGGACTATGATGCAGAGAAGGAAAACCGTCGCGGCCTTCGCCGTATGTTTTCGCATTGCCTACCTCCCTTTTCGAAGAAAGCGCCAGCGGTATCACGTTCCGTTGGATTGAATGAATGGACGCTCGCGCATGCATCGCTCATTGGCCATCGCTCCTTCAGATCATGCTATCGGTCTGAAACGGCCGGATCAGACGGTGCAGAGCTCGGCATACTTGATACGGAGAGCAGTTGGTGGACCTAACTCAACCGTAGCGCGAATCATGCAAACGGGCAAGAGAAAAATGATAGGGGGGCGCCAGGTAAACGGGCGGCAGGAACGTGGGCGGCATGCGGCGCAACGCATCGCAGCCGGGCGCTTCAATGCGAAACATAACTCTTTGATACGTGGCGTGTTAGACGGGCTCGTCGGCCCCGCCATAAGAAAAGGGCTCCGGAGCTTTCGGCCCCGGAGCCTTTCTTCATGTTCAGCTTTCTATCGAGCGATTAGAAGCGCTCGCGGCCGCCCCTGCGACCACCGCCGCCGCTGCCGCCGCCGAACCCGCCGCCGCCGAACCCGCCACCTCTCGGCTTATCTTCGCGAGGCTGGGCTTCGCTGACCTTCAGCGCCCGGCCGTCGACGTCTTTGCCGTTGAGGGCTGCGATCGCCTTATCGGCTTCCTCGTTGTTGTCCATCTCGACGAAACCGAAGCCCCTCGAGCGGTCCGTGAACTTGTCCTTTATGACGCGCGCGGAGCTGACGGAGCCGAACGGCGAGAAAATCGAATTCAACTGATCGTCATTCGTGTCGAACGACAGGTTGCCGACGTAAATCTTCTTTGACATTGAATAGGTCCTTTCGTAAACAAACAAGAAACTCTGATGATTGAACTGAACTTCTATGCTTTTCTATGCTTTCCCTAGCCCGATACGCTTCACCTCTCCTTCGTATTTAGATCCCTGATCGTTCCGGACGGCCCCCCGTACGGCGGCTCGCCTGCAAAACGTACTCACAAGATTATTATCGATTCAGAATTGTCCCGGGTTTAATAAGGGGAAATCGTGCTGCATCGATAGGGCTCTTGCAGAGCGGCGATCTTGGATTCTGAAGTACTGACTTCGACTAACAACTCCTTCGGAAAACGAACCACTGACGAATTATAACGAATTCCTAGCAAATAGCGAGCACAATTTTGCCTTTTTCGAAAAATATTCCGCCAATTTCTTGTGTGAAAAGGGGGGGACTTGCTATCATGGCGCGCAACAAAATCGCGTTCCTGTCCCCCGTGTTCGCAACCTCTTCAGGGGAGAAAGAGAGTGAACCATGACTGAAAGAGTTTATCAACTTCTCAGCGATTCCAAGAAAGCGCGTTGGACGGCCCTTTTGATCGTCTCCTTCACTATGTTCGCCGGTTATTACTTGGCCGATCTCATGGCGCCCCTCCAGGACATGCTCCAGAGGCAATTGGGCTGGAGCAGCACCGATTATGGCTGGTATACCGGGGCCTATGGCTGGTTCAATGTCTTTTTCTTTTTCCTGATCATCGGCGGAATCATCCTCGACAAGTTGGGCATCCGCTTCTCCGGAATGACCTCCGCCATAGTTATGGTCGGCGGGGCGTTGATCAAGTACTGGGCGATAACGACCCACGCCCTCGACGGTCAGGCCTGGCATATCCTTTTCTGGACCGTCCCGGCGCAGGTCTGGATGGCTGCCCTCGGATATGCCATCTTCGGTGTCGGGCTCGAGGTCGCCGGTATCACCGCCTCCAAGGTCATCGTCAAATGGTTCAAGGGGCATGAATTGGCCCTGGGCATGGGACTCCAGCTGGCTATCGCCCGTATGGGCACGGCCCTGGCGCTCTCCACCTCCGTGCCTATCGCCAAGGCTTTCGGCACCGTCAGCGCCCCCCTGCTCATCTGCCTTATTATGCTCTGCATCGGTGTGCTCGCCTTCTTCGTTTATACCTTGAGCGACAAGAAACTCGACGCCTCGCTGGCCGCGGCTCGGGGCACGGCCGAAAAATCGAGCGACGAAGAGTTCCACATGAAGGACATCGTGGTCATCATTACCAACCGCGGCTGGTGGTATCTGGCCATACTCTGCGCGCTCTTCTATTCGGGGGTGTTCCCCTTCCTTAAATATGCGACCAGCCTCATGATCAACAAGTTCCACGTCAATGAAAATTGGGCGGGCCTCATCCCTTCGCTACTCCCCTTCGGCACCATTCTGCTCACGCCCTTCTTCGGCAACCTCTTTGACCGAAAAGGCAAAGGGGCGACTATCATGATAGTCGGAGCGGTTTTGATAATTCTCGTACACCTGCTCTTCTCTATTCCCGTGCTCAACCACTGGTTCATCGCTGTCCTGCTGATGATCGTCCTGGGGATTGCATTCTCTCTGGTGCCTTCGGCGATGTGGCCCTCAGTGGCCAAGATCCTTTCCGAGAAACAGCTGGGCACCGCCTATGCCCTGATCTTCTGGATCCAGAACATGATCGCCCTGATGTTCGTCCCGGCGATGATCGGTTGGGTTCTCGACAAGTATTGTGTCGTGTCGAGTACCGTTGTGGACGGGCAACAAACGACGGCCTATGACTATACGATCCCGATGATCATCTTCACCGTTATCGGCGTTCTGTCGCTGGTCTTCGCCTTTTTGCTGAAGTCTGAGGACAAGAAGAAGGGCTACGGCCTGCAGCTGCCGAATATCAAGAGCTGAGAGCCGGGTGGGTTTGCCCCCGCCGCGCGGGTCGCGCCGATGGGGCGACGTGAGGCCATCGAAGCGCGCGGGTGGCGCCGATGGGGCCCCCGCACGGGGCGCAGCGTCAGCGAGCACGTGCGGGGTGCAATCGGCGACAGGCCCCGCGCCGGACGCGAAGCAGGCCCTGCGCGGAGCCTCAGCGGCGCAGGATCTCGAGAAGGTCCGCCTCGATGGATTTCGCGGGGGCTTCGACGATCCGGCCGAGCTCGGCTCCGCCGCGGTACACGATAATGCTCTCGACGGCCTTGATCGCGTAGTAGCCGCGAACGCTCTTCGACCAATCGATGAGATCCTGGCCGAGCGCCGCGTCGCTCGTCGCCTTCGCCCGCTCGACGGCGAACGTCTTCATGTTCTCGCTCGAGAATCCGACCTTATCGAGCACCTTCCAGAAGCGCGGCACCTGCTCGTGGGAATCGCTGCACCACGTTCCGAGAACGACGACGAGCGAAACCCCGTCGAGGAGCCCGCCGAGCTCGCCGAGGATCGCTTCATCCGGCTCGTATTCAAAATATCCGGCGTTCCACCCCCCGATGTTCGAGACGATTTCCTCGCGCGTGACCAGGCCGAGAACGACCTTCGAGCCGTCCGGTTTCTCGATCACCCTGACCCCGATAGGGGCCGGCTCCGGGGCGGGCGCGCCCGGCTGCGCGGCTGCGCCCTCCCGCCCTTCCTTCGTCCCGCCTTCCGCACCCGGGTAGAGATCGCTCCACCATTCGGGCTCGTTCTTGAGGAAGCGGTCGAACCACGCAATGATCGTTTTCGACCAGATGTCCCGTTTCTTGTAATCCATCACGGCGTGGTTCTGGCCCTCGATCTGGACGTATTCCACGTTCTTGCCGAGGAGCTTGAGCGCCGTGAACATCTGATCGCTCTCCCCCGGCGGGACGTTCGTGTCTTCGGCGCCGTGCAAGAGGAGGAGCGGCGTGGCGATCTTGTCGGCGTTGAAGAGCGGGCTTTGGTCGACGTAGATGTCGCGCCGGTTCCAGGGGAAGCTGTTCGCGGCGGCGACGGCGTTGTAGGAGTAGCCCCAGTAACCCTCTCCCCAGTAGCCTGCGATCGAGCTGATGCCCGCGTGCGATACGGCGGCCGCGAACATATCGGTCTTGGTGACGAGGAGCTCCGTCATGAAGCCGCCGTAGGAGGCGCCGATGCATCCGAGCCGGCTCCCGTCGACGAACGAGTGCGTCTCGACGAACTTCTTCGCTCCCTCGATGATCTCCTCCGCGACGATCTTTCCCCAGTCGTTTACGTGATACGCGGAGAACTCCTGCCCGAATCCCGTCGCCCCGCTCGGCTGGAGGACGCAGACCACGTAGCCCTCCGCCGCCCAGAGGTTCTTCGGATAACGGCCGCCGTACGATCGGTTCGTCGGGGATGTGCCTCCGTAGTAGTACACGATGCACGGGTATTTCTTCTGCGGATCGAACCCGGGCGGGAGGTAGTAGTAGCCCTCGATCGTTCTGCCCGACGAGCTCGCGAAGCTCCACTCCTCGACGGCTCCCTGCACGACGTTCGCGAAGTCCCCCGCGTTGGGATCGTAGATCATCCGGGACGTGCCCCGGGCGAGGTCGACCGCGTAGAGCCGCGGGGGCTGCGTCGCGCCCGATCCGACGTATGCGGCGGCGAGCGCGCCGGCCGCGATGTCGCCCTTGCTTTGAACCTCGAATCCGGTTTTGATGCGAACAAAGGTCTTTCTCTTCGGATTGAAGCGGAAGAGGCCCGTGCTCGAGCGGTCCTCCGCGGTGATGTAGATGTTGCCGTCGACCTTCGACCAGACGGCGTCCGTGACCGCGGGATCGAAATCGCGCGTTAGGGGTTCGACTGCTTTCGTCGCGATGTCGAAGAGATAAAGCTGGCCGTCGTAATCGTTCGGGATCGTTCCCTCGCTGACCTTGACCCCGAGGGCCCCGAACGCGGAAGGTCCCGCTTGTATGAGTATCTTTTTTCCGTCGGGGGAGAACGATGCGTCTCGGAGCCAGGGTCCTTTCCAGAGCAGCACGACGCTCTGGTCTTCGAGATTCATGACGAGAAGCTCCGTCGTCGCGTAGGGCCTCTGCGAAAGGTCCTCGTAGCTTCTCGAAATGAGGATGCGTATGCCGTCGGGGTGCGCGTCGTAGATACCGGTATCGTGCGTGCCGGAGGTCAGGCGCCTCGTCTCCCCTCCGGGGACCGTCGTGATATAGAGGAACGACCGGTCGCCGCCCCCGGGCTGACGGTCCTCGATGTTCGCGAGGTGCCTGACGCCCCGCTTGTCGGGTTCGGCCTTTTCGCTCACGGTATACACGATGAAGCTCCCGTTGCGCCCCCAGAGGTAGTCGTCGAGGTTCTTCACGTTTTCGAGAATGGTGCCGCAGGTGCCCGTGTCGAGATCGAGCAGGCGCAGCGTGCCGGAATCCTTGTCCCCGCCGATCCGGTATGAGAAGCGCCTTCCCGTGGGCGCCCACTGAAGATTCGACATCCTCTCGACGTCCCCGATCGTTCTCACGAGCGAGCCGTCCCGTGCGTTCCGGATTTCGATCCAGCTCTGATACTTCTCGTTCGAGCGCGAATATTCCCCCGTCGTAACCGCGACGAGATCTCCGTCCGGCGAAATCGCAGTTCCCGAAATCTGCTGGAGGTAGAGGATTTCGTTCAGCGAGAGGCTCCGCTCGGGAGAGACTGAAAGCGCGGGCACGGCGGCGTTCTTTCCGGCGCCCGAAACGTTCACGTCGATCCGCCAGTCGGCGGTGGATGTGTCCGCCGCCATGCGGACGGTCTTGACGAGGAGGAGGTGTTTTCCGCGTTCGAGCTTCGCCTCGCCGGATTTTGCGTCCTTGAAGCTTCCTCCCTTGTCGCACGTGGCGACCTCGACGCCGTCGATCGTCGCCCTGAACGGGGCGCTCGAACGCACGCGTACGCTCGCCTTCGTCCACCGGGATACCTCGACGTACGCGGCGAGATACGCGATTGCCGGTTCTTTCCTGTCTGGAGCGAGCACGACGCCGTTCGTGTCGGTCGTGGCGAGCGTCCATGAGGCTTTCGCGCCGAGGAGAAGGGGATGTATCGAAGCTTCGACCGGAAGCATACCGGTGAGCCGTGTCTCCTCATAGGAGAGGAGCTTCGATGCCGTGTACGGCTCCCCGGCTTCCGCGGCGAAGGCCGGAAGCGGCGCCGAAAACGGCCCGAGCACGAGCCACCGGTCGATGTGGGCCGCGGCGTTGGACGCCTGCGCCCGGGCGCCGGGGCACGCGGCCGAAAGGATCGCGAGGACGCATGCTGCACCGAACATCCGCATTCTGAAAGCACGTTTCATGGCATATCCTTCCTTCGTTCCGAATAAAGCCGTTCCCGGCGGGTTTTCATGTATCCGGGGCATTTCACGGGATGATAGACCCTCGGCGCTCAGTTTTCAAGGGAGAGCTTCCGAGCCGAGAAGCAATTGCCATAAAGGAAGTTGCATTGCGAGCGGCACTTTCTTATCATGTAGCAAACACGAAGCAGGCGTTCTCATTCCCGGAGGAGATGAATACAATGAAAGGGACGTGGGTTCTCCTCGCCGCGGCGGTCTCGTGTGCGATCGCGGCGGGCTGCGACGGGAAAGGCCCCTCGAAGGAACCGGCACGCGATCCTTCGGGTGTATCCGAGGCGGCGCACGCCGGAATGTGGCTTCCGTTCAACGAGGGGATGGTGCTCGCGGCGAAGGAGAAGAAGCACGTCGTGATCGATTTCTACACCACATGGTGCCACTGGTGCAAGGTCATGGACCGGGAGACGTTCGCGAATCCCGAGGTGAAGCGCTACCTCGCCGGAAACTTCGTCACGATACGCGTCGACGCCGAGAGCAGGAAGGACACGTTGGAGTACCAGGGGGAGAAGTACACACCCGTCTCTCTTGCCCGCAGGTTCGGCGTGAGAGGATTCCCCTCGCTCGCCTATCTCGACCGGGACGGGGAGCTTGTAATGGTCGTCCCCGGCTTCGTTCCCGCGAAGACCTTTCTGCCCCTCCTCCAATACATGCAGAAGGAGTGTTACAGGCAGCGGATGACGTTCGAAGAGTTCATGAAGAAAAAAGGAGAATGTGACTCGACCGGAACGATATGATCGTTCGGGGATGCACGGGAAGGAGACGTAAGATGAGGATCGGAGTATTGACCGGCGGCGGAGACGCTCCCGGGCTCAACCCCGCGATCGCCGGGGTCGTCGAACGGGCGTCGATGGACGGGATCGAGGTCGTCGGCCTCAAGCGCGGCTGGCAGGCGCTCGCCGTCCGCGAGAACGACAAGCACGTCACGAGACTCGGACCTGAGATCATCCGGGAATACAGCCGTCTCGGCGGGAGCAAACTTCAGTGCAGCAGGACGAACCCGGTGAGCCCCCAGAACGACCGCACCGACATCGTCAAGGAGAACATGGCGAAGCTCAGGCTCGATGCGATCATCGCGATCGGCGGCGAGGATACGCTCGGCGCGGCCGAGGTTCTCTCGGAGCGCGGCGTTCACGTCGTCGGGATTCCGAAGACGATCGATCGCGATCTCGCGGGCACCGATTATACGCTCGGTTTCGACACGGCGCTCAACGTGATCTGCGAGAGCGCCGAGCGCGTGGCGCACACGGCGGAGTCGCACGAGACGATATTCTTCCTCGAGGTCATGGGAAGGCACGCGGGGTGGCTCGCGCTGCGGGGCGGGGAATCGGCGTTCGCGGACGTCATATTGATCCCCGAGTATCCGTTCGCCGTCGACAAGCTCATATCGGTTCTGAAAAAGAAGCAGACGGAAAGCGATTCTCTCGGCTTCGAGCACCGCTACAAGATCATCGTCGTTTCTGAGGGGTCGCACATCGAGGGGGAGGAAGCGGTGCGGCGGGACAGCAAGCTCGACGAGTACGGACACTACAGTCTTGGCGGCGTCGGCGACTACCTCAAGGGGCTCCTCGAGCACGAGTTCAAGCACACGCGCTATACGGCGCTCGCCTATCTCCAGAGGGGCGCGCCGCCGTCTCAGCGGGACCGCCAGATAGGGCGGCGGTTCGGTCACAGCGCGGTCGAGCTCATCAAGGAGGGGAGATTCGGGCACATGGTGGCGGTGCGGCGCGCGAAGCTTTCCGTGGTGCCGCTCAAGGAAGTGCGCAAGTCGCCGAGCCTCGTCGATGTCGACAAGCACTATGACCGTGAACAGCTCAACGTGAAGATAGAAAACCCGCTCGTGGATGATTGAGCGCTTCGGCGCGGCTCAGCCTCTCCTGAATACAGCCACGATCTCCGCGTGGTACGTCGCCGGGAACAGGTCGACGAGGTGCAGCTCCGAGAGAATGTAATCCGCCTCGACGAGCGCCTTCGCGTCCCGCGCGAAGGTCGGCGGATCGCACGAGATGAAGATGAGTTCCTGGGGCTTGATTCTGAGGATCCCCTGGAGCACCGGGCGCGGAAGCCCGAGGCGCGGCGGGTCGGCGATGACGAGGTCGAAGCCGCCGAGCCTTCCGATCTCCCTCTCCGCGTCCCCTCGCCTGAATTTCACGTTTCCGACCGCGTTGAGCCGCGCGGCGGCGACGGCGTTTCGTATCGCGAGCTGATCCCGCTCGATGCCGAGCGCCTCCTGCGCCATCTTCGCGAGCGGCAGCGTGAAAAAGCCGGCGCCGCAGTAGAGGTCGAGGAGCTTTCGCCGCACCGTGCGGGGAAGCGAGAGAACGAGCTCGATGAGGCTCGAGCCGAGAAGGCGGTTGACCTGAAAGAAGGCGTCGCGGTTCACGGGAAACATGAGCCCCCCCGCCTCCATAAGAACCTCGGGCGGTCCGACGCGATCGAGGAGCCCCCAGAAATGAACGCCCCCGTCCCGGTCCATGCGCACCCGCACCTCGGTGAGCGGCTCGAACCCTTCCGGAGGGATCGCAGCGATCGCCGTTCGCATTTCCTCGGGGAGAAGAAGGCATCCCTGCGCGGGAAAGGGCACGAGCGTGTCGGATTCACGCATGAGAAAGCCCGCGCGCCGCTCGTCGTTGACCTTGAAGATGGCATGGTTGCGGTACCCGTATCGCGACGGAGAAGGGATCACGCTCTTGAAATCGGTCTTGATCTTCCCGATGCGTTCGAGGTCCTCGAGAATGCTCCCGCGCTTGATCGCGATCTCGTCCTCGTAGCTCAGGTGCTGCAGGTGGCACCCGCCGCACGTCCCGAAGATGGGGCATTCCGGATCGCGGCGCATGGGGGACGGCTCGACGATGCGTTCGGCGCGCCCGAAGATCACGTTCTTCTTCTCGCGCACGGCGGAGAATTCGACCTTGTCTCCCGGCGCCGTGTACGGAATGAAAACGGTTTTGTCCTCGACGAACGCGAGCCCGTAGCCGCCGTGCACAATCTTCTTGATCTCTGCACGCATGGGGGAGATATAACAGCCCCTGTGCGCTCACGAAACACAATTCTTCGGAAATGTTCGCCCGCGTGCTCAACTTGCTCTTTACCGGCGGGGCACCGGAGACTATACTCACTTGAAATTCTACGGAGTTCCCTATGCGAATCGGCATGATGATGAAATGGAAGATCCCCCCGCCGACGCGAAACGACCCTGGGGAGAGGGCATGGCATCCCACACAGGCACGATGACGGTCAAGCTGCTCGATCTCGTGTTGCAGTACGAAAGCATCAAGGACGAGATCCGTGCCGCCGTCGACGAGGTATTCTCGACACAGCAGTTCATTCTCGGCGCGAAGGTCGAGGCGCTCGAGGCGGAGATCGCCCGGTACTGCGGCGTGAAACACGCCATCGGCGTCGCCTCGGGAAGCGACGCGATTCTTCTCTCGCTCATGGCGCTCGGGATCGGCGAGGGGGACGAGGTGGTCACGACGCCGTACACCTTTTTCTCGACGGCGAGCTCGATCACGCGCCTCGGCGCGAAGCCCGTGTTCGCCGACATCGATCCCCGGACGTACAACATCGACCCCGCGCGTGTGGCGAAGCTCATCACGGGCGCGACGCGCTCGATCATCGTCGTCCATCTTTTCGGGGCTGCGGCGGAGATGGACGCGATCATGGATGCGGCGCGGCGCAAAGGCATCCCGGTCATCGAGGACGCCTGCCAGTCGATCGGCGCCCGCTACAAGGGGACAATGACGGGTTCGATCGGCGCGGCCGGCTGCCTCTCGTTCTTTCCCTCGAAGAACCTCGGGGGCTTCGGCGACGGGGGCATGATCGTGACGAACGACGCGAAGCTCGCCGATGCGGCCCGGGTCCTCAGGGTTCACGGCGGACGCGAGCGGTACTATCATGACGTCGTCGGAATCAACAGCCGCCTCGACGCGCTCCAGGCGGCGGTTCTCCTCGTCAAGATGCGGCATCTCGAGAGATGGCATGAAGGGCGGCGGTCGAACGCCGCCTTCTACGACCGCGAGCTCTCGAAGGTCCGCGGCGTCGCGATTCCCTTCGTCGAACCGCACAACAGGAGCATATACAACCAGTACGTGATTCGCGTGAAGGATCGCGACGCGCTGAAGTCGTTTCTCCAGGCGAGCGGGATCGGCTGCGAGGTCTATTACCCCGTGCCCCTCCATCTCCAGAAGTGCTTCGCGTTTCTCCGCGGGAAAGCGGGGGATTGCCCCGAGTCGGAAGCCGCCGCGCGGGAGACGCTCGCGCTTCCCGTCTATCCCGAGCTCGCGGACGCGCAGAAGGAATACGTCGTCTCGAAGGTTCGGGAGTTCATGGAGCGCCGCGTATGAAGGTCGTCTGTTTCTCCGAAATCCAGTGGCGCTACGTGAGGACGCGCAAACAGCAGGTGCTTTCGCGCTTTCCCGCCGACTGGGAGATCCTCTTCCTCTCGAGCGTCGTGAAGGGTAAGCCGAACAACTACCTCCCCGTTCGCGACGGGCGCGTTGTTCACGTCTGCATCCCCGTGTTCAAGAATTTTCCGCAGCGCTCGGTGAGCGCGTTCTTCTCGTTTCCGCCGGTGCGGTTCGTCTGGAACGCGGCGCTGCTCCTGTGGCTCAACGTCATATTCCTCGCGACCGGGTTTCACCGCGGAGAGCGGGTATTCTACGTTTCCAACATTTACTACGCGTCGGTCCTTTCGTTTCTGAAACGATCGCTCATGCTCTACGACTGTAACGACGATCATCTCGCGTTTCCGTACACGCCGCCGTGGGCGCGGAGCTACTTCCGGCGGCTCGCACGCTCCGCCGATCTCGTGATCGCCGTGAGCACGAGGCTCGCCGAGCTGCTCCGCGAGGCGGGGGTACGCGAGGTGCATCTCGTGGGGAACGGAGTCGACTACGACCTCTTCCGCGCATCCGCGGGATCCGGAGTCCCTGACGACATGAAATCGATGCGGCGCCCCGTCATCGGCTACTCGGGCGCCGTCGCCCCGTGGTTCGATTTCGAGCTCCTCGACCTCGTCGCGCGGTCGTTCCCCCACGCCTCGATCGTGATGGTTGGTCCGTTGTTCGGGGATCGCGCCGCGGAGCTTGGGAGAGTCGCCTCGCTCAGGGGCAACATATTCCATCTCGGAGCGAAGCCCTACGAGAAGCTCGGGAGCTATATCGCGGCGATGGACGTCTGCATCATTCCGCTCGCCATGAACGAGCTCATGCGCTCCGCCGATCCGAACAAGCTCTATGAGTACGCCGCGTGCGGAAGACCCATCGTCACGATGAAACACTCGGATGATCTCGAACCCCTGCGGGGCCTGATTTACCTCGCCGGTTCGCGGGAGGAGTTCGTCGACCAGATCCGCGTCGCGCTCGCGTCGGGGGCGAACGAGGAGAAGCTCACCGAGTTCGCCCGTACGCGGAGCTGGCAGGTGCGCTCGGACGAGATTGCAGCGCTGATCCGGGAGTCGATCGCGCGGAAGCGCGCTCAACAGGGATCAGGATGAAACGGCAGCGGAAATCGTTGGGTGCAGCACTGAAAGGAGGCCTCATGGCTCGCATGGCTTTGAAGCTCTCGGCGGCGGTGGTCGTTCTGGCGCTTCTCGGCGCGGGATGCGCGAGGCGCGGGGCGCCTTCGGCGCTCTATGTTCTCGAAGAGCTCGAGGCGGCGTCCGCCGTGAAAGACCCGGCCGGAAAGGTCGAACGCCTTGCGATCTTCATCGGCAACCACCCGGACCATCCGTACCGGTTCATCGCCTACAACCGCTTGTTTGAAGCGCTCTCTACGGAGATGAAAGATGAGGCGAAGGCGGCGGAGTTTCTAGCCGCCTCACTGGCGAAAGAGACCGATCCCTCGTCGCGCGGCGAGCTCCTCCTCGTGAAGTTCGGACACATCATGGAGAAGGACAAGGCCGCGGCGGCGGCGTTCGCCGATACGCTCTTCAGGACCGAGCGCTCCCCGCGCCTCTTCCTGTACATGGGGTATGATTTCATGGATCCGAAAGCGGATCCCGATCTCGCCGTACGATGCTTTCTCAAGTCGGCCGATCTCTCGGCGCTCCCGTACGCGAAAGCGCACGCGATCGCGATGGCGGGCGCCGTCCTCGTGGAACACGGCAAGCTCGACGAGGCGAAGCGATACCTCGTCCTTGCCCCCGGCGATCCCGACGCCGACGGGCTCATGGCGCAGATTCTCTGGGGGGAAGGGAAACGGGAGGAGGCGCTCGATCTCTACATCCGGTGCGCAGCCCGCATGCCCGGCGCCCGGGAATACAAGCATCTCGATAGTCTCTACGCCCTCGTCCATCCCGCGGTGAAGGATCTCGATGATCGTATCATGGCGCTGCGGATCGGCGACGAGGGTCCGATGCCGGAGGGCGCGTTCGTCGATCTCGAAGGCAAGGAGTACGATCTCTCGAAGCTCGGAGGCACGAAGATCGTGCTGTACGCCCTGAGCCCCACCTGAATGCCCTGCGTTGCGGAGTTTCCGCAGCTCGAAAGCCTCAAGCAGCGTGAAAAAGCTCTCGATTTCAGGTTCTTCGGCCTCGAAGTGAGGGGTCTTTTGGGCACGATGCGCGAGGTGGTCAAGGAAAAGAAAACGACGTTCACGATCCTTCTCGACGACCGGCGTCTCGCGCGTGACGTCCTCCAGATACCCGGAACGCCGACGATCTTCATAATTGATGAGGAAGGCAGAATAAGAGCCAGGCTCATCGGAGCCGCGAAGGACATTGACAAGATTATCGCTGATGTGCTCGTGAAGATCTGAAGCGGAGAATAATCGGGGTTCCCGTATGTAGCTTTGGCCAAGGTGCTGTGTTGCAAGTCCTAACGGGAACCCCTCTTATTCCTCTCCCGGTCTCTCTCATTTCTGAGACCTGAATAAAGATAATAAGAAATAGTTATTAGTCAATAACTATTATTGAAAAAAATCAATCTTTTCATGATTATGTAACTTATTGGTATAATTATCGATAACTATAGCCTAGCGGAGCGTGCCCGGGACATATAGGGTGTTCTCCCTATCGCTTAAAAGTGCCTCGAGTTGAGTTATCGTCTCCTCCCATTCGGACTCAAGGGGTTTCTCTCGCGCTTCCCTCAGCAGCGCGAGCGCGTCTCTCGAGTTGTTCATCTTGTCGCTCAGGAGCTTCGCGAGCGCGAGGTACGCCTTCGATGAAACGTTCGACGGCTGATCACGCGCGATGATCGAGCGATAGACGTCGTGGGCTTCTCCGAATGACCCCCGCTCGGTGAGCCATTTCGCGACCCGCATGAGGTACTGGGCGTTGATCCGGACCTGGTCCCGCCGGTCCAGAATGTCGAGTGCGAAGCGCGCAGCTTCCTCCATTCTTCCCTGGAGAATCATGAGCTTGAGCGCCTTCTCGGTGAGGGTCCCGTAGTCGTCGGCGAGCCCGTTCTCCCGGTACAGGAGTGCGATATCCTGGATCATGTCGATGTCCTCGAGCCGGTCGTCGAGGAGCTTGTTGAACAGCGCGCGAGCGCTTTCGCGGTTGCCCCGCTTGAGGAGCTCGCACGCGCGTTCGAACCGGGGATCCTTGAGAACGCCCGCCTTGACCTGGGTCTTTCGGACGGCAGGGGCGAGGAAGCGCTCCTCGAAGCCGGTGATACGCATCATGAGCGCCGCGAGAAGCCCGGCCGAAAAACCCCCGATGTGCGCCATGTAGGCGACGTTCGATCCTCCGCCCGCGATCCCGTTCAGATAATGGAAGGCAACCTGCGTCATGAACCAGAAGGGGAGAAACACGAAAGCGGGAAGATAGAACGTGCCGGCGTACGGCTTGAAGAAGAAGAGAAAGAAGTAGAAGAATTTTATCTTTGTCCAGAAGTGGCGGATCGTGAACGCGCCCATCGCCGCCGCGATCGCCCCCGAGGCTCCCACGAGCGGCATGGAGGAGGTTGTGTCCTGAAAGCAGTGGACGAGCCCCGCGAGCGCGCCGCCCGCGATGTAAAACGCGAGGAAGGGGAGGCGGCCCCAGCTGTCTTCGAGGAGGCATCCGACGATCCAGAGGAAGAGCATGTTTCCGAGAAGGTGCCAGATTCCTCCGTGGAGAAAGAGATGCGTGAAAAAGGTGTAGACGCGGTTCATCTTGCCCGGAATGAGCCCGAACCGGTTGAGAACGCTCCCGTCTGAGATCTCCTGCTCCTTCGCGCAGAGCGTCTTCCATGCGGCGAGCATACCGGAGGAGCCGATCGCGGAGCCGCGGTCCGATTCGCCCCCGCTCCGGAGCGTTTCCTCGTAGCTCTCGAATTCCCCGGGAAGGATGCCGGTTGTCTGAAAGGAGTTGTAGAGCGCGATTTGGAGACCCTGTACGTCTTTCGCCGTCTCGAGCTCCCTGAGCGCCGGCTCGACGCCGGCCGAAGGGATGAGCGCGAAGGCGTCTTCGCGCTGATGGTCCTCGAGATAGAGCCGGATCTGCGTGGCGAAGCGCTCTCCTCGCACCCTGAGGAGGGCGCTCTCCGTCGTGAGCATGAGCGGTATGGTGATAGCGGCGACGATGGCGTTTGCCGCGATGAGACCGATCGTGAGCTTCGGCTTGAGCGCGAGGCTCGATTTCGTTCCGATCGGAATGATCATGGCACGAACCCCTGTGCCCCTTCGCACGTGATGCATTGCATAATGGCCTGCGCCGGAGCTCGATCCGCCGGAAAGGTAAGAGGGGGGAGCATTCCAATTAATAGTATGGCAATGAATTATGCCCGGTCGCCCTTGTTTGTCTCCCGGCACCGGATGAATCGTGCAAGATTGGTTCCATTCGGAGCCCGCGGGAGGTCTATCGGCGGCCCGTGCCCGCGAGATGATGAGCAGCCCTGAGCGGCTCGGGGATTCTAAAGCGCCTGGAGCAGGAGAGGACGAGGGAAACGGCTTTTTTCAAGCTCACGAGATGCCCGACGGATACGTAGAGCGGTTTCGTCCCGTCGCGTGTTCTCACGACGAGGCCGATCGTCTTGCCCTTCGGATCCTTGATGGGAGAGGTGCCGCCCCGTTTCGGTCCGGGCTCATCGAATGCGCCGAAGAGGGGAGATTTGGCACAGCCGATCGTCGGAACATCGAGGGCGAGTCCGAGGTGGCTTGCAGCCCCAAGCCCGCGCGGGTGCGCGATTCCCTGAGCGTCGCAGAGGATGCAGTCGGGCTTCCCCCGAAGCTTCTTCCACGCCTCGAGGAGCGGCGGTATCTCCCGGAACGAGAGAAGCCCCGGGATGTACGGAAAGGTGCAGGGCCCCTCGTAAAGGCTCGATTCGACGATTTCGAGACCAGGGTAGGTGAGGACGACGATCGCGGCCCGCACGGCGCCTTTCGATGGGAAATGCACGTCGGCGCCTGCGATGCGCTCGACCGCGCGGCCGTCCCACGCGCGCTTCACGAGCCCGCGGAGCCTTTTCTGGATCTCGATTCCCTCCGCGGGCGTGACCCTCCAGCCGTCAGGCGAGCTCAATCTCTTCCTCCGGGAACGGGATCTGGACCGGAAGGCCTTTTTCGGCGAGGAGCGCGGAGAGTTTCTCGGACTGGTCTTGCTCCCCGTGGACGAGAAAGATCTTCTTCAGGCGCCCCTTGAGCGGCGCGACGTACTCGAGGAGCTCCCGCTGGTCCGCGTGCGCGCTGAAAGCGTTCATGACGACGACCTGCGCCCGGAGGGGATGCTCCTCCCCGAATATCCTCACCGTGGGTTCGCGTTCGACGATCCTTCGCCCGAGCGTGTTCTTGGCGACGAAGCCCACGATGAGGATCGTGTTGGCGGGGTTTTCGACGTTGTTTCTCAAATGGTGGAGGATGCGTCCCGATTCGCACATCCCCGACGCCGAAATGATGATCATGGGCCGCGGATTCCCGTTGAGCTTCTTCGAATCCGCGACGTCCGTGATGTACTTTATCCTCTTCGTGCCGAACGGATCGTCGTTGCCGCGGATGCGGCGCAGCATCTCCTCGTCGAAACATTCCTCGTGACGCCTGAATACTTCGGTGATGTCGACGGCAAGGGGGCTGTCGACGTAGATGGGGAGCTCGGGGATACGGTTTTCCCTGATAAGGCGGCTCAGGAAATAGACGACCTCCTGCGTGCGCTCGAGCGCGAAAGATGGAATAATGATCTTGCCCTTGCGCGCGGCGGTCGTACGGATCGTCCGCGCGAGCACCTCTTCCGCTTCCTCGATCGACGCGTGGTTCCGGCCGCCGTATGTGCTCTCCAATATCAGGTAATCGACGTCGGGCGGCCTTTCGGGATCCCTGAGGATCGGGGCGTCTCTCCTGCCGAGATCGACGGCGTACGCGAGGCGCGTCGCCGCGCCGTTGCCGTGTATCTCGACGAGGGGGGTCGCCGACCCGAGCACGTGACCCGCGTCGTAGAAGGTCACCGTGAGGCCTTCCGCGACCTCGACTGGTGTTCGGTACTGGACGCCCCGGATGTACCGGAGCGATTCCTCAGCGTCCTTCCGGGTGTAGAGGGGAACCAGGGGCGGACGTCCCTGCTTCTTATGGATCTTGTTGACGAACCTGATGTCCTCTTCCTGTATGTGTCCGCTATCGGGAAGCATCTCGCCGCACAGGTCTCTCGTCGCCTCGGTCGTGAAGATTCTCCCGTGGAAGCCGCGCTTCACGAGGCTCGGAATATTGCCGCTGTGATCGATGTGCGCGTGGGAAAGGATGCACGAGCCCACTTCGTGCGGATCGAACGGAAAGTGCGCGTTTTTCTCGAACGATTCTTCGCGTCTCCCCTGGAAAAGCCCGCAGTCGATGACGAGCTTCGAGGGGCCGCTCACGATCATGTGCATGGAGCCGGTGACCGTCCGCGCGCCGCCGAGAAATCTCACCTTTGCACCCACGTATCTCTCCCTTCTTAGATGTACTCCGCGAGCGTCAGGGACACGACCTTCTTTCTGCCGCTTCGCGTGATCTCGATCGTGTAGGCCGTGCCGTCCTTCGCCTCAAAGAGGGTCATGATCTCCTGGATGCTCCCGAACCGCTCCGCCTTCGAGCCGGCGACCTTGACGATCACGTCTCCCGGCCGCAGGCCCGCCTTCTGGGCGGGAGAGCCGGCAAGTACCTTGACGACGACGATACGGTCGTCCTCTTTCCGTGCGAGCTCGAGCCCCGAGCGGTCCCTGAAGAAGGGCTCACCGAAGCGCGCGTTCTTCTCGAGGAGGACGCGCTGTCTCCGGTAGTCGAGCGTCACCGTGAAGCGCTCGAGGATATCGTTTCCGATGATGCCGTCCACGTTCTCGAGGGCGTTGATTCCCCGCGCGCCGCGCGTGATCGCGAGCACCGGCCTTGCGACCGTGACGCCCCCGATACGGAGCGAGTCGAACCGGCACAGGGACGCCTTTTCCTCGCCCCCCGTGCCGCGAATCGCCATTTCGAGCGTCCGCCTGCCCCGTGCGAGCCCGGTTGAATCGGCGAAGCTCCCGTGGAGAAGCGAGCCGTTCGCCCCCGTGTCGAGATAGAATATGCCCGCGACCCCGTCGAGGGATGCGGAAAGCGTGAAAATGTTGTGGACGAGAGGCGCATCGAGAGCCGTAGCACCCGCCGGGGGCGCGAACGAATCGGGCTCGAAGAAGGAGAGGACCTCCCGGTTGTAGTCGATCCTCGTAACGAAGCGGCTGAGGAAATCGTACCCGAGTATGCCGCCGATCGCGGTCTCCTCGAACTTCCTCAGAAGGTCCGAGACGGGAAAGGCGATCGCGGTCTGCTCCGAGAGCTCGATCCCTCCGATCGTGAGACCCGGGACGCGCGTGAGAGAGAAACTCGCCATGCCTCCCGCCCCGGCCCCGGGCATGGTGCCCCCATGGGGAAGATGCATCGCCGCGGCGATCGATGAGTCGATGACGGTCATGCCGGCGCCCGAGTCGAGGAGGAAGAGCACGTCTTTATCATAACCGGCGATGCGCGCGGGAACGAAGAGGTGCCGGTATCGGTATTCGAAGGGAATATCAGCCGAGGCGGCTCTCCCTGTGAAGCGGTAATCCCTGACGTCCGCCGCCGGAGGCAGGAAAACGATGGGGTCGATCAGCTTGTTCGGGACGATCGATCGGAACCGCATCTCGATCCGCTGGCCGATCGCCGGAAGCTCGGTTCTCTCGAAGAAGGGGAACATGACGCCCCCCACGCGGCGGTAGTCGCTGTACGTCTGGATGGTGATCCCCTCGGGGGCCTTGATCTCCATCCGCTCGATGAGGTACGTCGAGTCGTTATAGAAGAGCCGCGCGGTCGTGCCCCCTTCGACCTCGAGTCTGAGAACCTCGCAGGGGATGCTCCCGACCGTGTCTTTCCCGATGGCTTCGAGCTCGAAGCCCGCTCCTCCGAAAAGGTACGCCTGGCTTTCGAGGAGGCACATCGTTTTCTGGTATTCGAGCGATGCCGCGTCTCGCCTGAGTTGAAGCTTGCCGTTCGGGTCGACCATCCAGATGCGCTCGCCGTCGTACCCTTCCCTTACCTTGAAGAAGCCGAGGGAGATTTCCGAATACGACAGACAAGGCCGCAGGCTCCGGGACTCCACCGTGCCCTTGAGCCCCGTCCCGAGTATCTCGATCTCCGCGGTCGAGACGACAGAGACGACTGCCTGCACCGTCTCTTTGCTTCCGAGAGCGGCAAGGTGACGGGCGACAATCTCGTCCGCACGTTCATCAGATCCGAAGAGGGCGACGGGAAAGACAACCAGAAACATAGAGGTCAAGGCCAAGTAGGGCAATTTCCTCATGGAACCCTCCCATTGACAAACGATACTATAATACGGGACAAGGGGTTAGGAAAAACATTAGGAAAAGATTATCATTGAAAACTTTTCCGATATATGGTATGATACCATTCGTAAGTGAGAAGCGATCCTTTGTCCTTAAACCGGGGGGGGAATACCCAAGAATATTCTGGAAGGGAGCAGAGAATGAGTTTATTGCGCACGTTTGTGTTGATCGGTATCGCGAGTGCCTTGCTTCTCGCCGCAGGCGCGACTCTCCATGCCGATCCGTGCCTCGTGGTGTATCCGGACGGAGCGTGCACGTACCATTACGATCCGGCCGAGTATTACACCGTCGGGCCCGGTGACCCGCTCTATAATCCGGTGTACGACAGAGGCGGAAAGGTCCTGCTCGAGGTCGGGACGAACGACATCGATCTGAGCATCTACCAGGCGCCCAACCTCACCGGATTCGTGGCCACGTACGACGGCAACGAGGGCTATTTCATAGCGACCACCGATTTCAACCTGATCATCGACGGATTCTCGAACGCGCCGACGACCTATGTGAACATCATCGTGGTTTTCGACAAGATCGCGCCCGCATGGTGCAGCCCGGAGATTACCATCAATGGCGAGTTGCTCCCGGGGTTGACCTACGCGGCAGGAGATCTGGTCGTATCGACGCCCACGCCCTATGGGAACAACTACTCTGACGTGATGTCGCTTCCCTTGAGCTGGCGCGGTTGCTACAGCGTACGCATCTATGCGTTCTCCGATGAGAACGGCAACGGGGTGAAGGACGGGGGAGAGTGCTTCAGCGCGTACTCTCACGACACGACAATCCCCGTGCAGGACAAGACATGGGGTGCGATAAAGTCGCTCTACCGCTAGAGAGCCGGGCCGCCGCGGGCGGCAAGAGAAACTCTACGCTGCTTCGGAAATGAGAGGATGACTCAGGTACCGCTGAGGGTCATCCTCTCTATTTTTATGGTGGGAGCGGCGATCGGGCTTCGCCAGTCGATATCGTCGCCGACCATGACAACGCGTGAAAGCATCGCGGGGAACGAGCTCGCGAGCGTGAACTCGTCGACAGGATGGGAAAGCTCGCCGTTCTCGATCCAGAACCCCTGGGCTCCCTGGGAGAAATCCCCCGTCATCCAGTTTGCGCCGGGGCCGGAAAGGGTCATGAGATAGAGGCCCTGATCTATGCTTGCGAGTATCTCCCGCGGGGCGGATGGGCCCGGTTCGATATAGAGATTCGAGATTCCTCCCGCGTTTCCCGTCGTTTTGAGCCCGAGCTTTCTCGCCTGGTAGCTGCTGAGCAGGTAGCTCTTGAGGAGACCCTTCTCGAACACGACGTTGCGGCGCGCCCGCACGCCTTCATAATCGAAAGGACGCGAACCGAGCCTTCCCGGCATGAGGGCGTCGTCGATGATCGTGACGAGCGGTGAGCCGACCTGCGTGCCGGCGCGGTCGACGAGGAAGGACGATTTGCGATAGATGTTTCCTCCGCTCGCCGCGTTGGCGATCGACTCGAGGAGGTCGCGCGTCGCCTCCGGATCGAATACGACCGGCACTTCGCACGTTTTCGGCTTTCGGGCGCCGATCTTACGGAGAGTGCGTGAAACGGCCTTCGACGCGATCTCGTCGACGGGCTCGAGGTCGCGCGCACGGATTGCCGTCGAATACCAGTACGACGACTGGCGCTTTCCGATGTTCTCGCCGAGCGCCGGCCGGTCTTCGACCGCGCAGGAGAGCGCGAGCGTGTGGGACGTGCGCCGGTACGCGTCGCAGAATCCGAGCGAGTTCGCGAATGAGATCGTCCGCGCGCTGTTCGAAAAGGAGCTTCCGTCGGGGATGATTCTCCGGTCGATCCGGAGGGCGTTTCGCTCGAGCTCGAAGGCGAGCGCGATCTTTTTCTCCGCCGGGATCGCGTGCGCATCCGCGTCGAATATCCCGAGGTCGCCCCCGGCCGCGCCGAGCTCGGCGGCGTCGGGGAGCGCGAAGTATTCGTCGCGGTCCATGACCTTGGCCAGCTCGACCCCCTCGGTGATGAGCGCCGCAATGCTCTCCTCGGAGAGGTCGGTCGACGAGACGAGCGCCTTGCGCCGGTCGACCGAAAGCTGGATGTCGATCGTGCTCGAAACCGATTCGATGAGCTTCTCGATGGCGCCCTTACGCACCTCCGCGGCGAATTCCATCCTCTCGAGCACGGTGACCTCGGCGGTCTCGGCGCCCGATGCGCGGGCGCTGCGCACGGTGCGTTCGGCGAATCGCTTCATCTCGTCAGCGGTCACGGACGCGTTCCTCCTTGCCGGGGGCCGATCTCGCTTCCCCCGACGGTGATCTCCGAAATCTTGACCGTCGGAAGACCGACGCCGACCGGGACGTGCTGTCCCTTGCCGCAGGTCCACCGGCCGTCGCTGATCGCGAGGTCGCTGCCGACCATGGTCACCTTCGAGAGAACGTCGGGGCCGTTTCCGATGATGGTGAGATTCTTGACCGGCACCGTGATGCGGCCGTTCTCGACGAGGTAGGCCTCGACGGGGACGAACACGAAATCCCCGTTCGATATATCCACCTCACCGCCGCGGAATGATTTGCAGTATATGCCGCGGCGGGTCGAACGGAGTATCTCCTCGGGGTCGCTGGCGCCGTTTGCGAGGTAGGTCACCGTCATGCGCGGGGCCGGTGGGAACTTGTACGTTTCACGGCGGCCGTTCCCCGTCGGCGGCACGCCGAAGAGCGTCGCGCTGATGCGGTCGTGCATGTAGCCGCGCAAGATCCCATTCTCGATGAGGACGGTCGAGGACGAAAGCGTTCCCTCGTCGTCGAAATTGATCGAACCGCGATCGTTCGCGATCGTACCGTCGTCGATGACGGTTACAAGGTTGCTTGCGACCTTGTGGCCGACGCGGTTCGTGTACGCCGAGGTGCCTTTCCGGATGAAGTCCGCCTCGAGCGGATGCCCGACCGTCTCGTGCAGAAGAACGCCCGATTCGGCGTGCGAGAGGATGAGCTCCATGGGGCCCGCGGGCGCGTCGACCGCGCCGAGAAGGAGAATGCCCTGGCGCGCCGCCTCACGCCCGTGCTCCCGCGGCGATATCCGGAGCGTGAAATACTCGTTTCCGATTCTGCCGCCGCCGCTCGAGGCGCCGATCTGGCGGTTGCCGTTTGCTTCGGCGACGACGTTCACGGAGAACCGCAGCATGGGGCGCACGTCCCGCAGGATTGCACCCCCGGAGGTCGCGATCTGCACGGTGCTCAGATCATCGGCGAGCGAAACGCTCACCTTGACGATACGCGGATCGTATTCGTGCGCGGCGCGCTCCGCCTCTTCGATCCATTCGATCTTTTTCTTGAGCGGGGTGCCGGTTGTCGGCTCTTCGATCGGGTACCGGTTCGTGAAGGGGACGCTCGCGAGAGCGACCGGCGCCGTGTTCGTCTTCGCATCGGCGATAGCCGATGCGGTTCGGGCGGCCTCCTTCATCTTCTCGAAAGAGATCTCTTCCGTATATGCGTACCCCGTCCCTTCCCCCTTCACGACGCGGATTCCCATCCCGTGCCCGATCGCCTTTTCCCCCTGCTTGACTATTCCCTCCTCCATCGTGATCTGGTTGAGGATCGTGTGCTCGAAAAAGAGGTCGCAGTACGATCCGCCGCGCGAAAGGGCGATGGAAAAGAGCTTCTGCATCAACGAATCGTCGACGCCGAAATAGTCCTTGTAGGGAAGCAAATCCTCCTACCTCCACGCAGGGGGACGCCATAAGGTCATATTGCCCGTGGATTATGAAACCGCTATAATAAAGCGTACGGTTCGATTTGGAAAGGAATATTGTGGCTGTTTCCCGCGCAACGCGCTCCGCGCTCACCGGTCTTTCCATATCCTCGATACTCGTCGTTCTCTTCGTCGCGACGACTCCGGGGATCGATTCCGCCGCTTCCGAGCGCCGTGTGCGGCCGGCCGCGACGATCGTGGACAAGGTGGACGCGGCGAGGCTCGAGCGTGTCGTTCGAGCACTGAGCGGCGCGGATTCGTTTGTCGTCGATGGTGAAAGGGTGAGCATCAGAACGAGGTATTCTCTGTCGCCGCAGATCGAGCTCGCGCGGAGCTACCTTCTCGACGAGGTGCGGGACGCGGGATACGATCCTTCGGTCCAGAGGTTTCTCCTGAGCGTCGAGGTGCCCGATTTCACGGGAACGGCGCTCTCGACGAACAAGGATACGATATGGGCCGCCGATGCGGCGGGGAAGATCTACGTTTCGACCGCGGCCGGCGGGTGGCCGAAGTTCACGCGCGTCGGAGATCTCGCCCAGAGCGTGTACGACCTCGCGCGCGACCCGCGCGGGAGGCTTTGGGCGGCGGGCAGGCTCACGGGCTCGGCGTACGGCGGGCTCTTCCTCTCAACGGACGGCGGCTCGAGCTGGAGCCTCAAGGGCTCGGGGACGGACGTCTACACGGTCGGGACCGTCGTCTTCGGCAGCGAGCGGTTCGGCATGGCGGCCGGCTCGAACGGCACGGTCATCAGGACGGCGGACGCCGGCGAAACGTGGTACGCGCTCGATCCCGCCACCTTCGGCTACGAATCGATCAACGACGCCGCGGCGGCCGGACCCCTTCACTTCTGGCTCGTCTCGGACGCGGGCTCGCTGTACGAAACGGCCGATTTCGGGTCGAGCCCCTGGAACAAGCGCTCCCTCATGCTCGGGAACCTCACAGGAATCGATTTCTGCGACGAGAACCACGGCGTCGTCGTCGGCAGCCAGCACGCCTTCTATACGAAAGACGGGGGCTCGACGTGGACCGCCGTGCACGTGGCGACCGAGTTCACGACGGTCAGGATGGGGGATTCGCTGAGGGTCGTCGCGGGGGGCGCCGGCGGAGAGGTCTGGGTCAGCGAAGACGGCGGGGCGACGTGGGCGCGATTCGGGACCGAGTGCTCCGTTGCCGCCGACATTTGGAGCATCGTTTCCCCGGCGGCCGAAAGGTTCTGGCTTACCGGGAGGGATTTGGTGCGCCTCGTCGAGTGGGGCTCCGTTATCAAGAGCTGCACGGCGTACCAGTTCTCGGATACTCTCTGGGGCGAGAACATCGCGTTTCGCCACGAGGGAGCGGTCGAACCGGAGCACTGCGTGTTCCTCACCTCGCATTATGACAGCTACACCGGCACGACGCCCCTTGTGTGCGCGCCGGGCGCCGACGATAACGGAACGGGCACCGCCGCGGTCATCGAGTGCGCTCGGGCGCTGCGCGACGAGCGGACGGAGCGCACGGTCGAGTTCGTCCTCTTCGACGGCGAGGAGCTCGGCCTCAAGGGGAGCCGCTACTACGCGCGCCATCTCGATGCCGGGATCGTGTACGACGGCGCCCTCAACCTCGACATGATCGGCTGGGAGCCGAACGCCGCCATGACGGCGGTCATCTCCGAGCGTGTCGCGGGGGCTCCGGATTCGGTCATCACGAACGCGATTGCAGGGGCGATAGACTCGTTCGGGCTCGATCTCGCGGTCTCGGTGCTCCAGGGGGAGCGCCTCTCGAGCGATCACATGGCGTTCTGGGAAGTGGGTATTCCGGCCGCGCTCCTGATCGAGGGGAGGAGCGGCGAGCTGACGCCGTACTATCACTCCTGCTCGGACGTCGCGGAGCACCTGAACTACGGCTTTTTCGAGGTCTGCACGAAGACCGCGCTCGGCGCGGTGGCGATTCTCGCGGGGCTCCTGCCGGACGAGGCGCCCCCGCCGCGGCTTGCCCTCGGCCAGAACTACCCCAATCCCTTCAATGCGGGGACGACCCTTTCCTATGCGCTTCCCGCCCCGGCGAACGTGGAGCTCGCGGTCTTCGATGTCTCGGGACGGCGCGTCGCGCTCGTCGAGCGGGGGAGGAAGGGCGCCGGGGTGTTCGACCGCGCGTGGAACGGAAAGGACGACGGAGGGAGGCCGCTCGCGAGCGGCGTCTATTTCCTGCGCCTCAGGGCGGGGGCGGAAGAGGCGGTCAGGAAGATCGTGATCCTCAGGTAACCCTCACAAAAGGTCGAGCACCCGAGCGGCCTCTTCGCCGGTATTGTAGAAATGCGGAGCGAGCCTGATCGCGCCCATGCGGAGGCTTGCGACGACACGCGCGGCGGTGAGTCTCATCTGGAGCCTGTCCGCGTCCTTGGCGGGATGGCAAAAGCAGAGAATCCCGGAGCGCTCGTGCTCTTCGCGGGGGCTCATGATCCGGTAGCCGCGCGACCGCAGGCCCTTCTCGAGCGTGTCCGTGAGAGAGAGGATCCTCTTTTCCACGCGCGTCATGCCGATTTCGAGAAAGCGCTCGATCGAGGCGCCGAGCCCCGCGATTCCGTAGAGGTTGAGCGAGCCCTCCTCGTATCTCCGCGAGCCGGGCCGGGGCGTCGGGTCGTGATCGAAGAAGGACCACGCGTTTTTCACGCCGAGCCAGCCCGGATTCCAGATATCGAGCTCATCGAAAAGCGTTCCGCGGCAGTAGAAGAATCCCGTTCCCGAGGGGCCGAGGAGCCACTTGTGAGCGCCCGCTGAAAGAAAGTCGATCTTCATCGCGCGGACGTCGCACGGGAGCATGCCGAGCGACTGGATGCCGTCGACGTGGAGGAAGATGCCCCGGTCGCGGCAGAATCTCCCGAGCGCCGCGACGTCGATGCGATAGCCGTTCGAGAACTGAACGAAGCTCACCGTCACGCAGCGGGTCCGCGCGGTGCACGCGCCGGCGAGCATCTCCGCCGTAACCCTGCCGTCGCGGGGCTGCACGAGGACGACCCGCACGCCGCGCTTTTCGAGGGCGAGCCATGGGTACACGTTCGCGGGGAACTCGATCGCCGGTATTACGACGTTGTCCCCCCGTTTCCAGCGGATTCCGTTCGCCGCGAGCAGCACCCCCTGCGTCGTGTTCTTGATGAAGGCGATTTCGTCGCTCCGGGCGCCGACGAGCCGCGCCGCCGCCCCGCGGGCCGTCTCGACCCGGGCAAAGACCTCTTCCTCGCACAGGACGCCCCTCTCGAGAAATCCGTTTGCGACGGCGTTCATCGCATCGAGGACGCGCTTCGACAGCGGGCTCACCGCGGCATGGTTGAAGTAGATGTACCGCTTCGCGGCGGGAAACTCCGAGCGGTACCGGCTCCAGCTGATCTTCGGTTCGGCCTTCTTCATATGCTCCTCTTCGGTTCGATTGTGCTTCGCGTCAAACGTACAGGGAGAGGCACGGGTTGAACAAGCATAAAGAGGGTCGCCCGTTCGGTGACGTTCTGGTATCATGAGTGCCGCACGCGAGAGCCCGGTTCGAACGCCACCGTGCCGGTCCCGGGAGGAACCGATTGACCTTCGCCCGTAACGTTTCGATCACCCTCGCCACGAGGATCGCGCTCATCCTCGTCAGCCTCGTGACGAGCGTCATCATGGCGCGCACCCTCGGCCCCGAAGGGAAGGGGGTCTTCTCGCTCGCCGTTCTCGCCGCGGGTATCGTCTTCATCGTGATGAACCTCGGGGTCGGCCCGGCGTCGGGATTCATGCTCGGGCGGAAGAAAGCGTCCCTCGAAGAGCTCGCGGGAAACTGGCTGAGCCTCTCAGTCCTGATCGGAATCGGAGCGCTCGCGGTCTCGCTCGCGCTCGCACCCGTTCTCGCGCCGCGGCTCGTTCCATCGGTGCCCCTCTGGGCGATCGTCATCGCGCTCCTCGGCGTGCCCTTCTCCATGCTCGTGTACAATTTTCAGATGCTGTTCCGGGCGAACAACGACTTCCGCAGTTTCAACGTGATCGAGGCCCTGGATCCCGTGTCCTTCTTCCTGCTCTTTGTGCCGTGCGCGGTGTTCCTGCCCGGACGACTTCTGCGGTCCTCCATCGAGGGTTATCTCGCTTCGCACGTCATCGCCGGGCTCGGCGCCGTATTTCTCATGCGCAGGTTCACGAAGCTCTCCTTCCGCTGGAACGGCGCGCTCGTGAGGGAGACGCTCCGCTTCGGCGTCCAGCAGAACTTCGGGAATCTGCTTGATTTTCTCAACTTTCGTTTCGACATGCTTCTCGTGAACTACTTTCTCGGTCCGGTGTACGTCGGCTACTATTCGATTTCGGTGCTCGTCGCCGAGAAGCTCTGGTACCTGCCGAACATCCTTTCGGCGGTTCTTCACCCGCGCGTCGCGCACGCGGGGGAGGATAGCGACGCGAACCGGGACACGACGCGGGTCTCGCGGACGACCGTCCTGATCATCGGCGCGGGGTGCCTCGCGATCCTGCTTGTGGGCCGGCTGCTCGTGAGGCTGCTCTATTCGGACCGGTTCCTGCCCGCCGTCACGCCGCTTTTCCTGCTGCTGCCCGGCATTTTCATGATGAGCCTCTCGAAGATCCTCACGAGCGATCTCACCGCGCGGGGCTATCCGCGGGCGAGCATGTGGGCCGGATTGGTCGCTGTCGTCTCGAATGTGATCCTCAACGTCCTTTTGATCCCGCGTATCGCGATCAACGGCGCGGCGCTTTCTTCGAGCGTTTCATACTCGCTCTACGCCGTGGTGATCGTGATCTATTTCATGCGGGTGACGGGTGTCCGGCTCGCCGCGATCGTTATGCCAAAGGCCGACGACGTGCGCTATTGTGCGAGGATCATTGTGCGCGAGATGTCCCGCGTGGGCGTTCTCAAACGGCACAAATAGATTCCCGAGGGAAACGCCTCGATTGTCCCGTCCGCGCCGTCATTCATCGTTTTCGCGCTTGCACGGTAAGATCGGAGCACACGAGGTCGTCGTCGGAGATGTTTTTCCAATGTGAGGACAGCTGCGATCTTCGGATTCCATCGGTCCTGTCTATTCTCTTCATCGAAACGATCTCGAAGCCGCTGTTTTTCAGAAGATCGACGTGCGCGGAGCACGGCTGTCGGTTGATCAAATAGGGCCGTCTGCCGACGATTATTTTCCACAGGAATTCAGGATACGCGCGGTATCCGTTCCACTTCTCCGCGGTGCCATGGGATGTAAAGTCGATCTGGTGGGACATCATGCCTCCCGGCTTCAACCACAGATGGAGGGCCCGATAGGTGCTTTCAAGGTCGACGACATGTTCCAGCACGGCGTGCGATACGATGACGTCGACGGAGTCCGCCTCGATACTGCGAATGTCGGACACTGGCGCAATGTATTTGATCGTCACGCCATCGTGCTCGGATCCCGGGGAGGTGATCGCGTTTCGAATCCGGGAAATTCTATTTTCGGACAACGATGCGTCCCGAGCCTTCGATAATGCCGCCAATTCGTCGAATATCGCGAGGTTGAAGCCGGTATTCGAGAAGCTCACGACGTCGAGGGCATAGTAGCGATTGACGCCGGACAGCAGAGCGGCGAGTCCGACCCCGATCGAGTCTCCCGGTCCGAGCTCGGCGAGAGTGTGGGGCAGCGAGCGCATGCCGTTCGCCTGCAGCATCGAGAGATGCTTGAGCCACACGTCGCGGCAATAGCTCGCCTTGTTGGTGCCGCCGGTGTGTCCTCTCGGCAGAATTCTCGTCATGCCGGGGATGAAAGTCAAAAGCCCTTTTACGACAGGTTTTATTTTCATGTGCATGCGGCCGATCAGCGAAGGAGGATCATTTTCTTCGTCTGCGAGAACGAGCCCGCATCGAGGCGGTAGAGATAGACGCCGCTCGATACCGGCTCGCCCCTCGTGTCCGTGCCGTCCCATGTTCGCGCGTAGGTTCCCTCGGAAAGCGACGCTTCGACGAGCACCCGCGCGAGCCTCCCTGCCGCGTCGTAGACCCGCAAGGATACGGCCGCGCGCTCTTTCAGCCTGAAGCGGATAGTCGTCACCGGATTGAACGGGTTCGGGTAGTTCTGGTCGAGGGATGCGACGGATGGCGCTGTCGCGTGGGTCGGCGCGAGCCCGGTTTTGTCGCAGAGAATCCAGTGCCCAGGGTCGAGCTGAACGTCGAGCGCGGAATCGGCGAGGGCGATGTGGAACTCCTCGTGCGGGTCGTCAACCCAGAGAACGGTGTCGATCGTGCCCGCGGCTGTCGTAATCCTGAAGTCGACGGGCATCGTGTACGGCGCGAGCTGCATCTGGTCGACGACGATCGTGAGATTGAAAGCGTCGTTCAGCCGGTACGATTTGTCCGACCACCGGTAGCTGAGCCGGTCCTCCCGCGTGAGCCATTCGTCGAAGAACCAGGAGAGCGGCGAGCCGTAACGCGCCTCGCAGATCGACTTGAAATCGTCCGTCACCGCCGAGGAGAAGCGGCAGCGAGGATCGGCGCAGTAGTCCTTCAGAATCTGGAAGAAGGCTCCGTCGCCGACGACGTGCCGCAGCATGTGGAGCACCCAGGAGCCCTTGTCGTAGACGACGACGTCGAAGTAGTACTCCCAGCTCATGACGCCGGGATCGCGGAGCACCGGTCCGCTCCAGCTGTAGGGGGCGTCCTGCGATTCCATGTACGTCCTGAGCTTCTCAGGGCCCTCGAGGTGCTCGAACCAGAGGGCCTCGCCGTAGCTCGCGAACCCCTCGTTGAGCCATATGTGCCGCCAGTCCGCGCACGTGATCATGTCCCCGAACCACATGTGCGCCATCTCGTGCACGAAGACCCAGTCGTAGTAGTGATCCCCCCGCACGAGGGTGCTGCCGTAGCTCGTGAGCGTCTGGTGCTCCATGCCGCCGCCGATGGAGCAGAGCGCGACGCCGTACTTGTCGGCGATGAACGGGTAGAGACCGAAGGTCTGCGAAAAGAAGCTCAGCGCGGGGACCGTGATGCTGAAATCGGTCCTCGCCTTCGCTTCGAGCGCCGGGTAGACGTAGTGCGTCACCGGCATCGCATCGCCCGGCGCGTAGGGAAAAACGTCGTCGATTCTCACGTAGTTCGCCGCGGTGACCGAGGCGAGGTACGTCGTCATCGGGTAATCCTCGCGCCAGTGGTGGCGCCGGTAGGGGGCGCTCCAGCGCGTCTCGTTGACGTACCCGAGATAGGTGCCGTTCGAGGCGGCGAAGAGAGGCGTGGGCACCGAAAAGTAGAGTTCGAACGTCGCCTTGTCGTCCGGATAATCCTTGCACGGCCACCAGGCTCGGGCGGACCACGGCTCGCTCAGAGAATAGATGAGCGGGTAGCCCGCGGCGCTGCCAAAGAAGAGGCCGGGGTCGGCCGCAAGGCCCGGATTTCCGCTGTAGAGTATCTCGATATTGATCGTATCGCCGGCGGAGACGCCCGCGGGAATGTTGATGGTGACAAGACCCGACGGGCGGGTCCATTCGAGGGTATCACCGGCGGATCTTCGCACTCCCGATATGGTGAGCGCGTCGTCCGCGTCGAGATCGATGAAGGTGAGGGTTCCCGCGAGCGGCGTGATCCTGGCCCGGACGCGCCCCTCGATGAGCTTTGCGGTCGGATTGATCGCGACGTCGAGCGTGTAGTGAATGACGTCGTAGAGGAGCTGGTTCGGCGTCGGCTGCGGCGCGAGGAGCGGCTGGAATGCGGGGGAGCTCCGCGCCTTTCGCGCGTCCATTTTCTTGAAGATATCCCCGTGGATCTTTTCGAACGGGGATTGGGCGAGGGCGGGGGAGACGACCGCAAAAAGGGTAATGGCGAAAATGAGCTTGCGCAGCATCACGCTTCTCCTCGAAAGAGACTGTTGTATAACTGATTATAGCAGTTCGTGCGGGCGTTGACAAATGCTGCTTTCAGGCGTTGCTTTGAGGCGTTGCAATCTCCGGCGATGGAGGCTCAAGGGACCGCGCGCACCGTGAGAAAGGGTCCCTTGAACAGGGGACCGCTCTGGCTCCTTCCGCTCGCTGTCCTCATCGTCCTGCGGGGGGACTACGGGGCCGCGGGCCTGAGCGACAACGGGGGATCGTTTCCGCCGCTCTTGCCGCTCATCTTCGGCGCTCTTGTGTTCCCGCGGCTCGCGATCGCCCTGATTCCCCAGGAGGAGATCTACGTCTCTCTCTACTGCGTCGTGCGCTCCGGTCAAGCATCTCGTGATGTGGGGCGCAGCAAGCGTCGTTCTCTTCGCGGCCTACATGTGGTGCCACCAGGCGCTTTTCGGATTGAGGCCGATCGTAAGCTACATGACCGAACCATCCTGGTCCGTCTCGATCTGGGCGTTGATATGGACTCTGGGCTGCAATCCCGATCCGGGTGCGTTGCGGCTCGTATCTGGCGCTCTCGTCGCGGGCTTTCCATACCACGCCTTCACGAAATACTACGGTATGAGCGCGCCGCCTGCGGCCGCCGTCTTGGAGAACGGGTCGACGAACGCCTTCAGGAGCACATCGGAAAACTCCCGGCCCGGCCTGATATCCCGGCCGGCGAAGTGCCGGCCGATGCTGAGCGTCTGCATCGTCCCCATGCCGCTCGGAAGGGGCCTGCGACGTTTTGAACTGCCGTTGCTTTGGAAGCGACGACTCTGATACAATCGACCCTCCCGCGACCCGTGTCGAAGGAGGAACGGAAATCATGCGCAAAACAATGCTCATCATTGCGCTTCTGCCGGCCATGCTCTCCGTCCAGACCGGGGAGCGGCAGAACGTCTGGGCTCCCCTGAAGTTCTTCGTGGGCGCGTGGGAGGGTACTGCGGCGAGCCGTTCCGGCATTGGAACGGCGGAGCGCGAGTACCGGTTCATTCTCGACGGCGCGTTTCTTCAAGCGGAGAGCCGGCACGTGTACGAAGCGAGCAGGCAGTCGCCGGATGGGCAAACCCATGAGGGTCTGGAGTTGTTCAGCTACGACCGGGTGCGGGAGACCCTTGTGATGCGGCAGTTTCACAGTGAGGGATTCGTCAACCAATACCTGCTCGACAGCCTCTCGGCCGACAGCACGACGATCGTCTTCGCTTCGGAACACCTTGAGAACGTTCCGCCCGGCTGGCGGGCGAAGGAGCAATTCGAGATCATCAATAGCAACGAATTCATCGAGTTCTTCAAGCTCGCGCCGCCCGGCGGGGAATTCGAGGTCTATTGGGAGACGCACCTCAAGAGAAAGGACCAGTGATGCCGGACAAGAGTATCGCCCAGAAGCTCCAGATGAAGCCCAACCGGACGGCGCTCTTCGTCAACGCGCCGAAAGGCTACGAAGCGAAGCTCGGCGCGCTGCCCGAGGGGGTCTTCGTCGTGAAAAAGATCGGGGGCAGGGTCGATTTCATCCAGCTCTTCGTTCATTCGAGGAAGGAGCTCGAGGAACACGTGCCGCGCTTGAAACCCGTGCTGAACCCCGCTGGCGTGCTCTGGGTAACGTACCACAAAGGGACGTCGGGCGTTTCGACGGATGTCAACCGGGACGGCATCGCCTCGTACGCGAAGACGATTGGAATGCAGGCGGTTGCGCAGATCGCCATCGATGAGGACTGGTCGGCGCTGAGACTCAATATAGTCTGATCAATGAACGGAAAATTCAGAATAGGTTCCGCCCTCAAGAGCATCGCCGTCAACACGGGGTGGCTCTTCGTCCCGAAGCTGCTCCGCATCGCCTTTGCATTCTTCGTCACTGCCTGGCTGGCCCGGTACCTCGGGCCGGCGCAGTACGGGATTCTCAACTACGCGATCGCCTTCGTTGTCCTCGTGGGACCGATCATGAGGCTCGGACTCGAGACGGTCGTCGTCCAGGAGATTGTTCGCGCGCCCGGGAGCAGGGACGAAATCCTCGGTACGACCTTCTTCCTGCGTCTCCTCGGCGGCATCGCCAGCATGGCAATAGTCCTGCTCGCCATCACCCTCATGCGTCCGGAGGGGGGCGCCCTCACGAGAACGCTCGCGGCGATCATCTCCTTCGGGATGATCTTCCAGGCATACGACGCGATCGATCTCTGGTTTCAGGCGGAGGTTCAATCGAAATACGCCGTCTACGCTAAGAGCGCGGCGCTCATCATCAAGAGCCTCGTGCTGATTTTCCTCATTATCACCCGGGCATCGCTTGCGACGTTCGCGTGGGCGTGGGCGCTCGAGACGATCCTCGCCGCGGCCGGGCTCATCATCGCGTACCGGGTGCGAGGGCTCGATGTCAGGAAATGGCGGGTGACCTGGGAGCGAGCGAGGCAGCTCCTCGGCGTCGGCTGGCCCATGATCCTCGCCAGCTCGTTCGCCGTCGTGTACCTCAAGATCGACCAGATCATGCTCGGACAGATGGTCGGCCAGAGCGAGGTCGGGATCTACTCGGCGGCGGTGCGGGTCTCCGAGACGTGGTTCTTCGTTCCCGTCGCCGTCTCGATGTCCGTCTTTCCGTTTCTCGTGCAGGGCAAGGCCCTCGGCGAGGCCGTATACCGCGCGCGCGTCCAGCAGCTGTTCGATTTTCTCACGTGGGTGTCGCTCGGGGTCGCCGTCATCATGAGCTTCGCGGCGCGCTTCGCCGTCGTGCTCATCTTCGGCGAGCCCTATGCCCGCTCGGGCACGATGCTCGCGATCCTCACCTGGGCGGGCGTATTCTACTTCCTCCGGGAGGCTCTCGGACGGTGGTTCATCACGGAGAACCTCCTCGTGTTCTCGTTCATCTCGAATGGCATCGGCGCCGTCGTGAACGTGGCGCTCAATCTCGTTCTCATCCCGCGCTGGGGGGGCATCGGCGCGGCGATCGCGACCGTGATCTCGTACGCGGCGGCGGGCTACTTCGCGTGCTTCATCACACCGAGAACGCGCGAGGCGGCATGGATGATGTCGAAGGCGCTCATTGTTCCCCTGCGCTCACTCGCCTCGATCGCGCGGCCGGCATCCGGAAAAAACGAATCGTGAGCCATGGCTGGAAGGGATCAAAAGAAGCTCCTCATGCTCTGCTATCACTACCCTCCCGCGGTGAGCGGCGGCGTCGAGCGGAGCGCGCGGTTCGCGCGGCATCTGAGCGAATGCGGCTGGACGCCGGTTGTGCTCACGACGAGCCGGTGGGGGGAGGGCGGCGGGGCCGGGGAGGAGGTCGTGCGGGTCGGGGAACTCCTGAGGCGCACGGGAGCCGCTGCGGCGCCTCGCCCGGGATCCGGGGCGCCGGGAGGTACCGCCGGCGTCTCCGCTCCCCCGGGGATTCGGGGTCCGCTCATCCGTTTCGCCGAGAAGTGGCTCCTCATCCCCGACAAGCACGTCCGGTGGGCGACGATGGCGTTTTTCCCCGCGCTCGGCGCGCTCCTCCGCGGCCGCGCGGGCGCGATCTACACGACCTCGCCCCCCGCATCGGCGCACCTTCTTGGTCTGAAGCTCAAGGGGCTCACGGGAAAGCCCTGGATCATGGATCTCAGGGACCCTTGGACGCTCGAGCCGCTCGCATGGTACCTGCGCTCGGGCGGCGCGCGGCTTTCGCTCGAGAAACGGATCGAGCGGCTCTGCTTCAGATATGCGGATGCGATCATTACGTCCACACCGGAGGCTGCTGGGCGGTACGGCGAGATCTATCCGGCCTGGGCACGGAAGGTCCACGCGATACCGAACGGATACGACGCGGATGAGATCGAAGCGGCCAGGACGTCGATATCCCGGAGCGATATCGTGAAAGACATCGGCGAAAAGATATTCGTTATGAGCCACGTGGGCACCTTCTGCCGCCACACCGATGTGCCCGCCTGCCCGAGTGGTCTCCTGGAGGCGATCAGGAATCTTGCGCGGGAGGGGGTGGTATCGCCGGACACCTTCAGGCTCATTCTCGCGGGCGGCATGAACCCGGACACCGAGCGGCTCATCGCCGGGTACGATCTCGGCGGCCTCGTTTCGATGACCGGCCCGGTCGCGCATATCGAAGCCCTCAGGATCATGCTGCGCTCCGATCTCCTCTTTCTGTACGATCCCAATCGCGAGGCGCGATACTACGTTCACGGGAAGCTCTACGAGTATCTCGCCTCCGGCAGGCGGATTCTCGGCGTTGTGCCGGACGGGGCCGCCCGGAGGCTCCTCGAGAGCTCCGGACACGCTGCCGCGGTCACGGGGGACGACGAAAAAAAGATTCGCCCCGTGCTCGCCGAGGCGCTCTCCGGGCGCGGCGGGGCTTCGGCGCGCCCGGGATTCGACGTCACCCGGTACGAGGGCGCCCGCCTGACCTCGATGCTCGAGGGCGTGCTCGAGAAGGTCTACCATGGCTAGTCTCGATGTCGTCATCGTCAACTGGAACGCGGGGGGACAGCTTCGCCGCTGTCTGGATTCCCTCGCGAAAACGGAGCGCGGCGGATTCGATCTGAGTCGGGTCATTGTCGTGGACAATGCCTCATCCGACGGCTCCGCGGGAGGGCTCGACTATCCGGCGCTCCCGCTCGCGATCCTCCGGAATGCGGACAACGAGGGCTTCGCCGCCGCATGCAACCGCGGCGCTTCGGGAAGCGGCGCCGATTATCTGCTGTTCCTCAATCCCGATACGGAGCTCTTCGCCGGTTCGATCTCGAAACCGGTCGCGTTCATGGAGAGCGCGGAGAATCAACGGATTGGAATCGCCGGCATCCAGCTTGTCGACGAGCGCGGCGCCGTGAGCCGTTCATGCGCCGCCTTCCCGTCGCTCGGGCGATGCGTTTCGCGCTCGCTCGGATTCTACCGGCTGTGGCCGCACGCGCTCCCCTCGTATATCATGCATGAATGGGATCACGGCGCGAACCGGGAAGTCGACCACGTGTCGGGCGCCTTCTACTTCGTCAGGCGCGCCGTTTTTGAAACGCTCGGAGGATTCGATGAGAGGTTCTTCGTGTACCTCGAAGATCTCGATTTCTCGTATCGAACAAAGCTCGCAGGTTGGAAGAGCTACTACTTCGCCGAGGCCCGCGCGTTCCACCGGGGGGGCGGCGTCTCGGAGCAGGTCAAAGCGGAGCGCCTCTTTTATTCGACCTCGAGCCGCATTCTCTATGCATTCAAGCACTTCAGGAGGATCGACGCGATCGCGCTCATGCTCGTGACGGTTGCAATCGAGCCGCCCGTTCGGCTATGCTCCGCTCTTGCCGCGGGATCGACGGAGAGAGCGCGAGCGGCGGCGCGAGGGTATGCCTTGCTGTATCGCGCCCTCCCGCGCGTCGCGAGGGGAATGAGAGTCCATGAATAAGTCCGCTCCGCAGAGGAAGAGCATTCGCCCGGCGCTCATCTTCGCCGCGCTGCTCCTCGCGGCGCTCGTGATGCGGGGGGTCTTCCTCGTTCAGCTCGAACGATCCGGGCTCGGCGGCGCCCTCGCGCTCGATTCGCGGTTCTATTACGACCTCGCGCACGACCTCTCGACGGGGGGCTCGCTCGGGGCGGGCGCTCTCGACTTCAATCCACTCTATCCCGCGTTTCTCGTCGTTGTTTTCAAGCTTTTCGGCGAAGGGATTCTCGCGCCTCGAATCGTGCAGCTCGCCGTCGGGCTTCTCACAATCGCGCTCATCTACTGGGCGGGCATGCGCCTGGTCGACGGGTCCCGGAAGGGTGGGCCGTCGGGACAGACAACCGCGATCATCGCGGCATTCATGGCGGTCTTCTACAATCAATTCATGCTGCACGAGGGTCTGATACTCGCCTCGACGCTCGAGGTGTTTTGCCTCACCGCCTCTTTCGCGTTTGCATTGGCGCTCGACGAGGACCTCGGAGAGGAGCGTCCGCTGAAGCTCGGCGCGCGGCGGATTCCGTCCTGGGTTTCGGGCCTTCTCGTCGGCGCCCTCTGCGGAGCCGGGGCGCTCGGGAGACCCAATCTCTTTCTTCTCGTCGTCGTGGCCCTGCCGGTTTGGCTTGTCGTGAGGAATCGCCGGACGCGCCGGGGGCTCGTTCCCGCGGCGGGCGTGCTCATCGGAGCGTCCCTGTTCCTTGTGCCCCCGATCATTCACAACGCGAGGGCGACGGGCCGTTTCGTTCCCGTGACGTCGCACGGCGGGGTCAATTTCTACATCGGAAACAAACCGGGGACTACGGGCGTCTATCAGCCTCCGAGCAACATGCGAGCGGATATGCGTGGTCTCATCGAGGATGCGAAGTCGATCGCGGAGGCGGAAACGCGCCGGAGCCTGACCGAGGCCGAGGTATCCGACTTCTACACGCATGCCGCGCTCGAGGCGATCAAGGCCCACCCCGCGGGCTGGCTTGTCCTCATGGGGAAGAAAATCCTCCTCTTCTGGAACGGCGCCGAGGTTCCATCCGTCCCGAACAACTTCTTCTTCGAGAAATCGTGCGGCAGTCTCAAGCTTCTCTTCCTGCCCTTCGCCGTCATTTCGCCCCTGAGCATCTGCGGGCTCATCGTTCTTTTCAGGGGCGGGCGGAATCGAAGCGTTGTGACGCTGTTTCTCGGGTGCGCCTTCGCCTCGGTCGTACTGTTTTACGTCAACACGCGCTATCGCCTGCCGGCCGTTCCGATCCTCATCCTCCTCGCCGCGTTCTTTGCCGTCTGGGCCGCACGGGAGATCTCGCGGAGGAGATTCAGATTCGTCGCGATCCTCGCGGCCGGGGCCGTCGCGTTCTTTTTTCTCGTTTCGAACCGGACCATGGTCGAGGTAAACCACAGCGCCGCGTACGCGTTCATCGGCAACTACTACATGGCGAACAAGAATGAAGCGAAGGCAGCCGAGGCCTTTGCCGAGGCGTACCGGC
>Ga0315289_10000491_pt1 | contig 61019 bp, 48 predicted proteins | sample YL17G11_40_MG_FD_203452 | JGI IMG/M metagenome (GOLD analysis project Ga0315289, IMG submission 203452) | Sediment microbial communities from Yellowstone Lake, YNP, Wyoming, USA - YL17G11_40 | ecosystem: Environmental > Aquatic > Freshwater > Lake > Sediment | place: USA: Wyoming | collected... | reverse complement strand
GTCCCAACGCGGTGCCCAAGCCACTCTCAACCTCCGTATCCTCGACCTCAACGGCCGGTGGGATGCTTACTGGAATCGCCAACGTCGTGTCGCCTAAGCGAACTGCCGACGAAAAAGAATCGCACCCAGTGTCCCCTGGGTGCAGCCGCAGATTGTAGGTAGTTGTGGCACTGGCAGCGGCCGTGAGCTGCCAGTGGCGCCGTTCGGTCTGCGAGAGAGCACTGGCAGCAGACGGCGGCTGCCAGTGGCACCACTGAGAGTTCTTTAGTCAAGTAGGCGCGTGGTCATGTTGTGGCAGCGTGAGAGGTCGGGTGTCGCCGGGGAGGGTGAGAGCGCTGAGCGGCGGAACGCTCTCAGTGAAAGCGCCTCGGCGCGAGTCCGGCAGAGTCCCCGCCGCCGCGCCCCCGGATGGCCATCCGGGGGCGCCCTCTCTCTATCCTACCCTCTCTCACGAAGATCATCCAGAGGCACCCACGGAGCTCAGTATACTAGGCAAGTTCGGCCGGCTGCCTACAGAAGGGGCCGCGCGAGGTGACAAAAGGTGACAGAATCGGACACTTCGCGCCGCGCGGAGGAGCCCCCGAAGGCGCATTCTCCGGGCCGGCGCGGTCTCAGACGGGTGCGGGTGTAACGGGCTTGGCACCCAGCGGGCGAGTGTTCCACGGGAAGCGCATGTCCGACGTGCCTGGACGCGCGGTGCAGCCGCAGCCTGCAGGCAGCTGTGGCACCGGCAGCCCCGCTGCCGCTGTCCCCGCGCTGAACCAGGGGACTGGCAGCACACGACGGCTGCCAGTCCCACGCCGGAAGATGGCTACCTACGGAAAAAAGCCGCACCCGTGTCCCCTACCCCCACGGCCCCGAGGCCGTCGGCTGGCGGGGGAATAGGGCCTCGCAGACGCCACGCACCATCGGCGAGTCGTCGGCCCCCTGCAGCGTGGTGCACTCGCCAAAGGACCGGAGGCCGAGCACCAGGCTCAACAGCGTGGCCTGGTCGAGATCGACGCGCAGCGGGCCGGGAGTCAGGTCCCACGCCCGGACGGTTCCTCCACCGGTTTCCAGCACGACCGACTGGCCGTCGTCCAGACAGAAGGCGATCTCCCCCTGCCACTGCGAGAGCGGCGAGGCCGCAGCCCTGGCGACCGGGTAGGGTCGAAACGTGCCCGACATCGCCCTTGTTGATCTCGCAGCACCCCACGCGAATCCCGTGGATGGCGATGTGGCAGACGCTGACGATGCGCCCGTCGTCCTCGACCACGCGTCACTCGTCCGGAGCTGCGCGCACCTGGCCCCGCGTCTCCTCGAGGTGCGTCTCGTATCGGGCCGGGCCGAAGGCTTCCGCCACCACGAGCGCGACGGCGTCGGCATCGACTGCTCGAGCCGAGCGGATTCGAGGCACGGGCAAGGCCTCCACCTGGACACAGCGGGCGGCCGGAGCTTTCCTGCCACGGCGGCGCGACACCTCCGCTCAGAGGTGCCGGCACGGAGGCGTCGAACGTGTGCAGGTCGGCTTGCATCCGTTCGCAGGAGTGATGCTCCCGTGACCCACGAGCGTGTGGCCTACCGGATCCTCCGGCCCGTGTACCCGTCCCCGGCGGGGCTGGTGACGTCGGCCGACTCAGCCGGGAAGCCCAACATCATCACCCTGGGCGAGGTCTTCAATCTGAGCATCGCCGACCCCGTGATCGTCGGGATCGCCATCGCCCCCGCCCGCTACTCGCACGAGCTGATCAGCGCCCAACGCGAGTTCGTCGTGAACCTCCCAACGGCGGAGCTGCTGCCCAAGGTGCTCGCCTGCGGGTCGATGTCGGGGCGCGACCGGGACAAGTTCGCCGAGGTCGGCCTGACGCCCATCCCCGCAACGCGCGTCAAGCCGCCGCTAATCGCGGAGTGCCCGGTCAACGTCGAGTGCCGCGTGGTGAGCATCCAGACTATCGGCGACCACGATCTCTTCGCGGGCGAGGTGCTGGCACACCACGTCTCGCCTGAGGTGCTCGACGACGAGGGGAGGTTCGACCCCGCCAAGCTCAGCACGATCGTGCTCGCGGGAGGCCACTTCTTCGGTCTGGGGGAGCACCTGCGCAACTGGAAGTGAGACGCCGGGGAGACGGCCCCGAACAACCACGAGCTGCCATTCGGCTGAGGTCAGCCAACCACACTGGCATCCCGCGGGCCCGCCGCCGGCGCTGCCTCAGCCGGGCGATCCAAGTCCAGAACCGCTCGCAGGGCAGCCTTCAGGGCCGCCAGATCGCCGGGCCCTAGGCTCCCCAGCTTCCACTCCATCCGAGCCTTCGCGATCGTTTGAGGCCTCGGGCGGACCCGGGACGGCCTCTCGAGTCGCGCGGCGCGCCAGTCGATCGCCACATCGCCCACGCGGCTCGGAACAGTCGTTACCGGGCAGACGACGGCGCTCCGGTCGGCAGCCCAGTAGTCGGGGCGACCGACCAGCACCACCGGCCGCCGCTTCCCGCCCTCGCCTCCCTCGAAGGGCAGCGTCACCAGGTAGACCGTTCCGGGGGCGTACGCGCTCACAGGCTCACCCGCTGCGCCCCGAGTGCCTCAGGGTCATCGTAGAGGCCCTCGTCCTCCGGCCCGTATTCGGCGGCCAGTTCACGGGCTCCGACCGCGTCCCACCTCGCCGCGTCACTGCCCGGCAGGGGGCTGGCCAGCCGCCTCGTCCATGCGTCCAGCTCAGACCGCCGGAACAGCCACTTCCGCCCAGTTCGCGCCGCCGGCACGAGCCCGGCCCGAGCCTTCCGCTCCAGCGTGCGGGGATGCAGTCGCAGGTAGGCAGCTGCCTCGTGCGTGCCCATTGTATCCGCTAACACACCGCTCGACCTCCATGAGTGCCCCAAAGTATCAGCACCACGGAGTATACCAAGTCGGCGTGGGCCCGTCAAGTCGACCGAGCCCCCGGGACGGTTGCCGAGCTACTGGTGGCTGCGCAGGTGGGCGACCCACGCCGCGACCTCGGCCACCGGCGCCGTCCAGATCCGGCGGCTATGCTGGTGGAGGTGATGGCACAGCTCGCGGAAGTCGACATCGGCGACGGGCAGGTGACCGGAGTGGATCCCGTGGAAGACCAGCAGGCCCCAGCGGCCACGCGTCGCGCACTGCTCCACCAGGCCGACGAGCTGGGCCCCCGTCATGCGTGATGCATCCCACGACCATAGGTGGTGCAGGTCGCAGGTGAGGGGGTGATTGGGCACCTCGCCCAGCCCGCGCGCAGCGATGAAGTGCTTCGCAATCACCGGCACATAGCTCTGTCGCGTCAGCCCCTCCCCCACGTGGGATTGCCAGCATGGGTAGCAGAACGATCGCGGCGAGGGCTCGGGAAAGAGCTCGACCAGCCGCCGCTCGGCCTCCACCACATCGGCCTCGATTTCGGCGAGGGTGAGGTTCTCCAGGCCGCGGGCGTCCGGCGCGTCCTGGAACGCCCGGGAACAGGTGTGGCTGATGGAGTGGTTGCCGATCTCGTGGCCCGCCTTGGCCACCGGCACCCAGGGCGCCAGGTCCTCCCGCCAGCGATCGCCGCGCGGGCAGAGGTAGAAGGTGCCCCGCAAGCCCAGGTCGTTCATCATTGGGATGGCGATCTCAAGCTGCGAGCCGATGCCGTCATCGAAGGTGAGCGAGACGGCGCCCTCGTAGTCGTCGGGCCAGAGCTGCAAGGCCGGCATCCTCCCTTGGGTCCGCGTAGGTCCGTGGGTCCTCCGACGGGCGACACGCCTCAGATCCCCAACTCCTCCTTGACCGCCCCGAACGCGGCCATCGCGAACTCCAGATCCTCCCGGCTGTGGGCCGCGGAGACCTGCACGCGGATGCGAGCCTTCCCCTGCGGCACCACGGGATACGAGAACGCAATGACGTAGACGCCGCGCCCGAGCATCGCCTCGGCCATCCGCCCAGCCAGCACCGCGTCGCCAAGCATGATGGGCACGATCGGGTGCTCGCCCGGGGCGATCGCGAAGCCGCGCTCGGCCATCCCCTGGCGGAAGAGGCGCGCGTTCGACATCAGCCGGTCCCGCAACTCCGTGGACCCGGCAAGGAGGTCGAGAGCCTTGAGCGAGGCGCCGACGATCGGCGGGGCGACCGAGTTCGAGAAGAGGTAGGGGCGCGAGCGCTGGCGGAGCATCTCGATGATCTCGCGTCGGCCGCTCGTGTACCCTCCGCTCGCACCGCCCAGGGCCTTGCCCAGGGTGCCGGTGACGAGGTCGATCCGGCCCATCACACCGTGGTACTCGTGTGTGCCGCGACCCCGCTCGCCCATGAGGCCGACGGCGTGGGAGTCGTCGATCATCACCAGGGCGTCGTGCTGGTCCGCGAGGTCGCAGATCGCCGGCAGGTTGGCGATGGTGCCATCCATCGAGAAGACGCCATCGGTCGCGATGATGCGGAAGCGCGCGCCCTCGGCCTCTCTGAGCTTCCCCTCCAGGTCGCCCATGTCGTTGTTCCGGTAGCGGAAGCGCTGGGCCTTGCAGAGGCGGACGCCATCGATGATGCTCGCGTGGTTCAGCTCATCGGAGAGGATGGCATCCTGCTCGCCGGAGAGCGTCTCAAACAGGCCCGTGTTCGCGTCGAAGCAGGAGGAGTAGAGGATGGTGTCCTCCGTGCCCAGGAACTGGGTGATCTTCTCCTCCAGCTGCTTGTGAATCTGCTGCGTGCCACAGATGAACCGGACCGAGGCCATGCCGTAGCCCCAGCGGTCGAGGGCCTCGTGCGCCGCGGCGATGACCTCCGGGTGGTCGGCCAGCCCGAGGTAGTTGTTGGCGCAGAGGTTCAGCACCGGCTCCCGGCCCGCGAGACCCACATGGGCGCCCTGAGGACCCGTGATGATGCGCTCGGACTTGTAAAGGCCGCCCTCGCGGATGTTGTCGAGTTGGTCGGTCAGATGGCCCTGGATCGCCCCCAGCACGGTCGGCCCCTCCCAACAGATGGCGTCACTTCAGCAGACGGATGAGCTCATCGACCGTCAGCCCGGTCTGCTTCAGGATGCCGTGCAGGATCCCTCGGCTCAGCGTTCTGCCGGCATGTACCGGCACGGAGACCTGTCTGCCCCGCTCGGGGTGGGTGAGGACCACGTGACTGCCAACCTGGCGCCTGATCACGAACCCGTCGCGCTATAGCGCCCTCACGGCCTCGCCCCCCGTGACTGCCGGCAGCCTAGGCAACCGGCACCTCCTCTCCCACCGTGACCTTGGAGACGAGCACTTCGTCGGTCTCTCTCATGTCCAGCCGCACATCCAGGTTGTCAGGCGGGATGGGCTTGCCATCCTCCTCGAGGACCTCCAGGAACAGCGGGATGACCTCCTTGGCCATCTCCAGCGCCTCCTCGATGCTGTCCCCCTCGGTCAGGCACCCGGGCAGGGCCGGGACGATGACCGTGTAGCTGCCCTCAGGTTCCCTCTGCAGGACCACCGTATAGGTGCGGGCCATCGTATGGCCTCCTCTCAACTCCCGCAGCGTCTCCACACCGACATTGTGCTCGCAGGCTCCGGCGGTGTCCACGTCCGCACCGCCGCGCCCCGCTCAAGACTCGTTGTCCCAGACGAGAATCACCTTCCCCGACTCCCCCGACCTCATCACCTCGAACCCCTGCTCGTACTCGGTGTAGGGGAAGCGGTGGGTGATGACGGGACTGATGTCGAGGCCGCTTTGGACCATGACCGTCATCTTGTACCACGTCTCGTACATCTCGCGCCCGTAGATGCCCTTGATGGTCAGGCCGTCGAAGATCACCATGCGCCAGTCGAGGGGCACCTCGCCCTCAGGGATTCCCAGGAGAGCGATCTTCCCCCCATGGGCCATGTTGCTGAGCATGTCCCTCAGCGCCAGCGGGCTGCCGGACATCTCGAGGCCGATATCGAAGCCCTCTTTCATGCCCAACTGGCGCTGCGCATCGGCGATGCTCGCAGTGCGGACGTCGAGGGCGAGGGTTGGGCTCATCCGCCGCGCCAGCTCCAGCCGGTAGGGGTTCACGTCGGTGATGACGACGTGCCGGGCGCCGGCGAAGCGCACGACCGCGACCGCGATGATCCCGATCGGGCCGGCGCCGGTGATCAGCACGTCCTCCCCCAACACCGGGAACGACAGCGCCGAGTGAACGGCATTGCCGAAGGGGTCGAAGATCGCCTGCACGTCGAGCGGGATCGCGGGGTCGCGGTGCCACACGTTCGCCATGGGGAGCGCGAGGTACTCGGCGAAGGCTCCGGGACGATCCACGCCCAGGCCGAGGGGCTCCTTGCACAGATGCCGTCGACCCGCGAGGCAGTTCCGGCAGCGGCCGCAGACGACGTGCCCCTCGCCGCTCACGATCTCGCCCGGCTGGAAGCCCTTGACGTTGCTGCCTGCCTCGACGATCTCGCCGACGAACTCGTGTCCGATCACCAGCGGGGGCCGGATGGCCCCCTGGGCCCAGGGGTCCCAGTCGTAGATGTGAACGTCGGTCCCGCAGATGCCGGTGCGGAGGATGCGGATCAGCACGTCGTTGATGCCGATCTCCGGCACGGGAACGTCTTCCAGGGTGAGGCCCGGCCCAGGTTCCCGCTTGACCAAGGCCTTCATGGTGGACGGCATCGGCGCACTCGCTCAGCGTGGGTTGCCGGTCGGCTGCCCGCGGTACTTCGTCGGGAGCCCACCCGCACCTGCCCCCAGAAGGAGGTGAGACGCGAGGCGGAGGCGAATGGGGAAGTACAAGTTTTGTGCTGGGGGGCGAACCAACCGTTTGACCCCGGCGACCCCACCTACGGCGACCCGAATGGCCGGCACAACGGCGGCAACGACTACTCGTTCTGCGATGGCCACGTGAAGTGGATGAAGCTGCTAAGCATGGCGGCCTATCGCGCCGGCGATCCCGACTACCTCTGGCGAACGCAGAAGTAGCTCGTTCTGCCCCCAACCCCATCCGGCACCGACTGGACCGGGGCCAGCGACGGAAGCCCCGCGCGGGCCGCGGCGTTCCAGCCGCGGCCCGTCGGCCATGTCGGTTGCCTCAGGGAAGGTCCTTCGATGGCCCGCGTCTTCGGCTCCGCTGACCTCCGCTACCTCCGCGACGTCCTGCGGAGCAAGCAACTCGGCTGGCGGCAGGGCGGATATGTCACGAAGCTGGATGAGACCTTCGCCGCCTTCGTCGGGGCGAAGTACGGCATCTGCCGCAACTCCGCCATGACCGCCCTCGCGCAGGCCGTTGCCATCTCGGGCGCCGGGTGCGGCGACGAGGTGATCTGCGATCCGCTCGTGCACTTCGGCGGCGTGGCGGCGCTCAGCTTCAACTGCGTGCCCCGGTTCGTGGATGTGAAGTATGACACGTACCTCATGGACCCGGCGGCGGTTCAGGCGGCGATCACCCGGCACACGAAGGCGCTCATCGTCACGAACCTTTGGGGCCTCTGCGCCGAACTCGACCAGATCCGCACGCTGTGCCGGAAGCACGGCCTGTTCATGATCGAGGACTGCGCCCACGTCATCGGCGCGCGCTGGAAAGGGAAGCACGCCGGTACCTACGGTGACGTCGGTGTCTTCAGCTTCCAGCAGGGGAAGCACATCTGCACGGGCGATGGCGGCATCATGGTGACGAACCGCCGGGACCTCCACCACAAGCTCTACCACGAGTGGGCCTTCAAGGGCGAGAGCCCCTCCTTCCTCACCCTCAACTTCCGCATGAACGAGCTAACCGCCGCCGTCGGCCTGGCGCAACTCGAGCGTTTCCCGCGGTACCTGGCCGAGTACAACGCCAACCTCGCCGTCTACAACGAAGCCATTGCCGACTGCGAATGGCTGCGCAACCGCACCGTCCCCAGACAGGCCGAGCAGGCGGGGTATGTGTGGGCGTGCCTCTGGGAAGGCGACCAGGTGGGCCTGAGCTTCGAGCGGTTCAAGGAGCTCTGCCGAGAGGAGGGCGCCTGGTTCGCCTTCGACTTCACCGAGCGCCCGGCGCAGGAGTTCGGCGTCTTCCGCCAGTCTACGGCATACCACGTGGCCGACTGCCCCGTTCGCTGCCCCTTCTACTGCGGCACGTACCGCGCGGAGGAGTGCGAGACGCCGGTTGCCGCCGAGATCCTCAAGCGCGTGGTCTACACCGGCCTGATCGAGGCGCCCCCGGCCGCGGTCAAGCGGAACGCCCACGCCTTGCGCAAGGTCATCAGACGGATGGAGGGGAGACGTTACCGAGCCTCGCGCAAGTAGGACAGGCTCTCCGGGAGGTGTGCAGAATGAGGACGGTACCCCGAGTAGCGGGTCCACTGGTCCTCGCAGCCGTACTGGCCGGGCTGGCGTGTCGGCAGACGGCGACCCAACGGGCCTTGCCTGAGGAGGCGAAGCTCCCCGCGCCGCAGACGAAGGGCGAGGTTTCGGTCGAAGAGGCCATCGCCCGTCGGCGCTCGGTTCGGGAGTTCGCCCCCACGCCGCTGACCTGGGCCGAGATCGGCCAGCTCGCCTGGGCCGCGCAAGGCATCACCGAGCCGACCCGCAAGCTCCGCTCGGCACCCTCCGCCGGCGCGCTCTACCCCCTCGAAGCTTACTTCGTGACACCCGATGGCCTCTACCACTACCTGCCCGACGGCCACCGGATGGAGCGCCTTTCCGACCGCGACCTCCGCCCCGACCTTCAGGCGGCGGCGCTCAACCAAGCGGCGGTCGGCCAGGCGCCCCTGGTGATCGTCATCGCCGGGGTGTACGAGCGCACAGCGCGGAAGTACGGGCCGCGGGCGGAGCGATACGTGTACATGGAGGCGGGCCACGTCGGGCAAAACATCCAGTTGCAGGCCGTCGCCCTCGAACTGGGCTCCCTCACCATCGGCGGCTTCCCGGATGACCAAGTGGCGAAGGCCTTGGGCTTGCCCGAGGACCAGCGACCGCTCTACCTCATCCCCGTCGGGCATCCGCGGACGCAACCCTGACCCCTGCTCGCCGCGGTGGTCGAACCCGCTCGCGTTCCCTCGCCTCGGCCACCCAGTGGTCGGCTGGCGATTCGGGGGCGCCCGCCCGGCGCTCGGGGTAGCCGTCGGGCCTCCTTCCTGAGCGGAGCCGTTCAGGGCCGTACCCGGCGGTCCCTATGGCCCCTCGGCCCTCTTGACAAAGCCCGCCAATCCCATATACTCTTATTACACTCTTATGAGAGTGCATGCAAAGCGCGCGGGGCGCGTGATCCCGCGAGGACCCGCACTGAACCAGGAGGGCATCGCCGTGAGGAAGTACTGGGTTCTTCTCGCCGCTGTGGCTCTCATACCCCTGCTGCTGGCAGGTTGCCCGCAGAAGCAGGCCAGCACCATGCCGCCGGTGACCGGGCCCGCACCGAAGGGTGAGCCGAGCACCCCGACGCCTCCGACCTCCACCCTGAGCGGCACGATCCGCATCTCGGGGGCCTTCGCGCTGTACCCGATGGTCGTGAAGTGGACCGAGCTGTACAAGCAGGAGAACCCTGGCGTCAAGATCGACGTCTCGGCCGGGGGCGCTGGCAAGGGCGCCGCGGATGCGCTGGGCGGGCTGGTGGACATCGGGATGGTCTCGCGCGCCATCCATGAGGATGAGATCAAGAAGGGCGGCTGGTGGGTGCCGGTGTGCAAGGACGCGGTCTTCCCCACCATGAATGAGAGGAACCCGGTGGCAGCGGAGATCCTGGAGAAGGGCGTGAAGAAGGACACTCTGGCCGGCATCTGGCTCACCCAGACGGTGACCAAGTGGGGCGACGTCGCCGGGACGAGCAACGACAAGCCGATCCACGTCTTCACCCGCGCGGACGCTTGCGGAGCGGCGGAGACCTGGGCCAAGTACCTGGGGAAGAAGAAGCAAGAGGACCTGCATGGCACCGGCGTCCAGAACGACCCTGGCGTGGCCGAGGCCGTCAGGAAGAACGCCCTGTCGATCGGTTACAACAACCTGAACTACGCCTACGACGCGCAGACCGGGCAACCCATCGCCGGGATTCGCATTGTCCCGATCGATAAGAATGGGAACGGCAAGCTCGACCCTGAGGAGAGCTTCTACGGCAGCAAGGACGACGTGTTGAAGGCCATTGCCGACGGCCGCTACCCCTCGCCGCCAGCGCGCGACCTCAACTTCCTGTGCCAGGGCAAGCCGTCCGGTGCGACGCTGGCGTTCATCAAGTGGTGTCTGACGCAGGGGCAGGCGGAGTGCGCGGCGGCCGGCTACATCTCTCTGCCCGAGGGCAAGGCGGCAGAAGCCCTCAAGAAGGTGCAGTAGGCGCCTCCCTCCCGAGCAGGCGGGCGCGGCGGCCGGCTGCCCGAGGTCGGACGTGGCGCCCGCCTGTGGTCACAGCCGGTCGGAGGGCTGGCCGGCCCACGGTCGTGCGACCATGCGATTGCGACTGCTCCAAGAACGCCTGAGTGCCGGGGTGATCGGCCTCATCAGCGTCGCGGTGACGCTGCTGACGCTGGTGGTCACCGCGGCCCTCGTTCATCGGTCCCTCCCGATCCTCAGCAAGTACCCCCTGGACCGGCTGCTGACCGGGACCGACTGGCACCCGACCCAGGGGCAGTTCGGGTTCGGCCCGTTCATCGTGGGGACGGTGTGGGTCACGGTCCTGGCGATGGCGCTGGCAGTGCCGGTGTGCCTGTTGACGGCGATCTACCTGGCCGAGTACGCGCGGCCGGCGACGCGGGCGACCGTCCGGCCGCTGCTCGACGTGTTGGCCGGAATCCCCTCGGTGGTCTATGGCCTCTTCGGGGTGTTGCTGATCGTGCCGCTGGTCAGCGACGTGCTGGCGCCGTTTGCCGACAAGCACCTCAGGTTCCTACGGCTGGTCGCCCCCACTGAGGGCTACTCGACGGGCTACTGCGTCCTCAGCGGAGGGATCGTGCTGGCGCTCATGGTGGCGCCGGTGATCATCTCGGTGGCCGATGAGGTGCTGCGGGGCGTGCCGGACGCCATGCGCGAGGCTTCACTCTCCGTGGGAGCGACTCGCTGGGAGACGGTGAAGCATGTGACGCTCCGCGCGGCGGCGCCCGGGCTCATGGCGTCGGTCGTGCTCGGGTTCTCGCGGGCCTTTGGTGAGACGATGGCCGTGCTGATGGTGGTAGGGAACGTGGTCGCCTTGCCGAAGTCGGTGTTCGACCCGGCGTACCCCCTGCCGGCGCTGATCGCCAACAACTACGGAGAGATGATGTCGATCCCGCTCTACGACTCGGCGCTGCTGCTTTCCGCGCTGCTGCTGCTCGTGATGGTGCTCCTGTTCAACCTGAGCGCGCAGGCCGTCCTGATGGCGGCGCGGAGGAGGGCCGGCCAGTGAGGAGGCGCCGGTGGGAAGAGCGGATCGTCCGCGCGCTGATGCTCGCCTCGATGCTCGCTGTGCTCGCGGGCCTGGCGCTGATCGTCGGGATCATCACCGCCAAGGGCGCTCGCGCGCTCAACTGGGCGATGATCAGCCAGATCCCCAAGGGCGGCTACTACCTCGGCAAGGAAGGCGGGATGCTGAACGCGATCACCGGGTCGCTGGCGCTCGCCTTCGGCGCCACCGCCCTGGCCTGCCTGCTGGCGTTTCCGGTCTGCCTCTTCCTGCAGCACGACTACAGCGGGCGGACGAAGCTGGCGTCAGTGGTCCGGACGTCGCTTGACCTGCTCTGGGGCATACCGTCGATCGTGTACGGGGCCTTCGGGTTTACCGTGCTGCTGTACCTGGGGATGCGGGCCTCGCTGCTCGGGGGGATCATCGCGCTGACGCTGGTCGAGCTTCCCATCATGGCGCGGGCGATGGAGGAGGCGGTGCGGCTGGTTCCGATGGAGCTGAAGGAGGCCTCCTACGCGATCGGCGGCACGCGCTGGGAGACGATGCGCAAGGTCGTGCTGCGGCAGGCGCTGCCGGGGATTCTGACGGCCGTTCTACTGGCCTTCGGCCGCGGCATCGGCGACGCGGCCTCAGTCCTGTTCACGGCGGGCTACACGGACAGCATGCCGCGGTCGCTGTTGGAGCCCGTGGCGTCGCTGCCGCTTGCGGTGTTCTTCCAGCTCGGCACACCCTTCCCGGAGGTGCAGAGCCGAGCGCATGCGTCCGCGTTCATCCTGCTGGTGATTGTGCTCCTGGTGAGCGTGATCGCGAGGCTGCTGAGCGCCCGGACGTCACGGTACTCGGTCAAGTAGGGTCGCCGGGCGAGAGGCTCGGCCACCCGGGCCATCGAGGGGGCAGACATGCCGCACATCATTGTCAGGAACCTGACGGTCCACTACAACGGTCGCGCCGCGCTGGACAACGTGACGGTGGAGATTCCCGACCGTCAGATCACGGCGGTGATCGGCCCCTCGGGCTGCGGGAAGACCACCTTCCTCCGCTGCCTCAACCGGTTGATCGACACGACTGATGGCGCCCGTGTGTCGGGTGAGGTGCTGATCGACGGCGAGAACATCTACGCCCCTGGCGCCGACGTCATCAGCCTGCGGAAGAAGATGGGGCTGCTCTCGCAGAAACCCCAGGCGCTACCGATGTCGATCTACGACAACGTGGCCTATGGGCCGCGACTTCACGGCACCCGGGGTCGGAGGGAGCTCGACCGGATCGTCACCGAACACCTGAGGGTGTCGAGCCTGTGGGACGAGGTACACGACCGACTTCACGCGCCGGCCTCGCAGCTCTCGGTCGGCCAGCAGCAGCGGTTGTGCCTCGCGCGGGGACTGGCGGTGGAGCCGGAGGTGCTGCTTTGCGATGAGCCTACCGCGTCGCTCGACCCCATTTCTGCCCAGCGCATCGAGCAGCGATTCATGGAGCTGAAGAGCGAGTACACGATCATGGTCGTGACCCATATCCTCCGCCAGGCCCGCCGGCTCGCGGACTACGTCCTCTTCTTCTACCTGGGCGAGCTCGTGGAGCACGGTCCCGCGGAGCGCCTCTTCAACGACGCCCGCGACGAGCGCACCCGGGCGTATCTGAGTGGGGTGATCAGCTGAACCAGGAGCGGGGGGAGGACGCGTTCACGCGCCGGGCGGCCGAAGCCCTCCTGCGACGGGAACCGAGCCGGTTCGCTCGGGGACGCATTCAGCCGGAGGCAGCCATGGTCGGCAGGGGAAGGGTGAACAGGTCATCCTCTACCCCGTCTCCCCAGGAGACCCACCCCTGTCGGCGTCTGCGCGCGAACAGCTCTAGGTACGGGCCCGGGCTGCAGCGCTCGATGATCTCGTAGAGCTCCTCAGGCTTGCGCGAGTGGCCGCGCTTGCGGCTGATCATCATGTTGGGCTGCCTGCGCGCAGGAGCGAAGGTGCGTAGCGAGCCCCTAACGCCAAACAAGACCAGTTCCGTGACATTGCGGAAGTAGAAGCCCACCCCTCTCCTGTCCGGCCCTCCATCCTGTCTGACCTTGTACCACACAAGGTTCGTCTTGTAGGTGAACCCCCAGCGTCTCATCACCTCGAGTCCCTCGAGGATGAGGGCGTTGGGGATCGATAGGTACAGGTGGCACTTCGGGAGAGCAAGGTGAGAGACGGGGACCTCCATGATCTCCTCGAAGCTCATCGTGGTGTACCGGCTGAGCCTGCGGTGCTCGGGCGCCACCTTGCCGGTCCTGTTCTGGAAGCGCCAGGGCGGGTCGGCCAGGATCGTCCCGAACTGGCCAAGGCCTGGGGGAACGAGGGCCCCGGCGGCGGAGCCGGCCGACCCACTGGCTTTCGCGCTTGCCATCCTCAGCCCCCGCTGAACAACCTTGCCATTCTGCGCGGTCGGTGACGCGTGGTCACGAGTCGACGCCCAGGACGAGAACGGGTATGTCGATGTCGGCCACACCGCGCGTTTCCAGGTCCCAGACGAATTGCTCGAAGTACGAGACTCCGGTTGACATCTGGGCGGCGAAGTCCCGCACCGGCACTACCTCCACCCCAGTGTCGATGTAGCCGAGGTTGTGGAAGATCGTCATCTTGGCTGCCACGTTGTAGACCATGAAGCTGTACTTCCCGAACTGCACCTCAACGCCGAGCCCCTCTTTGAGGTAGTCCATTTCGCGGTAGGGTCGCGCCGTGCGGCCTTCACGCTTCGGGCGGTAATCCGTGCAGTAGTAGTCGGTCGAATACTGACAGGCGACGCGGTGTCTCTTCCATCCCATCTCGCCGATGAGCAGCCTCTTGTACTCCTGGTTCAGCCCTCTCGGGGAGTACAGCAGGCGGTCCATCATCGTCTTCTCTCTGCTGGCCTTGACCTTGCACCGCTCGGCGTCGACTCCCGCCACCACCTGCTCGATCTCTTGCAGGAGGTGGGGATACTTACTCCTCACCATCTCGGCGCCTCGATTGAACGAGTACGTCGCCGCGATGATCATAGCCTCATCCTCGGTCCTCCCGGGACCATTGGAGAGGAAGCTGTGTGACCTTCTCCCGCCCGCTGGGCGTGTGGACTGGCCGCCCAAGCTGGCGCACCCTCAGTGCCCCGGCGCATAGCTGCGCGATGCGCCGCCTGGCGATCTCGCAGTACTCGGGCTCCCGCTCAATCCCGACGGCACGTCGGTTCCGTCGAGCAGCAGCGATCAGTGTGGTCCCGACTCCCGCGAACGGGTCGAGAACCCAGTCATCCTCGTTGGTCATGGCCAAGACGCATCGTTCGACCAACTCGACGGGGAACTGACATGGGTGAATGGTCTTCTCGCAGTGGTTGGACTTCACATTCGGTATCTCCCAAACGCCGGTCGCCCATTCCTCAGCCAGGAACTCCCAGAAATCGGAGGGGTTCTTCCCTAACGGGTTGCCACTGGGCTGCCCTCGCTTGTCGCCCTTGTGGTGTGTCTTCCCTGGGTACTTGGAGGGCACCCGGACGTCGTCGAGGTTGAACGTGTAACGGTCTGAGAGTGTGAACCACAGGAGCGTCTCGTACCGCCCCGAGAAACGTCGGGAGGCGTGGAGCCCATGGCCGAAGTGCCAGATGCAGCGGTTACGCAGCTTCAGCCCGAGCCTCTTGAAGATGGGGTAGAAGTGGATGTCGAGAGGGAACACCTCGCCCTGGTCAACGTAGTTCCCCACCTGCCAGCACAGGCTTCCCGAAGGCTTGAGCAGCGGGATGAGCTGCTCTATGACGGTGGTCTGCCACTCCAGGTACCGCGCCAGTCCGACCTGTTGCTCGTACACCTTGCCGATGTTGTACGGTGGAGAGGTGATGATGAGCGAGAAGGTGGCCTTCGGCAACGCGCGACAGGCCTCCGTTGTGTCTGCCTGCAGAACGACAAGCTGGCTCTTCTGGTCGAATGTGTCGGAGATGCGCGCCGGTTGGCCTTGGATTGGCAGTTGGCCACCTGGCTCCACCGTACCGTGCGTTGCCATCATGGTTCCCTCACGGCGCTCCCAAGACACCGGCGCGGTCGCACCCTAGCCTGCCTCGGCCGAGCGTATCCCCACCACCCCGGGCCTGGTAGGTTCGCCACCTTCGCAGTTGATAGACACTCACACAGCCCATCCCCTCTTGGCCTCAGCAGCACGTCAAGCCGGCGGGTAACGCGTAGACGTACCTTTCGCGCAGGGATGCCGTCTCACCTGCTGAGGGCGGCCGCCGTCACGGCGCCGCCGGCGGCCAGTTGAGGTGCTTGCGCAGGAACTGAAGCGTGCCCTGTCTCCAACTGCCCCGGACAGCCACTGACGGCCGGAGGGCCGACAGCCCAGAAACCCCCAGAAATGCGGCCTCGGGGCCGGCGGCCCCGGCCCAAAGTGTAACCTTTTGTAACCTTCTGTAACCTTGGCTGGTTGCCGGGGAATGACGGTCACGGCGCCGCCGGCGGCCAGTTGAGGTGCCGGCGCAGGAAGGCCAGCGTACCCTCCAGGTTGATCCGATGGTCGCCGTCGAACCACTCGATCTCCGTGCGCTCGGGGATGCCGAGGTCGGAGTAGAGGTGGCGGACCTTCGCGTACTCGTAGGCGACCATCTCGTCTACCCCGACCCCGTCGTGGTGTCCGCGCTCGACCATGAAGGGCCGGGGGGCGATCAGGTAGGCCATCTCCGCGTAGTTGAACGTGTGCCCGAGGTCGAACTCGAACATCTCATACTCGCCGGTGAACATGTAGCTCACCGGGTGATCCCACAGGATGTTCTTCGCCACCCACTCGTTGAAGTCGCCCGAGCAGATGGAGCAGGCGTAGCGCGTCAGGAGCGCCGGCACGCGCATGGCCGTCTTCCCGCCATAGGAGAGACCGTAGAAGCCGATGCGGTCGGGGTCCACGAAGGGCTGCTCGGCGAGCCATTCGAGCGTACGCTCGTGCTGGCGGACGATGACCGAGAAGAGCGACTTCCGCAGGGGGTTCGCCAGGCGCTGCAGGACGCGGAAGCGATCCTCGCCGATGTACGGGTTCTGGGGCGCGTAGACGACGAAGCCTAGGTCCGCGAGCTGCGCGGCGAAGGCCTGGTAGGCGCCCTCGACGGCGGGGCCGATGACGTCCTGCGGCCGACCCTCCAGCCCGTGCTGGCAGACCACAACCGGCCGGCGCTCGCCCTCCTTCAGGTCCTTGGGCAAGAGCAGGATGCCATAGGCGAACACGTCCGGCCAGACGTCGAGAACCACCTCGTAGCCGCGCCACTTCGGCTGGTCGTAGCTGAGGCGCGTTCGCGGGTTGGCGTGAACGCTGGCCGGCGGGAAACGGCCAATCACCTCGTCCCACATGATGTCGCGGTATCGCTGGGTCGTGTCTCGCCAGCGGTCGAGGGATGACGTGTCGGCCTGCGCCCAGAAGCTGCGCCGGACGTCCTCTGAGCGATGCAGGAGCACCTGGGTGAAGGCGCAGAGCTGCTCGAACTGACGGCGAGCACGCGGTGCGGGGTCGAAGGACGCGCGTTGATCCCTCGGGGCATCGCCCTCGGGCTTGAGCGACACCGGTTCGTCCGAGGTGGACACGGCGGAGAGGAAGGTGCGGAGGGCGGCATCGGTGCCCGGCTGGCCGCTGCCATCGCCCTTGACCACCAGGTGCAGATGGGCGGCGTCGCCGAGAAGGGCCGAGAGGGCACGCGCCCGCTCGACCTCCTCGCGGACGGACTCGAGGGGCGGGCTGACGAGGCGGCCGGGCGCGGCTCCGCTACGCCCGTCACGAGGAGGAGGCGGCCCATCGACCTCCGGCCCATGACACGCCTCGACGATGAGCGTACGGGGGGCGATGAGGCTGGCGATCTCGGCATCGCCGAACTCGTCGAGCAGAGCCCACACGTTGCGGTAGATCGGCTCCTGGTAGACCTCCTGCCGCGACTGGAAGTAGCCGGACACGACCGCGGTGCCGATGCGCGCGTCAATGGCGGCGCTGTAGAGGGCGAGCAGGCCGCCCTCGCCGTAGCCCCACAGGGCGATCGGCTTCCTCTCGGCATCCGCGGTGAACCAGTCCACAGCGGCGAGGACCTTCTGGACCTCGTAGCCGATGGTGTGCCGGCCCATCTCGAAGGCCATGCGGTAGACGAACTCGCGATGCGGCTGGTTGGTGAAGCGGACGGCAGGATGGCCGGCCCAGGTGTCTGTCCGGTCGATGAGCGCCGGCACGAGAACCTCGCACCCGTTCTCGGCGAGGCGGCGGGCGAACTGGGCTCCAGCCGGGACACCGGGGGCAAGGCCGACGAGCATCTCGGGCGTCCAGTCGGCGTCCGGCAGGGCGACCACTAGGGCAACCGGCGGGCGGGTGGGCCGGAGCAGCAGGCCCTCGCCATCGACGCCCTCCAGCGCGGGCCAGCGGACGGCATGAACCGAGTAGCCCTCGCCGCGAGCCACCAGCGATGGCGTGGTGGTCGTGGCCACCAGCTCCATCACCGGCGCCGGCCTGGGGTCGACCGCGCCGATGACCTTGCGGAGGTGCTCGCGGTTTGGCTCGATGGAGCGCACGTAGGCTTGCGGGGAGCCATAGTCGCGATGCCAGTGGGCGGCACGGCGCTCGACCGAGGCCGCGGTCTCCCTGAGCAGGAACCGGTGGATGCCGTCGACCATCTGGGCAGCGAGGTCGCCTTGCGTCGTCAGGGGCTCGGAGCCAGGGAGCATGTTGTCGCCTCCGGCGCGGGCGCCGGCCAGCACGGCGGCGAGCGCGAGGCCCGCCATCACCGCGGCCGGCTGTGGTGTTCTGCCCATGGTGGTGTGCCTCACGCCCGCGACAGTTCGGGAGACCAGCCGACATTCCCTCCGGCGAAACGGGGGCCACGGAGGGCACGACCGGAAGACGGGGAATGTCAGAACGGTGGACGTTGATGTTGACGTCCCCTGGGAGCGCCGGCGGCTCGCCGGCGCTCCCAGGGGATGTCAATGACATCACTCTTGGTGTCCGCAAGGATGGCCTCGCCCATGCGGCGTCTCGGCGTGAGTCACACTGCCTTTGCCGTGGTGCTCGCGTGCGCCTCGTTGCTGCCGACGGTCGCGGATGAGCTGGTCAACGTCGCCGGCCCCGACTGCGGCACCAGGGTGATCGCCGATACGCAATATGGCGACCAGTACGCCGGGGCGAGGGCGGCGGATGGGCGGCTGGCGCAGGGCGACGGGTGCTGGTTCTCGAGAGACCAGACGCCGCTGCCGTGCGCGCTGACCTTCGAGCTGCAGGGCGAGGAGGACATCCGGACCGTCGTCCTCTACCAGGCCGCGTGGCAGGGCAACATGTACCACACGCAGGACTTCGCCATCGAGGCCTCGGCGGACGGGAAGGCCTGGCAGCCGGTAGCGAAGGGGCAACTGCCCGACGAAAGCCTGGCGAAGGTCGAGGTCCCGCTGAAGGACGTCCGCACTCGTTGGCTGAGATTCGTGGTCCTCACCTCGTATAACTCCTACCAGACCTGCGGGCTGGCGGAGGTGGAGCTTCTCGCCGCCGGTCACGCCGGCTTCGGGAAGCCGGAGGTCACACTGAACGGCCAGCCGGCGCCTCCCCCAAGCTCACCCTTCTGCGGGCTGTCGCTGCTGGCGCGGGATACCGGGCCGCAGGTCCTCGTTGCGGAGCGGCCGGCTTCGTTCTTCGTGGATGTCGAGGTCGAGGAGACAGTCACGATCACCGTTCCGTTGGTGAACCCCTCGCTCCCCTCGACGGTGAGCGCGGAGGCGCTGCTCCTGGGCGGACCGCAGGCCGAGGTTGCCGTCCTGACGGGGGGCGGCGAAGCCGAGCACACGCTCCGGGCCGGCGAGCCGGCGGTGGTGATGGCTGAGCTTCGCGACGGGGCCAACGCGACGGTGCGGCTCCGGGTGAGAGCGAAGGGGGAAGCCGCGCTCGTGCGTTGGTCTCACCTCAGGTGCCAGGCCGCTGCCCGGACCGTGCAGCTGAGGGCGGTCGATCTGTCCGCCCCGGAGTCCTCCCCGCCACCGCGGATGGCCCAGCTCCGGCCGCTCTCGGAGCGCGCGCTCATCGAGTGGGACTGGCGGATGCAGGATGGCATCGAGACCCAGCGCAAGCCGGCCACGTATGCGGAGGCCATCGAGCGGATGGTCGCGCGAGGCGGCGAGCTGATTCGGGACCTCGAGGCGAGTGGCGTCAGGCTGGGTGGCGAACGGAGGCAGTGGGATGCGCTGCTGGACGAATGGAAGAAGGTGGCGGGCGCGGAGACCCGACCCGCGGACGAGGTTCCCAGTGCGGAGAGTCTGTGGCGCCGTCTCCACTGGCTCAAGCGGGACATCGCGCTGAAGAACCCGCTGGCGGATGTGGGACCTCTCCTCTTCGTGAAGCAGGTGCCGGGGGCGTTCAGCCATCAGCTGACGCAGTACTACGGGCGGTACGCCCGGCCGGGCGGCGGGGTGTTCGTGCTGGACCGGCCGAGTCAGTCGATGCAGTGTCGGCAGTTGGCGGCGGGGGCGCTGCCCGAGGGGAGCTACCAGCACCCGGAGGTGTCCTACGACGGGAAGCGGGTGATGTTCTCGTACTGCCAGACGGATGCGCCGCCCAGGGACACGATCCAGGGCGAGCACGGACGGTACTACCACCTCTACGACATGGCGGCGGATGGGACGGGCTTGAGGCAGCTGACGGACGGGGCGTTCGACGACTTCGCGCCGAGGTACCTGCCGAACGGGAAGCTCGTGTTTGTCTCGACCAGGCGCCTCGGCTGGCACCGGTGCGGATACCCTGGCTGCGAGACCTACACGCTGACGATCGCCGACGCCGACGGCTCCGAGGCCGAGTCGCTCTCCTTCCACGAGACGCAGGAGTGGGACCCCTCGGTGCTCAATGACGGGCGCATCATCTACACCCGCTGGGACTACGTGGACCGGCACGCGGTGTTCTACGAGCAGTTGTGGGCGGTCCTGCCCGACGGCACGGGCGTGGCCGCGTTCTTTGGCAATATGACCCTCAACCCGATCGGCATCTGGGAGGCGCGAGCCGTACCGGGGTCCAGGCGGGTGATGGCCACGGCGGCGGCGCACCACGCGATGACGGCGGGGTCGATCATCCTGGTCGACGTGGCCGCGGGAGTGGATGGCCCGCAGCCGATCATCCGCCTGACGCCCGACGCGCCCTTCCCGGAGAGCGAGACGACGGTGCTGCCGCAGTGGCACTTCGAGGTGGCGCCGCCGTACCTGACCCCCGAGGCGGAGCGCTGGCCGGGGCACTGCTACCGGAGCCCTTACCCCCTCTCGGAGAACTACTTCCTGGCCGCCTACAGCTTCCTGCCGCTGGTCGGCGAGCCCACGGGCAACGCGCCCAACATGTTCGGCCTCTACCTCGTGGACCGCTTCGGCAACAAGGAGCTGCTCTACCGGGACCTCAACATCGCGAGCCTCTGGCCGACGCCGCTCCGGGCGAGGCCGAAGCCGCCGGTCCTCCCTGCCGCCGGCGACCGCGAGCAGCGTGAGGGCACGTTCGTGTTGCAGGATGTGTTCGACAGCGCGCCGGCGCTGTCGGGCGAGACGGTGAAGCGCCTGCGGATCATCCAGGTGCTGCCGAAGTCGACCCCGGGCGCGGATCGGCCGCCCATGGGCATCCCCTCGGGTGTGGCGGGGAAACAGGTGCTCGGCACAGTGCCCATCGAAGCCGATGGCTCGGCGTGCTTCCGCGCGCCGGCGGGAGTGCCGCTAGCGTTCCAGGCGTTGGACGAGAACGGGCTGGCGGTGCAGGTGATGCGGAGCGCGACCTACCTGCAGCCGGGCGAGGTCGCTTCCTGCATCGGCTGTCACGAGCCGCGCACGACGGCGCCGCTGTCGCGGGCGCCGCTGGCGCTGAAGCGGCCGCCGTCGGTCATTGACCCTGGGCCGGACGGGTCGAAGCCGTTCAGTTACCCGACCCTGGTGCAGCCGGTGCTCGACCGGCGTTGCGTGTCCTGCCACAGCGGGGCGCAACCGGCGGGAGGATTGGCGCTCACGGGGGAACCGAAGGACCACTACACCGTGTCCTACCTCGCGCTGGCGCCCTGGGTGCCCTACTCGGACAACGGGAACGCGGAACCGTTGAGTACGCCGGGCCGGTTCGGGGCGCGCGGGAGCGCGGCCATGAGGCTGCTCCTCGCGGGGCACTACGATGTGAGGCTCGACCGCGAGGAGCTCGAACGGATCGCGACGTGGATGGACGCCAACGCGCTGTTCTACGGGACCTTCGACCCCGACGACCAGGCGAGGCAGCAGCGGGGGGAGAGGATCGCCGGGCCGAAGCTGGAGTGAAACGGCAGGGGACACGTGAGGCGGTTGCGGGAGTCGTGCCGTGCCCTGGGATAGCGCCGGCTCCCAGGGGACGGCACAATCCCCGCAGACGTCTCAGATGACGGGCGACAGGGACGGCGAGGCAGAGGGGGCTGAGGGACATGATCTTGGAGAACGGCAAGGCCAATGAGAAGGCAGATTGTGTGGTCTTTGGCGGTCTGTCTGCCCGCGTGCGCTCTCGCAGGCGAGGCGACGAGGGCAGGGAAGGTGGACCTGAGCCCGCCCATCTACTGGTTTGGCGGGTATCCGGCGCCACGCATCCCGATGGCGGGCGATGCCGACGGCGATGGGCGCGCGGACTTCGTCGGGCTCTACCCCGCCGATGAGGGCATCCTCGACCTCATCAGAACCTCCGAGCTTGGCAAGCCCTGTGACAACGTGCAGGCCCGGCGACCCTTCGGGGCCGGCGCGGTGGCGGTCGCGTGCGCGGACTGCGACGGGAAGCCGGGAGTCGAGGTCGTCGTCGTGCTGCCCGACGGCGCGGTGCGGATCGCCTGTGACCTCGACCCGAAGTCGCGACTGTACCGACGCGACGAGCCGGTCGCAACGCTGCGTCCGGAGCTGCGGCCCGCCGCCCCCGGCCGAACCGTGACGGATGACTTCAACACGGACGGCAAGGTCGACATCCTGGTCGTCGACGCCAACGGAGGCCTGCTCTGGCTCCGCAACCAGGGCGTAGTGGGGGACGCGGTGCGCTTCACGCCCATTCGGGTCGAGGGGTCGCTGGCCGATGCGCGCCGCGTTGCGGCAGGTGACCTCGACGGCGACGGATGCGCCGAGCTCGTTTGGCTGACGAAGGAAGGGTTCGTGCGGCGCGCAGTCATCGGGAAGTCCCGGTTGGGCGGGCCCGCGCTGGTGCAGGTGCGGACGCTCGCGCGGGCGTCGGGCGATGACGGGCTCGCGGTCGGCCGCTTCGACGGCGACGCGCGCGCCGATGTCATCGTGGGGAATCGGCTGCTCCCGGGCGGCGATGCGGCTCAGGCCTACACGGCCCCCAACCTGCCTAGCGCCGAGGTGGCGAGGAGCGACGTCGTGTGGGCCGCGGGGGACTTCAACGGGGACGGCTTGGACGATCTCCTCCGGGCGCGGCGATCCGACGAGCGGTTCGTCGGCGATGACGTTCTGCTGCAGATCACCCACCGTGAAGGCGAGCCGGCGAGCTTCCAGGACACCGACAACGACAGCCTGCGGGACGACTGGGAGACGGGGAAGGTGAAGCCGGGCGGGCTGGACCTGCCGGCGCTGGGCTGCTCCCCCCGACACGCCGACGTGATCGTCGAGGTGCAGCCATTCGAGGGGGTCTCGGACCAGGTGCTGCACAAGGAGATGGACCGGGTGATCGCGTACTACGCGGCGCTGCCGATTGCGAACCCCGACGGTCAACCTGGCATGGGGCTGCGCGTCATCTACCGCGAGCCGATCCCCAAATCGCGCGAGGGCGAGCACTGGGGGAACCTGGCGGGCGAGTTCCATCCCGCGAGCCATCGCGGAGTCACCCACTGGATGCTGATCGGCACCGGCGGCGGCGGCCAGAGCTCAGAGATGGCCGACGCCGGCTCCTGCGGAGCGGCGGCCCTGTACGCGACCTTCATCCACGAGTTCGGCCACCAGATCGGCCTCGATCACTCGGGGCACTGGCCCGCCTGGTGCCCGGCGTACCCGAGCCTGATGAACTACTCGTACAGCTACCAGCTCGGTGGCGACGGCAATCGGATCGGCTACTCCGCCGGCCTGCTGGCGGGGATGACCATCGACGAGCGGTCGCTGGACGAGTACCTGCCGGTGCCACCGGCGGCGGTGGACTTCCTGTCCGGGCCGCCCTACCGCTTCAAGATCCAGCCGGCGCCCGATGGGAAGGGGACGCTGGTCGATTGGAACTGGAACGGCATCTTCGGCGAGAAGGGCTACTCGGCGGACATCAACTACGGCTACAGCACCTACGCTGGCGACCGGCGCCACATCGGCAAGACGCTGTCGGCCCCGGCGCTGGTGGCGCATGGTGAGGGCGACGGCGCCCGCCTGCTCATGTTCGCGACCGGGCACCCGGCCGACGCCGCCCCGGCGGCACCGGCGCCGAACCTGCGGCTGTACCTGCGGGTCTGGCAGGGGAAGGACCCGGCAGCGGAGGGCGACAAGTGGTCGGATGAGATGGAGGTGGCGGCCTTGGGTGTGGCGGGAGACCCGTCGGCCGCGTATCTCGGCGGCGCGACGTGGGTGTCGTACGCGACGGCCGAAGGGGTGCGCGCGTGCCGCGTGACCCTCGCCGAGGACGGCAAGGCGACGGTCGGTCCGCCGCAGCTCGTCCCCGACAGCGCGGGGGCCCAGCCGACGCTCGTCCCCTTCGCGGGGCGGCTGGCGCTGCTCCTCTGGCGAGGCGCGGACGCGCCCCTGGCCTTCCGGGCCGCGGCGCCGAACGGGGACGCGCTCAACTTGCTTCCGGAGCAGGCGCTGCCGCTGAAAAGCCGTGTGCCCGTGGGCGTTGCGGCCGGGCCGGACCAGGACGGTCGCTCGTCGCTGTGGATCGGGCTGACGGAGGACCAAGACGCGAAGCGACCCACGCGGTGGCAGGTGCGCCGGCTGCTCTCCCGCGGTGACGGGATGTGGGAGGAAGTCGCCCGCGAGTGGGTGGGCGGCGAGGGCGCCCAGCATCGCGGGCAGGAGCGGGTCATCCTGCTCTCAGAACCGAGCCCGGACTTCCCCGATGGTCAGCTCTACTTCCTCCAGTGCGGCATGTTCGGGGGCGACCCGCCGTCAAGCTGCATCTACACCGGGATCCGCGTGAAGAACCAGGACGTCCACGGGGGATGGCTCGTCCGTCGCTACAACGATGAGTGGTCCACGAGCCGCTCCGGCCCGGGGGCGTGCTTCTTCCGGGGCGAGATCGCCTACGCGATGCGCTGGAATGCGCCGCGGGGGCATGAGAGCGAAGACAACCTCCTGATCGGCTTCTTCGGGCGGGGCATCGACCGCGCGCCCATGGGGGACTTCGACGACATCGGGTTCATCCGCGAGGTGGGTCTTACCCACTCGATTGCATGCGTGGCGAACTAGAACGAATGACCGCGGGGCTGTTGAGAAATGGGGGCTGAGCCTTGGGGGCTCACACGATTTCGGCAGCCTTACCGGCGAAACCGTGTCTGTCCCCTGTTGGTGGTGGGTTCCTCAACAGCCCCCCAGCCACCTATCTCCAGAAAGCCCAGAACTCTGGGCTTTCTGGAGATAGGTGGCTGCCCCTGGTTTTGCTAGACCCGCCAGTCCACGTTGACCGCTTCCCCTTGCTGCGAACTCCGCCCGATGGTCGCGATTAGCTCATCCACCTCGTAGCCGGTCAGGCGTGACTGGCTCCCCTGCGTTCCTTGCTCGATGTTGCGGCAGTAGAAGGCGACGGCGCGGTCGAAGGGTGAGACCGGTGGATAGCGGTACGCCGTCGCCGAACCGGTCTCGTTGTCGTAGTGCACGAGGAGCGACGCCTTGGAGTCGACCTGATCCCACCAGCTCGTGTAGAGGTCGAGGCGGCCGTTCAGCCCGTTGATCTCCATGCGCTCGTCCCAGCCGTCGCGGAGAAGGCCGATGTGGCGGAGGGGATGCCAGACCGTCTCGTAGTGCACGGGCCCGTTGGCCGTCTCAAGCAGCGCGTTTGCCTGGAGGTCGTAGTCGCGCCCCTCGGGGATGTGCACCGATCCATAGACCCGGTGCGGCCGGCCGAGGAAGTGGCAGGTGAGGTCCAGGATGTGGCTGCCACAGCAGACCAGCGCGCCGCCGCCGTAGTTGCGGACGACCCCGGACATGCCACCCCGTGGCGTGTGGAAGCCACCCTCCGAGGGCATCTCGTGCCAGATCGCCCCGGCGGGCTGGAAGGAGCGGATGTAGGTCGAGGTGATCGGGTCGAGGGACGGCAGGAGTTCTCTGGCCTTCTCGACGGCGGGGATGAAGCGCTTCATGTAGGAGGTGTAGAAGACGACGCCCTTCGCCTCGGCGCGCTTGACGATCTCGAACGCATCGTCGGCATTGGTCGCGAGGGTCTTCTCGCAGACCACGGCGTGGCCAGCGTCGATGGCGTCGAGGCAGATCGGCTTGTGCGCTGCCGAGGCGGTCAGCACGAACACAGCGTCAAGCTCGGGGTCGCCGATCAGCGAGCGGTGGTCCGGCGTGTATCGCGCACCGAACCTCTCGGCCCACGGCCGCGCTCTTCCCTCATCGAGGTCGCACACCCACTTCACCCTCGCCCCCGCCTTCTCCAGCCCCGAGAAGTGGAAACGCGCGATGTTCCCGCAGCCGACGACACCAACGGCAATGCCCATGATGTCCTGCCTCTTCGGGTGAGTGCACCGTCTCCGTCCGCCCGGGTTGGTCACCCCGCGACCGACGCCGCCCCGCGCCCGTTACGGCATCACCACGACCTTGACGGCGCTGCGCTTGTCGCGCGCGACCTGCATGGCCTCCTCGATCACGGTCAACGGGAAGCGGTGGGAGATGAGCGCCGCGCCGTTGACGACGCCCTCGCGCAGGTACTGCAAGGCGAGAGGCGTGTAGAGTGCCGGCGAGGCGAACGACGCGCGGAGCTGCAGTTTCTTGAAATGGAAGTCGTTCGCCTCGAAGCGGCAGAACGCGCCGTCGCCGTAGGCGATGCCGATGAAGGCGATGATCGCGCCCTTGGCCGCGACCGCGAAGGCGCCATTGAGGGTAGGAGGAGGGCTCGTCACGAGGATGCGGTCGATGCTGCAGCCGAAGTCGTACCGGTCAAGGGGGGTCTCGTGGGGGTCGATCACCGCGTCGGCGCCGAACTGCTCGACCAGCCGAACGCGCGCTGCCTGGTGTTGGTAGGCGACAAAGAACGTTCGTCGAGCACCCTTGCGTTTCACGAGGGCGAGGGCCATCAGGCCGATCGGCCCGGCGCCCATGAGGAGGACGTTGGAGGTGAGGTCGATCTCAGCCAGACGAACCATGTCGATGGCGACGCCGAGAGGTTCGCTCAGGCAGGCAATGTCGGGCGGCAGGTCCTCACAAGGGATCGCCGAGATGGCGGGCGCGATCATCTCCTCGGCGAAGCCCATGGCGTCCATGTCGAAGAAGCTCTTGATGTCCGTGCAGAGCTCCTGGCGGCAGTTGCGGCAGTTCGCGCAGCGCCCGCAGGCGGAGGCCGACTCGAGGACGACCTTCTGGCCGACGGAGAGATCGGTGACCCCCGAGCCGACCTCGAGGAGGGTGCCCGCGATCTCGTGGCCGAAGCCAGCCTCGCGCTCCTCCTCCCCCGGGTGGAGGTGGAGATCGGTGCCGCAGATGCCGCAGGCGGCCACTCGCAGGCGGATCTCGTCGGGGTTGAGCGAGCGGAGTTCCGCATCGCGGAGGGTCACTGCTTCACCGCGCTTGAACGCTGCCTTCATGATCGAACCTCTCGTGGTTGGCTGGTCGCCGCGGGAGCGCCCCGGGGGGCGGTGAACACGCACCGAATGGTCAGCTGATTGCTGAGCGGTACGTAGTTGCCGCGCTCGCCCGCCCCCACAGTGACCGAGAGCACAGTCTTCCCGGACAGGTTCGGGCAAGCGCGGGCCAGTGTCGACCGCATTCGGCTGAGCACGGCCGACAGGTCGATGGTGCCGGTCACCAGCGGCAGGGGCTGCTTCGCGTAGACGTACAGCTTGCGGTGCTTCCCCTGCCCACTCGGGCCGAGGTCGATCCCAACGGCGAGCGTGGGCGTCTCGCCCGAGAGGGCGGGGCGCCGGTCGTACCCCACCGTGAGGTCGCCGCGCCAGTCGGTGATCCGCGCCTCCGACTCGCGCCACAGGACGATCGGGCGGTGGTTCGTGGGTGCGGGTACAGAGGCGGGACGGACCGCCGGGCGAGGCGGTGGCGGCGTCGCCACCCGAGGCGACGGGCGCGGAGGGGGCTGAGCGGCCCGCCTGGGGCAGCCGACAATGGCCAACACGGCCAGGGCCAAGGCGCCGAGCAGGACGCTCCCTAGCCCGTGCCCGACGATGGCCCCAACCGAGCCGACGCCGGGGAGCGTCTGCCGCCCGTGACGGATGGGGTTCGGCTCACGCCGAGGGAGGGTAACCTCCGGGCGGCTGATTCGCATCGGTGGTCCCTGGGGGCGGTGTGTAGACGGGCTGGTAGGCGGCGTAGGCCGGGTCGGTCTCGGGGTGGAAGGCGTACCGGACGTTCGGCCGGGTGAGCAAGACCATGAACAGGACCGCGATGCCGACGATGATGAGCACCACGAAGGCAGCCACGATTCCGATGATCAGCCTCATCGTAGCGGGAGGCAGCGGCGGGGTCGGCCCGAACGCGCCGGAGGTCATCATCGCCGAGGTGGCCGGGATCGTGACCGCCATGCCGACAATCTGCATGAGGACCGCGTAGACCAGGAGCCCGATCGTCAGCTTCCGGGCCCACTCCCGAAGCTGCAGCAGGCCGATCCCGGCCGCGATCCAGAGTACCGAGGAGAGGCCGTTGAGCGGGATGCTGATCTTGGACAACACCGCGACGCTGGGCACCTGCATCATGGCCGCAGCCGGGCCTGCGCTCTTGGCGGCGCCGACCATCTGCAGGATGTTGATGGGCAGCGCGATGAGACCGAAGGCGCCGAGAATGATGATCAGGACGGCGATCACGGTCACGGCGGTGGGGCGTTCGGGCTGGGCGGGCTGATACGTGGCGTAGGTCATCGGGGTCGCCGGCGGCGCGCCGGGCTGCCCAGCCGGGCCTGCGGGCTGGTTGCTGCCGTAGGGATCGTAGGTCATGCGGGGCACCTCCAGAGGTTCCGGGGCCAAGCCGGTCTACGCGGGCTTCACGAGGAGGGCATTCGAGATGTCACGGTCGGGTCGGGTGAGGTACCGGCCGCGCAGCCACAGGCCGCTCGAAGCGCCCCCGTCCAGGTTCATCGCGTGTCGGCAGCCGAGGGCCTTCATGGCCTCGGCCAACTGCCGGATCGTGGCCCCGGAGCAGGTCGCCAGGAGCAGGCGGCCCTTGCCGGTGAGGCCCACGGCGCTGCGGGCGCAGCAGCCGCTCAGGACCTTCGGGTCACGGAAGCCCTCGGCCGGCGGGTCGACCGCGACCGAGCCGTCTCGAACGAGGAGCGGACCACACCCCAGCGCCTCGCGCGCCGAGAGCCAGTCGAGAGTCGGCTCGGCGTACTTCACCGTGAACCGGAAGGCGCACTGCCGGCCCAGCTGGAAGCGGTCTCGCAGATAGGCCTCGGCCCCGCTCAGCCGCAGCACGAACCCCTCGGCCGGGATAGCCGTCGGGCCGGCGCCCACGCTTACCACTGCCCCATTCCTCACGACGATGTGGTGACCTCCATCTGGGACCTTCCGCGAGCCGCAGAGCGGCGTGTACACCTCTGCCCAGTTCGGGCCCTCCGGGTAGTCGTTGGCGCCGTAGGCGTACCAGTTGTCGGGGTAGTGCTCGCTGCCGTCAAGGCCGCCGACGATGGCGAGCTTGACGCGCCCGATGGCGACCGTGCCGTCGGCGAAGCAGCCGAGCGTCGTCGGGTGGTCCGACAGGTGAACGACCTGGCCGTTGGCGATCAACGTGCCATAGGGGTTCCGCACGCTGCGGGTGGAGTACGCATCGAAGAAGCTGCCGTTGATCGCCGCGACGGCTCCGTGGCTCCTCGCCATGGCCTCGAGCGACTCCGTGCAGCCAACGCGGCCGTGCGCCAACGCCACCTTGAGCGTCACTGAACCCAGGGGGATGTCGATGGTCTCCACGTGGAAGGTGGCCCCACCGGCAGCGACTCGCCGCGAGGCCGAGGTGATCGGCCCGGTCGGGTAGTGAGGACGCGGAGCGGCATGGGCCGGTTGCGCAGGCTTGGGCTCGGGCTCGGCGGGCTGAGGCTCCTGGGCCGCCTTCCCCGCGGCGAACCACGCCACTTCGCCCGCACCGGCCTGCTCCCCGGCAGCGGGCTCGCCCACCGCCTCGCCAGCCGGAGTCGGTTGGGCTTCCGCGGCAGCGGGCGCCGGCTCGGCCTTGGCGGGCGGCTCGAACCACTTGACCTCACCCCCAGAAGCCGGAGCCGGCCGCGATTCGCACCCGACGGCAAGCGATGCCACCAGGCCCGAGACCAGCAGTAGTGCCGCGTCCATTCTCATGGTCCTCACCGCTCGCCGCTTCCCGACGAGGCGCCATTTCCCGTGCCGAAGGGGGCGGTCCTCCAGCCGGGCACATGGCTCGAAGGACAGACCGCAGCGCGGGAGGAAGAGTCGGTAGCGCGTCTCGCGTACAGCGAGCCGAGGCCGTTCACCCAATCCGCAACGCCGGGAGCAGCCTCCATGAACCCCTTCGCCATCGCTCTCGCCCTCGCATGCTGCCCCTGCCTGGCGCAGGAGAAGCCCATGACACTGATCGGTAGAGCCCCCTGCAACGTGTTTGCCACCGGAGACCCGTTGGTCTTCGACGGGCCGGCGGGCGGCATCCCACAGCTCACGTGCGTCGTCCGCGACTATGATGGCCGGGAAGTCTGGCGCGGCGAAGTCGCCAACCAACCTCTGGTCGTGCCTGCCCGACCCACCGGGTACTACGAGATCGAGTGGCAGGCCGGCGAGGCGAAGGGGAAGACGACCTTCGGCGTCATCCCGGCGCGACCGAACGAGCCTCCCCCATCGGGCCCGCTGGCGGTTGACGGCGCCACGGCGTGGCTGTGCTCGCCCGACCAGTGGGAGCCCGTGGCACAGATGCTCCGCCGAGCAGGCATCGGCTGGATGCGCGAGCGGCTCGCCTGGGGCGCCGTCGGCGCGGAGCCGGGGAAGCTCAACTGGGACCGCTACCAGACGGTCGCGGACACGCTCTCCGCCGTGGGTGTGCGCGAGTACCAGATCTTCCACGATTCGCCCGCGTGGACGCATCCGGGGAAGGATACGCGCTGCCCGGACGACCTGCGCGACGTCTACCGCTTCACGAAGGAAGCCAGCCGGCACTTCGCCGGCCAGATCCTCGCCTGGGAGCCCTGGAACGAGCCGGACATCAGCTTCTTCGATCAACTCGGCGACAAGTACGCGGGCCTCCAGAAGGCGGCCTTCCTCGGCTTCCGCGCGGGCAACCCCGAGGCCTTGGTCCTGTCATGCTCCTTCTGTCGCGGACGGTCGGCGTTCAGCGACAACGTCTTCGAGTCGGGCAGCGGCAGGTACATGGATGTCTTCGACTTCCACACCTACAACCCGATCGACTCGTACGCGGACACGATCAAGTCCTGGGTGGACCTCGCCAGGACATACGGCGTCGGCGAGCGCCCGATCTGGCTCACCGAGGCCGGGGTGCGGCTCGAGCACACGGACCAGGAGCTGACGCCGGAGCGGGAGCGCACCCAGGCCGAGTTCATCCCGCGGTCGTTCGCCATCTCCCTGGCGGGCGGCGTGGACCGGCACTTCCTCTTCGTGCTGCCCTTCTACCCCGAGGGCCCGATCCAGTTCGGCGCCCTGCACCGCGACGCGACACCGCGCCCGGCGCTGCTTGCGATCGCGACGGCAGTGCGTGTGCTCGGCGAGGGTCGGTTCCTAGGGAAGCTCCCCGTCGAGGGCGAGGGTTGCGAGGCCCTGGTGTTCGGCACCGGACGTGAGCGGGTGGCAGTGGTCTGGGCGGCGAAGCCCGTAGAGGCTACGCTGCCTGTCAGCGCCGACCGGGTGCGGGTGATCGACCTCATCGGTCGCGAGCGTGAGGCGGTCGCCGACGCCGGCAAGCTTACGCTCGCGGTCGGCCCGGCGGCGCACTACATCCTCGGCCTGGGTGACGGCATCGAGGCTCTGCTGGCCGGCCCGGTGCGTGCGCCTGGGAGGCAGCCGAAGCTCGACCCCAGCAAGGTGGTGCTCGTCGGCCACCTCGATGCGGGGCGTCTGGACAAGGACGCGAACTACATGCTCGTCGAGGCCGGGAAGCCGGCGCCCTTCACGGTCGATCTCTACAACTTCGATGAGGCCGAGCCGACGGCGGGGCGGGTGCGGATCGAGGTGCCCAAGGGCTGGCGAGCGGACCGTAGCGAGGCACAGGTAGAGCTGGCGGCAATGGGCCGCGAGAGCCTGTCGTTCACGCTGACACCAGGGCCGGCGGAGGCAACGGGCACCGTGAAGGTGTGGGTGCGCGGGGAGTTCCCCGGGCCGAAGGTGGCGCCATCGGCCTCTCACGCGCGAGTCGATCTCTCGAGCGTGGAACCGACGCGAAGGGAGAGCCTGGACCTCGAGAGCCCGCCAGCCTGGAAGTCGAACATCTCGGGCAACGGCACCATGGAGATCAAGCCGGGAGCGGAGGGTGGCGTGAGCTTCCCGATCGCCTTCACCGCAGCCGGGGATCGCTGGTGCTACCCGAGCGCGCCGTTCGACCGGCCGCGGGACTGGACCAGGTTCCAGGCGCTGGCGTTCGAGTACCGGTTCGACACCGACGATCAGGGCACGGTCGCGCGCGCGCAGATCATCGAGAAGGGCGGGTCGGCCTACATCACCCCGCCCTATCCCGCGACCAAGGAGTGGCGACGGGTCGTGGCGCTCTTCGCCGACTGCGGGTACGGCCCGTGGTCGGCGAAGGACGAGGATGGGAAGCTCGACCTCGACGACGTCGGCGGTCTCCTCATCGGGTGCAACACGGGGCTCGACAAGCTGACGCTAGAAGTGAGGAAGGTAGAAGTGGTGGGGTTTGACTGACGCGGGCCCTGTCGTTCGCGTAGGTCGGTCGCTCCGCGACCGACAGACACCTCTGTACTGGAGGGGTTCCGGTGACACGCCTCCGCATCGCCTCTGTTGGCGCCGGCTCACAGCCGGGCTGTCGGACGTGGGGGTATCTCCACGTCATCAAGCAGCTCGACGACATGTATGCCCTGTGCGCAGTGTGCGATCGGGATGAGGGCCGCGGGCGGGCGGCGGCGGAGGCGTTCGGGATTCCCGCCGTGCACGTCGACATGGAGGAGATGATCCGGCGGGAGAAGCCGGACGTCATCATCCGACTGACGCCCACGGACTCGTGTGTGGGGGTATCGGTGCGCGCGGCGGAGATGGGTTGCCACATCATCAACGAGATCCCCATCGCTCCGACACTGCCCATGGCGGACGCGATCATCGAGGCCTGCCGGCGGAACGGGGTGACGCTCGAGGTCGCCGAGAACGTTTGGCTGTGGCCGCAGGAGAGACTGAAGCAGGAGATCGTGCGCGCGGGCACGATCGGGAAGCCGGTCCACGCGCGCCTGACCTACCCCTGCGGCAGCTATCATGGGTTCAACGGGGTGCGGATGATCCTCGGGCAGGAGCCGCGGCGGGTGTGGGGCCACGCGGCGGAGGCGGCGATGTTGCCCACCATCGACTACGGCGGCAACCCGACGCAGTCGTCCTGGTGGGAGGCCGGGGTGCTGCAGTTCCCTGACCTCTGCTGCCTCTATGAGATGCCGCCGAAGAACCGCCCCTGGCGGAGGTTCTGGGACATCGAGGGGATGCAGGGGGCGCTGCTGGCGGACAGCCTCGTGCTCTACGAGGAGGGCGGCGAGAAGTCGTACCCGTTCGAGCGGGTGACGACCGAGGTGAACGGCCAGCCGGTCCTCGAGGCGATGCGGGTCGATACCGACCCGCCCGTCGAGTGGCGCAACCCCTACGCCCGGTACGGCATCTCGGACATGGACGACATCGCGAAGGCGGCGATCCTGGAGAGCATGTACGAGGCGGTGGTCGAGGGCGGGGAGCCGGTGTACGGGTGGGAGAACGCGCGGCGCGATCAGGAGGTCTGGATCGCCTTGCGGGAGAGCGCGCTACGCGGGGGCGTGTGGATGGGCCTGCCGCTGCGGGAGGTCACGGGCCTCGAGGTGCGCATCCACGACGAGTTCCGTCGCCGGTACGGCTGCGACCCCCTGACCGACATCGACGCCCAGCTCCGGGCGAACTACGACCGGAACGCGGTGATGTGGAAGGTGGCGGGGTGGCTGTAGGTCATCGTCGGCAGCGTGCGGAACGCGAAGTGCAGGAGGCGCCCCGCCGCACGACGAACAACCTTGGTGATCCACCATGGCCCAGACACAGCAGAAGCAAGCGCACTTGCCATCACTCTGGCCGCGCCGGCACTCGGAGATCATCGTCGGTGATGCCTGCGAGGAGCTACGCCGATTCCCGGCGGGCTACTTCCGCTGCTGCGTGACGAGCCCGCCGTACTGGGGGCTTCGCGACTACGGCGTGCCGGGCCAGATCGGTGCCGAGGGGAGCCTGGCGGGCTATGTCGACCACTTGCGCGCGGTCTTCGCCGAGGTGCATCGCGTCCTCGCCGATGACGGGACGCTCTGGCTGAACCTGGGCGACTCCTATACCAGCGGGAACCGCAAGTGGCGTGATACGGACAAGAAGAACCCCGCGCGCGCCATGGACTACCGCCCTCCGACGCCCCCGGGCCTGAAGCCCAAGGACCTCGTGGGCGTACCGTGGAGAGTGGCGTTCGCGCTACAGGCTGATGGCTGGTACCTGCGCTCGGACATCGTCTGGTACAAGCCCAACTGCCAGCCCGAGTCGGTCCGCGACCGGCCTACGCAGGCCCACGAGTACGTTTTCCTGCTCGCGAAGTCGGCGGACTACTACTACGACTACGACGCGGTTCGGGAGCCGGCGCAGTCGAAGGACACGCCCCGGAACCGACGGAGCGTGTGGGTTGTCAACACGGCGCCCAGCCCGTCACCGCACTTCGCGACGTTCCCGGCTGAGCTAATCCGACCGTGCATCCTGGCCGGGAGTGCCGCAGGAGACGTGGTGCTCGACCCGTTCTTCGGCTCGGGAACTGTGGGCGAGGTGTGCGTGGGGCTAGCGCGGGACTTCGTCGGGATCGAGCTGAACCCAGAGTACGCGGAGATGGCCTATGAGCGGCTGGGCTGGAGGGGCGCGACATGACCAGGGCCACCGAACCGCCGAAGCGGCGTTCGCGGCGCCTACCGGTGCTGCGCCCTGACCTGCAAGTGGCCTTCTGGGACAGACTCCAGGCAGTCCGCGGGTCATACCTCGGGCCGGCTCTTGGGGAGGCGGTAGGTCGGCTCGATATCAGGGACCTCGACGCCGAACTCGCCGCGCACGCGCCCCCCAAGCTGCTGTCCCGGATCGCGTCCTTCCGGCTGCGCGGTGAGGTCTTCCTGCCCGTGCCTTGCCTCTTGCGGGTTCGTCCTTGTCTGCTCGGCTACTACCGCTTACTCTACGGGTTCTCGCAGAAGGAGTTCTACACGAAGGGCCCGTTCGGCGCGTTCAAGCCGCTCGAGGAGCGAGACGAGGTCCCCTCGGCGGTCGCTGAGGCGTTGCCGGCTCTCTGCCTCAGCCTGATCGCGAGCGGGCAGATGCTGGTCGAAGGCCTCGGAGCGCTCTCGCTTGACGGTGTCCACGAGCTGCAACTGCTCACCTTGGGGCCTCAGCTGCGCGGCAGCCAGAACACCCGCGTTGGTCGCGACGCGACCGCGGAGGTGTTCGCCCTAGTCAAGCGTCTCGTGGGAAGCTACGCAACCGAGCGGGGCGACACGAGGATCGCCTTGGCCAATGACTCTGGCCGGACGATGCTCATCGAGTTCTTCAGTGAGCCCGATATCCGCATCACGGAGCAACACCCGACTGGTCCCCACCCGATCGTGTCCATTGAGATCAAGGGCGGCGCCGACGTATCGAACGTCCACAATCGTCTCGGCGAGGCCGAGAAGAGCCACCTGAAGGCGAAGGCCTCCGGCTTCCACGAGTTCTGGACGCTGCTCCGAGCCGACGTTGATCCCGCTAGGGCCAGGGCGGACTCCCCGACCACGAACCACTTCCTCAACCTCGCTCACATCCAGGACGCTAAGCACCCCGAACACGCGGAGTTCCGCGACCTCTTCTGTCTTCGGCTCGGCATACGATCGCCCGGCCGCCGCCGCTGAACGAGCACCCGGAGGCGACAGATGATCGGCATTCTCGCTGCTGTTGGCGCAGCACTCGCGCCGCTCGGGCAACCCGCTCCGCAGGAGACCACCCTCCTCGAATGGACCTTCGACAAGCCTGGTGATCTGCAGGGGTGGATTCCGAACGGCATGTTGGCGGAGGTGAAGGTGGCGGATGGGTGCCTGACGGGGAGAATCGCGGACTGGGACCCGTTCCTCTTCAGCCCGGCCTTCGACATCGCCGCCTCGCCCTGGCAGCGCATCGAGGTGCGGATGAAGTGCACCAAGGGCGGAGGGTGCGAGTTCTTCTGGGCCAACGGTGAGAAGACGCAGTACGAGGGGTTCGCGCCGGGGAAGGAGACGCCCTTCGAGGCCATCGGTGACAACCAGTTCCACACCTACCGCCTCCGCCCGTTCTGGCAGGCGGAGAGGAAGATCGTCAGGCTCAGGTTCGACCTGATGCGCGACGAGGGGGAGTTCGCGGTGGACTGGATTCGGGTGGTGGATCCCGGTCCGCCGCCGCTACGAGCGGAACCGGCATGGGACTTCGCGAAGGGCGACGCGGGCGGCTGGGAGACGGCGGAAGGGATCGAGGGGATGGCGGTCCGGGAGGGCGCGCTCGCCGGCCGGACGACCGAGGGGGATGTGCTGCTCCTCGGGCCGGCGCTGAACGAGCCGCTGCAGGGGAAGCTGTATGTCAGCCTGAGGATGAAGGTGTCGGCGGGGGAGTCCGGCGCGGTGCGTTGGGCCGTTCAGGGGGAGAATGGGCTCCAGGCGCAGGCCTTCCCGCTACGGGCCGATGGGCGCTTCCATACCTACAACCTCGACCTGTCTACCCAGGGGGCCTGGAAGGGCACGCTGATCGCCCTTGGACTGCAGCCAACCGACCAGGCGGGCGCGACCTTCGCAGTCGCCGACATCCGCGTGGCCGGTGACGCGATGGGCGCCCCTGATGTAGCCGCGACCTACGCGGGGCCGATGGAGGCGATCTCCCGGGCGGGCAAGCCGACGACGGTGGGCTGCGTCCTGGTCAACCACGGGGGCCAGCGGGCGGAGCAGTTGGGTGTACGACTCGGCCTGCCCGGCCCGCAGCGGCTGGCCCCGGGCGAGAGCGCCGAGAAGCGCGTCGACGTGGAGTTCGGCGTGCCCGAGGCCGTGCAGTGGAAGGTCATCGCCGACCAGCCGGGCGAGTTCCGACCCTCGGTGACGGTCCAGCCGCGGGAGGGCGAGGCGCTCACGGTCGAGATGCGGCCGGTGCGGGTCACCGCGTCCCTCAACCTCCCCCAGGCAGACTATGTGCCCGAGCCGCGGCCGGTGAAGACGGACTACCTGGTCGGCACCTACTACTTCCCCGGGTGGACGTCGATGCGGAGCTGGCAGTGCATCGAGGAGATCGCCCCCGAGCGGAGGCCCGTGTTGGGGTGGTATGACGAGAGCAAGCCGGAGGTCGTCGACTGGCAGATCAAGTGGGCGGCCGAGCATGGGATCTCGTTCTTCATGGTCGATTGGTACTGGTCGGGGGGCGGGCGCTCGCTCGAGCACTGGCTGCACCAGGGGTACCTGAAGGCGCGCTGGCGGAAGTACCTGAAGTTTGCGCTGATGTGGGCGAACCACAACGCGCCCGACACGCACTCCCTGGAGGACTGGCGCAACGTCACTCAGTACTGGATTGACCACTACTTCAGGCTGCCGGAGTACCTGCAGATCGGCGGCCGGCCCGCGGTGTTCATCTGGGCGCCCGGGAACGTCCGGCGCGACCTGGGTGGTAGCGACAACGCGGCGAAGGCGTATGCCCTGTCGCAGGAGATGGCGAGGGCGGCCGGCCTCCAGGGCGTGTACTTCGTGGCGATGGGCTCCCACGAGGGCGACGCGGGGGTGCGGGAGCTTGTTTCGGAGGGCTATGAGGGAGCGACGACCTACCACTGGTTCGAGACGGTCGCGAGCAAAGCCAAGGATTGGAGGCACTTCCCGTTCGCGCTGGTGGCCCAGCACTCGAGGGCCAACTGGGAGCAGCACGACGCGATGGTCGCGGGACGGATGCTCTACATCCCGACCGTGGATACCGGGTGGGCCTCACAACCGTGGCACCGGAACAGCGCCACGGTGGTCTCCGGGAGGACGCCGGAGTTGTTCGAGGAGATCTGCCGTGATGCCAAGGCGTTCGTCGATGAGCGGGGGAGGAAGATCGTCGCGCTCGGCCCCTGCAACGAGTGGGGTGAGGGGAGCTACATCGAGCCGTGTGCGGAGTTCGGGTTCGAGATGTACGACGTCGTGCGACGGGTGTTCTGCCGGCCGGGGGACTGGCCGCCGGACGTCGCCCCGGTTGACGTGGGCCTGGGGCCGTATGACTACCCGCCGGTTCAGAAGAAGACGGCCTGGGAGTTCAACACGGACGGAGATACCGAGGGTTGGGGGCTGATGATGGGGATGGCGGAGTTCGGCGTGTCCGGCGGCGCGATGCACTGCGTGACGACGAGCCGCGACCCGGCGTTCACAGTGCCCGTTCTGCAGGTGCCGGCGACCCGCTTCCGGAAGGTCCTCATCCGCATGAAGGTCGATCAGGCTCAGCCGGGTGACCAGGGCCAGCTCTTCTGGGAGACGGCCACGGCGGGGATCAGCGAGGCGGCGAGCACGCACTTCACGCTCATCGCAGACGACCAGTACCACGACTACCTCCTGGAGGTCGGGAGCTCGGACCGGTGGCGGGGGACGATCCGGGGGTTCCGATTCGACCCGTGCAGCACAGGGGGGGCGCACGTCGCGGTGGATGCGGTGAGGTTGCTGGGGGAGTAGGAGCGGCACAGGCCAGCCACGAGGACACGAAGGCGCGCAAAACGGCAACGGAAGGAGAAGTGGCCATGGACGTCATGGAGGCCATCCGCACACGCCGGAGCAACCGGGCGTACCTGCCGGACGAGGTAAGTGAGGCGGACCTGGCGACGATCCTGGAGGCGGCGAGGCTGGCGCCGACGGCAGCGAACAAGCAGCCGTTCAGGATCATCGTGGTCCGTGACCAGGGGCTGCGGGAGAAGCTGGTGGCGGCCTGCCGGGGGCAGAAGTTCATCGCCGAGGCGCCCGTGGTGCTGGTGGGGTGCGGGCTAGAGGATCAGGCGTACCCCAAACAGGGCGGAACGATGAACACCTTTGCCATCGACACGGCGATCGTGTTCGACCACGTCACGCTGGCGGCGGCGGCGCTGGGCCTCGGCAGCTGCTGGGTCGGGGCTTTCGAAGAGGAGGCAGTTCGCCCGCTCCTGGGAATCCCGCCGACGGTGCGGGTGGTCTGCCTGCTCCCGATCGGGAAGCCGGCCGACTCGCCGTCCGCACGGCCGCGGAAGCCGCTCGGGGACCTGGTATCGTACGACAGATGGTGAGCCGGCGGGCGGTGGCCCGGGCCGTCTGCAACGCGGAAGGTGACCAAGGTCACAGAACCGCAAATCCACCGCTTCCGGCCCTTGCGTCCCCACCCGTCCTGGGGTACAATACATACTGGGTGAATAGAACTTCGCCAGCGGTTTCGGTGGCTTGCAGGAGGTTCCGCCGAGTACTCGCCTGCATCGGAATCCGAGGAGGGATGTGCGATGTCGAGAGCCATGGTCGCACTGGCAGCGGCATTAGTGTTGGTGCTCGTGGGCAGCGTTGCCCTGACCGAGGAAAAGACGGAACCCGCCCAATCGGAGGGCTCGACCTTCGACATCGGCACCGTGGCCAATCGCGTCTTCGCCGATCTGGCCCTGCTCCCGACGAGGCTCACGGCGTACAACAGCCACGACGACTCGGCCACGGCAAGCTACACCTGCTGCCGCCCCGATCAGGAGGTGGAGATCGAGCGCGCCCTGAAGGCGAACGCCGACTTCGTGCAGCTATACCCCACGAGCGACTTCGCTGACGATGCGCTGTTCCACAGCGGGCGCGTGAACAGCGTGAAGCGCGACATGCTCCGGGAGATGGCATCGTGGCGGGCGATCGTGGAGAACCACCCGGGCAGCGACCTGTGGGACGATGCCATCTGGAACCTCGCCAACTGCTATGCGCGGGACAAGGATCGCGCCCCAGAGATTCAGCTACTCAACCTGCTCATTGCGCGGCGGCCCTACAGCATGAACGCCGACGACGCGTGCCTCGCACTGAACCGGGCCTACATGGACCTGCGCGACGAGCAGGGGGCACTGGCCTCGCTCCAGAGGCTGGCCACGCAGTACCTCACCAGCGAGTACTGCGACGACGCCATGTTCGCCGTCGCGGCGAAGTACCAGGAGGTCGGCTCCTATGAGCAAGCCATCGCCGGGCACCGGGAGCTGCTCTCCTACTTCCCCATGAGCGACTACGTTGACGACGCGCAGATGGGGATCGCGGACTGCTTCCGCGCACTGCACAACCAGCGGGACGCGTTCGCGGCGTACATGTTCCTCATTCAGCGCATGCCGGGCAGCCCGCTCGTGCGGCGGGCGATGACGGAGGTCAACACCTTCCGGCCGGACACGTTCAACCTGAAGGGGCACTTCCCGTGTGACGACGCCCAGGACCTGATCGACCTTTGCGAGCACTACGAGAACTACAACCAGTACGCGGACTCCATCGCCGCCGCCATGCAGTTCATCCGACTCTACCCGGGCCACGACTGGTACGACGATGCCTGGTACCACGTCGGCACCTGCTACAAGAGGCTGGACAAGGTCTTCCAGAGGATCGACAACGCGAAGGGACCGGATGACCTGTTCCGCCTGACCGAGGACTTCCAGCGCGGCACGGCGATGTCCACGATCCCCAACGACCGCCAGCTGTCGGCGACCGGGGATGCGGTCAGCGCGTTCGCGGTGGTCGTGAACAACCTGGTCGGCAGCAACCTGCGCGAGGAGGCCCTGCGGGAGATCGCGACCTGTTACGAGCAGGCGAACATGGAGGACGAGGCGGCCTACACCTACGAGGAAATGGTGGTCCACTGCCCCTACGCGACCGAACCCGACGACGGCGACCAGCGGGGCAAGGGCGCGATCCTGAAGTCGGTACGGTGGCTGGGCAATCCGGAGCACTACGTTGCGGCGGGGCCGCGATATGCGATGCTGGCAAGGGCCTACCCGGACATCTTCCCGCCGAACCTGTACCAGAGCAGAGACGAGTTCCTGGCGCTCATGAAGCTGTACGAGCGTCACGCGGACCATGCGTTCATGGAGATGAGGCACCACATCCCGTACCGGGTCTCGATGGACGACCTGCGGCAGGATGCGGCGTACTACCTGGCATGCCTGAACATGGAGCGCGGCGAGTATCGGCTGGCGGTCAAGCAGCTGCGGCCGTTCCTCGACTCGCGTTCCGACATCGGCCCCACCTCGGACTTCGGAGCGCCGGCGGCCTACCTGTACGCGCGGGCGCAAGAGATCATGGGCGGCAAGGACAAGGCGGCCCAGGCTTACCAGCTGATCCTCGATCTCCACAACCTCTCCGGGCTCGCGGATGACGCGAAGGCCGGGCTCGAGCGGCTCGCGGCCGGCGGGTTCCCGGCGGAGGTGCAGGCCCTGGCGACCAAGGTCGGCAGCGAGCTGGGCGTCGATGTAAGCCGCTGCGACGCGTGGGTGGGCGACAATGCCGTGGTGATCGCCCCATGGCCCGTCACCGCGAAGATGCGGCAGTACAACATGCCAAACATCTGGGACGAGGCGCAGCGGCAGCTACACGCTTGGACCGGCACGAAGCCGACCGAAAGGGTCGTCATGTACCTCGACGGCAACGGCGGCCAGAACGAGGGGGGGAACCCGGTGCGCGTCTCCGCCTGGGCGATCGACGACCCGCCGCAGTGGAACCTCGGCCTGGTGCAGATCGCGCGCAACGCCGTGCTCGCCACGAAGTCGAAGGCGCTGGCACAGACCCCCGTCTTCGCCGACGCGCTGGCCAAGTTCGCGGCCGCGGCGCTCCAGTACCAACTGGTGACCGAGACCCGCGACACGATCGGGAGCGCCTCCGCGGTGAAGCTGCCGCAGGAGGAGGTGCTGAGGGCGCGCGACGGGGCGCTAGCGGCCCTGGAGGAGTATGTGCGGCAGGAACCCGATCCGGAGAAGCTGAACTCGGACGTCATCGCGGGGATGCTCTTCTCGCTGCTCGACCAGAACGGCTACAGCAAGCAGAGCCTCATTGATTGGGAACCGTACGCTCGGTTCTTCGAGGCGATCGCGCGGGCTGAGGCCAAGGTGAACCCGACTGATCCCAAGGACGTGCAGAACCTGTTCGTCTACGGGATGAACCAGGCGTTCGGCGCAGACTGCACCAAGCAGTTCAAGTCGTGGGGCTTCCGGGTGGACGCCGGTCGTCTCACCGCGATCGCGGGCCGGGCGTAAGGCCCACGGCCGGTCGGGAGGGGCCGGCCGCCGCGTGCTCCTGGGAGCGCACCAATCACGGACCCGCGGCGGGGGCGGTCGGGGCGCCCCCGCCGCTTGCTAGCTGACCTGTGGCATCGTCGTCCCGCCGATGGGACCGCAGCGCCCACGAGCGAGACGCTCGTGCCACATGGAGTTCCGGAGGCACGAAGATGGGACGGCCGACGTGTGATCGCAGGGGTTTCCTCGGCACTCTCGGACACTGTGCAGCCGTCTGCGCGGTAGGTCCGGGGGCGATCCTCGCGGCGGGCCGGGCGGCTGAGGCGGCCGCCGGCAACGTGTCCAATGTCGTCGGGCGGTACTGGCACGCGGTGTCCGGCAGCGAGACGAAGTGCGACCTATGCCCGCGGGGCTGCACGATCAAGCCCGGGGAGCGCGGCTTCTGTGGGGTCCGCGAGAACCAGGGCGGCCAGTACGTGACGAAGGTATACGGCAAGCCGTGCGTCGTCTACGTCGACCCGATGGCGAAGGGCCCGTTCTTCCACTTCCTGCCGGAGACGAAGACGGTGGCGGTCGGGACCGCGGGCTGCAACCTCGACTGCGGCTTCTGCCAGAGCTACACGTTCGCCCAGGCTCGTCCGGAGCAGACCGACAACAAGAACCTCCCGCCGCAGAGCCTGGTGGCCCAGGCGAAGCAGTACGGCCTGAAGACGATCACCTTCACCTACAGCGAGCCGATCCAGTGCATCGAGTATGTGATCGACACCGCCAAGCTCGCCCACGACCAGGGGATCCGGGTGCTGTTCCACACCGCCGGCTTCGCCAGCGAGCTGCCGATGAAGGACATGGTTCACGCGGTGGATGCCGTCAATGTGGACATGAAGGGGTTCAGCGAGGACCTCTACAAGAGCATGACCGGCGGGCACCTGGAGCCGGTGCTGCACGCCATGCAGATCGTGAAGGCCGGCGGGAAGCACCTGGAGATCACCTACCTCGCCATCCCCGGCTATAACGACAGCACGGCGATGGTGCGGGACGCTTGCCGATGGGTGGTGCAGCAGCTCGGATCGGATACGCCGATGCACTTCAGCCGGTTCTTCCCGAAGTACAAGATGCAGCAGGTGCCGGCGACGCCGATCACCACGCTGGAGGAGGTGCGGAAGACCGCCTACCAATCCGGTATCCGCTACGCCTACATCGGCAACGTGCCCGGCCACGCCGGCGAGTCCACCTACTGCCCGAAGTGCCACGCCGTGCTGGTGAGGCATGTCGGCTATCAGCAGATCACCTACGAGGCCCTCAACCCGCGCACCGGGCGCTGCCTCTGCTGCCGGCTGGAGGTGCCGGGGGTGTGGGCATAGGGGACGCGGACCGAGGACGCACTGCAACGGCCATGTCGACCGCGGAGTGCCAGATGCTTGCGGTGCGCCGGGTCGGCCCGAACCGAGAGATGGTCATTGACAGACGGAGATTCCTGAGGGCCTCGGCCGCCGGGATCGCAGCGACGGCAGGCGGCGTGCTTCTCCCCTCTCTCCCCGCCCGTGCTGCCGGCGCGTCGCGCGTGGCGTTCTACCGCCACTCAGGCCTGCCGAACCAGGACGAGGCCACTCGAGCAGCGACGGTGAAGGCTCTCGTGGGTTCGGCCGTGCAGGTGGCCACCGGGCAGGGGACGCCGGAACGGGCCTGGCGGTCGCTGTTCTCCGCCGATGACATGGTCGCCATTAAGGTCAACTGCATGGCGGGGATGCTCTCGCCCAGCCTGGATGTGGTGAACGCGATCGTAGAGGGGCTGAAGGGCGCGGGAGTCGATCCCGACAAGATCACCATCTACGACAAGGAAGACCGCGACCTGGAGGCGGCGGGGTACACCCTCAACGACAAGCCGCCCGGGCCGCTGGTTCAAGGGACGGTCGGCGGGCCGAACGCGCCGGGGTACTGCGCGCGCTTCACGACACGCGGCGATACGACGTTCCGGCTCAGCAACATCGTAGCGGAGCGCACCACGGCCATCGTCAACGTGCCGGTCGTGAAGGATCACATCTTCGCCGGCATGACCGGGGCGCTGAAGAACCACTTCGGCACGATCCACAATCCTGAGGACTTCCACTACATCACCGGTTGCTCCCCAGCGGTGGCCGACGTGAACTGCGCGGCCGACCTGAGGGCGAAGCAGCGTCTGATCGTAGGTGACGCCCTGCGGGTCCAGTACGAGGGCGGCCCCTCCTACCAGGCGAACGCGGTGTACGAGTACTGGGGCGTGTTCGCGGGCACGGACCCGGTGGCCGTGGACTCCCAGCTCCTCGTCCTCCTCGACACCCTCCGCCGGCAACATGGCCTGAAGCCCCTGAGCGAGACCGACCGACCGGTGCGGTACCTGGAGCCGGCCGCCGAGAAGGAACTCGGGACCCTCGACCCCAACCAGATCGAACTCATCTACGCCGACCTGGCCGAGAGGCCGGGCGGGTAGGACACGCCTCCCAGCCTGTCACTCCCCTGCCCGCCTCCACCCCGACACCACCAGCCCACGCTCCCCCTGATCCTCTACCACGAGCTTGGCCAGGCACGTGACCGTGATGAGCATCTGGGCGCCGCGCTCGGTCAGGCGGTAGAGGCCATCCCTCTGCTCAATGTAGTGCGCGTAGGCCAGCTCCTTCAGGTGGTAGTGGAGGTTGCCGCCCTTCATCCCCGTCTCGGTGCTCAACTCCGGGGTCGCCTTCGGCCCGGTGTAGAGGAGCTGCAGGAGGCGGATGCGCCCCTCGTGGGCAAGCGAGCTCAGCATCAGCTCGACATTGGCAGCGGGCGTCTCAATGACCTGCTCCGACCGGCCGGTGTCTGAGAACGTGAGCCCGTGCCAGGTGATGCCGAAGGGCTCCGGCCTCTCGCCAGCCATCCACTGCGCCTTGAACGCGCCCCCCCAGAACAGCAGGAAGTCTCCGTCGTGCTCCAGGCTTCCCATCCACTCGTCTTCGATCCTCGACTGACCGCAGTCGGGGCGGACCTGCGCGAGTGCGGCATCGGTGATCGGGCCAACTGACCCAAGAGGCTGCCCGGCCATCGTCGGATCCTCCTCCCAGCGGTATTACTGTGCATCAGTATCATTGTACCATAGTACCATCGAGGGGTCAAGGGGGCTTTCGGGCCGACGCGGAGCCGGCGACTTAGGTCTTGAGGACCCGTATGGGGACTAGCTTGGCCACGAGCTGCCCCAGGCCCAGCTCGATGGTGGCCAGGACGACGCTGCGGCCACGGTAGTCGTGGGGGACATCACGAGGATGCGAGATCACCTCGCGCCCGCGGTCGTTGACCGTGTCGCACTCGAAGTAGCGGATGCCGCCCTCCTCGATGACGCGGGTGACGTGGAGCAGGTGGGGCATGATGTAGCCCGCCCCGTGGGGCAGGATGTTCGCATTCTGCATGCGCTTGAGGACGCCGAGGCTCTCCGCTCGATGGCGGTAGCCGAGCGAGTCGATGGTGGCGTCGGAGAAGTTCGGCAGGCCGCGGATGAGATAGCCCGGGATGTCGCTCCGGAGCATGAGGGGATAGAGGATGTCGTCGGGGCGAGAGAGATCGAGGTGGTGACAGCCGAGGATGGCCTCGTTCCTGTTGGCGAGGCCCTGGTGGGTCTCATTGGCGATGACGTGGAACTCGCCGAAGAGGCGTTCCGCGGCCAACATCCGGCGGCGCTTGGCGAAGGAGTCGGCGTACTGGTAGAAGGAGTAGAACTCGTCTGCGGCCGAGCCGGTGAGCACATGGAGCGGACCGAAGGGGGCGTCGATGGTCTGGGCCATCGCCACCAACCCGGGACTGAAGTCCCAGTACAGCCCGGGGCCGCGGGGCGTCTCGCTCCGCAGCTCACTGCCTGCCGCGTGGAGGACGAAGGCGTACCGGGGCAGATCGGCGTCGGCGCCCAGGGGATCGACCAGGCAGATGTCGATGAAATGGTTGCCCTTGGCGAAGTCCCAGCGGACCTTCAGCCCGTCGATGACCGGCGGGTCAGCGGTCATGGCGGCCATGCGCTCAATGAGCCGGCGGATGTCGGGAAGCTCATCGATCCCGCCGACGAGCATGCCACAGACGTTGGGCTTGGTGTCCAGGACGAGGAGGTCGCGGTCACCGTCCCCCCAGCTGATCTTCCCGCCGTACCCGAAGCCCGACTGCCAGCGGGTGATGTTCCGGGTAATGGTCATGTCGGGGGTGGCGATGAAGGTGGCGTCGGCAGGCTGTCCCAGTTGCTCCTGGACGTAGTGAATCTTGGCGATCCCGTAAGGCATGTTCGCCAGGCAGAGGCGGGACCCGCTGTCATTCGCGCCGGTGGAGAAGATGTGCTGGCGCGCCCGTTCGAGCAGCCCTTCCTTCATCCGGGTCGCATCCACCTGAGCGCTCCTCTCGGTGCGGTGGAAGTGGGGAGGGGATTCTACGGCCCGCAAGGGGGGAAGTCAAGCGACGAAACGGCAGCGGTCAGGGGCCAGGGATGAGGGATCAGGAGAAAGGCAGGGGGCAACGGCGAACGTCGGAAGGAACAACGCGGTGGGTCGGGAAGTCGTTGGAGGTAGCGGGGGCGTCACGCCGACGATCCGCGATGGATGGCCTGCCAGGATCGGGGATCCATGCCGATAGCGCTGACCACTCCACTGGCGTTGCTGGGCTTGCTGCTCGTGCCCTACCTGGTGTGGGTGGAGCGGCTGAGCCTGGCCGACCAGTCGCGCGTGCGGCGGCGAGTGTCGCTCGGGCTGCGGATCGCGATCGTGTGCCTGCTCGTCCTGTCGCTGGCGGGCGTGCAGATGGTCCGGCGCAGCGACCAACTGTGCGTGTTCTTCGTGCTCGACCTCTCCGACAGCGTAACCCGACAGCAGAAGGCCGCCGCCATCGCCTACGTCCAGCGGGCGGTGAAGCAGATGCGCGGGGACGACCTGGCGGGAGTGATCGTGGCCGGATCCGAGGCCCTGATGGAGCTGTCGCCGGCGCGGAAGCTCCAGTTCGACCAGATTCGCTCGACCCTCTCGACGACGCGCACCGACCTGGCGGCGGCGATTCGGCTGGCGCTGGCCGCCTTCCCCGACGGCACGATCAGGAAGCTTGTCATCCTGAGCGACGGAAACGAGAACGTGGGCAGCGCGGCCGATGAGGCGAATCTGGCCAGCTCGGACGACGTGACCATCGATGTGGTGCCGCTCTCGGCGTCGTACACGAAGGAAGTGCTGGCCGAGAAGCTGATCGTGCCGCCGTCGCTCAAGGTTGGGGAGCCGTTCGACCTGAAGCTGATCGCCCGCAGCCTGCAGCCCACGACCGCCAAGATCCGGCTCCTCCGCAACGGGCGCTACCTGCACACCTACGACGCGGAGCTGGTCGAGGGAGTGAACAGCCTCGAGCTGCCCCAGGTGATCGACCAGCCAGGGTTCTACGGCTACGACTGCATCATCGAGGCCGCGGCGGACACGATTCCCGAAAACAACCGCGCGCTTGGTTTCTGCGTGATCCGGGGGCAACCGCGCGTGCTGTACGCCGAGGGCGATCCAGGCGAGCAGCGGTACCTCCTGGAGGCCCTGCGGGCGGGCAAGATCAAGACGGATGTTGTGGGCCTGGCGGGGGTGCCGACGGGACTGGGGGAGCTGCACCAGTATGACTCGCTGATCCTCAGCGACGTGCGGGCGGACCTGATCTCCCAGGAACAGATGAAGATGATCCGAGCGGCGGTGCGTGACCTGGGGATCGGGCTGATCATGATCGGCGGCGAGGACAGCTTCGGGGTCGGCGGGTACTACCAGACCCCGGTGGAGGACGCGCTGCCGGTCTACATGGACATCCGGCAGAAGCGGCAGCTACCCGCCCTGGCGATGGAGCTGGTCCTCGACAAGTCGGGCAGCATGGCGATGACCATGCTCGGGTGCTGCAAGGTCGACCTCTCCAAGGAGGCCGCAATCGCCGCGGTCGAGCTGCTGAATCCACAGGACGAGATTGGGATCATCATCTTCGATGAGGCCTTCACCGAGATCGTGCAGCTACAGAAGGCGACGAACAAGAGCTACCTGAAGGACCAGATCGCCAAGATCCGCGCCGGGGGCGGCACGCAGATGTACGGCGCCATGGAGCGCGCGTACCAGCGGCTGCGGAAGTCGGAGGCGAAGCTGAAGCACGGCATCCTGCTGACCGACGGGCAGTCGCTGGCGGCGGACTTCGAGGGGCTGGCGCGGCGGATGGCGGCCTCGGGCATCACGATCTCCACCGTGGCAGTGGGGAGCGACTCCGCCGTGGGGCTGCTCAAGACGCTGGCCCAGATCGGGAAGGGCAACTACTACTACACCGACAGCCCGCGGAGCATTCCCCGGATTTTCACCCGGGAGACGATGCTCGCCGGGCGGACGTTCATCGTCGAGAAGCCCTTCCGGCCCCAGTGCGATCCGGCCAATGAGTTGCTGCGCGGGATCGATCTGGCGGGGATGCCGCCGCTGCTCGGCTACGTGCTGACCTCGAAGAAGGAGCTGGCCCGGGTAGCCATGGTGGCGCCCAAGAGCGACCCGGTGCTCGCGAGCTGGCGGTATGGCCTGGGTCGGGCAGTGGCGTTCACGTCCGATGCGAAGTCGCGCTGGGCCTCGCAGTGGATCAGTTGGCCCGGGTTCCAGAAGTTCTGGCAGCAGGTCGTCCGGTGGACGATCCGGTCAGTGGAGAAGTCCCCCTACCAGGCCTGGGCGGGCATCGACGGCACCCAGGGCAGGGCCGTGCTGGAGGCCGTCGACCGGGAGGGGAGCTTCGTCAACTTCCTGAAGGCGGAGGCCCGGGTGATCGGCCCGGGGCTCGACTCGGTCCGGCTGCCCATGCAGCAGACAGCCCCGGGGCGCTACGAAGCCCGGTTTGGCGCCCGCGACGTCGGGCAGTATGTGGTGAACATCTCCTACCAGGACGAGCAAGGCGCCGCGGCGTCGCAGGTTACGGGTGTGCAGGTGTCGTACCCGCCGGAGTACGCGGAGCTGACGCCGAACGAACCGCTCCTCGCCCGGCTGAGCGAGGTGACGCACGGGAAGCTCAAGCCGGAGCCCCAGGAGGCGTTCGTGAAGCGCGAGGAGGGAGCGCGGCGGGCACGGGACATCTGGGCGGCCTTGGCGGCCATGGCGCTGCTGCTCTTTCCGCTGGATGTGGCGCTGCGGCGGCTGATGGTCGAGCGGGAGCACCTGGCGCTCTTCTCGGAGGCGGCCGCGCGGCTCGCCTGGTGGCGGCGAGTGCCGGTGGCGGCGGAGGGGGCGCCGATCGGCCGGCTGCTGCACCGGAAGCAGGAGACGGTGCAGGCGATCGAGCAGGAACGGCCGGCCGTCACACCACCGCGCCTGGAGCCGATGGAGCCGAGCTTGGCCTCGGCGCCAAGACAGCCGGCCGGTCAGGCCCAGTCGCGGCCGGCCGTGCCCACCACGCAGCAGGGCGACCGGATGAAGCGGCTGCTGGATGCGAAACGGAGAGCGAAGCCGTCGTGACGATGTCGCCGACCGGGGTCCGCCGGAAGGAGCCATCCATGAGGTTCGGCATCTGCAATGAGATCTTCCAGGACTTCCCGCTGGAAGAGCAGTTCGCCGCCGCAGCGAGGATCGGATACGACGCCATCGAGGTGGCTCCGTTCACCCTCGCGCCCCGGGTCACCGACATCACGGCGGAGCAGCGCCGGCGAGTCGTGGCCCTGGCAGAGGAGAACGGGCTCGAGGTAGCGGGGATTCACTGGGTCCTCGTCGGCCCCGACGGTCTCCACATCACCAGCCCTGACGCGGAGGTCCGGCGGCGCACCATTGCGTACCTGTGCGAGTTGGTCCGCTTCGGTTGCGACATCGGCGGGCGGGTGATGGTGGTCGGCTCGCCCAAGCAGCGCAACATCCTGCCGGGAGTCAACCCGGAGGAGGCGCGGAAGTGGTTCGCCGAGGCGCTGGCCGAGGCAGCATCGGTGCCGGGCGCCGAGGGCTTCCAGGTCTGCATCGAGCCGCTTCTCTCCGAGGCGACCAACATGATTACGAACGCCGCCGAGGCCAGGGCGATGGCGGAGCGCATCAACCTCCCGAACGTGGGCGTCATCCTCGATGTCAACAGCATGTCGCACGAGGAGTCGGACCTGCCGGAGGCGATTCGGGCGACGAAGGGCTGGCTGCGGCACTTCCACGCGAACGACCCCAACCAGCGCGGCCCCGGCTGGGGCGAGGTGGACTACCGGCCGGTCCTGCGCGCACTGCTGGACATCGGCTATGAGGGGTATGTGTCGGTGGAGGTGTTCGACTTCACCGTGGACCCGATCGAGCATGCCGAGAAGAGCCTGAGTTACCTGAGGGAGATGCTGGTAGAGGCGTCGTAGCGGTCCGGGCTTCCGACTTCATGAAGGGAGCGCCTGCCTACGCCGGCGTCTGTGGGATGCGGAACCTCTCCGCTATCTGCGCGAGGTGGCGATCACGGTGAAGCAGCGCCACGTCGTGTGCGAACGCCACTGCCGCGACCAGAAGGTCAGCCAGGCGCTGTCGAGGCGTCCCCATCTTGCGTCCCATCGCAGCGGCGACGGCGCCCACACCGTCCATCGACAGTCGCACCAAGCTTCGCAGGCGTTCCTCGAGCAACTGCGCCTCCCTGTCGTCCTCCGCGCCGCGCAGGACCTCAGCGACCACGATCTCGCAGGTGGCAGCCCGCCGGGACGTCAGCAGGGCACTGACCTGCCTACGGCATCCATCATCGCCGGCGGGGTCCAGGGCTGCGATCCACACGCTGGTATCGATGAGCACTAGACCCGCGGCGTGCGGCGCTTCTTCCCGCGGCATGGGTACTTCCCCTTGGGCGGCAGGATCAGGCGCATCGGCTCTTCGGGGTCGGGCAGGTCGTCGTCCTCGCGCATCGCCTCCAGGTCATCCTGGGTGACAGCCATCTTGGTCTTCCCCAGCATCCCGATGAGCTCGGCACGTCGCTTTGCCTGCACGAACTCCTCGAGAGCTCTGACGACCGCCTCCCGCTTCGTGCGCATGCCGGCCAGGCGGCGTGCGTCCTCAACCAACTCCTCCGGCAGATCAAGCGTCGTCCGCATATGCATCACCGAAGCATATAGTACCAGCAGCACCAGGTGGTGTCAATAGCCATCAGGACCGGGCAGCAGGGCCAGGCGAACCGTGCCCGAGGTGCGCCTCCGCCAGCACCTGGCACAGGTGCCTGACCCGCATGTCCAGGCCTGCCCGGCGGACGCCGTACGAGAGCTGGATGACGCAGGCGGGGCAGGAAGTGACGAGGACGTCGGCGTGGGTGGAGGCGACGTGGCCCATCTTGCGGTCGAGGATCTGGCGGGAGAGCTCGGGGTTGGTCAGGTTGTACGAGCCCGCGCCACCACAGCACCAGTCGGCCTCCGGGAGCTCCACGTATTCGACGCCCGGGAGCCGCTTGACCATGTCGCGCGGCTGCGACCTCACCGACTGCTTGCGGCCCAGGTGGCAGGGATCGTGGTAGGTGACGCGGAGGTGGAGCGCCCCGGGGTCCGGCAGCGTGACATCGGGCAGCACCTCGGTGATGTCCCTCACCTTGGCCGCCAGCGCCTCCGCCTGGGGAGCGAGGTCCGTCTCGCCCAGCAGCTTCGGGTAGCGCTTCAGGAAGCCGGAGCACGACGCGCACTCCGTCACGATGAGGTCGCAATCGAGGGCGGCCATGGTGGCTAGGTTCGTGCGCGCCAGCGCCCGGGCGGCCTCGCGGTCGCCGTACGAGTAGGGCGGCATGCCACAGCAGACGTTCGGGAGTACGGTCACCTCGCAGCCGCCGGCTGAGAGGAGCCGCACGCCATCGGCCACGGCGTCGGGTAGCTGGAAGTTGCCTCCGCATCCCACGAAGTAGCCGACTCGCGGGCCGGCGGCGTTGCCCGCAGGCCGGAGGCGGCAGAAGCCTTCCGGCAGGTTGGGCAGCGGCTCGAAGCCGAGGTCCCCCAGCATGTCACGGAAGAAGCGCCCGGGCATCCTCTGCACGATGGCCTCGGCGGAGGCGAGCTTAGGGCTGACGACATGAAGCAGCCCCAGCGCTCTCGCGAGGCCCGAGACGCCGGTGTTCTTCCCCAGGGCGATCAAGCGCACATAGGTCGCGAGGCGGCGAGCGTTGGGCAGCAGCTCCCGGAAGATGAAGCGCTGGATCCACGGCTCGCCATGGACGCGGCGATACGCTTCGCGCGCCTCGACCATGACCTCGTCAGTCTGTACGTCGGTGAGGCAGCTCTCGGTGCACGCGCCGCAGAGGAGGCACTGGAAGAAGCGGTCGTGCATCTCCTCGAGCATCTCATCGCGACCGCGCATGATCCAGCGGACGAGGTCGTTCCGCGAGCGCGCGAGCGACGCCTCGCTGCCGGTAGCGCGGTACGTGGGGCAGGTGCGGATGCAATAGCCGCAGCGGTTGCAGCGGGCAAGCTCGTTGGAGACGAACTCGGACTCGATGACCGGCATGGCTGCTCCGAAAGGCGAGGGCCGGACGGCGTCACCACAACGACAGGAAGGCACGAAGAACGGCGGGGCCCAAGGAAACGGCAACGGGCCTACGGCACGGGCGGAAGGATGCCGGCCGGGTCGAACTCGGCCTTGATGCCGGCCGAGATGCGGTCGGGAGTGCGCGCGGGCAGGACCGCGCGTGCGCGACCGGCCGGAGCATCCGCGCCGACCCAACCATCGACGCCGCGGGCGGCTGAGGCCAGGGCTGTGGCCAGAGACCTCGCGGCCGACATGTCGTCACCGACGAGGGTGACGTGCATGACTCCGCTCCCGGCGCTGGCCCGGACGAGGCAGGCGTCTCCCCCACCCCCCGCCATGACCCCGCCCAGCAGGATGGCGATCTGGCCCGGCGCGGCGGCGGCGCGGAATGCGAAGTACGACGGGCCGACGAACTTGCTGGGCGAGGCGATCGCTTGCCAGAGCAGCCCGGCGGCTTCGCGCTCGAGTGCTGCCGTCACCTCGCCGCCGTGTGCGCCGGCGAGGGCGGACAGCTCGTTGCGCATGGTGTCGACCTCAGACCGCTGTCCCCTCAGCGAAAAGAGCAGGAACCAGGAGTCGGCGTCCCCCGCGGCCAGGTTGAGCAGCGGCGAGACCGTGTCCCACTGGGCCGCGTTGACGAGCTCAATGGCCGAGGGCAGGAGCTTCGACAGGCGGACCGCGTGTGCGAGACCGGCGCCGGCCTCGGCTGAGGGCAGGCGGACCACCAACGCCTCCTCGGCCTGTGGCAGCGGCAGCGTGCGGAAGGTCGCCTCCAGGATCATCCCGAGGGAGCCCAAGGAGCCGACGAACAGCCGCTTGAGGTCGTAGCCGGCGACGTTCTTCATGGTCTTGCTGCCGGAGGTGACGAGAGCGCCGCGCGCGGAGGCGAACCTGATGCCGAGCAGCACGTCACGGACGTCGCCCAGCCCGTAGCGCAGGGGACCGTTGCCGTTCGAGGCGACGATGCCCCCGATGGTGGCCGCGTCGGCGAGGGGGGCCGTGAGCGGCAGGAACTGGCTGTGCTCGGCGAGGGCCTGCTGCACATCGGCGAGGCGAGCGCCGGCCTGGACGGTCACCGAGAGGTTCGCCCAGTCGCAGTCGACGATGGCGTCGAGCTTGCGCGACTCGAGAGCCAGGGCGCCCTCGAGCTCGCCCACCTTGGTGCGCCCACCGAGGGGGATGACCTTGCGCCTTCCACGGGTCGCCGCGGCGAGGGCTACGGCGGCCCACTCGTACGACTCGGGCGCGAAGGCGGCGGCGCGGCCCGCCGACATGGAGCCCGTGGCCGGCGCGCGCCACGCCTGTTCCTCCTCCGGCGAGGGCGGCGGCAGAACCTTGCCGGGGTTCAGCACGCCTTGCGGGTCGAAGACGCGCTTGAGCGCGCGCATGGCCGCGATGTCCTGGGGGGCGTACATCAGTGGCATCGCCGCTGCCTTCTGCGAGCCGATACCATGCTCGCCGGTCAAGACGCCGCCCAGACTGAGCGCCAGCTTGGCGATCTCCTTGTCGGCTGCCGTCACCCGGCGGACCTGATCCTCGTCGCGATCGTCGAACAGAAGCTGCGGGTGCAGGTTCCCATCGCCGGCGTGGAAGACGTTCCCTACGCGGAGGCCGTGTCGCTCGCCGATCTCCATGACGCCCGCCAACATCCGAGGCAGTTCGGTGCGAGGGACAACGACGTCGGTCACCAGCTTGTTGGGGGCGATGCGAGCGACCGCGCCGAACGCGCCCTTCCGCCCGGCCCAGAGAAGCTCCCGTTCGCGCTCATCCTGGGCGACCTGGAAGCGAAGGGCGCCGTGCTTCGTGCAGAGGTCGGTGACCTCGCGGACCTGCTCGTCCATGCCCGCGGCAAGGCCGTCAAGCTCGATGATGAGCACCGCCTCCGCATCGAGGGGGTAGCCCGCGTGGAGAGCGGCCTCGACCGCGTGGATGATCGGTCGGTCCATCATCTCGAGGGTCGCGGGCACCATGCCGGCCGCGATGATCGCGCTGACGGCCTCGCCGGCCGTGACGACGGAGTCGAAGATGGCGAGCATGGTCACGACCGATTGGGGAATCGGCAGGAGGCGACAGGTGATCTCGGTGACCACTCCAAAGGTGCCCTCCGAGCCGATGACTACGCTGCGGAGGTCGTAGCCCGGGTACTCGATGGCCTTGCCGCCGAGGTCCATCACCTCGCCGTCAGCCAGCACGACCTTCAGGCCCGTCACGTGGTTGGTCGTCACGCCGTACTTGAAGCAGTGCGGCCCGCCGGAGTTCTCGCCGACGTTCCCGCCCATGGTGCAGACCTTCTGGCTCGACGGGTCGGGGGCGTAGAGGTGACCGTACTTCGCCAGCTCCTCGATGAAGTCGTAGTTCAGGTAGCCCGGCTGGACCACGGCGCGCTGGTCGTCGAGGTCGATCTCGAGAATCCGGTCCATGCGCGCCAGCTCGAGTACGACCCCGCCCCGAACAGGCACCGGCCCGCCGGAGAGGCACGTACCCGAGCCGCGCGGCGTGACGGGGATGGCCTTCTCATGGCAGAAGCGCAGGACGTCGCTCGCGGCTTGGGTGCTCGTAGGGAAGACGACCGCCTCCGGGCACGCGCGCTCCAGGGCGGCGTCGTACTCGTAGGCGCGAAGGTCGAGTGGCTCGGTGATGAGGTTCCGCGGCCCGACCGCATCGGTCAGGCGGGCGATGACGTAGCGGGAGAGGGGCATGCCCAGTCCTTGTCACCGACTTCAGACTTCCGCGTTCCGGTCATCGGCTAAGGGCGTCCTCGAGCGCGGTCAGGAACAGGGCCACATTGCGTCGCGTGGAGCTGTGGCCCATCAGGCCGACGCGCCAGACCCTGCCCTTGAGGTCGCCCAGGCCGCCGCCGATCTCGATGCCATAGGCTGAGAGCAGGTGCCTCCGCACCGCCAGCTCGTCGGCGCCGTCGGGCACCCTCACGGCGTTCAACGTCCAGAGCGAGTCCTCTTCCTTCGGATGGAGGGTGATGCCCATCTCGGCCAGGCCCGAGACGAGCAGGCCATGGTGGCGCTGGTGACGCTCCCAGCGGGCTTGGAGGCCCTCCTCGAGGATCAGCCGCAGGCCCTCGTGCAGGCCGAACACCATGTTGACCGGAGCGGTATGGTGGTAGGTGCGGTCGTCGCCCCAGTAGGCGCGGATCATGTTGAGGTCCAGATACCACGATTGCACCTTCGTCTTCCGCGCCTTGAGCGCCTCGATCGCGCGCGGCCCGAAGGAGACGGGGGACAGCCCCGGCGGCACGCTGAGGCATTTCTGGGTGCCGCTGTAGCAGGCGTCCACCTGCCACTCGTCCACCCGGACCGGGTGCCCGCCGAGGGAGGTCACGGTATCCAGGACGAACAGCGCCCCGTCCTCGTGGGCCAGGCGGGAGATCTCCTCGATTGGTTGCCGGACACCCGTCGATGTCTCCGCGTGGACGATGGCGACGAGCTTGGTTCTGCCGCCGGCCAACGCTTCGGCCACATCCGCCGGGTCGATGGGCTTCCCCCACTCGGCGGTGACCCGGACGCACTCGCCTCCCGCGCGCTCGACAATGTCGGCCATGCGCATACCGAAGACCCCATTCACCCCCACCACGCACCGGTCGCCCGGCTCGATCAGGTTCACCAGACACGTCTCCATGCCGGCCGAGCCGGTGGCGGAGATCGGGACGGTCAGCTCGTTGGTCGTCTGCATGACCTCGCGGAGCATGGCCTGCACCTGGTTCATGCACTTGATGAACCACGGGTCGAGATGACCGATGGTCGGCTGGGCCATGGCGGTGAGCACGCTCGGGGCGACATTGCTGGGGCCGGGGCCCATGAGAATGCGCTCAGGGGGCGCAACTGCGGCGGGCAGGTTGGTCACGGCTTGGCTCCCTCCAGGGCGCTCGCGCCAGGCTGGGCGAGGGCGCCCTTCGTGCTTGTGAACGCCGCAAGCCCCGGGTCAGGACGGGTGAGCCCACGGCCCGAGGCGGAGGGAGTTCGTTTCTACGCGGGGGCGGCGAACCCTTTTCCACACCAACCGCCGACAGACGAACCGCGCCCGCCCGGCGGCGTTCTTGAAGTAGGGGCCAGCTCACCTCCACGCCCAATGGCGCCAACACGGCGAGGGCGCCGGCCGTGTAGGGGCGCGGTTCACCGCGCCCGACCATGGGGAGGCGCCATTCATGGCGCCCAGTGACTATGGATCAGCGCCCATGGCCGCCACTCCGCAGCCAATCCCCGTCAGGGAGCCCAACATGCGCTTGCTCACCCGCGTCGTCCTGGCCTCCGTTCTCGGCACACCGGCGACCTTCGTCCTGGTCGGGGCCTGCTACTCCGCCGGAACGGACCAGTGGCTCGCCTTCAGCGCGAAGATGGGGGACCATCGCCAGATCTGCATCGTCAAGGCTGATGGCAGCGGGCTGCGGAACCTGACGAACAGCCCATCTTTCAACGACCAGCCGAGCTGGTCGCCGGATGGGAAGCGGATCGCCTTTGTGAGCGATCGCACGGGGAACGACGAGCTGTTTATCATGAACGGCGATGGGAGCGGCGTACGGAACCTCACTAACAGCCCTGCCATGGATCGCGACCCCGCATGGTCACCGGACGGCTCCAAGCTTCTCTTCACCAGCGACCGCACCGGCAACGCGGAGGTGTTCGTCGTTGCCGCCGAGGGTGGCGCGCCGGTCAACCTCACCAACAACCCGGACTGGGATGGGCCCGGCCAGTGGTGCCCGGTGGCGCCGTGGATCACATTCGTCCGCGCCATGGGCACGAACCAGGACATCTTCATCACCGCGCTTGACGGCTCGAACACGCGAGCGCTGGCTCCTCATCAGGCGTTTGATTCGCCGCCTATCTGGTCGCCGGACGGCCGGTACATCGCGTTCCACAGCCACCGCGACGGCAATGTGGAGGTGTACCTGCTCAACATGGAGACGGGGGAGCTCCGGAACGCCAGCAGCAACCCCGAGTGGGATGCGGACCCCACCTGCGCCCCAAACGGGCAGTGGCTGGCCTTCGCCAGCGACCGAACCGGCAATCAGGAGGTCTTCGTGGTGCCGACCTCGGGCGGGGCGCCGACGAACCTCACCAGCCACCCGGCCAGCGACCGCCAGCCGGTCTGGTCACCCTCGGGCGACTACATTGCCTTCATCAGCGACCGCGACGGCGGGAACGAGGACCTCTTCGTGATGAAGGCCGATGGCACCGATCCGGTCAACGTGAGCAAGACACCCGGGGAGGAGCGGAATGCGGCGTGGAAGCCGCAAGGGCGGTAAGGGGTAAGCGGTGAGGGGTAAGCGGGAACGGCAACGGCGGAGGCGCAACGGAGGCCAGGAATGGCGACGGAGAATGACTTCGGGCGGGTGAGAACATGCCTGATGCTCGAGGGGCGGCCGGACCGGGTGCCCCTCTGCGAGCTGCACGTCGATCGGGAGGTGAAGGAGGCGTTCCTGGGCTACCCGGTTGAGAGTGCTCAGGATGAGGTGTCGTTCTGGGTGGCGGCGGGGTACGACTACGTGCCGCTTTCGGCGGGGCTGCTGAACGTGGGCGGGGTCCTCTCGGGCGAGGCGACGATGCGGAAGGAGCACCAGTACACGGTCTATGGGGAGGGTACCCGCGAGGTGACCTGGGCGGCGGAGGGCATTGGCGTCATCACGAACCGGGAGCAGTTCGGGGCCTTCCCGTGGCCTGACCCGGAGGACATCGACCTGTCGCACGTGGAGGAGGTGGCGGAGCTGCTCCCCGAGCGGATGAGGGTGGCCGTCATCATCGGGAAGGTGTTCACAGCGACCTGGATGCTGATGGGGATGACTGGCTTCGGCTTGGCGGCGGCCTTCGACCGCGAGCTGCTCGCGGATATGTTCGCACGGGTGGCCGCGATCCAGTTCCGCACCTTCGAGCGGTGCCTGGAGCTGCCCAAGATCGGGGCGCTGTGGATGAGCGACGACTTCGCCTACCGGACCGGGCTGCTCTGCGCGCCGGACATCCTGAGAGAGCACGTATTCCCCGTGTACCGGCGGATGGGCGACCTCTGCGAGGAGCGCGGCGTGCCGTTTGCCCTGCACTCCGACGGGGACCTGACCCCGCTCATGGACGACCTCCTGGCGTGCAGGTTCCGGGCGCTCCACCCGATTGAGCCCCAGGCGATGGACGCGCGGCAGGTCAAGGCCCGGTGGGGCGACCGCATCTGCCTGATGGGCAACATCGAGGTCGACCGCCTCGCGCGCGGGACGCCTGCTGAGATCGCCGGGATGGTGAAGCGGAGCATCGATGGCCTCGGCCGCGAGGGTGGATACTGCGTGGGTTCGTCGAACTCGGTTACCTACTACGTACCCCTCGGGAACTACTGCACGATGATCGAGACGGCGCTTACGTATGGAGGGTTGAGCTGATTTCTGTCGTCTTCGCAAGTGGTAAAGTCAACCGAGAAGGCCGTAGGACTTGATTAACTCAATATTCCACTTGACATAAACCACGCAACGTGGTACAAGCGGGACCAGACTCACCAGCGAGGGCCCTCGATGGCCGACCAAGCTCCGACCCGTTGCCCCCGATGCGGCGGTCCCCTACACATAGCCGCGCTCCGCTGCCCGCAGTGCGATCTCACAATGTCGGGCGAGTTCGCGCGCTGCCGGTTCTGCGACATCCCCCCCGAGCAGCAGGCGTTCCTCGAGATCTTCGTCCGCTGCCGGGGCGTCATCCGGCAGATGGAGAAGGCGCTCGGCATCTCATACCCCACGGTGCGGGCACGGGTGGACGACTTGCTGAGGGCGTTGGGGTTCGAGGGCGGCGGCACAACGGGACCGGGGCCGCAGTCGGTCCGGGAGCTACTCGCGCAAGTCGAGCAAGGCCAGATCAGCGCCGAGGATGCGACACAGCGCATCCGGCAGCTGAAGGGGAGGGTAACACGATGACGTGGGAATTCGCGGCCGAGGTCGCAGACGGGCAGGGCATCAACCTGAGTTGCGAGGGCGCGCTGGCCCTCGCCGGCGGGCCGGACCTGTCGGCGACAGCGCAGCCCGTCAACTACCAGGGCCAGGCCGGGGCCGACGTCGAGCTGACCTTCGAGACGGACGTTACCGTCGCCATCCCCCAGTGGGCGGGGACGATCCGCGTGATGCGCGCGGGTCAGGTGCAGGCGACGAGGCTGCAGAGCCGACTCGAGATCAAGGAGTCGGCTGAGGGCATCGAGGTGACCGCGCATCTGGGCGACGTGGCGATCGACTCCTGCGGCGATGGCATCCGACTGGACGGCGTCACCGGGAGCATAGTGGTGGACTCGTCGGGGGGCGACCTCCGGATCAAGGGCATCAACGGCGCGGTGACCGTGGCCACCGCCGGCGACGACGTCGCGATCGAGGGCGTCAACGGCCCGGTGAAGGTCGAGAGCTGCGGCGCCGATCTCGCGGTCCGGGCCTGCAACGGCCCCGTAGCCGTGGGCTCGGCGGGTGGTGACCTCTCCGTGGAGCACACCGCCGGCCCGTTCGGCGTGGACTCGGTCGGCGGCGACCTGCGGCTGAAGAGCGGCGCGGGCCCGGTCGGTGTGGGCCAGGTGGGCGGCGATGCCGAGCTGTCGGGCTGCGCGGGTCCGGTGAAGGTGGAGGGTGTCGACGGCGACTGTGAGGTGAGGCGGCAGGCCGGGCCGCTGACCATCGGGCGAGTCGGTGCCGATCTCTCACTCGAGGCGGGCACGGGACCGGCTACGATCTCTGAGGTTGGGGGCGATCTCTCGGTTCGCTCCCTGGGGGGCCCGCTGTCGGCCGGTCATGTTGGGGGCGACGCGGAGCTGATGGAGGTGAAGGGCGGGGGCATTTCGGTCACCGCTTCCGGCGATATTCACCTCCGAGGCGAACTCGAACCTCAAACCGAGTGCGAACTGACCAGCGAGACGGGCGACATCACAGTCGAGATCCCCGAGGAGCCCAGGCCGGTCCTGGTCGCCACCTGGGCCGGCAGGGAGTTCGTCTGCGATCTGCCGGAGACCGCAACCGAGGGCGCCGGGCCCCGGTTGACCCTCCACGCCCCCGGCGACATCCGCATCTCCTCCGCCACTCCCCGGCGCCGTCCCGGTCGGCCCCGCCGCGGCGAGTCCGTCCCGATCGTCGACCGGCTGTTCGGACCGGGCCGTCGGCCGGAGGACCTCCGCGAGGAGCGGCTCATGGTGCTGAAGATGGTGGAATCCGGCAAAGTGACGGCCGAGGAGGGCGCGAGGTTGCTGGAGGCGATGGGAGGCGGGTAGCGGCATGCCGTGGCGCCTGCGGCCGTTGCCCTCTCAGATGAGCATCTTGTAGTCCCGGCGATGGTCGCCACCCCGCATCTTGGCCAGGGAAGGCTTGGCATTTGGGGGTATCTGGCCAGTCACGGAATGGCATCACGGATGGAACTACCAGGCACGTCCGAGCCCCGAATCCTCCCGTAGCTCCGCCCGTGTGCCAGGACTCCTCCACGGGCTGCGGTGAGGCTGAGGAAGTAAGAGGGGAAGGGCGATCCACCCCACGAGTTTGCGGGCGTGTGGGCGTTTGACAGGTGGGATCCCATCCAGGCTTTCGTCGCCTCACCCACCGGAAAGGGACACTTGTCGCTGGCACACATTCCGTCCGGGCAGGAGTCCGGCCTACTGAGATCGCGACGTGTCAGAACGAGGACTTCGGAGGCGGGCGCGGCACGCGCTAGCGGAGCAAGCGCGCGGTTGTGCCTCACCCGAGGTTGCTCTGGGCCGACCTGATGCCCTCCGTCTACGCCGCTTCCCTCCACGCGTAGCGATGATGGAGTGCACTTAGCGGCCGGCCGACCGGGTGTGCGTCAGACGTTGGCCTCGCTTCCACAGGTCGGTGGAAGGGCGTGTCCTTCCCAGGCGAGTAGTGCGTCCGGTCTTGGTGATAGTAGTCGATGTATTCCGAGAGGAT
>Ga0315289_10000490_pt1 | contig 61060 bp, 45 predicted proteins | sample YL17G11_40_MG_FD_203452 | JGI IMG/M metagenome (GOLD analysis project Ga0315289, IMG submission 203452) | Sediment microbial communities from Yellowstone Lake, YNP, Wyoming, USA - YL17G11_40 | ecosystem: Environmental > Aquatic > Freshwater > Lake > Sediment | place: USA: Wyoming | collected... | reverse complement strand
TGAACACCATAAAGAGCGGCAAGCACAAAGATATGGGCTCGAGTTCCCGGCCGATGACACCGGAGGAGCGGAAGATCCTTCAGGGCCTGATAAATGATGTGTTTGACCAGTTCGTATCCGACATAAGCGCCGGCAGGAAGCTTCCGAAAGAGTATGTGCTCAGGTTGGCCGATGGACGAATATACACTGGAAAGCAGGCCGCCAAGCTTAAGCTGGTGGATCGGACGGGTACACTCGAAGACGCTTTGAAAGCCGCCGCACGGGATGCAGGCATAAAGGGTGAGTTCTCGGTTGTAGAGTATGAAAGGCCCCCGAGATTGATGGACATCCTGTTCGGCAGTACGGACTCGAAGCTTCCTGAGTGGCTGCAACGCAGCAGCGCGCTCGGCGAACTCGCACAAAGACTGCTTCGCGTGGATATGGGGTGGGGCGAATAAACAGCCTGAAGGTACTGATTCATGAGCCGCAAGGGTAAAGCGATTTTAATAGACGGCAACAGCCTGCTATACCGGGCGTTCTTCGCAATGCCCCATTTCGAGACGCTCGAGAACCAGCCCACCAACGCCGTCTACGGATTCACAATGATGCTCCTCCGCTTAATCGAGGAGGAGAAGCCGGATATTTTGCTCGTCGCGTTCGACACCCCCGCGAAGACTTTCCGTCACGAGGAATTCAAGGAGTACAAGGCGCACCGAAAGCGCGCACCCGACGAACTGGCCTCCCAGGGACCCATCGCCCGGGAAGTCGTAGACGCGTTTAACGTTCCTCGGCTTGAGGCGCCCGGCTTCGAGGCCGATGACGTGGTCGGCACGGTCGCCAGGAAAGCGGAGGCGGAGGATTACGATGTCGTAATCGTAACCGGCGACCTGGATGCTCTGCAGCTTGTGGACCCGAAGGTAAGGGTCATGACCACTGTAAAGGGTGTGTCCGAAACCGTCGTTTACGACGAGGATGCTGTCGAGCGGCGTTACGATTTGAAGCCCGCGCAGCTCCCCGATTATAAAGCACTTAAGGGCGACCCATCCGATAACATCCCAGGCGTTCCCGGCATAGGCGACAAGACCGCCGCCAAGTTGGTCAAGGAATATGGCAGCCTCGAAAACCTGCTTTATCACGCGGAGGATTTGAAGGAGCCCCGGCTTCAAAACACCCTGATCGAGTCTGCCGACAAGGCCAAGCTTTCAAAGCGACTCGCAACCATCGTTACCGATGTGCCGATCGAGCTGGACTTATCGAAGTGTAAGTTCACAAAGCCGAATTACGGACGCCTCCGCGATATATTCAAGCGCCTGGAATTCCGATCTCTGCTCAAGAAGCTGCCGGAGGAGACAGGACAGCGGGGGCTGTTCCCAGCCATGGAAGAGGCAGCCGCCGGCCCGACTTTCATCTCCATCCGCAGTCTCGCGGAGATGGACGAACTGCTGGCGGACATTCGTGGCTCCGGCGTTATAGCCATTCGCATAAATGGGAGCTCGCCGCGCGGCGTGGATGCGGAGCCATCGAGCATGGCGGTGTGCGTGCCGCCGGGCAGGACGTACTACGTGCCATTCGGCGAGGATGCCGGCATCCGCTTGGAAAACCTCCATCCGATCCTGGAATCCGAGGCTGTCACGAAATACGGGTACAACCTCAAGTACGAATACGGGATCGCGAGGAAGGCTGGGGTCGAGATATGCGGCCCGGCGTTCGACGTCTTGCTGGCGGCTTATCTCATCAATGCCGCCAGGGGCCCCCAGGAGCTGGAGGATATAGCTTCCGACTACGCCGGTGTCGAACTTCCCGCGCGAGATGCAAAGGCCGGGGGTGCTCCTGAGCAGCTTCTCGCCGCCCAGGTTGACGCGATAAGCAAACTCATCCCTATCCTCAGCGACAGGCTGGCCGAGGATGGGCTGGGCCATTTGATGGCCGACGTGGAGATGCCGCTGGTTCCCATCCTTGCGGAAATGGAACTGGCGGGTGTGGCGGTGGATACAGACTGGCTCCAGCATCTATCGGTGCTGCTCGAGGAGCGGATTCGGGCAGTCGAGGGCGAGATATACAAGCTAGCCGGCACAGAGTTCAACATCGGCTCGCCGAAGCAGCTCCAAATCATTCTATTCGATAAGCTCGGTCTGCCGGCGGCGAAGAAGACAAAGACAGGCTATTCAACCGACGCTGAGACGCTTGCGGCTCTGGCGCCCGCGCACGAGATTGTCACGAAGATATTGGAGTACCGCGAGCTCACAAAGCTGAAATCAACTTACGTAGATGCGCTCCCGAAGTTAATCAATCCGCGGACAGGGCGGGTGCATACATCGCTGAACCAGGCGGTTACCGCAACCGGCAGGCTGTCGAGCAGCGAGCCAAACCTCCAAAATATCCCCATTAAGACCGAGATCGGCAGGCAGATCAGGAAGGCGTTCGTCGCATCGCCGGGCAACCTGCTGGTCGCGGCGGACTACTCGCAGATCGAGCTGCGGATACTGGCACACGTGAGCGGGGATCCGGAGTTGCTGCGCGCCTTCGGTAACGAGGAGGATATCCACGCCCGGACGGCTATGAAACTCTTTGAAGTGTCCGCCGATCAAGTGACGCTGGAGATGCGACGGCAGGCGAAGACGGTGAACTTCGCCGTTATCTACGGCATGAGCGACTACGGTTTGTCACGCGAATTAAACATACCGATGGCCGTGGCGAAGCATTATATCGAGAGCTACTTCCAGGAATATCCCGGCGTGAGGCTGCATACCGTGGAAACCCTGTCGAGGGCGCGTCTGAGCGGCTATGTTGAGAGCCTCCTTGGGCGAAGGCGATACATCCCGGAGCTAAATAGCCCTAACCGAACTTACCGCGAGTTCGCCGAGCGTGCCGCTGTGAACATGCCTATCCAAGGGACGGCGGCCGACATCGTGAAGATTGCAATGATCCGCGTGCACAAGCAACTAAGGGATGCGGGTCTGCGCGCCCAACTTGTCCTGCAGGTTCATGACGAGTTGGTGTTCGATATTCCGGAGTCCGAGGTGGCCCGTGCAGTACCCATCATAAAGCAGGCGATGGAGGGAGCTTTTGACCTCAGGGCGCCGCTTAAAGTGGACGTAAAAGCCGGCAAGGACTGGTGCACAGCTCTGCCGGTATCCATTGAGAACCACGACGAGACGCTTGCCTGAGGTACGCTAAGTGGCTCGGTTGGCTGGGTCCAGTGCCCTTAAACCCAATACGCTGGAAAGGCTGGTGCGTTTGCAGCCGGTGTGGTATAATATTCGCTGGCAAAAGGCAGGCGGAGCGGGGATCGCATGCAGAGGCTTGCCGACGGACCAGCTCTCTCAAACCGGGGCTTCGTTAAGCCATCTGTCCTTGGCCTTGCTACATATCATGGGCTGGCTAGGAGCTCTGCGGGTGGGCCGTGAAACCCACAGAGCCGTGGTTAGCGTGTAAGTACAGGATGCGCACGGCGCTTGCATCCTACAGGTCGGACCGGGCGAGGTTAATGTCCGGACCGGGTAGCGACTTTGGGCACCAGCCGGTCACTGCTCGGTACAGAGGGGAGCGTTTAGTTATGACAGACGAGAATATGGAACTCAACGGCGAGCCAGGGCAGGGTTCTCTGGAGGATGATCCCAGGTTGAGTGGCGAGCATGAGGAGCAGATGAGCGCCGAGGCGCCGGAAACGACGGTTCAGCCCGAAAGCGAGGAGGGAATCGCGGCGCCAATGGCTGGGACTGGATCTCCAGAATTGCCGTCCCTATCCGCAGAGGAACCTGCGGCCCAGGACATGGCCGTAGTGCAGAAAAGCGAGCCGGAAGTCATGCAAACCGAGACGGCCAGGCCCATCCCACCGGAACCCGAAAGCGGAGAAGCCGGAAGCCAGGTGGACTACTCGCGAACGTTCAGGTCACTTTCGCAGGGCGATGTTGTTGATGGCATTGTCGTCCATATAGATAAGGAAGGCGTACTGGTTGACGTCGGCACGAAGTCCGAAGGCATAATCCGGCCGGAGGAATTGTCGGTATCACCCGTGCAGTCCGCTGAGGACGTCGTGGCCGTTGGAGACAAAATTGATGTATATGTACTCCAACCCGAGAATGAGGACGGAAACCCGATTCTCTCGAAGAAGCGAGCTGATTTCGAAACCGCGTGGGAGCGAGTTCAGCAAGCCTACGAGGAAGGTAAGCGGCTGACAGCAATGGTTACTGACCGGGTCAAGGGCGGCCTGGTAGTTGACCTGGGCATCAGAGGTTTTGTCCCCGGGTCGCACGTCGGTACCGGGAAGGTAAAGAGCCTTGACCGCTATGTGGGCCAATCGCTGCCGTTCAAAGTCATCGAGGTAGACCGAGAGAGACGGAAAGTTGTTCTATCGCACCGCCTGGCGATTGAGGAAGAACGCGCGAAGCAGCGCGAAAAGACCATCGCTTCGCTGACTGAAGGCCAGATTCGGGAGGGCATAGTCAGGAGAATCACCGACTATGGAGCTTTCATTGACCTCGGCGGTATTGACGGCCTGCTCCACATCAGCGAAATGTCGTGGACAAGGATCAATTATCCATCTGAGGTGGTGAGGGTCGGCCAGAAACTTCACGTCATGATTCTCAAGCTGAATCTAGAGGCCGGGCGCGTTTCCCTCGGCCTCAGGCAGATACTCCCCGACCCTTGGGCCGACATAGGCGAGAGGTATAAGGTTGGTCAGATTGTCACGGGAGCGGTCTCCAGACTTGTGCCATTCGGCGCGTTCGTGCAGTTAGACGGCGGCATCGAGGGTATAATCCCAAATACTGAGCTAAGCCACAGGCGCATCAAGAAGCCGGAGGACGTGGTCTCAGTTGGCGAGATGGTCGAGGCAAAGATCACAGATATCAGACTCGAGGAGCGGCGCATGAGCCTGAGCGTGCGGCAGATCCGGGAAGATAAGGAGAGTAAGGATTACGAATCGTACAAGTCTTCCAGGTCTGATACGGGCATGACGCTGGGCGATCTTGTTGGTGACAAGCTCCAGGAGTTGGTGTCCTCGATCGGTCCGGTAGAGGATGAGAAAGAGACCCAAGAGGCAGCCGAGCCGGTTTCGGAACCGCAATCGGAAGAATCGGCCGCAGCGCCTGAAGCTGTGGCTGTTGAGATAGAAGAGCCGGTTGTAGAACAGGAAATAAAGGCATCCGTAGCGGATATGGAGGAGGACGCGACAGGCAAAGCCACGGGGGATTCTGTGGCCGCCGACGCACCCAGCGCACCAGCCAAACGCAGGAGCCGTGCAAAATCAAAGAAACCATCTGAAGCGGCGACAGAGGAGACGGCCACATCGTAATACGTTGGCGGACGTCCTCCTTATACCTTACCGTCGAGCAGAGACATGCCATGAATCTCGACCAGAATCGGCAGGATGAGCCAGTCCGCGCAGAGCAGTCGGAGCGGGCTGGCTCTCTTTATGCCCGAAGAACGCTTGTGGTAGGACTCACAGGCGGTATAGCTACCGGAAAAACCACCGTAGCCCGCATGTTTAAGGCGCTAGGCGCTGAGGTGCTCAGCGCTGATGATATCGTGCATAAAATGCTGCAGCCGGGATCGGACGTATGGCGTGCGGTGGTACAAGAGTTCGGCGAGGACATATTGGCCGAAAGTGGAGAAGTTGACAGAAGAGAACTCGCTGCAATAGTCTTTCGCGATCCCCAAAAGAGGTTGCGGCTGGAGGCCATTATACATCCTCCTATCCTGGATTTTCTAGCGGCGGAGGCGAAGCGCTTTCGGGATATTGGAGAAGGCGTACTCATCCTTGAAATCCCACTGCTGGTGGAAACATCGTCTCTGGGGCTGGTAGACAAAGTTTTGGTTGTGACTGCGGAACAAGAGACGCAGATAAAGCGTCTACAAAAACGGTACGGCATAACTCGCGAGGAGGCCATCCTGCGAATCCAGTCTCAACTGCCAATGTCGGAGAAGATAAAACACGCCGACTGGGTAGTGGGCACAGATGGTACGTTGCGCAGCACAAGGGGGCAGGTAGAGAGAGTATGGGACGCTATCCAAAAATCGCTTGCGCAACCCTAAGTAGCTGTGCTATAATTGGGCTGCCCCGGTGCTTGGCTTGGTCGGGATGGGGTAGTAGCGAAATCGGTAACTATCAAACGAGATATCGGAGCGTCCCTGCTGGACGGGGCAACATGTGGGACCGGGCTGTTTAATCCGGCGGATTGGCCTTAGCCCATGTTTATATGTTCAGCGTGACTCATAGCATCCTTCATACCTCATTATGCCCCGATACTCAGGCGATGGGTCCGAAGCCGTGTTGTCGTATCCTCTTCCCGGCCAGAAATGAAGTTGCAGGCATCGGGATTGCAAACTGGTTTTGGCATACCAACAGTTATGAAAATGTCGTAGGGAGGAAATATTTTTGTGAAACTGCTTAGAAAATCCGCAGCACGCCGGCAGATAAGCGTGCTCTGTATCCTGATATTTATCTGTCCCATCGTTGGGGGCTTTGCAGTCCCGACTCCCGCCGCAGCCCAGATGGCAATCATGGAGGTTGCCGTAGTAGATTTCAGGAACGTCAGCAAGGTGCCCAACGAGATGTTCGGTACTATGGCCACCGATGCCGTTGCCGTAGAGCTTCTGGGCTCCGGCAAATTCGGCGTCACCAAAGCCGACGATTTGCAAGCAGCAATGGAGACGTTGGGATATAAGGACAAGGGTGAGCGGGCAACCAAATTCATCCTAACCCCATCCATGATGGTGCGCCTCGGGAGCGAGCTCGAAGTAAACTCGGTGGTAAGCGGCGAGATAACCTCGATAAAGGTGGATTCAGGCAAAAAGAAGGCGGAAGTGCGCCTGGTGGTGCGCATTTTGGATGTGGCGTCCGGCGAGTGGATAAACGGCGCCATCGCTACAGGTACGAGCAACCCGCGCATTGGGTACACTGCTGATAAGGATACCGATTGGGTAATCGAAGCGATCAACAGCGCGGCGCGCAAGGCCATGGAAACCTTAGTTCAGTACATAATTCCCGAAGCCACAATCATAGGCACCGTCGGCACTAATGAAGTCCTGCTAAACAAAGGCTCCCAGGACGGCCTTACAGAAGACATGGAAATGATCGTACTTCGGCTCGGAGAAGGCGGCGTTGATGAAGTTGTCGGGCGTGTGAAGATATCTAAAGTTATGAATACCGATGCTAGAGCGGTTGTCGTAATATCTACGCGGGGCGTCAGGCCCGAAGACCGAGTCAGGGCGGTCTATGAGCTCCCTAAGGATACCGATACCGCTGAGACTAAAGCCCCGAGGGCGGATAAGGGTAAGTACATCAAAAAAGGCAGCAAGCTGCTCTGGACGTTTCTCTTAGTCGTTGGTCTTTTTGCGATTCTCAAACCAGGTAAGGATGCGCGGGAGGAAGTCGGCAGCGCTGTTGCCGCCGCATTCATGAGCCCTGCAGAGTTCGGCGCGCTCTACGATGAAGGTGGCATATTCATTGCATGGAACAACCCTGAGAATGTCCGATTCGCTGATATTATAGAGTATCACGTATGGCGGGATAATCACGGCACCTATTTCTCGGAAGGCGAGTCGAACGTTGCCGGGCCGGTCCTTGCGCCGGATCAAACCACAGCCGCACCGGTCTCGTGTGCCCTGGGCAGCTTCGACCATCATAGCATAGATGATACCGCTTATCGAGTTCCTATAACCTACCGATTCTCGACTCACGACCACACGGACCTTGCTTCGGGCAGCGCATCCAGCATGCCCGGTATTACACCTGGCAGATCCCATAATTATTGGGTCTCTTGCGTTTACAGGCGCCAGCCCACGAAGTCGGCGGATGAGGGAGGCGCCATTACCTACTGGGAGACGACCCCTCTCTATGCCGGACGCGCCACCTACTTCCAGCAGCGACCCAGAATGCTCCATCCCGGCGATACCACCGGCACCCAATATGTTGGCCTGGATGATGTCCGGTTTGAGTGGGAAGGCTGCCGTAGCGCCGACCTGTACGTCATCGAGGTATCGTCTAGTTGGGAGTTCAAGCGCGACCAGACCTGGGTTGGCAAGGTGTATCAACCTACCAGCGAAGACGGAGCTTTATGTTCGAAGACGTTCACAAACGTGCTAAACGTATGTCCGGAACTTAAAAACGTCGGCGCAGGCGAAATACTTTATTGGCGTGTCGGCGCCAGGAACAGCCAGGACCGACCAGGGCCGTATCCTGCCGGACCGTTACCAGCGCTCGGTGGAGAAAAGAACACGCGATACATATACAGCGACCCGAACGAAATATTTATGTTCCAAACACTTGGTGGCGTGCCGCCTCCGCCCGAGGGTTAGAGGATAGCGACGATCTCGCATGTGCGAAGCGAAGGAGCTGGACTGGAATGACTGATAAAAAGAAAGCGTATGTAGTCGGCAAATGCCTGCTACTGCTCCTTGTCGTTGTGATGGTTCTCACGGCAGGGTTGGGATATTCAGCAGAGGGGATCCGAAAGCTCGAACCCTTCAAGCCGCCAGCGAACGATCCGCCCTGGGTGGAGAATGAAGTTCTCGTTATGCTGAAACCATCAGCAACCGAGGCGGATTTGAAGGCGCTCAATGACGAATTCGGCAGCGCGACAGTCCACAAGGCCAAATACATGCAAGGCCTTTACAAACTGCGCTTGCCAGGGCCGGTGAACAATGACATCCTTGCAAAAATGAACAGCAAGGGCTTCGTGCTTGTGGCCGAGAGGAATTACAAGCGTTACGTGTCAGCCACACCGGACGACACACTGTATCCGCTGTTTCGGTATCCTGATTATCCCGAGTGGCTCTATGGGCAGTGGGCGCTGCAGCCTGACCCGTTCTTAAACAAGAATCACATTTACGCCCCCGAGGCATGGGACATCGAAAAGGGGAAGAACGACGTCGTCGTGGCGGTGATCGACACGGGCGTTCGAGACCTGCCAAAGGTTTCCGAGGATGGTAGGATAATAAGATACCCTCACCCGGACCTGGGTATGTATCGCCGCTATTGCCCGACCGATCCAGATCTCTACGGGTTCGAGGACTCGCAGCCGGGTGCCCGAATAAGCGGCAGGCTATTGCTCGACGGCTGCGACTTTACTTCTGCGGAACATTTCTACGACCCTTCGCCATCGGAGTCGGAGGATCCCGATGTTGTAGGAACAGCGCCGCATGGCACCATGGTGGCAGGTGTCATCGCTGCGAAGACCAACAACTCGCACGGCGTCGCGTCGCTCTGCTGGAACAACGTGTGGATACTCCCGCTGAAGGTCTGCCCGGATGAAGGCTGGTGGATCGACGTTGCAGCCGCCGTGGATGCCATAATGTACTGCGTCTGGTACAGGAATCCGTGGGACGTTCACGGTAAAACTCTTCGTGTTGATGTGATAAATATGAGCTACGGGGCACAGATTCCGTCTGCGATAGAACGGAGCGCGGTGGCACAAGCTGTCGCCAGCGGCATAGTCATGGTCGCCGCTGCCGGGAACAGCGGATACTACGGCCCATATCCCCCAACATACCCTGGAGCATTTGAGGGAGTCATCTGCGTCGGCTCCACCGACTACAAAGATGTTATCTCAGTGTTCTCTCAGCGGGGCCACGCTGTGGACCTTGTTGCGCCCGGAGAGGACATTTTAACCACCTATTGGCATAGGTTGCTGGTAGATGAAGAGGCGATTGGCGACTTCTACGAGAAACCTCGAATATGCGATCCGACTCTGCCGATATACACACCCCCGCCGCCCGGCTCCTCACCCTACGAGCCTCTCGATATATGGGGTAACTGGTATATATACGCGGACGGCACTTCTTTTTCCAGCCCCATGGTAGCCGCGGCGGCCGCGCTTCTGCGTTCGCTGGACGTGCCGCCGCAGGATGTCGAGCCGATACTGCGTGAAACGGTGACTCCTGTTGGGGTTGGCCGTCCGAACGATGCGTACGGTTGGGGACTCCTCAACGTGAATGACGCTCTCAAGATGGCCTGTATTGACGTGAAGGTCCAATCGCCGACGCAGGGCGGCTTAGTGCCTACCAGACGGCCCAGGCTTCGTGTAGACTTCAGACATGCAGACCCCGATACCATCTCTATATGGATTGATCCGGACGTTGATAGCGACAGCGATGGAATACCCGACAACGCTCCTGTGCTGACAGGCACAGACCTATCCTTCTCATCGTACTACTTCCCTATGGATGAGGCAGCCGGGAAAGCATACGTGCAGTTCGAATATGAGCTTGCGCCGGGAACTCATACCTTATATGCAAGAGCTGAGTCGGATATGGAGCTTGATACGCCACCTCCGATGCCACTGACAGATAATGACGAGGTGGCTTTCACTGTGGTGCCGCAGACGCTCAGGCGGGGCTGGCATCTCCTATCCATCCCATTCCGATTCGAAGCAGGAACGACGCCTGAGGAGGTGTTTGCCAGCGACAGCGGCGTGCTGGCACGCTGGCACTATGCAAACAACGCATACGGCGAGTATGCTATCTACAGTTTGGACGGAAGCAGAACGGATCCGGAAGCCAGCTTCGCGCCGCCAAGTGTGCTGGACGAAGAAGGCCGATTTGAGGAGAAACTGATCCATCCGTGGGGTACGCCATACGATGCAACGCCGCCGGCCGGGCTTGGCTACTGGGCCTACATACCCGCGCCCGTAGAATTCCCGGAATCGAGCGGACAGGCTATGGACACCGCACCTTATGTGATAAGCCTCTACAACGGATGGAATATGGCCGGCAACCCATTCCCGTTTATGGTTGATTGGGCGAGCGTAGTGGTGGACTACGCCGGCACGCGAGTCACGATGGCAGAAGCTGTTGAGAACGGATGGATATTCGGCTACATCTTTAGGTATGACAACATATACCGGCGGTACAAGTCAGCGCCGATAGTCACCGCAACCCTGAAACCTTGGGAGGCGCAATGGGTGAGAGTCCGCGTTCGCGGACCGAGCGGATGGCCTCAGCCGGATGTCAAGCTGATAGTGCCCCCGAATCCTTATACGGGTCCTGCCAACTAGGTAAGTGTCCCTTTACGCCAAGGAGGTAGAAGATGTCTATGCTCAGCGCAAGATCAATACACCTGGCCGTTATTGGCCTGATTGTATGCAGCGTTGTCGTTGGACGCCCAGCCGCTCCCCAATGAAGCGGCAGTCCGGCGATGGTCACCGCCGAGAGCGAGTACATAGGGCTTGCGATAGGCGCTGGTGGAGAGTGGACACCCCCTCCACTGCACACACTGACGAAGCCTACTCCGCCTATCGGGGGGCGCTTTCACATCTGGACTATTGCGGGCGACCCAACCACTCCAGCGGATGATTGGACTTATGTCAACTGGTCATCATGTGGAATCCCCGGCCCGGGTGATAAGTGGGGCGCATGGCAGGTTATGGTTGATACAATCTCGACAACCGCAAGTGGCCGGGAACGCGTATGGGCGACGTTCGATAATGATGACGGCAGCAGTGCAGATGGAACCTCCGCCATCTGGGGAGAGGATCTGGATGGCGATTGGGAGACCGCACCCCATATCCCGACCAACAGAGACATAATCCACGCTGTGTGGTATCCCTTGCACGCGAGAGGGGTGTCGCGGGCGGGCGAAACGGTCCAAGCGCTTTCACCGATCGTCCGTTGCGAGCTGGAAGCCAGAGTTTTGCGCGATGCCGTTCGCTTCAAGTGGATATTGAAGAACGAGGACACTATTGATCATATGGTCGGGCTTAGGGTGTATGCAGACCTTGTGCCAAGCGGAGAGGACACCGGCACTCAGGACCTGCGCAACATCATAAGCATCCCCGGATATCCGCTTCTCATTGATCGCACCCTCTTATCGGGTACGGATGTCCCACCTGTTATCGAGATGTTTAACTCGCAGACAGACCCGGTCCATTCCATACGGTTGATCTTCAAAGGTCAAGGCGCGACGCCGCCGGACAAGGTCGGCATTGATGATTGGCCGATTGTCGCCGATCCCTGGTGGACCTACTGGTATGGCGGGCGGGGCGAGGATCCGTGGACAGCGTGGGATTACGAGCCTTTGGAATACGATTACATCACGGACATCGGCTATGGCGCGTTTTGGAAACCCCGAAGGCTCATGCCCGGGCAACGCATGACGATCATACACTATATCGGGCTTGCCTGTGCGTCATCAGATTACACCAAGCCGAACCTGGAAGTGCCTCAGTACGTTGCCGCCGTCCAGGGACCAAGGGCTTTGAAATACTACAGCTCGAGCGGTATAGGGCAACTGTATCCGGATCCGCTCACCATATCGGCCTACCTGGACAATACCGAGAAGTTCCTGGATTTGCAAAACGCAACCTTCACTCTGGCCCTTCCGGAAGGACTTACGCTTCACCCATCCGAGGGTGGCAAGTATAGCAAGACTTTGGTCGAAATCGATGCGGGAACCGAAGGCAAGGTCTCGTGGCAGGTTGTGCCGGAGGGAAGCCCGTCGGGAATTCTAAACTACGCCGTATCCTTCAGCGCGGCGCCCGTCGGCGGTACCAGTGTGAGCAGGCAAATCATCATTCCCGCAACGGAGTGGCAATCCCTTTCGGCGGGGTGGCAGATGATGTCGGTGCCGTTTAAACTAACGGACCCGGATCCCCTAATGGGCCTAGGGCTATTGCCCGGCGCGACGCTTTGGAAATATGACACGCAGCTAGGAGAATATGTGCGGGCGGAGAAACTCGAGCCGGGAGTCGGGTATTGGCTGAGTTTGCCGATTGCGCAGACTACCGCCATGATGCCCGGCCAGTACGAGCCTATCCCCTGGGCTGCAACCCAAGGGTACCAGATACCCCTCGAGGTAGGATGGAATTTGATTGGGAACCCGTATCTGTATGCTGTAACCCTCGGCGAAACCAAGTTTTATCACAGGGACTACGGCGTGCTCGATTATCGCCAAGCTGTGACACGTGGGTTAATCAGCAGGACTGTGTTCTGGTGGGATCCCGTATTCCGAACATACAGATGGAACAAGTACGGCGAGCGCAGCGTGCAGCTAAAGCCGTGGCAGGGCTACTGGGTGAGAGTCCTGCGTCCAGGTGTAACCTTAACCATTACACCGATTTCTCAGATCGGCGCCGGCCTTGGCGGCGCACCGCCCGAAGAGGAGGGGACTCCGCCTTAAACCTGGGCAAACCCATGGCTCGATGCAAGCACAGGCCACTGGCCGGGAGATTTGTGCGCTTTTGAATGGCACAAGGAGGGTTAATAAGTATGCGTAAGTGGATAGGAGCTATAGCACTCATCTGCACCGGGGTTTTGTTTACTTGCAGCGCCCCCATATATGCGGCAAGTATTGACAGCCTCTCCATTGATCCGAAGGTTGCGACATCGAACAGCGTCCGGACGATCAGCTTCGTCTGGAAAGATGATGACAACCGCCTGCCGGACGCAGGCTCGCTGCAAATCCAGTGCGGCGAAGAAGGACAACTGCTGGTACTGGACCAGATTCTCGACGCCGATGGAGTCTCTCTCGATTTGAGCGATGGGAAGCTGCCCTCGAAAGGCCGGAAATACAAGGTGCAGATGACCGCCGGCTTGCTGTTCCCCAACATCCCGGTGTCGGAAGTAGCCGGCCGCAGGATCCATCCCATGGACCCCTACCTCCTATATTGTCCAGACTTGAGAACGAAGGACGACGGCAAGCCCCTGAATATCAAGCTCAAGGTATTCGCTACTATCACCACACCGCCTGCGGAAGAAGGCGGCGAACCCGAAGTGGAAAACTTTGAAAGGGAATCTGGCGAGATTACCATATACGACTCGTATGCACCCTGGTGGATACGGAATCCCTTTAACCCAGACGGAGATCCCCTATTTTCCCCCGATGCATATGGCGGCTGGGAAGGCGACCGCGACTTGCTAGGCGCGTATGCGGAGTATCCAGAAAGTATTACCAAGGATCCTCTGAACACCTACGGACCAGGCGGGGATTCGCCGGACGATCATTTCAATCCCGACGATGGCACCAGCTCCACCACTTTCACGTTTAAGGTTATTTACGCCAATAGTGAGAACCTGCCGCCCGTCCAGTATATACCCGACGGCAGGTTTAGCGATGGCTGGAATCCTCTGCCGGATATGAGGATAAATTCCTTCACGGGAGAGCCGTATGAGTGGTACGACCTTAAAGACCCGCTGCATTGGGATGGAAAGCTCTCGTCGGGCGTGGTGCTGTATTTAGCGCCGGAGGACAGCGACGAGTACATAATCCTGCCGATGGAAAAGGAAGATTCCGAGGACGACGATTACTCGGATGGGGTTGTTTATAAGTTTTCATTCGAACCTGAGTGGTGGAACGGCTACCGGTCCCTACCTAACGGCAGGTATAAGTATTTCTTCGGGTGTACCGACGATTTTATCCGCAACAGGGAGGACAAAATCCCTGCCTGGCTCGATACCCGTGCTCTAGGTGACCCCTCCGAAGACGATTGCAACGGTTGGCTATACAAGCGTATCGGCAACTCGTGGAACGCGTGCTTCTCCTACGATGTTTCCTGCTATGTGGATCGTCCATCTTACCAGCCGGGCGTGTTATCCGCGTACTGGTACCCTTCTACGGAGCATCCGGTTGTGAGTCTCAGCCTGGACGGACCAAGCACCAGCCTTTCCCGGCTTGAGCTATACGACCAAACCAGGTCCACAGGGAATTCTTCTACAGTCAAGCCTGCCAGGACGGCAATTAATCCCCTGGGTGGCGGCTGGACGTCCGGGACGACTTCCGATGCGGAGCTTTACTTCCAGATAGAGTACTCCCAGATAGATGGCACCGCAGCCGAGCCGGATGGAGAGATCAGCGTCTGGATAGATAAAGGTTTGGTAGATGAGAAGGGCCTCCCCTTGGAAAGACGGTACACGTTGGCGCGCGAAGACATATTGGGGACCGATGTCAAGCAAGGCATACTTTATAGAACATCCACTCCGGTGAGACTGTCACCCGGAAGACATCTATATTGCTTCACGGCCTCGGATGGACAGCGCCGCGTCCACTACCCGACGCGGGGTACTACAGCTTCCAACTACCCCATATACGTCAATAATAGACCTGAGTTGGCAGGCGGAAAGGTAACCCCGGCAATGGGGACCGCCGGCGACATGTTCACCTTCGAAGTGACTTATACGGACAAGGATAACCAGCGCCCTTATCAAGCATCCCTCCTGGTGAAGTATGGAGACGGGCCTGAGGACATCGAGCGCGTGTCCATGAGGAAGAAAGATGTAACGGACAGCGATTACACAGATGGTTGCGTGTACATCTTCGAGTCCGCAAACCTGGCCCATAAGCTCCAGCCCGGGTGGCGAAAGTTCTACTTCGAATTCATGGACGACTGGGGCTGGCGTGATGATCCGAATGTTAGAATACCCGGCGAGAAGGTCTTCTACCCTGGCGAGCTGGTTTGGGTGGATGGGCCGCACATCACCGAGAACCGCAGGCCTGTTCTCATCAACGGGACGGTTATGTCGGAGGATGGCACTTCGAATGCCGCAACATTGTGGACCTATAAGGTTCGTTACCAGGACGCGGATAACCACCGCCCTTCCTACATGAACCTTTACATCGGCAAGGCCAAGAAAGATGAGGAAGGCAAAGTAACCGCGATAACCTGGGACTATGGCCATCCAATGGCGGAGGCCGATCCGAACGACACCCTCTACACCGATGGCAAGGATTACGTATATCCAACGAGACTGCCCAGCGTGGCGGCAGGTGATACATATTACTATGCCTTTGTAGCATCGGACGGTATTGACGTCGCCCTGTGGGATCCGACGACTTCACCTACGGCGCATTCGATATTCGACCCTACTGTGAAGCCGCCCTTCGAGGGAGAGTACCCCCTTGGGATAGAACATATCCTACCTAACCCCGATTCCGGGGACATGATCTTCCAAACGGCGCACTACCCCCTTGTTGGGGAAATCCCTCTCACCCCAATCAATAAGCTCTATCGTTATCCGATAGTCTTCGATAGTACGGGTAGTAAGCTGCGCTATGAGTTGGTGCCACCCGACTATACAGTGGACTTCGTGAATGGTGTGATCACTCTGGCTAAGCCCGGCGATTTCATTGACGTCCAGTACTGGTTCAGCGTCGAGGGGCCTGTCGTCCTAAACGCAAACACCTCGCCTTCCTTAGAGAACGGACAGGTGACGCCCCATATCGGGGGGTCGTCCGATGGGTTTACCTTCTCCGTCATTTACAAGGACCCGGATGGGCTTTACGGCCAGGCTCCGGCATTTGTGCACGTGAAAGTAGACGGGCAGGAGTTTGTAATGGCGCCGGCCATCAGCGGCGTGCCGAACTATAAACTAGGGATCAGATACCAGGTCAGTACCAGACTGGGACTGGGGTCACACCAGCACTATTTCGAGGCATCGGATGGAACAGCATACGCAATTTTCGATCGCAACGGAGGCCGCTCATCGGAACAAGTTATAGTTGATTACTTGCCGATTCTGGGTCCGTATGTGAACGACAGGCCGACTTTAACCGAAGGGACGGTATTCCCTCGTGGCTCGATAACAATCGCGCAGGGAGTCTCCTACTCGGTGCTTTATACGGACAGCAGCAACGAGCCGCCCGACCCCGGCTACCCCGTTGCGTATGTTGACAATCCCACGGAAGTTGATAGAAGCGGAAAAGCCACGGCGGTCTCCGCAACCACGATTACCGACAGCAGCAAGAGCTGGACCAGCAATGAATTCAAGGGTATGCCGCTCCAAATGATTGATGGACCGGCCCAGGGCCAGGTGTACAGGATCGAGGGCAACACTACCACCACTATTACGGTTATCGCCAGCAACCTGATAGGCGACGGTGTGCAAGTGGACAACGAGTTCAGCATCGGCAGGCTCATGATGAAGAAGGCGCAGAACGACGACAACACCTATACCGATGGGGTACTGTATCTGATGCAGGTACCCAGCCTCGGCGAGGGAATGCACAGTGCCCACTTCAAGTCCATAACCACCGAAGTGATAGGGGAGGGCTTGACGCGGAAGACCGAACTGAGGGAGCCGGTGATAAGTATAGGTGAAATCAAAGGCCCCACGGTAACGGGCGCCGCGCCTCCGGGTAACAGGCCACCGGCCTTAAGCAACAAATCGGTAACGCCCGCCACAGGCCGCACTTCGGATACTTTCACATTCACGGTGACTTACTCGGATCTGGATGCCGATCCTCCTGAATGGCACGAGGGAGTCATGGGCTATGTGCGCCTGGTAATTGATAACCAGAACGTCTATCCGATGACACTGCCGTCAATGCCGGACTACGGGACGGGCGCCGTCATGACCTGCGCGGTGAATAATCTTTCCGGTGGGACTCACAGGTATCATTTCGAAGCCTCAGACGGATACTTTGCAGCGAGGCTGCCGGAAAGCATTTCCCAGTTCTACACGCTCAAAGTCAACCAGCGGCCTGTGCTGTCCCAGCCGGCGGTGACTCCCACAAGGGGTAACGAAGGTCAGCCCTTCACATATACCGTGAAGTATACCGATCTGGACAACGACGCCCCAGCCAGTATCAAGCTCTGGATTGACCATTGCGACGAGAGCGAGGCAATAGACCTCAGGGATCATGCCGTCCTGCCTCCAGGGGGGCGTTACAGCGACGGCGTATTGTACTCGTATACTTTACCCGCCGGGACGCTGAAGGTGGACGAGGAACACAACTTCTACTTCACGGCAAGTGACGGCGTGGAGAACGCTGTACAGACTCCTGAGGGAAGCGGGCCTGTCGTACATCCCAACCTCGCTCCAAGCCTCGGCCAAGGCGCTGTTGCTCCCGATTCGGGTTGGAGTACGGATACATACACCTATTCGGTCGTCTACACCGACCCTGATGGCGACGAGCCTGAGTATGTGAGAGTTTACATTGATGGTTCGGATGAAGCAGACGCCCATCTAATGACCAAAGAGGCGGGCGACGACGATTTCGAGAACGGGGTTACATACACCTTCCAGACACAAAGCCTTAGCGCCGGGTCGCATACCTACTTCTTCGAGGCTTCAGACTGGATGGAGATAGCGACCGATCCCGGCTCGGGCACGAAGTCGGGGCCGGAAGTGTCTCAGCGGCCGACCGCAACCATTACCATACAATGCAGCGCATCGCCAAGGGTTGGTCAGGCAGCTACCATAAGCGGCACAATCAGCCCCGCTATGCCTGTGCCTTTGGCGATCAAGTTCACCAGACCAAACGGTACGACGTTCGAATGCTCCGTGTCCGCTCAGGTAAATGGCAGCTACTCTCACTCATGGACACCCGAGTTGAGCGGAACCTGGAAGCTGGTAACCACCTGGGTGGGAGGCGGAAGTTATGCCTTCAGCAGCTCGCCGGAGCTCGCGGTAGTCGTGGACGGTCCGAGCCTGACTGTCACCGGGCTCAATATGATCTCCCTGCCGCTGCAGCCGAGTTCCACCTACCCGGACGGGTGTTTCGGCCGGACGCCGCCATTCGCATTGGCGAAGTGGCAGTCTTCATTGGGCGCGTATAAACTCTATTCGCTGCTGCCCGGCTATACGACGGACTACGACTTCCCGCTGATCGCTACAGGCCAGGGGTACTGGATCAAGACCCTGGAGCCCAAGCTGATCGCTCCAGCCGGCACTCTGGTCAGCACCAGCTTGGACTTCAGCATACCATTGGAGGCAGGCTGGAACCAGATAGGCTCTCCATTCCTTCAGGAGACGGCCTGGGGCAACCTGCAGGTTAGGTATGGCAGCCAGATTGTCAGCCTTGGCACCGCTCACGCAAACGGTTGGGTTCGCGAGTATGGTTGGTCGTACGATCCAAGCGCCGGCAACTACAAGCTCGCTGATGCAACGAGAAGCGGCGCGGACCGCACTATGCGCCCGTGGCTTGGCTACTGGATCAGGGCGCTGGTCAGTTGCCAGTTGATTATACCAGCACCAAGGGGAGGAACGGAGCCGCCGCCGCTGCCACCATCACCTAGCGGACAAAGCTCCGGTGTTGGGACGCAGGGCACAGGCAAGTCCAGCCCGGCCCAATGGGAAGTCCGAATAATCGCCACAAACGGCAGCTTGAAGGACAGCGCCTTCTTCGGCTTGAACTCATCAAAGGCCGAGCGGATTGAGAGCCCGGCGTGCATCGAGGGCTATGTGGACGTGTACTTTACCGATGACCAGGATAGCATCTACGCGAGCGATGTAAGGGCCAAGCTGTCTTCCGGCGATGCGTGGCGCGTCAAAGTAGCCACAGATAGTCCGGGCGATGTCGAGCTGGCCTGGGAAGGGTTGGAGAACCTGCCGGGGAACGTGCGACTGGCGCTTGTGGACGACCAGGATAACACTTCCACAGAGTTGACTCCTGGCAGCTCATACAAGTTCCGAGCAGAACCAGGCTATATGAGCAGACCGTTCCGCATCCTTTTCGAGACGAAGTAGGGGAGTAATCCCAAAAGAGAGGTAGCTTCAATGCAGACGATAATTAGGACCAGAGCTGCCAAGTGGTTGGCGTGGTTTCTGGTCAGTGCAATCATAGTCCCATACATGCGAAGCGGCGCTCTAGCGGCATCGCAGCCCGAGGGGATCGGGCCGCAGAACGTGGTCCTGTTTCCGCTGGATAAGGCGGCTGCGGTGACCAAGTCGCAGATTGTTACCGAGCTGAATACCTTCCTCAGGCAGGGCCTGGCCTCTTGCCGCAAATATAGCGTTATAGAATATACAGAGCGGCTGCCTGCCATCCAGCGGTTAGTCGCCATGCAGCCGGAGAAGAAATCGGCGATATCGGGTCCATTCCCGCCCGACCAGGCGGGAATCACACATGCAGCCGCGCTGGCAGAGACTATGTCGGCCGACCTATTCCTAGTGGGATCCGTTGAGAAGTATACCTTTGCCGATAGAGAGGGCGTAGCGGAGGTAACGGCCACCATTCAGGTAGTGGATGCCAAAACCGCCAAGATTGTGCAGACCATTGCGGTAACCGGGCGTGGGACAAAGCCATCTGCCACTGCGTCGGTAGCGGAGCTGCGCATTGCATCGGAGGCTGTGAAAGATGCGGGTAGGAAGATAGTCGAGCAAATAACCGGCGAGGAGTATAGAGAACCCCAACAGCCGCAGACCATCCCGGTTGTGAGCAAGAAGAGCAGCAAGAAATCATGGATTCCTTTATTGCTGTTGTCCCTTGTCGCTGGGCTGCTGCTTGGAGGCTTAGGTGGCGGTGACGGCGGGGGTGGCGGCAATGTTACACCAGATACAGAAACACCTCCTCCTCCGCCGTTTTAAGAAGGCGACTTAAGAGTTTTCATGCCCTCAGCTCATACGAAACCTTTGGGCTAATAAACAGGAGCGTACCTGGCTGTGAAACGAATGTCTAATGTAATTCACACGTGTTGGAAATTGGCTGCGGTGGGCCTGCTGATCCTCCAGTGTACGCAGGCGTCACATGGCGCTGATATGGTCCGAAAGGAGTCGCTGGCCCTATTCCCCCTCGCGGTAGGGAGCGGCATAGCGACCTCCAAGGTGGAGTATGTCCAGCAATATGCCAACGACCTGTTCCTATTAATCAACGAAGGGCTGGCCGAGACGCGGTGCTACTCGGTGGTCCCATTCGATCCGAGGGTTGCGTCTGTGGATAGGGCTATGCGCGAGCAGCAAATCACCGAGAAGGAGCTTGCGCAGCCGATCGATACCACAATTGAAGGAGCCGCCAAGGCACAGAAACTTGCAACCTTGATAAGCGCAAACCTCGCCATGATCGGCTCTGTGGACGTATATGACTTCAATGAGAGCAAGGGTGAAGCTGAGTTAACCGTCACCGTGCAATTGATTGACGTTCGGAGCGGCAAGGTCAGCACAGTCGCCGCTACAGGTAAGGGGAAGGGAGCGCAGGGCGGCCAGACCGAGGAAGTAGCAGGCGTCGCCGCGACTTACGAAGTTGCAAAGAAGCTGCTGGTGGATATTGCTGCTGCGAACCCTGTTGAAGCGACGGGCATAGCGGTTGCACAACCTTCACAGGCTAAAAAGAGCAGGGGATTGATCCCTGCCATGATCGGCGCCATCATAGTAGGCTTTCTGATCGGCAGCGGTTGACGCCCAGTTTAGTTAAGGCGATGGTGAAACCACAGGCCCGTAGTCCATCCAACTAGGTTACGGGCCTTTTGCATCAGGGTTGCATCGGCAGGCTTGATTGTTGACGGCAGGCGAAAACCCTTCTAGTATCGGATCGGCATGCGGACGAAAACGCTAATTCCAACCAGTCTGCTCCTTCTCTACACGATTGTGCAGCCATCTGCAGGCGACAGGGGTGTGGGGAGCATCGAGCTATCGGCGAATCCCAGCGCTATCGCGGCGGATGGGAAGAGCATGAGCACGATAACGGCTCAGGTCAGGGACAGATACGGAAAGTTTGTCCCCGATGGCACAGAGGTGCGGTTCTCTGCGTCGCTCGGCGTTATCGAGGAATCCGCAGCAACCTCGGCTGGTGTCGCTCGCGTGAAGCTCGTAAGCGCCGATATTCCAGGCGACTCCATGATTACGGCTACCTGGATAGAAGGCCAAGCGGTAGCCCAGATCAACGTCGAATTCGGAGATGCTCCATCCATGCCCCAAGGCCCGAATTACTTAACTGTCACTGCGGATAAGTATCTGGCATACAGCATGGACTACAAGGTTCTGGAGGCGCTCGGAAACGTGCGGATTCGTTACCGCGCTCTGGAGTTGGAAGCAAGCGCAGCCCAGATCAACCTGGAGCGGAGCAGGGTAATCGCCAGAGGCGAGGGCCGCGAAAGTCCTATCCGCATCCGCACGGCCACCGGCGATGCAACCGGGGATATATTCGCCTGTGACCTATTAGGATCCGAGGGGCTGCTCCTATCCGCAGAGCGCGGATGCGTCCAAAAAGTGAGTTTCTCGAAGAGCGTTCCCGAACTCAGCAACCAGGGAACTTCGTATGTGCCCGAGGATATCAGCCTGGACGACGTATCGGACAGCTCGATATTGGTTAAGGCCCATCACGCCACAATCTTTCCCCACGAAAAGATCCAGTTCAAGAGAGCGAACGTGTATGTTGACGGCAAGCGTATGATCTCCCTGCCGCTGTACGTTCTATGGCTGGCGGGCGTTCAGCCCGAAGAGGGACAGTATGTCGGCTACAGCACCAGCGGCGTGACCCTTAATCTCCCCGTATACTACTCGCTGAGCCCGTCTTCCAGCGGAGCGCTACTGGTGAGGCATGGCGACAGCACGGGGTGGGGGGAGTACGGCCAGAAACCTGGATGGTTCGTAGACCTGCAGCAGAGGTATTCCACAGAGCGGTCTGATGGCTCACTTGTGCTCAGCCAGGTCACCGGGGGTGATTGGGGCGCGCACCTCTATCACAACCAGGATTTGGGCAAACAGACTCGCGCATACGTTTACATGGATTACCCGGCGCACAGGGATTTCTTCAGCAGCCTTAGCTTGAACAAGTCGTTTGATACGTTCGATATCGGCTTGACTCTTGATAAGAGTGTGCTCTGGGAGGCCGAAGATTCAACGAACGCGGACCTTTTTGTCCAGACGCGCGCGAAGCCTCTGGGGAAATCGCCATTCCGATACGCGCTGTCTGCGAGAACCGCATACTCCACGGATTTAGATATGAGGCATGAGGTTAAAGGGAACATCTATTCCTCGCCGATTTCCCTTGCTAATAAGCTCTCGCTCAGAACGTCCCTCGGGCTGGGCTACCTCTGGGGCGGCCGGATGTCCGGGCTGTCCACGCTGGGAACAGTTATGCTCGACTGGAAAATTTCACAGCATAACAACTTCCGCCTCAGTTACCGATTTGCAGATAGAGCCAGCATCTACGCATCGTCCACGGGGAAGCAAACCCTATCCGCGACATGCTTCCTCGGCGACGGAAAGAGGTGGCGGGCCGCTATCTACGCTATAAAGGGTCTGGATTATCCCACGGCCAACGTGTTCGGCGATGTTACGTACCGCTTCGGCCCGGACTGGCGGTTCACTGTTAGCTCTACGCTTAACGAGATCGGCGACAGGTCGTACAAAGACATCGAGCTTTCTCTGGGAAAAATGATCGGCAGCCGCGAGTTGGTCGCAGTCTGGTCCAAATCGCGGAACAGGATTATGTTCGAATTGGGCTCCGGCGGATTTTAGTGTAAAATAGAGTGAAGCGAGTTCATGCACGGCAGCGAACGCATGTGCGATTTATCAAATACGATCGCGGACTAAAAGAACACGTGGGCGAGTTCAAACTGATTTCGGATTTCAAACCAAAAGGCGATCAACCCAAGGCCATAGGGCAACTGGCTGAGGGGATCAACGCCGGATACCGGTTTCAGACGCTTCTGGGCGTGACCGGCTCGGGCAAGACCTTCACCATGGCGAACGTTATCCAGGCGGTGCAAAAGCCGGCGCTGGTGATCGCCCACAACAAGACCCTGGCCGCGCAACTCTGCGGCGAGTTCCGCGAGTTCTTCCCGGAAAATGCGGTGGAGTACTTCGTCAGCTACTACGACTACTACCAGCCGGAAGCGTACATCCCCCAGACGGATACCTACATCGAGAAGGACACCTCCATCAACGACGAGATAGACCGCCTGCGCCACTCGGCGACCCAGGCGGTGCTGGAGCGGCGCGATGCCGTTGTTGTGGCAAGTGTTTCGTGCATCTACGGACTGGGCTCGCCCGCGGAGTACAGGCGGATCATTCTAAACTTCAGAACCGGTGACACATACGACCGCGAGGAGGTTCTGCGCAGGCTGATAGACATGCGGTTCCGCCGAAACGACGTAGCCCTCCAGCGGGCTGCGTTCCGCGTCAAAGGGGACATCCTGGAGATTCAGCCGGCGGATGAAGAGATCGTCATACGCGTCGAGTTCTTCGGCGACACCGTCGAGCGGATCACCCTCGTGGACCCACTCACAGGCGAGGTTTTGAGCCGACAGGATCAGATCACGGTCTATCCGGGCACTCACTATGTCACCGCTCCCGAAACGGTAGAGCGCGCGCTGGCGGAGATCGAATGCGAGCTTCGGGAGCGTGTCGAGCACTTCCAGCGACATGGGAAGCTCCTTGAAGCTCAGAGAATCGAGCAGCGAACCAGGTATGACATGGAGATGATGCGCGAGCTCGGCTACTGCTCCGGGATCGAGAACTACTCGCGAATCCTGGACGGACGCGCCCCCGGGGAGCCGCCGTTCTGCCTGCTGGACTATTTCCCGGACGATTTCCTCATCATCATAGACGAGTCGCACCAAACAATCCCGCAACTCCACGCTATGTACGCCGGTGACAGGTCGCGCAAGGAAACGCTGGTGGAGTTCGGCTTCAGGCTGCCGTCCGCGCTGGACAACCGCCCGCTTCGCTTCGAGGAGTTCGTCGAGCGTGTCAACCAGGTCGTATTTGTCTCCGCGACGCCTAGCCTGTATGAGCTTGCAGAAAGCAGCCAGGTTGTAGAGCAGATTATACGCCCGACCGGCCTGGTTGACCCGGAGGTGGAGATACGCCCGCCGCAGGGCCAGATAGACGACCTGATCGGCGAGATCAAGCAGCGAACCGAGAAAGGCGACCGTGTGCTGGTCACCACCTTGACGAAGAAGATGGCCGAGGACTTGACCGAATACCTCGCCGACATGGGCATCAAGGTGCAGTATCTGCACTCGGAGATTCATACCCTCGACCGGAACGAGATACTTCGCGATCTCAGACTTGGCGTATACGATGTCGTCGTGGGCATAAACCTTTTGCGGGAGGGGCTGGACCTACCTGAAGTCTCGCTTGTAGCTATTCTCGACGCGGATAAGGAGGGCTTCCTGCGCTCGGAAACCTCCCTGATCCAGACGATTGGCCGCGCTGCACGCCACATTGACGGCAAAGTCCTCATGTACGCGGAGGATACGACCGGCTCCATGCACCGGGCAATCGAGGAGACGAACAGGCGGCGCGGGCTCCAGAAAGAGTTCAACGAAGCACACGGCATTACACCCGCATCTGTGCAGAAAGCTGTTCGGAATGTAATCGAGGCTAAGAAGGTCGCTGAGGCCAGGAGCTACTACCACGTTCGCCCGACGCCGGACGATAATACCCCGCTGGACCAGCTCATGCTGGTGCTCGCCGATTTGGAAAAGGAAATGAAGCGCGCGGCGCAGGAGCTGGACTTCGAGCACGCCGCCGAGGTCAGGGACGAAATCACCCGCCTCAAGAAGCTTCTCCCGACGCGGTAGACAGGTGTATGCTGCTAACTTTCCTTTTGGCAAGGTGTTAAAGGGTGAGGGACTACGCAGGACAACCGGGGCTGGTTCTCCTGAAGGTCCATCTATAAAGATAAGGGGAGTTGTTATGAACGAATCTACTTCGGACCAGTTATTCGACAGACTTGCGTCTTTAAGTAACGCAGATGCGGCGCAGGCCATACGACAGATGATCGGCCAAGCTGAAAACGCTCAACTGGATTTCAAGCAGAAGAAGAATCCTTTGAGTGCCGCCTTGGACGCGGATGATCAGCGCCATTTTGCCAAGGCTGCTTCCGGCTTTGCAAACTCCGCTGGCGGACTGCTGATCTGGGGTGTGGAGGCGAAGCGAAAGGGGAATGATCCAGAAGCGCCGGACGTAGTAACCTCGCTGCACCCGATACAGAATGTAGATGCATTTGCCAGCCACTTGGACAGCTTGGTAATAGGTGCTACAAGACCGGTTGCCACCGTGGAGAATAGGGCAATTATTGAGGATCCAAAGACAAAGGAGGGATTTTGCCTTACCCGCGTCGCCCCAGGCGATAGTCCTCCATATCGTACCAATCTCAGCGGGTTTCACCTTTACTACAAGCGTGCCGGGAGCAGCTTCTATGAGATGGAGCCTTACGACATACGCGATGTCATCTTTCGTTTCCGCTATCCCAAGCTGGACATTGAGATTTCACCTGGGCCGAAGAGTGCTTACTATGGGTTGTTGGTTGTACGGCTTACAAATAAGGGACCGGTGAGTCTACGTGCGTTCAAGTTTGTGCTGGCGCTTCCGGAGGCTCTTGTACAAAGGCCCGAAGGGTTTGAGAATCCGAATCGGCTGGACGTCTGCGGGGTACCGTACGTCGCGTATTCTGTGAAATCACTTGTTGGCTGCGCGGCTTCCCCCGATCCCATGGTGCCTGCAATCCTCGAGCCGGTCTATCCAGGTGAGTCCATCGAGTTAATCGGAGGAAGCCCGATTCGGCCCGTACTCGGCGGGGGAAGGGTGAGCAGGAAGCTTGAGTATAAGCTTAGTATCCTAGAGACAGGCTCCGACGTCCTATGTATGAAGGTGTACTGGAAGCTTTATGCGGAGGACATGCCTGCTCCGCTATCTGGTGAGCATCCCATCATCGGTTTGACTCTATGAGCACATAACGTGCCAGTGTATAAGCGGGAGGTGACAACTCTTGGGACGATTGTTCTAGAGTATATTCAAAAGTCGAATTGGGGTGCATTCGAGATTTGTGGGTAGCGTGGCCTGATCAATTTGGAGTGCGACGGCTTGACGTCGCTTTGTTTTCCGCGCGTACACCCTGCCTCTAAAGCGGATAGATTCCTATACGTCCGTAGGTAAAGCGGTGTCAAGACCACCGCACTCCATAGGGGTACTGCCTTCCCCATGATTCGGCTCAGCAGCCTTCGACACGCTCAGGCCAGAGGAGCTTCGCCCTCCCCTCTGTGTCCTCTGTGCCTCCGTGGTGAGATCCCCAGAGATGTTCCGAATTGTTCCGAATTGGGTTGACCTCCCTGGCGATTCCTGATAGAATTTAACTTTGCGGAGTACAATTTGTGGCCGAAATCTTGGTCACAGGGATGGTCGTCCGAGCATGGGAGCCGACAGCATAATCATCCGCGGCGCGCGGCAGCACAACCTCAAGAATATCGATGTCGAAATCCCCAGGGACAAGCTCGTCGTCATCACGGGCATCTCCGGGTCGGGGAAGTCGTCGCTGGCGTTCGACACCATCTACGCGGAGGGTCAGCGCCGCTACGTCGAGTCGCTAAGCGCCTATGCCAGGCAGTTCCTCGGCCAGATGGACAAGCCGGATGTGGACTACATCGAGGGGCTGTCGCCCGCCGTCTCGATTGACCAAAAATCCACGACCAAGAACCCGCGTTCCACTGTCGGCACCGTCACCGAAATCTACGACTACCTCCGGCTATTGTTCGCCAGGGTAGGGCATCCACACTGCCCTCAGTGCGGCCGCGAGATCAGCCAGCAGACGGTACAGCAGATGGTGGACGCCGTGATGTCGCTCCCGGAGAAGACGAAGTTCCAGGTTCTCGCGCCGGTGGTCCGAGGCCGCAAGGGCGAGTACAGGCAGGTCTTCGAGGACATTCGGAAGGAAGGCTACGTCAGAGTTCGCGTGGACGGCCGGACATACGAGGTGACGGACGACATCGAGATGGACAGGTATAAGCAGCACTGGATTGACGTTGTCGTGGACCGGCTCGTCGTCAAACCGGGCATCGAGAAGCGGCTGGCCGACTCGCTGGAAGCGGCGCTTAAGATGGGCAAGGGCGTCGTAGGAATTGACGTAATCGGCGGGGAGCAGCTCATCTTCTCCGAGCAATTCGCTTGCTCGGAGTGCGGTATCAGCATCGAGGAAATAGCCCCGAGGAACTTCTCGTTCAACAGCCCATACGGGGCGTGTCCGGACTGCCACGGCCTCGGCACGCATACGGAACTCGACCCGGCGCTGATTCTCCCGGACTGGAACCTTTCCATTGATGATGGAGCGATTGCGCCTCTCTCTCGCGCAACCGGCGACTATTTCCACGGGCTTCTCAGAGGCGTGGCCGAAAAGTATCGGTTCTCCACCGTCACCCCGGTCAGGGATCTGACCGATGAGCAAAGAAACGCAGTGCTATACGGCGCAGACGGCCCGATCACCGTCACGTTCAGGAACCGGTACGGGCATATGAGGCATTTCCAGACGATGTTCGACGGCATAATGGGCATCCTGAACGAAAGATACGCGGAAACGCACTCGCAGATGGTGCGGGAAGAGACCGAAAGGTACATGTCCACGAGGAAGTGCCCGTCGTGCGACGGCCAGCGCCTTCGCCCGGAGAGCCTCGCAGTCACGATCAGCGGCTTGAACATCTCGCAGGTGGCAGCGTTCTCCGTGCAGCAGGCATACGACTTTTTCGACAACTTGAAGCTGAGCGAGCGCGAGTATACCATCGCACGCCAGGCAATTAAGGAGATTAAGACGAGGCTCGGCTTCCTCACGAACGTGGGCTTGAGCTACCTGACTCTGGATCGGCGGGCGGCAACCCTGGCGGGCGGCGAAGCCCAGAGGATACGCCTGGCAACCCAAATCGGCTCCGGCCTCATGGGTGTGATATACATCCTCGACGAGCCGAGCATCGGCCTTCACCAAAAAGACAACCGAAAGCTGATTGACACGCTTCTCAAGCTGCGCGACCTGGGAAACACGATTATCGTTGTGGAGCACGACGAGGAGACGATCCGGTCGGCGGACCACATTATTGACCTGGGTCCCGGCGCGGGAGAGCACGGCGGAAGAATCGTCGTCGCGGGGACGCTCGAAGATGTGATAAACGCGAAGAATTGCCTGACCGGCGACTACCTGAGCGGGCGGGAGTCCATCCCGGTGCCGAATGTGCGTCGCGAGGCGAACGGTCAGTTCATGGAGCTGCGCGGCGCCCGCCAGCATAACTTGAAGAATATTGACGTCAGTTTCCCCCTGGGGACGTTCATATGCGTGACGGGCGTTTCCGGCTCGGGCAAGAGCACGCTCGTTCAGGAGACGCTATTCCCGCGCCTGATGTACCGGCTGCATGGGACTCACGCCGCCTGGGGCGACCACGACGAGATTGTCGGCATCGAGCATATTGACAAGGTTATAGATATAGACCAGTCGCCGATCGGGAGAACTCCGAGGTCGAACCCCGCTACTTATACGGGTACCTTCGACATCATCCGCGACCTCTTCGCCGGCACGCCCGACGCGAGAGTGAGAGGCTACAAGCCCGGAAGGTTCAGCTTCAACGTGAAGGGCGGGCGATGCGAGGCATGCCGCGGCGACGGGATCATCAAGATAGAGATGCACTTCCTCCCCGATGTATACGTGCCGTGCGAGATATGCAAGGGGAAACGCTACAACCGCGAGACCCTGGAGATCAAATATAAGGGGAAAACCATCGCCGATGTGCTGGATATGACCGTCGAAACCGCTCTGGAGTTTTTCAAAAACATACCCGCAATCACGCGCAGGCTCCAGACGATACACGACGTCGGGCTGGACTATATAAAGCTGGGCCAGCCTGCCACAACGCTGTCCGGCGGGGAGGCGCAGAGGGTGAAGCTCGCAACCGAGCTCGCTAAGAGAGGCACGGGTAGGACTCTCTATATCCTCGATGAGCCGACGACCGGCCTCCACTTCGCGGATATCCGAAAGCTGCTCGACGTGTTGAACAGGCTGACGGACGCCGGGAACACGGCCATCATCATCGAGCACAATCTTGAGGTGATTAAGACGGCGGACTACATAATTGATCTCGGCCCTGAAGGCGGCGACGAGGGCGGCCGTGTCATTGCGACGGGAACTCCCGAGGAGGTGGCGCAGGTGGAAGGCTCCTACACAGGCCAGTTCCTGCGCCGAATCCTCCCGCACCGCACTAAGGCGCGGAGGGAGCGAAAGGCAGCCCTGGTCTAGCACCCAGACTACAACTTAAATCCGAGACACGACCATGGAAGCAGCGCTTCGAGATAAGCTAAAGCATCTGCCCGACAAGCCGGGCGCGTATATGATGAAAGACGCGCAGGGAGAGGTGCTCTACGTCGGGAAGGCTTCCTCTCTGCGCAATCGGGTCCGCTCGTATTTCCAGAAGGGGCAGGCGCACCAGCCGAAACTGCTCGTTATGATGCCCAGGGTGAAGGATATAGATTGGCTGGTGACGGGCAGCGAGCTTGAGGCGCTCATGCTCGAATGCAATCTCATCAAGCAGCATCACCCGCGCTACAACGTTTGCCTTCGCGATGACAAACATTACCCGTACCTCTGCGTGACGACCTCCGAGCCTTTCCCGCGCGTCCTCGTGGTCCGCCGCGTGAAGCAGGATGGAAACAGATACTTCGGCCCCTATGCGGATTCCTCAGCCCTGCGGGAGAGCCTGCGCCTGATCAGAAAGATTTTCAGAATCAGGAGCTGCAATAAGAAGCTCACCGGCCAGGAGCACGATCGCCCATGCCTCAATCTTCACCTCGGTCAGTGCGAGTCGCCCTGCTCGGGACGGATCGCTCGGGAAGCGTATGCCGGATCGGTCAGGGACGCGTGCCTTTTCCTGGAGGGGCGGAGCGAATCCCTGGCGGCTTCCCTGGAAAAGGAAATGGCGGCGGCGGCTGAGGCCCTGGAGTTCGAGAAGGCGGCGCGGCTCAGGGATCAGGCATGGTCGCTGCACAAGCTCGTCGCACGGCAGAAGGCGATCAGCACCAGGCAGGCCGACCGCGATGTAGTATCCGTCAGCATTGACGGCGATTCGGCGTGCGTGCAGTTGCTGTTCGTGCGCTCCGGGAGGCTCATCGGGGACGAGCGCTTCTTCCTGGACGGCGTGACCGATGAAGGGGCCGAAGCCGGCCTCGTGGGGTTCATCAAGCAGTATTACCGCGACGCCGCATACGTGCCCGCGGAGATTCTGGTCTCACACGAGCTCCCGGAGAGGGCCATCCTGGAGGAGTGGCTGTCCCTCAGGCGGGGATCGAGGGTCAGGCTGATACACCCGAAGCGGGGCGAGAAGCGCCGGCTGGTGGATATGGCGATCGAGAATGCCAGGCTGGCCGCCGAACGCGAGCGCGAGGCCGGGATGGAGGAAGAGGCGTCCGAGGACCTGGAGGCGCTAGCGCGGGTTCTCGGCCTCCCGGAGGCGCCGGCGCGGATCGAGGCATACGACATCTCGAACATCCAGGGGCGCGAGGCGGTCGGCTCGATGGTGGTCTTCCAGCGCGGGCTGCCGACGAAGTCGCAATATCGGCGGTTCAAGATTCGCCCCGCCGTCGGCGGGGACGACTGCGCCATGATGCGCGAGGTCCTCCGGCGCAGGTTAGCCGCCGCGGACGATCCCAAATTCGCGGCTCCACCCGATCTTATCCTGATAGACGGGGGCAGGGGACAGCTTAACGCGGCGCTGGAAGCGTTGCAAGCCGCCAGCAGTCAGCAGCCAGCCGCTAGCTGTGAGCCGTCGGAGGCACGGAAATCCGAAATCAGGGTTGTCTCGCTGGCGAAGAGGCTGGAGGAGATTTACACGCCCGAATCGAGCAAGCCGCTTCTGCTCCCGCTGGACTCCCCTGCGCTCAGGCTGCTGCAGAGGATCCGCGACGAGGCGCACCGCTTCGCCCTGGCCTACCACCGGAAGCTCCGCGTAAAGGCGGCGAAGAAATCTATCCTCGACGGCATCCCCGGAATAGGCGATCAGCGCCGGAAGGCCCTCATCCGCAGGTTCGGCTCCCTCGCCGGTGTCCGCGGAGCCTCTCTCGAAGAACTCCTCACCGTCCCCGGCCTCCCCCGCCCGGTTGCAGAGACAGTGTACGAAGTGCTCCATGGGGAGTAGAGGGATTTGCAATCCCGTTTTGTAGGAGGCGTCTCCAGACGCCGATACCCCGGATGGGTAGGGATTTCCGAATCCCTACCCAAAAACTGAGGAGGCGATTCGGAAATCGCCTCCTATCAATGGAGACCCGCTGTACCTAGAGGCAGCACTTTGCCCTGGCATCCTCCAGAGCCTGGCGGAGTTGCCGAAGCTTGGGGTCGAGCGTACTCAGGCTAAGCGCTGCTTGACTCGAGATGACTGGGTGGGTAAAGCCAAAGACCTTTAGACACTCACGAAGGGAAGATTGCAGGGCTTCTTGTGCATGGTCAATATCGCCTTTGTGCGCGTTATAAAAGCGGTTAAGCGCGTCGCAGGTCCGTTCTGCTAGCGCCGCGTCAGTCCTGTTTGCATATGCGGCTGCGTAATATATCATGTCGTATCTGTTTTGGCCCTGCACAGAGCTCATACACCAGTTAAGAACATGCTCTACTCCCGGCGCGTTGTGGGCTGGCGATGGATAATGCTTCATACGCATGAGGTGATCGCGAAAGCTGATATGCCACTCCTGAATTGTCCTGGAATGACCGTAGAGGAACACCATAGTGTTGCCGAAATGTTGGGCTAAATCGCCAAAACCAGCCGCCTCAAATACGGGAAGCTGGCATTTGTCGAGTACCTTGCTGAACGCTACAAGCTTGGGAGACTCAGGGAATAATCCCGCCCGCGCATTTTCTTCTATTAAGTGGATCCAAACCGGGCAGGGATCTTGGGCTAGGGAAGAAAGCAGCCCACTTACCTCTTCCGCCAGTTTTTCTATAATGGGTGTTACCTGCTCCCTCGCATGACGCGCTGTCTCCTTGCGTTCCTGCGCATCCTCCCGCTTTTTCTGACTAATCCTCATAGCAATCCATTCAGCAACCTTGAAAATAGGGCCCAACCATTCGACTGCCATGCGCCACCTGTATGCTATGATACGCTTGCCCATTATGGGCAGGCCGCCATTGTAGTAGAGAATGTTTCCGACGAGTTATAGATTCGCCGTGGAGCCGAAAGTTTCCTCTCTCGACTAGTGGTTGCCCAAAAACCGTGTCCTTGCCATAAATGGCAAGGCTAGATACCCACAAGACATGCTGAAGCAAGCTATTCAGGATACTGGTTCAGCTTGCTTCGAGCATGCTTCATGATGTGCGTTAGCCTGATGTTTTAGCATCAGGCGGAAATCGGCGGTTGCTGTACGTTTCTTAATAGTCCCACTGGTAAGGGAGAATCCTGGGTTGGCTGCATCCCCACACCAGGCCCCCGCCGCTCCAGTACTCCAACACTCCATCACTCCACGCTTCGAGTGGGAGGGCACGTGCAGAGACCCTGTTTTTCGTGCTATAATAGGCCCCGACATGCCGGGAGTGTACTACGTCTTCGAGACGCGGCTGGGGTGGGTCGGCATCGCGGGCAAGGATGGCAGAATCCGGCGACTGACACTACCTCTGCCGGACAAGCGCGAGGCTGAAAAGGCCGTTAAAGAAGGAATGCCGGAGCATTTCGTGGAAACAAAGCATGATTTCTCCGGCGAGGCGGACCGAATTCGGGCGTATTTCCGCGGCGAGTGGGTAGATTTCAAGTGTGAGATAGACGCCGCGGGTTCGAGCGCCTTCGACCGGCGGGTCCGGGCCGCCGCGCGGGAGATCGGGTATGGGCGGGTTGAGACTTACGGGTGGATCGCGGCGCGGATCGGACAGCCAGGCGCGGCAAGGGCAGTCGGCCGGGCGCTCGGCAGAAACCCGGTTCCGGTAATCGTGCCCTGCCATCGGGTCATTCGGTCGGACGGGCACGTGGGCGGTTTCAGCGCCGGCCTCGAATGGAAGATAAGATTGCTCGATATGGAAAAACACGTTAGGGGCGGCTCAGCATGAAGGGTTTGCTGATAAGGTGGGTCGTCAGTGCCATCGCGCTGTATGCGACCGCTTTCCTCGCGGGTTTGCTGCACATCGGCATCAAGGTCGGCGGAGCGGGCTCGGCTCTGCTGGCCGTCGTCGCGCTGGCGATCATAAACGCGCTGATCCGGCCGCTCGTCATAGCCCTGACGCTGCCGCTGAACTGCCTGACCCTGGGATTGCTGACCTTCGTGATAAACGCGCTCATGTTCTGGCTCGTGGGAAGCGGCTGGCTGAGCGGGTTCAGGGTGGAAGGCTTCTGGGCCGCCATGTTCGGCTCGGTCGTGATGGGCGTCGCATCCGGGCTGGCGAACAGCCTGATAGGGCCGAAGGAGCAGTAGCAGGGACCAGGTGTGGGAGTATGGGGGTATGGGGAGAGCGGCGAACTTCGAGCCGCATTCACCCGGCTCAGCAGGAGCTTCGCCCTCCCGTACAACCTACGGGATCCAAAGCGGAGCCAGCGTTTCTTAACAATCCCACCTGGAACTTGGAACCTAAAACCGAGATGCCTTACGCATCACGACGAGTAAGAGTATGAGTACGAGTAAGAGTATGAGTAGAAGTAAAGCAGGCATACAACTTGTAATCGTAACAGGCATGTCCGGCGCAGGCAAGACGCTCGCAATCAGGACGTTTGAGGACCTGGGGTTCTTCTGCGTGGACAATCTGCCGCCGAACCTCCTGCCGGATTTGCGGAAGCTCTGCGAGAACAGCGGGGGAAGGCACGAGAACATAGCCGCCGTGGTGGACGTCCGCTCGGGGGATCTGTTCCACGAACTCGCTCGAACGCTCCCGGAGATATCGAACGGCTACAAGCGGACGCGGGTGCTGTTCCTCGACGCATCCGATGAGGTGCTCATCCAGCGATTCAAGGAAACGCGGCGCCGGCACCCGCTGTTCGACCGATGCCGCGGGATACTGGACAGCATCGCCACCGAGCGCAAGATGCTCGTGGACCTCAAGGAGATAGCAGACAAAATCATTGATACCTCGGACCTCGACCCCAGCAAGCTCAAATCGGAAATCGTGACCTATTTCGGCCCCGATAATGCCGACGTCGGGCTAATCATAACGGTTACCTCGTTTGGGTTCAAGTACGGGCTGCCCCTCGACGCGGATCTGGTCCTCGATGTTCGATTCCTGATCAATCCGCACTACGTCCAGGATTTCCGAATCTACGACGGGCGGGACCAGCCGGTTCACGAATATGTGATGCAGGATGGTAGAACACGCGAGTTCATGGAAAAGCTCTACGATCTCATAGATTTCTCGCTGCCGCAATACGAAAACGAGGGCAAGGCGTATTTGAACATCGCAATCGGGTGCACCGGCGGGCAGCACAGATCGGTCGTGATCGCTAACGAGATCGGAGCCTTCCTGAAGGGCAAGGGTTACCGCACCATAATCGAGCACAGGGATGTGGCAAAGGGCAGGCGCTCTGGAGATTAGGATGAGGCAGCTGAGAAGCACGGTTAAATGGTTATATCCGGGGATGCGGGTCAAGCGGTGGCTGCTGCTGACCCCGGTAGGCGTGCTTCTGGTCATAATGGGCGTCGGTCTCCTGGCTAATGTGCGCGTCTTCGACTACCTCGAAGCCATTGCAGTGCCGGTGGCCAAATACATCAACATCAACATCGCAGAGCCAAAGGCCTACATCCCGATCTCGATCGTGGCAATCCTCCTCGGCCTGCTGCTGATCTTCGTGAGCTTCCGCCAGGTAATCGGCTCGATCGCGAGTGTAATCAGCCCGACCCATAAACACCACCTGGCCGACGTCATTTACCAGCAGCGATACCTGGCGCAGGGCCACAGAATGGTCGTCATCGGCGGCGGCACCGGCCTCTCGACGCTTCTCCGCGGCCTGAAGGAGCACACAAGCAACATCGCCGCGGTCGTGACCGTGACCGACGACGGCGGAAGCTCGGGACGCTTGCAGCGCCAGCTTGGGATGCTCCCGCCCGGGGATATTCGGAACTGCATCGTCGCCCTCGCCGACGAAGAAACCCTGATGACCGAGCTTTTCCAGCACCGGTTCGACGATGCCGGTGAAGGACTGTCGGGACATTCGTTCGGCAACCTGCTGATCGCGGCGATGACGAACATCACCGGGGATTTCGAGCGTGCCGTAAAGGAAAGCAGCAAAGTTCTCGCCATTCGCGGACGTGTGCTTCCCTCGACCATTGAGAATGTTTCGATTCGCGCCGAGCTGGCGGATGGCTCGCTCGTTGATGGTGAAACAACGATAGCGAAATCAACCCAGCCGATCAGGCGCTTATCGCTCGTTCCGCCGGACGTCAAGCCCCTGCGAGAGACGCTCGACGCCATACGGCTGGCGAATGCCATCGTCATCGGCCCCGGCAGTGTCTACACCAGTGTGATCCCGAACCTGCTCGTCGAAGGCGTGGCGGATGCGATAGCGGCCTCGCGCGCGGTCAAAATCTACGTATGCAACGTCATGACCCAGCCTGGAGAGACGGATCGTTATCGCGCATCAGATCACGTTAGGGCCGTGCAGGAACACAGCGGCAAGCGCATTTTCAACTACGTGATTGTGAACAAAGAAGTCCCCTCCATGCGGCTCCTCGAAAAATACCACAAGGAAGGCGCGGAATTGGTATCCCCGGATGTGGATGTAATACGCGAAATGGGGTACAAACCGATCACGGGGAACTTTATCAGCCAGACGGATGTAGTGCGCCATGACCCGCAGAAACTGGCCCAAGCAATACTCCGCCTGGTCTTCGAAAAGTCCTTCCTGCCCAGGTAGCCCTTGACACACGCAGCCCCTCAAGTTACAATACATTGACCTGTTGCCTGCTTGCAGGTCTCAGGCGGCGAGCAATCCGTGGTGGCGGGTGGCGAACCTTCACAGGGACGCAGTCAAATCTTAAAAAGCACAGGACAGAAGGAGGTTCATCTAGTGGCTGTTCGAGTTGGGATCAACGGTTTCGGGCGGATAGGCCGTCTCACGCTGCGTACCATTCTGGGGCAATATCCAGATGAGCTTGAGATTGTAGCATTAAACGATCTCGTGGATGCTCAGACCAACGCGCATCTCTTCAAGTACGACTCGAGCTATGGGATTTTTCCGGGCCAGGTCAGCTTCGAAGAAAAGGACATCGTCGTCAACGGCAAGAAGATTTATGTCTATGCTGAGAAGGACCCGGCGAATATTCCGTGGGGCGACCACGGCGTCCAGATCGTAGTGGAATCGACAGGTATCTTCACCGATGCGAATAAGGCCGAGACACATCTTCGGGACAGCGTGAAGAAAGTCATCATCACCGCACCGGCGAAGAACGAGGATGTCACCATTGTGCTCGGCGTTAATGAGGATATGTACGACCCGGCCAACCACGCAATTGTATCGAATGCTTCATGCACTACTAACTGCCTCGCCCCAGTTGCCAAAGTGTTGCAGGACAGCTTTGGGATAGTTAAGGGGTTCATGACGACAGTCCACGCGTATACCAACGACCAAAGGATACAAGACCAGGCCCACAAAGACCTGCGCAGGGCCAGGGCCGCCGCTCTGAGCATCATCCCGACTACCACCGGAGCCGCTAAGGCCATCTCGCTTGTTATCCCTGAGCTTAAGGGCAGGATGCACGGCTTAGCGCTTCGAGTCCCGACCGCGACGGTGTCACTGGTTGACCTTGTAGTGGACCTGGAAAAGGAAGCGACCGAGCAAGCAATCAATAATGCGATGAAGGCGGCTGCGAATGGCAAGATGAAAGGCTACCTCGGCGTGTGCGAGGAGCCGCTGGTCTCCATTGATTTCAAGGGCAATGCGCTCTCCTCCATCCTCGATGCGGCTTCGACGATGGTGCTTGGTGGGAATATGGCCAAGATACTCGCCTGGTACGACAACGAGTGGGGCTACTCCTGCCGCGTAGCAGACCTGATTGACTTCATGGTTAAGAAGGGACTTTAGGAGGCTGCGCGAACGTAGCGGGACAAAGCTGTAAACCAGCGTAAAGGAGGGCCAGGGGAACTGCGTAACCGCGTGGCTTTACCTGGCCCTAAATTCCGTGCGAGGAGGTTGCTTATGAATAAAAAAACCGTGAAAGATATAGATGTGGCGGGCAAGCGCGTCCTCGTCCGCGTGGATTTCAACGTTCCACAGAACGACAGCGGGAACATCACGGACGACACGCGCATCAGGGCGGCGCTGCCCACCATCCAGTACTTGATTGACCACAACGCGAAGGTTATCCTTGTATCTCACCTCGGCCGCCCGAAGGGCGTTACAGACAAACTGCGGATGGATCCGGTTGCGAAGCGCCTTTCAGCGCTCCTCGGCAAGCCCGTGAAGAAGGCCGACGATGTGATCGGCCCGGATATCGAGGCCGCGGTGAATGCCTTGTCTCCTGGTGAAGTAATTCTCCTCGAGAATGTCAGGTTCTATGCCGAGGAAGAGGCGAACGACCCCGGCTTTGCGAAGAAGCTGGCATCTCTCGCTGATATTTATGTCAACGACGCCTTCGGTACGGCGCACCGGGCGCATGCGTCCACGGAGGGCGTGGCGCATTACCTGCCGGCTGTCTCCGGCTTCCTCATGCAGAAGGAAATAGACTATCTGAGCAAAGCAATCACCAACCCCGACAGGCCCTATGTTGCCATCCTGGGCGGGGCAAAGGTCGCCGACAAGATACCGGTAATCGAGAACTTGATTGACAAGGTGGATGTCCTGCTGATCGGCGGCGGCATGGCCTATACGTTCTTAAAAGCGAAAGGGTATGAGGTCGGCAAGTCATTGCTGGATGAGAGCAGCCTTGGCCTGGTTAAGGAGCAGATGGACAAAGCGGCAGCCAAGGGTGTAAGGTTCGAGCTGCCGGATGATGTCCTGGCGGCCGATAGGCTGGCTCCCGACGCCGATACCAGGGTCGTGTCCATCTCGGGGATTCCCGCCGACTGGCTGGGACTAGACATAGGCCCGAGGACGAGCGAGAAGTTCCGCAAATACATACTCGAAGCCGGGACGGTGGTCTGGAACGGGCCGATGGGAGTCTTCGAAATGGAGCCGTTCGCAGGCGGCACGAGGGCCGTCGCGCAGGCTATGGCTGACTCCAAAGCGGTAACTATCGTCGGAGGCGGAGACTCCGCGGCCGCGGTCGAGCAAATGAGCTTTGCCGATAAGATGTCGCATGTCTCCACAGGCGGCGGCGCTTCCCTCGAGTTCCTCGAGGGCAAGCAGCTCCCCGGCGTGGTAGCTCTCAACGACAAATAGGAAAGGGAATCTCGCAACCATGCGTTTACCACTAATCGCTGGCAACTGGAAGATGCACAAGACCGTCGGCGAGTCGAGAGACTTCGTCGAGAACCTGCGTGCCGAAGTTGCAGGGGTGGAGAATGCGGAGATCATCGTGTGCCCACCTTACACCGCGCTTTATGAGGTGGCCCGTAGGCTGATGGGATCGAACATCGGCGTCGGCGCGCAGAACGTTTTTTGGAAAGAGCAGGGCGCATACACAGGGCGGATTTCGCCAAAGATGCTGCTGGACGCCGGATGTACATATGCTATAATCGGCCACTCGGAAACCCGCGGCAGGTTCGGCAAGATGGAGGAGGGAATGACCCCCGCTCTGATCGCGCACTTTGCCGAGACGGATGAGACCGTGAATGTCAAGCTTCACGTGGCGCTGAATGCCGGACTCAGGCCGATTGTCTGCGTCGGCGAGACGATAGACGAGCGCAAAGCGGGCCGCACGGATGATGTTATCCGAACTCAGGTGGAGAAGGGCCTTGCGGGACTCAATGCGGAACAGGCGGCCGGAATGGTCATCGCCTACGAGCCGGTCTGGGCTATCGGAACCGGGGAGGTATGCGACGCTCCCGAGGCGAATCGCGTCTGCGGCATGATCCGCTCGGTGATTCGATTGCTCTTCGGCGATAGGGCTGCAGACAGCGTCAGGATTCAGTACGGAGGCAGTGTAAAGCCTGACAACGCGGAGGAGCTCCTCCGGCAGCCAGAGATAGACGGCGCGCTCGTCGGCGGCGCGAGCCTCAAAGTTCCCGATTTCGTCGCAATAATCCGCTCTGTATAGAAACGCTTGGAGGCGGTATGGGCGACATCCGTGTAGGAACTTCCGGGTTTAGCTACGACGATTGGCGTGGATTCTTCTACCCGAAAGACATCCAGAAGGGCGAAATGCTCGGCTACTATGCCCAGCGTTTCTCCACTGTGGAGATAAACTCGTCCTTTTACGCGATTCCATCTGCGTCCACGTTTGCCCGAATGGCGGAGAGAACGCCCGAATCATTCGAGTTCGCGGTCAAGGCCCACAAGGATCTGACTCATTCGCCGGACGCGGACCTCAGCGCGTTCGAGCGGTTCGTTTCCGTACTGGCGCCCTTGGTGGAGGCTGGCAAACTGGGCTGTGTCCTGGCGCAGTATCCGTGGAGCTTCAAGAAAGGGGAGAAGAACCTCGACAGGCTCCGGCAGCTCAGGGAGGAGTTCGGCGAGATTCCCGTGGTCGTTGAGTTCCGCAACGCCGGTTGGGTAGGGGAGGATACGTTCGAACTGCTCAGGGAGCACAGCCTGGGTTTCTGCTGTGTAGACGAGCCCAGGCTTAGGGGACTGATGCCCCGGATTGCTGTGGCGACCTCTCCTGTAGGCTACGTGCGCTTCCACGGGCGAAACGTCGAGAAATGGTGGGAGCACGAGGAAGCCTGGCAGAGATACGACTATCTGTACTCGTCCAGCGAGCTGAGCGAATGGGTGCCGAGAGTTCGTCAACTCACGTCCGCCGCGGCGGAGAAGACGTATCTCTTCTTCAACAATCACTACCAGGGCAAGGCCGCCCGGAATGCGCGGATGTTCGCAGGCATGCTCGGTTTGACGGAAGGCGAGGGCAAGGAGTCCGGGAGTCCTGATCCGCCGAGTAGCTAACTAGTTGCAAAGTTTCGGCTGTATGTTGTATCATTCACGGGTTAGCACTTTCTCATCCGGAGTGCTGGCGCTGTGTCAAATCAAACGGAGGTGGAAACGCGTTGCTAAAACCATTAGGCGATCGAATCGTCATCAAGCCGACAGAGGCAGAGGAGGTTACCAAAGGCGGCATCGTCCTGCCGGATGCCGCGAAAGAACGCCCGCAGGAGGGCGAAGTCATTGCGGTTGGTACGGGTAAGGTGCTGGAAACCGGTGCTAAGATACCCATGGAGGTAAAAGTAGGCGACAAGGTCATCTACTCGAAGTACGGCGGCACCGAAATAAAAATCGGCGGCGAAGAGTACGTAATTCTCAGGCAGGATGACGTGCTTGCCATTTCGGAATAGGAGGCGTAATCGTGGCTAAGGACTTAAGATATGATGAAGAAGCGCGGCGCTCGCTCGAACGAGGCGTCAACACGCTGGCCGATGCTGTTAAAGTTACACTCGGCCCGAGAGGCAGAAATGTAGTCCTCGAGAGGAAATTCGGCGCTCCGACGATCATCAACGACGGTGTGACAATCGCCAAGGAGATCGAGATCGAGGACCGCTTCGAGAACATGGGCGCTCAGTTGGCGCGAGAAGTTGCGTCGAAGACAAACGATGTTGCCGGCGACGGGACGACCACAGCCACCGTGCTGGCACAGGCGATAGTTAGGGAAGGCATGAAGAACGTGGCCGCAGGCTCGAACCCGATGTTCGTCAAGCGGGGGATTGACAGGGCTGTTGATGTCGCAGTCGAGGAGATCAAGAAGCTCAGCAAGCCTGTGGAGAACAGGGCCGAGGTCGCCGAGGTCGCCGCGATCTCGGCGAACGAAACGTCCATCGGCGAGTTGATCGCCGACGCGATGGAAAAAGTCGGGAAGGACGGCGTCATCACCGTCGAGGAGTCGAAGGGAACGGCTACCAACCTTCAACTCGTCGAGGGAATGCAGTTCGATAGGGGATACATATCGCCCTATATGGTGACCGATCCTGAGAGAATGGAAGCGGTGCTGGATGAGCCGTACATCCTCCTGTATGAGAAGAGGATTTCGGCCATCGCGGACCTGATCCCCGTGCTCGAGAAGGTCGTTCGGACGGGCAAGCCCCTCGTGCTTGTGGCGGAAGATGTCGAAGGGGAAGCGTTGGCTACCCTGGTCGTCAACAAGCTGCGAGGCACCATCAATGCAATTGCGGCAAAGGCGCCGGGTTTCGGCGATCGTCGTAAAGCCATGATGGAGGATATTGCGATCCTCACCGGCGGCAAGTTCGTCACCGAGGACCTCGGCATCAAGCTGGAGAATGTGGATCTGCCCATGCTCGGCCAGGCGAAGAAGGTCATAGTTACCAAGGAAGACACCACCATAATCGAGGGCAAGGGCACAGAAGCCGCCATCCAAGGCCGCATCGCTCAGATCAAGAGGCAGTTGGAGGAGACCGAATCCGACTACGACCGCGAGAAGCTTCAGGAGCGGCTTGCCAAGCTGTCCGGCGGGGTTGCGGTCATTGAGGTTGGAGCTGCGACCGAGACCGAGCTGAAGGAAAGGAAGCACAGGATCGAGGATGCCCTTTCCGCGACACGTGCGGCGGTCGAGGAAGGCATTGTCGCCGGCGGCGGCGTTACATTGCTGAACATAGCCCCCTGCCTCGACAAGATCGAGGGTTCACCTGAGGAGCTGGTCGGCGTGGCCATAGTGAAGAGGGCCCTGGAGGAACCCACGAGGCTCATCGCTGAGAACGCCGGTGCGGAAGGCTCCGTAGTCGTTGAGAAGATTAAGGGGCTGCAAAAGGGAGTCGGCTTCGACGCGCTTACCGGCGAGTATGTGGATATGATGCAGGCGGGGATTGTGGATCCCGCGAAGGTCACGCGCAGCGCGCTCGAGAACGCTGCAAGCATAGCATCCATGCTGCTATCTACAGAAGCGTTGGTCGCCGAGATTCCAGAAAAGGAAAAGGCCCCTGCCGGTCCGCCGATGGGCGGCGGCATGCCGGGCATGTACTGACCTGGCTCTACCGAGCATCGAAGCGAGGGGCGCGGAGTACCTCTCCGTGCCCCTCTTGAAATAGCCAGCGGACACTTGCAGCAGACCCATGCGAAAGATTTGCAAATAAAGAGGCTATCCAGATTGACATACGCAAGTCGTCCTGCTAGAATCTTGTAGCAAGCACGCAACATGCCCTGCGGAGATTCAGGTTCGCTGCAACAAGACCATTATCGAATTCAGAAAGAGGACATGCTTTGCCTTAGTTCCGAATTCTCCGCTGTTTGAGACTGCGATCCGGTAGTTTCTCGATTTTCAGGCCCACTTCACACCCGTTTTCCAGGTTTATGAATGGAGCTTGGTATCATTATGGCCGCTCCTGGCAAGCTTCGCGAACATGTAGTTGTAGTAGATTTCGGCGCGCAATACAGCCAACTGATCGCGCGGAGGATACGCGAGCGCCACGTATACTGCGAAATCCTGCCTCACGACGTTGCAGCGCAGGAGTTGGCCGCCCGGCAACCCGCGGGCATAGTGCTATCCGGCGGCCCGGCAAGCGTTTACGAACCAGGCGCGCCCAGGATTGATAGCAGCATCTTCGAGCTCGGCATACCGATGCTGGGCATTTGCTATGGCATGCAGCTCATGGCTCACGCGCTGGGCGGATGTGTCGAACCAGGTGAAAAGCGGGAATACGGAAAAACAGAGCTCGAAATACTGGATCAGAACAAGCTATTCGTCGGTTTGGATAGTCATCTCATTGGGTGGATGAGCCATGGGGATTCGGTGCTGGAGCCGCCTCCCGGCTTCAAGGTTCTCGCTCGCACGGCCAACACCGGCATAGCGGCAATGGCTGATCGGGAAAAGCGGCTTTACGGGGTACAATTCCATCCAGAGGTCGCCCATACGCCGCAGGGCAGGGAGATGCTGGAGAACTTCTTGCACAAGGCTTGTGGATGCACGGGTTCCTGGACGATGAAATCCTTCATCGAGGAGACCACGGAGAACATTAAGAGGCAAGTAGGTGATGGATCGGTAGTCTGCGCCCTGAGTGGGGGAGTGGACTCCGCCTGTGTTGCGACGCTGGTTCATCGGGCGGTTGGCGATCAGCTCACCTGCATCTTTGTGAATAACGGCCTGCTCCGCAAAGGCGAGCCGGAAATGGTCCAGAAGACCTTCCACGACGTCTTCAAGATGCGTTTGGTGTACGTTGACGCCGAGGATCGGTTCCTTGGGAGGCTGCGCGGCGTGACCGACCCCGAGCGGAAGAGGAACATTATCGGTGAGGAGTTCGTCAGAATATTTGAGGAAGAAGCCGCGAAACTCGACAAGGCGCAATTCCTGGCACAAGGCACCATATACCCCGATGTTATAGAGAGCGGCACAGGCTGTGCAGCTAGAATTAAGACTCACCACAACGTAGGCGGCCTGCCGGACGACATGAAGCTGGAGCTGGTGGAACCACTCCGGCAGCTTTTCAAGGACGAGGTGCGAGTAGTCTGCCACGAGCTGGGTCTGCCCGACGAGATTACATGGCGACACCCATTTCCCGGACCCGGTCTTGGAGTACGACTTATCGGCGAGATCACTAAAGAACGCTTGGACACGCTGCGGGAAGCCGACGCAATCGTCGCGGAGGAAATAAAGGCAGCCGGGCTCTATCGCGAGCTGTGGCAAACCTTTGCAATCCTTCTTACCATCCAAAGCGTCGGGGTGATGGGCGACCAGCGGACCTATGCAAGTCCGATTGTCCTCAGGGCGGTAATGAGCGAAGATGCTATGACCGCCGATTGGGCCAAACTGCCTTACGACTTGCTCGAGCGCATCAGCAATCGCATAATCAACGAGGTCCACGGCGTAAACCGCATCCTGTACGATATCAGCTCAAAACCTCCTTCAACTATCGAGTGGGAGTAGGAATAGTGAATTCGGCAGCCATAGCCGAGGTGCTCTTGACCCAGGAACAAATAATCCAGCGTGTGGGTGAACTTGGGCAGCAAATTTCCGATGATTATAAGGGGAAGGACCTCGTACTAGTAGGCATACTGAAAGGGTCGTTCATCTTCCTTGCCGACCTTGTGAGAAACATTTCCATTCCGTTGGCGATTGACTTTGTGGCTATTTCCAGCTACGGAGTTTCCACTAAATCTTCAGGTGTAGTAAGGATAATCAAGGACCTCGACGAGCCTGTAGAGAACAAGCATGTCCTCGTGGTGGAGGATATCGTTGATACGGGGTGGACGCTCAAGCTGAGCTATCTCAGAGAGAACCTTCGTGCCAAGAAAGCTTTGAGCGTTCATGTCTGCGCCCTGTTGGACAAGCCTAGCCGCCGCGAGGCGGAAGTGCAGCTCGACTATGTGGGGTTCGTGATCCCAAATAAGTTCGTGGTAGGCTATGGGTTAGATTTCAAGGGATTTTTCAGGAATCTGCCGTTCATAGGAGTGTTGGAAGAGGAGGTATGTCGATAGCAGCAAAAGGTGCGTGGACAAATCGCGCAGAGTATGGTATAATCGCCGAGAGTGAACGTTTCCTCAGCAGTACGAATTTATCGCGCAGGTACTGCCCTACCTCTGGACGTCGGCCAACGCTCCTTTAAGTCTCAGTAATCTCGGGTAACGTTCTCTTTGCTTTGGCAATAGCCCCTTTTTAGGACTTATGTGTTCAAGATCATCAATTGAAGAGGTGTGACCTTTAATGGAAGGACTGGAACTAGCGGAACTCGACAGCAAGAGCGTCGAGGAAATCCAGGAAATCGCAAAAGAGCTGGGCATCGAAGGTGGTGCGGACCTCCCGAAGCAGGACTTGGTCTTCAGGATCCTGCAAACCCAGACGGAGCAGAGCGGATTGATGTTCGGGCAGGGCGCGCTCGAAATTCTCCCGGACGGCTGGGGCTTCCTGCGCCGCAACCGCAATTTCGCCCCCGATCCGGAGGACATCTACGTCTCGCAATCCCAGATCAAACGCTTTGGCTTGAAGACGGGCGATACCGTCTCAGGCCAGGTCAGGCCCCCGAAGGAAAGCGAGAAGTACTTCGGCCTCCTGCGTGTGGAAGCGGTCAACAGCGCAGATCCAGAGACTGCTCGCCGAAGGGTCAACTTCGACGACCTTACGCCGATATACCCGAATGAGCGCATTGTCCTGGAAACCACTTCCGAAAATATATCCGCAAGGCTCATTGACCTGATTGCGCCCGTTGGCAAGGGCCAGCGTGGCATGATAGTCGCGCCTCCCAAAGCCGGAAAGACTACACTGCTCAAGATAATAGCAAACAGCGTAACGGTGAATCATCCCGAAATCGTGCTAATGGTCTTGCTTATTGACGAGCGCCCGGAAGAGGTTACCGACATCCGCCGCTCCGTCAGGGGCGAGGTAATCAGCTCGACGTTCGACGAAATGCCGGAGAACCACATGCGCGTGGCCGACATGGTGCTCGAGAAGGCCAAACGGCTGGTGGAATCCGGAAAGGATGTATTGGTTCTGCTCGACAGCCTTACCAGACTTGCCAGGGCCTCGAACTTGACGGTGAATCCGAGCGGGCGCACCTTGTCCGGCGGCCTGGATCCTTCGGCGCTTTACAGGCCGAAGAGGTTCTTCGGCGCAGCGCGTAATATCGAGGAGGGCGGCAGCTTAACCGTCCTGGCGACCGCGCTCGTTGAAACCGGAAGCCGCATGGATGATGCGATATTTGAGGAGTTCAAGGCGACTGGCAATACAGAGCTGGTCCTGGACAGGGGACTCGCCGAGCGCCGCTTGTATCCGGCCGTAGATGTCAAACGATCGGGTACGCGCCACGACGAGCTGCTGTACGACGAGGATACGCTAAACCGGGTGTGGCAGCTCCATCGCCTGCTTGCTGCTCTCGATACAGTGGAGGCGACGGAACTGCTTATTGACCGCCTGCAGCACACCCGATCCAACGCAGAGTTCCTGAAGATAGTAGATAAGACCATTAAGAGCACAGGGCTAGATTAGCATTCCTGCGTTTCGGGTAACTGCAACTACGACAGGAGCCGCTAGGCGCAGGGGAGGGTATCACGGTGAAAGAGGGCGATGAGGAAGAGGAATTCGAAGGATCGTCTGAGGACCTCGGCGAAGGCCAGTCGGAAGAGGCGAACCCCGATAAGCTAGATGACCTCCTGACCTCTGAGATCGAGAACAGACAGCCCAGGCGGCTGGATGAAAAGGAGGTTGAGGTCATCGGTGTCTACGAGCATCACGATAAGGAGACGCCCTCGGGATACTCCCCACCAGCATTCGTGCTGCTGAGGGACAAGCAGAATCGGCAGGTGCTGATTTGGGTCGGCCGCTTCGAAGCTTATGCGATCTCCATCGCTTTGGAGGGCGTTCCGTTTGACAGACCGATGACGCACGATCTGCTGAAGAATGTGCTGGATCGGCTGGGCGGCAAGGTGGAGCACGTTTTAATTGACGATCTGTGGCAGGAAACCTATTACGCAAAGATCACCGTGTCCATGAACGGAACTACGATAGAGATTGACTCCAGGCCCAGCGATGCGATCGCCCTCGCTCTACGTGCAAGAGCCCCAATCTACATGGCGGAGGCCGTCCTACAGCAGGCGAACATCGAGGAAGAGATCTGAAGGGCCCCGATTGAGCGCCTATTCATTACAAGGGCGATGGATGCGCATCCGTCGCCCTTGTAATGAATAGGCGCCGCGCACCGCATAAGAAGCCGCCGGTCAGCCCCGTGAGAAAGAACACCGCTAGGAGTATCAGCTCCAGGTTATTTGCAATAATTTCCAAGGCGTTCCGGCTGTAAGCAACCGCAGTCACGAATACGCCGGCTAGAACCAAACTCGGAATAAGCAGTGCTATCGAGACGTGAAGCCATGCGGGCAGGCAGAGTAGGGGAGGACGCTGGCATCTGCGTAGCGCGAAGCAGGCTGCGCGCTCTCCCAATCTATCTCCACTTGCAAGGAGCAGAGCGGCTACCCCAACGTATGCCAATATAATTGCTATATCAGCCATTAGTTCAATCTCCCAATCCCAGCTCCCGCATAGCCAGGCGGACATCCGGCCGGTATCGGTATTCGGGATAGGTGGGGAGAACGTAGGTATATATACCCATCATCATATTCCAATAAGCTATGCCGTCTGTGGATGGCGATAGTCCCACCGCACGATATGTCAGATACTGCCGCCGGTAAGCCTGAGCCTCGTCAGCGCTGCGGGGGAAGCCGCCAAGCAACCTCTCTTGATGCCTCGTGATGTGAGCTATCTCGTGAATTAGCACAGAGGAACGACCAACTACGCCGACATCCCAAAAGCTCTCGCCGATAAACACCCTCGATCTGGAGAGTAGGGGAGTGTACGCGTAAAAAGAGAAGTCGAGATCGCTCGACCGGGCGAGGCGGACTATATATCCGTAAATCTTCGACTCCCTGAATCCGTCTGAGGCTGCAAGTCGCCCGGCAACGTCGGCATCGCTCGTCATACCTCTCTTCTCGAGGTGGGCGACGGCAGTGGACACTGCTTGCCGCCCATACTTGCCGACTGACGTTCCCAGATTGGTATCCGCGAGCAGCAGGGCTGCGACCACAGCCAGCGTTCCGTATATTAGTACGCGCATCAGCACCGCGTGTTCCCAATTTCTTTCCAATTGCTCCGGGGCGCAGAACGGCCTGGACAGAGCCACTCTCAGTTTTCCTGATTCCTGCTCGCACTGAAACACTCAATTGCGTATTAACTCTTTCCATAGGGAAGGGTATGCGGCGGCCCTAGGTAGATGGCAGAGTCTAGGCAAAACGGCTAAAAGTTAACATAAGATATATTATCGGACTGCTTGCCATACGGCTCCCTTGGTTTACTCGCCTTGCCGTGGTAAAATCCGTCGGGCATGTGCCAAAAAAAACCAAGGGAAGGACACAGTGGACCTTCCCTTGGTGAATTCTTCTCTGTCGCCCGCGTTTGCCAGCAGGCACAACCTATTTTATGCAAAGGTGAGCATTACACAACCGCCGGACGCCTCAATGTTTCGAGGGTATCCTCGATTTGCTTGATATTCTCGTGGCACCGGGCAATTATGTCTTTCGCATCCAGCAGCTTCGTCTCGGCTTGGCCATGGATATTTGTAACCGAGTACAGGTACAAGGCTGCAACTATGCCGCCGACGATGCCAGCCGTGATTCCCATGATTATAGGCCAATTCTTCCGATCTTCTTCCACGCAACGAGCCTCCGATACCATAAAATATTACAGGCTAAAGATACCCGCCTACGTAGAGACATCATAAACCTTGCCGCCGTCCGGCCCGGCGTCCTCGATTGACTTGAAAATGCGCTTGACAAAGGAAATGAGTTCCATCGGGTTAAAGGGCTTTGTCAAATAGCAATCTACGCCGGACTGCCAACCGCGAAAGACATCCACGTCCTGGGCTTTCGCGGTGAGCATAATCACCGGGATATCGCGAGTGCTTGGATTTCGCCGAAGGTTTTGCAGCACCTCGAAGCCATCCATATACGGCATCATGACGTCGAGAACTACCAGGTCGGGACGCTCCTCCTCGACCTTCTGAAGAGCCTCCTTACCGTCGAAGGCCGTGACAACCTCATAGCCCTGGCGTTCAAGGTTTACCTGGACGAGCCTCACTATATGCTTCTCGTCATCAACTGCGAGGATTTTCTTGGGCATCAACCGTCCTCCTCTCAGACTTACGCAACCAGTATAGCAGCCCTAGATACCGTTGTCAATGCGTGCGCAGCCTATCCTGTAACTCTCTCCACGGCTAGTAAGGGCTCTTTCGGCTGCCGATTGATGTGGTCGGAATCTGCCACTGCATACTTATTCTTTTCCAGCTCTATAGCCATCTCAAGCTCACCCGCGCTCAGCGCTGTGGGCTCGAAGTGTATATCCAAAGACTGCTCGTACCCCCTGGCAATCGCTTTTTCGAGAGCCTCCCGCGACACTTCGAGCAACGGAGATCGCTCGGACTGCGGGTTGGAGCTTCCTCCAACGAATACTCGCTCATAATCAACATGCAGAGGCATGTGGGGGATTGAGCCTTGTTCCAGAAGCGCCCCCCATTTTCTGACCTGAGCTGCGCCGGCTACCTTTCTCATCCCCACCCGGAGATCGCACTGGGCGACATGCGCGAAGCAATCCGCGCTGTCTCCTCTCCCAGCCTGGTCGCTCTGGTTCGGCCCGATCTCCGCTTGGATGCCCAGCAGCCTCAAACCTGCTAATATCCCACTCACAAGCCAGACGTGGCTTGACGGTACGTTCTTTGAGCTATCCGGGATTCGGCGCTCATGGAGTACAATGCTGAAGGTGAGATCGTGTCCGTGGAGTACTGCACGGCCGCCCGTCGGCCGCCGGACTAGCTCGATCCCGGCATCCCGGCAGTATTGGATGTCAATGCGTGCGTGCTCGACGTTCTGGAAGTACCCCAGGGATATCGCCGGCCTTTTGAAGCCGTAGAGGCGAAGCGTTGGAGGGATATCGCCACCTGCGCACGCGCGGAGGATCGCTTCGTCAACCGCCATGTTGAAAGCAGCGCCCCGATTCCCACCCAGGATCAATCTCCAGTGCTGTCCCATCGCAACTCCAGCTTTCTGGCTGCGGCTGCCTCATCAAGCCTGGACACCGGTGTGACATGCGGGGCCGAGCGAACGACTTCAGGATCGGATTGGGCCTCCTTTGCGATTGCGAGCATGGCGTCCGCAAAAGCATCGAGCGTCTCCGCGCTCTCCGTTTCAGTCGGCTCGATCATAAGCGCCTCGGGTACGATCAGCGGGAAGTAGATCGTTGGCGGGTGAAACCCGTAATCCATGAGTCTTTTCGCAATATCAAGCGCCTTGACGCCATGAGCTTTCTGCCGCGTCGCGGAGGCCACAAACTCGTGCATGCACCGCTCGCCATAGGGCACATCGTATGCCGCCGCAATCCGTTTTAGGAGGTAATTCGCATTTAGGATGGCGTTTTCGCTCGCTGATTTCAGCCCCTCAGGCCCAAGGTTGAGAATATACGCATAGGCCTTCACGATTACGCTGATATTTCCGTAAAACGAGTGGACCCGCCCGATGGACTCAGGGCGATTGTAGTTGAGAAAGTATCGCCCGCCTTCAAAAGCAACGGTCGGCACCGGTAAGTAGGGCTCCAGAAAGCTCTTGACCGCCACCGGCCCGGATCCAGGGCCGCCACCGCCGTGAGGCGCAGAGAAAGTTTTGTGTAGGTTGAAGTGCATTGCGTCGAATCCTGCATCTCCCGGACGGTGAATGCCGAGGACGGCGTTCATATTTGCGCCATCGCAGTACAGGAGAGCGCCGGCATCGTGAACCATCTGTGCAATCTCCACGATGCGTGTCTCAAATAGCCCCAGAGTGTTGGGGTTTGTGAGCATGACTGCTGCAACATCGCGTGACAGCTCAGCCGCCAGAGCCGAGATGTCCACAAGCCCATCCGGTCCGGACGGCGCCTTTCGTATCTCGTAGCCGCATCGCGCGGCAGTCGCAGGATTGGTGCCATGCGAGGAATCCGGGACTATGACAATCCGCCGATGTCCCTCCCCCACCCTCTCGTGATGGCGCTTAAAGATCATGAGGGCTGTAAATTCGCCCTGAGCGCCGGCGGCCGGCTGGAGAGTAACCGCGTCCATTCCGCCTATCTCCGCCAGGAAGACCTGCATGTCGTGGAGCAGGCGGAGTATCCCTTGCGATATCCGCTCGTCCTGATACGGGTGCAGCCTGGACAGCCCGGGGAAACGTGCAATCTCCTCGTTGATCTTCGGGCTATACTTCATCGTGCATGAGCCCAGCGGGTAGAAACCTGTGTCCACACCGTAATTGACCGCGGAGAGACGCGTGAAATGGCGAATGACATCCACCTCGGTCAATTCGGGGAGCGGGAGCTCGCTGCGAATGTTATCCTGCCCCAGATACTCGACCGGCGGGTGTTCGGGGACATCCGGCTGCGGCCAGGAAATCCCCATTCGGCCAGGCGAACTACGTTCGAAAATTGTTGGCTCAGCGCTCATTCCGCCAATACCTCGACCAGCGCGCGAATCTCCGCCCTTGTCCTGCGCTCTGTTACACACAGCAGCATATGGCCGGCAAGGTCGGAGTAGAACTTCCCGAGATCGAGCCCGCCGACTATCTTTCGCTCCAGCAGCCTTTCGTTTAGCTCGGCAACCGGCGTCCGAGACTTAACGACGAATTCTTTAAAAAACGGGACGTCGAATGGGAATTCATAGCCCGGCAAGTCCGAAACAGCCTTAACGGCATAGTGGGCTTTTTGGAGGCAGGAGTCGGCTACCTGGCGCAGGCCATGCTTGCCGAGCGTGCACAGATACACAGCAGCGGCAAGGGCGTTGAGCGCCTCGTTGGTGCATATATTTGAAGTTGCGCGCTCTCGACGGATGTGCTGCTCTCTGGTTTGCAGCGTGAGCGTATACCCACGCCTGCCTGCCGAATCGGCGGTGGCGCCAACCAGCCGGCCCGGCATTTGACGAACATACCGCTTCTTGCAGGCGAACAACCCCAACAGCGGACCGCCAAATCCCGTGGGTATCCCCAAAGGCTGGCCTTCCGCCACGCATATATCCGCGTTGAACTCGCCCGGCGGCTTCAGAAGGCCAAGCGATATCGGATCGAAGCAAACTATAAAGATTGCGCCTGCTTTGTGGGCCAATGCTTCTACTTCGCGAAGGGATTCCAGGGCGCCGAAGAAGTTTGGATGCTGAATCGCCACACAGGCGGTCTCCCCGGTAATGTGGCTGCAAAGTTCCGCCAAATTGGTGATAATCCCCGATCGCCCGGCATCCACAAGCTTGTTCCCCGATGCCCAGGCATATGTGCGCATCGTCTCGCGGTAGGCTGGATGTACACAGTTCGAGACAACCCATTCGCCCCGGCCGGTGATGCTGGACGCCATTAGAGCAGCCTCTGCCAGGGCTGTGGCGCCATCATACATCGAGGCATTTGCAACCTCCATCCCGGTAAGCTGGCAGACGAGGGTCTGAAACTCAAATATCGCCTGGAGGTTGCCCTGACTGATCTCGGGCTGATAAGGCGTGTAGGAAGTATAGAATTCCGACCTGCCGAGGATGGCATGTACCGTGGAGGGTATATAATGGTCGTAAATCCCCGCGCCCAGGAAGCCGGCATAGGTGCCGAGGTCGGCGCTCTGACGGCTTAGGTCGCCCATAAATTGCCCAAGCTCCATTTCGCTGAGAGGGCCGGGGACCTCGAGCAGCCTGTCTAGCACAAGGGGTTGGGGAACCTGCTCGAACAACTCGGAGACGTCGCCGACTCCAATCGAATTCAGCATCCGACGCCGATCGGCGTCTGTATTCGGAATATACTGCAAGCTCAATGCTCCCGGATAAATTCCTGGTATTCTTCCTCGGTCATCAGACTTTCAAGATCGGCCGGGTCTTCCAGCTTTATAATCACCATCCAGCCGGCGCCGTAAGGGTCTTCGTTCACCATCTCAGGCGTCTCGGGTAATTCCTCATTCACCTCGACTATCTCACCACTTGTGGGCGCTATCAGATCAGACACAGTCTTTACCGACTCTATGTTTCCGAAGACCTCGCCCGCGTGGACGGCTGTTCCGACTTGGGGCAGCTCAAGGTATACTATGTCGCCCAACTCGGACTGTGCGTGATCGGTGATGCCAACGGTGCCCAGATTGCCCTGGGCCTTAATCCATTCGTGTGTAGTGGTGAATTTTAGCTCTTTAGATTGCACCTGTAACCCCTTTCCCCACATCTGCAGCGGTCGGCGCGCCGTGTTTGGACTGGTAGAAGGAAGTCGGAACTACCTTGCACGAGCAGGGCTTCCCTCTTATTTGCACATCCACCCTGGCGCCCTCTTTCGCATGTGACGGCTCCACATACGCCATGGCGATTCCCTTTCCGAAGGTGGGAGAGAACGTTCCGCTGGTGACGTGTCCAACGCGCACTTGCCCCAGGGTGACGTCGTAGCCATGCCGCGGCACACAGCGCTCCAGAGCCTCCAGGCCGACCAGGAGCTGCTTCGGGCCTCTCTCTCTCGCTTGAGATATTGCTCTCTTGCCGAGGAAGTCAGGCTTTGCGAATTTTACCACCCACAAGAGGCGCGCGTCAACCGGCGTGGTCGCTCGAGTAAGCTCGTGCCCGTATAGCGGGTAGCCTGCCTCCAGTCTGAGAACGTCTCGCGCGCCCAGCCCCACTGGTTCGGCGCCGACAGACCGTCCGGCTTCCAGCACAAGTGTCCACAGGGCGGGACAATCCGCTGCCGAGCAAACTATCTCAAAGCCGTCCTCGCCGGTGTAGCCGGTCCTTGCTATCCAGCATATAATGTCCCCTACCCTGCCGTGTTTTATCCCAAATTTGGGCAGCGTGTTCAGATCGAAGTCCACCATCGGTTGCAGCAAGCCGCCCGATGCCGGGCCCTGCACGGCGACAAGGCTCGTCTCTCGAGACACATCCTCCCATTCCGCGCCCGGCCGCCCGTGCGCTTGTATCCACGTAAAATCCGACTGCGCATTGGCGGCGTTGACTACGAGCATGTAAAGGTCGCTATCCAGGCGATATACGATCAGATCGTCGAGAACGCCGCCTTCCTCATTACACATGAGCGTATACTGCGCCCGGCCAACCTCCAAAACGGCAACATCATTGGTGGTTAAGAATTGGAGGGAATCGAGCGCTCCCGGCCCGCGTGCGACAAGCTCTCCCATATGGGATAAGTCGAAGATTCCGGCACAAGAGCGTACGGCCTGCACCTCGTGGGAAATGCCGGAGTAGTACAGAGGCATCTCCCAGCCAGCGAATTCCGTCATCTTAGCGCCGAGACGGCAGTGAATGTCGTACAACGGTGTTTGCATCTTCTATTTTTCGCTCCTAAAGATCGCGTGTGAAGCCAGACGCGGTTGGGAATCACGCCTTCTGCAGGCTGGCCGCCATAGCGCGTATGTGAGCCGGCGCGCTTCCGCAGCACGCGCCTATTATATTAACACCAAGCTCGGCGAATTTGATAGCATAAGCGGCCATCTCTTCCGGCGTGCTGTCATAAACGGTTCGGCCCTCGACCAACTTTGGGAGGCCGGCATTTGGTTGGGCAATGAGTATTCCGGACGCAGCTTCCCGCATCCGGCGGATGGTGTCCAGCGTCTCCGCAGGCCCGACCCCACAGTTCGCGCCAACACCACTAGCGCCTGCCCTGCTCAGTTCCACAGCGGCCGTAACCGGATCCACGCCCATCATGGTACGTCCGCCGGTGTCGAAGGCCATCGTGCAGAAGCATGGTATATCGCTTCGCAGGGCACCGGCGAGGGCTGCTCTCGCCTCTTCGAGGTCCGAAAATGTCTCCATCAGGATTACATCTGCGCCCGCCTGAGCCTGGGCGAGTGCTTGCTCGGCGAATGCTTCGGCGGCTTCCTCAAAAGCCAAATCTCCCAGGGGTTCGAGGAATTTCCCGGTCGGCCCGATGGATCCGGCAACAAAGTTTTCGGGCCCTGCGACTTCCCTTGCTATGGTCACTCCCGCGGAGTTGAGTTCTTGCGCGCGCTCAGCAATGCCGTACGACTCCAGCTTTAGCCGATTAGCGCCAAAGGTATTCGTAGAAATTATTCGCGAACCGGCCTCGATATAAGCCTCGTGCACGGCGTGGATCACATCCGGCCGCTCGATATTCCATAACTCAGGACATGCCCCAGCCTGCAGCCCGTAAGCCTGGAGCATGGTCCCCATCGCCCCATCGCAGAGCACCGGGTGTACTTTCGCCAGCTCGATTAATCTCTTTCCGTTCATTCCCAACCTCTACGATCCGCCCTGCATCAAGGCCTGCACTATATCAATCCTGCTCACGATCCCAACCGGCCTTCGATCCCTCACCACAGGCAGCATCTTGACTTTCTTGAGAATCACCGTTGATGCCGCCTTCAGAATGCCGGCATCCTCCTCCAATGTGACCACACTTCTAGTCATGACACTGCTGACCGGGTTGTCACGCACCTGGTAAATGCGGCTCTGCATCAAGCCGGCATCGAGAAGCAAGGCGTCGGCAGAGGCTATATCCTCGTATGTCGGCAGCATCGCCTTGATGATGTCGTGCTCGGTGACTATGCCGACAAGATCGCCCTGAGCATCCACCACAGGCAGGCCGCTGACCCGGTAACTGCCCAGAATCGCCACCGCCTCCCGTAAAGCAGCCTTCTCGTGGATCGTGATGGCCGGACTCCTCATAATATCTTTAACTGTCATACGGATATCCCCTCCGGAATGCGAAGCTGGCGGCGATTCAGCCGTCGCCCTCCTGAAGCTCCTGCATTGCCAACTGAGCCAGTAGGAAACAGATGCAGGACTCCGCTCCCTGGTTTAAGTTTAAACCCCACGGTGCAATCGCATCGTAGCATCCTTTCATCGTGGGGTCGTATACCCAAACGCCGGATCTATTATTGCCGAAAAACCAATCGAACGCAATTCGCGCCAGGTCGAGGTATTCCCTGTCACCAAGCTGCTTATATGCCCTGACGTAGAGGCAAACGGCATATCCGGCGTCAACTGTTTGCTGGTCGTACCAGGCGCGCTTCCCGCCGCGCATGTACCAGCCGTCGTTGCCTATGATTTCCAGGCGACCGTCCAATATCGTAATATCGGTTAGGAATCGCATAGTTCTGATCGCAGCGTCTTTATACGCTTTGCGTCCGGTCACCTCGGCGGCTGCCAGCATCCCCAGTGGGAGGATTGCGTTCCCATAGGTTAGATATGGCTCATACCACTGCCAGTCCTTATCGCCGTAAGTCCTCAAGCCGACCAGAAGCGAGTTGGCCAATGCGTCAATCTTGTCACCTAGACGCTCTCGATCCTCTTTTCCGCGAAGATAACCGTACATGCCCAATATCGAGTATGCTTTGGCCCTGGGGCTGTTCAGATCGCCCGCCCATCCTATGCTGTCATCAAACATTTTTCTCGCTACGATCCGGACGTTCTCAGGGAGACTGCTGGACGCAACATACCCGCAGGCCCACATAGCCCTGCCGTAGCAATCCTCGGTTCTCTCATCGTCCAAGAACGTCCTATCGAATGCCATGCTCTCTCTGAACTTGTGGTCGGGGCTCTGCGCGTAGTGGAGATAGCTGAGATACGTGATAGCCAGGTCGAGATCGGCACGCTCGCCTGTGTGCTCGTAGTGCTGGGTGGCTACAATCAGCGCTCTGGCGTTGTCGTCCGTGGTATAACCAAGGCGCCGATTCGGCACACCGTGGACGGCATGCTGGATAATGCCGGTGCAATCGGTCATGGCGCGAAGGTAGGAAAGATCAATGATGGGGTAGCCCATCAGGCGGTTTTGCTCCTATCGGTTTTGTTGGGATTCACCCTAGATGGTATCACAGCCGGGGCTGCCTTTGGAAGCGAGCGGGTGCTATGAAACAGATCCAGGTAATCTATAGCTACGTTGAACCAGGCGGCGCGGCGCCCGTATCTATAGGCACGCGCTTCCATTTCCTCGCGGAAGCCGGGATTTAAGAGAATGTAGTCAACAGCCTGTGAAATCTCGTCCGGGCTGCGGAAGTCAACCAGCATCCCCTTGCCCTTTGACAGCACTTCCTCCGCATATAGATAGGGTGTGGAAACTATGGCTTTCCCGCAGCCGAGGGCGTAGGCAAGCGTTCCACTAACTATCTGGTCGCGATTAACATAGGATGTAATATACACGTCCGTGGCGCACAGGTAGCTGATCAGCTCTTCCAGCATGAGGTATCTATTGTTGAAGCGAACGTGCTGTTCCAACCCGAGGTCAGCAACCAGCTGAAGCAATTCCTTCCGGTAACTTTCGCCTTCATAGTTTCTCACGCCTGGATGCGTTTCGCCCAATACCAGATACAAGGCATCCGGGTGTTTCTCCAGTATCCGTGGCATTGCCCGTATAGCATACTCGACACCCTTGCCTCGATTTATCAACCCAAAGGTAGAGAGCACGGGCCTGTCGCTTATTCCAAGGGCCTTCTTGGCTACGGTGGCGCTGACCCGATGCACATTCGGCACCCCGTGCCGGATGACAACAATCCTTTCCGGAGGAATGCCGTAGTTTTCGATGAGCATCTGCTTGCCCATCTTGACCATGACTACGACAGCGCTGCACAGTTCGGCTATTTCTCTCACTATACGCCGCTGGTTCGGATAAGGATCGAACAACACCGTGTGCAGCGTAGCCACGACCGGCTTGCGCAGCTTCCTCAGAAAATCCAGTATATACTCGCCGTCCTGCCCTCCGAAAATGCCGTATTCGTGCTGAATGTTGACCACGGAAATCTGTGACTGATTCAAAAATTCCGCAGCGTCGAGATACGAGCGCGGGTTAGGTTTGCGGATTTGGAATTTGACGATTTTGGGGTATGGCTCGATGTCAGCCTCTCCGCTGACTGCTACGACTACCGGATCCGAGAAGGGCGTATATTTGGAGATGGCTGTTACCAAGTCTCTGGTAAAAGTCGCAATTCCACATTCCTGCGGGGGATAGGTAGCCACATACGCTATGTCAATGTGGTTCAGCACCCCACGAAGGAACTGGAACATCTTCAGATCTTCAGGCTTCCATCCATCCCTTTCAGAAGACCCATCCACGGATGCCAGTGCCTCTGCGGGCGTCGGTTCAACTGATCTGGCCTTTCTTGCCATCTGCATACTCCATAGTCGTCGAGGCCGACACTCGGCGACTTGACGCATGCTCTTGGACTGGTCTCGTCTTTGTCCAAGAGCATGTTATGCTACCTAGCTTTACAGGCTGCGTATTGCCTCGGTTTCGTCGTTAAAGACTGAGAACACCTTGCTTAAGCCTGTAATGCTCAGCACCTTGCGTATTTGCGGACCCGCGCCCGAGAGAGCGAGTCCGCCGTCGTGTTCGTTGATACGGCGAAGTCCCCCTACCAGTGTTCCCAATCCGGAACTGTCTATATAGCTGACTTTTGCCATACTGATCACTACCTTGCGATCACCTGCCTTGAGCAATTCGATAATCACATCCCGGAGCTTGATGCATGTGTAGCCGTCAATATCACCCGCCAGGTCTACAACTGGAATATCGCCCATCCTGCGAATCTTAACATCGAGATCTGCATCCATGGCTGTCACCCCTTTCGCATACGGATTGTAATGCTGGCCGCGCCCTGGATATGGTGCCGGGCGCAGCGTCACGGGTGCTCTCGAGCCCTAGTCATGTCCTGACGCTGTGCATACCGCTGCCCAGAAATACTGCTTTGAGGCCTTCGTATAAGGCAATAGCGCAGGTGTTATAGTGGATGAGGCCCGCGGTGCAGCGGACCAAGGTTTCTTGGAGTTACTGCAATGTATTTCGACGTCGGCGGAGCTTATTCCTTTGCGGATAAGGAAGCCGACCGCCGATTCCCTTAAAATTCCCAACCTATCGTGTGGAAGGACGTATACAAACACGAGCGCCCGGGTATCTCGCTCGCCTGAACGCAACGCTTCGCGCGTCAACCATTGCAAGCCCTGTCGTTTTACCCTACAATGGATGTCGAAGGTCGCTCCGCAACAAGCATAGCATCACAGGGGAGCATTGTCAAGCTATTCAGCAGGAGAGGCACTTGTGGCTATCGGTTTGATCGCTGGCACAGGGGTGGATTTCCTATCGCCAACTGAGCAATGGCCCGATGTTACGACTCCCTATGGGCCAGCGTACCTTGCAGCCGGGATGCTGGGCGGGAGACAGGTCGTGCTTCTGAGACGCCACGGCCCGGCTCTAAACATATCTCCTCACCTAATTAGCTACCGGGCCAATCTTTGGGCTCTGCGGGAGGCCGGCGTCACTCGCGTGCTGGCAACGGCAGCCGTCGGTTCGCTGAAAAAGGAGATACCGCCTCGCACGCTTGCAGTGCTTTCCGACTTTATTGACTTTACAAAACGCCGCGAGACTACGACCTTCGACCAGCCGGGTGCGGCGGTAGTGCACATGGATTTCTCGACCCCCTATTGTCCAGAGATATCAGCCGCGTTCCAGCAGGCAGCAGCGGAACTGGGAATCGCGATCGAGCGCAGGGTCACATACGTATGCGTAGATGGTCCGAGATACGAGACACAGGCAGAAGTGAGGATGTTTGCCAAGTGGGGTGGCGACGTCGTCGGCATGACCGGCGTGCCGGAGGTCGTTCTGGCGAGAGAAATGGGGATGTGCTACGGGGTGCTGGCAATCGTGACAAATTACGCTGCCGGTGTCACGGATCGGCCTCTATCGCACCAAGATGTCCTGGAATGCATGGCCGAATGCCGGCAGCAGGTTCAAGGCATTCTTGAGCGAGCAGCAGCCCTCATCCCTGAAGACCGTTCTTGCTGCGTGCTTCCGTAGCCCTCACCGCTAGGGACGGCGGATCAACTGCTTCAATTCGGTCAGGTTGCCGGCATTGAAGAATGCCTCTTCCTCAGTTATAAGGCCCTCCTTAAAGTATTTGACCAGGCACTGGTTCATCGTCTGCATGCCCCAGAAGCCGCCTTCGCTAATAGCGGAATAGATTTGGCCGGAGCGTCCTTCTTCAATCAGCTTGCTAACCGTCGGCGTGGCAACCATAACCTCTACGGATGCTATGCGCCCGGGGCCGTCGGCTCGCGGCAGCAGCTTCTGTGAGACTATTCCTCGCAAAGAATTCGCCATGCGCATACATATCTGGGGTTTGTCGTGCGGCGGGAACATGTTTATCATACGATCCATGGTCTCGGATGCGCTGGTGGTATGCACGGTTGACATAACTAGGTGGCCCGTCTCAGAGGCAGCCAGGGCGACGTTCATCGTTTCCACATCGCGCATCTCGCCGATGAGAATGACGTCGGGGCTCTGCCTGACGATATACTTCAAGGCATCGGTGAACGAGTCGGTATCTATTCCGACTTCCCTCTGGTTGATGATCGACAGCTTATCCTCGTGTACGAACTCTATTGGATCCTCGATGGTGACGACGTTGCAGCGGCGGGTGTTGTTTATCAAGTCAATCATCGCCGCGAGAGTGGTTGATTTCCCACAACCAGTAGGCCCGGTAACCAGGATCAGCCCCTGGCGGTGTATGGCTAGATCTTTAACGACCGGCGGCATACCCAGCTCGTCAAGGTTGTATATCCGGAGTGGAATCAGTCTGAGCACAACACCAACGCTTCCGCGCTGCTGGTAAATATTCGCCCTGAATCTGGCGACATCATCCAACGTGAAAGCAAGATCCAGCTCGTGCCTGTGCTCGAATCGCGCGATTTGGTTGTGGTTCATGATGCTGTACGCCAACTCGCGCACATCTTCCGCGGTTAGCGGCGGAAAGTCTGTGGGCGAAACTTTCCCGTCTATTCGCAGCGTCGGAGGCGAGTTCTCCTTCAAGAACAAGTCGGATGCCTTCTTTTCCGCTGCCAACTTAGCAAGCTCGGTGAGGTCCATCAAAGCTCGATCAACTCCTTCGATTCCTATTCCCTGCGTCGGGCCTGGCAACCCTACGTGTCACCAGATATGTAAGCACACCAGTCAGGAGCGCCAGTGCTATAACAAGCGATAGAGCCAGCGTGCCGGGCCTGCTCCGCCTTGCCTCAGTCGGTATCTGCTTAACTCCAGTGAGGGGCAACCCTAGCGTGTCGAAATGGGCATTCTTGACAGTTACGGTATACTCGTAGGTATTAGTGCCACGTTCGAGCGAAATCTTGACGTACTTGTTTTCGTAATCCTCCAAGCCGCGGAATCTGAAACCAGAAGGCGCCAAATAGATAATCCGAATTACCTTCAGATTCCTCAGCGGTTTCACGATT
>Ga0315289_10000489_pt1 | contig 61084 bp, 43 predicted proteins | sample YL17G11_40_MG_FD_203452 | JGI IMG/M metagenome (GOLD analysis project Ga0315289, IMG submission 203452) | Sediment microbial communities from Yellowstone Lake, YNP, Wyoming, USA - YL17G11_40 | ecosystem: Environmental > Aquatic > Freshwater > Lake > Sediment | place: USA: Wyoming | collected... | reverse complement strand
CTTCTATTAATTCTGTTATTTCAATTATTTTTTTAAACATTTACAGACTCATTTTTTTGCCTTCCAGTGATTACAATGAGCTGAATGGCTTACTACCATTGACCCAATATTATTGAATGTGCAGGTAGCAATCCAATCCCGGTCAAGATGGGGATTATCAACTTCTTTGAACCAATGACATTTTTCACACTCTTTCACCAGTTCAGTATAGCCCATCTCGGCTTTTATTTCTTTTTCCAGATTTTCTTTCATATTCGATCTCAGGCCTATTACTTCTTTTAAATAGGATGCCTCTTATGAGGCCCTTACTTCACGCCTGCCAAGCCAAGTCTAAACTTACCAAACTTGACCTCACCGCAACATGACGTGCCGTACCATGTTCAAAATTTTGGTCTCTGATCCCCAGAACCCCCACGTTCAGTCTCTTTACACAGTGCTTCGATCTCATCCATGATTCGGGCTCTGTTATCCTCTTCAACCGGGTGGGCATAACGAGCACGGATGCCGTCCTTCTTCTGCGGGTCCCAACCAACCCATTTAAAAAGAAAAGAAAGTTGTTCGGCCATCGTCGTGATCACGTTAGTCTTTTTCCTTAAAGAACTTAGGATGATATCAGTGGTCAACTCTTTCTTCTCAAAGAAGGCCACATACATAGAGTCCTTCAGAACCTGCTCGATTTCACGACCAACAAAGTCTACACTTTCCGCGGCTAACTTTTCACAGTCAAACTTGGACGGATCCCGCTTCAGCTTCTTCAGATGGATTTTGAAGATCTCCACCCGTTCCTTATGCTGTGGAACATTAACGAAGAAGGTCTGGTCAAAACGAGAAATCAATTCCGGCGGCAGATACTGAATGTTGTTCGACGTAGCCACGGTGAAAACCGGTGCCGTACTGTCAGACATCCAGATCAAGAAGGACATAATAACACGGGAGGTCACACCAGCATCGGAGAAGGTCGAGGAGTGAGAGCCAGCAAAAGCTTTCTCAATCTCATCTATAAAGAGAACGCAGGGTGCCGTGTGCTCAATGATCTTCAACACCCGACGAATATTCTGCTCACTTCTCCCCACCTGGCTGGAGAAAACCCGGCTCGGGTCAAAGTTAATCACCGGAAGACCCCACTTATTGCCCACCGCTTTCGCGGTAAGCGACTTGCCAGTCCCGGGCGGACCTACAAGCAGGAGCCCTTTCAGGAGGGGCAACCCGAATTTCTTCCCTTCGGCCGTCCAACCACCGTAGCTCTGCGTTATCCAATCCTTGAGAATGGATATGCCGCCGATATCCTCATAGGAGACATCTGATTCCAGGAGACTCAGCAGGTCGGTCTTGGCCAGAGAAGATTTCTTATAGTCCTGGATGAACTTCAGATCAATCCGGCCGTAAAGCTTGGAACTTATACTGTAGGCCTGCTCGAGCTCAAACAGAGTCATACCCTTCAAATTGGTAAGAACATCCTCTGTGGGGGCTTTATCACCCCTCATATCCAGCTGGGTCTTACTGCACAAGGCTTCAGACTTCTCCTTGATTGCAGCCTCATTCGGAAGCGGGAAGTAAACGACTTCGCTGTAGCGCTCAAGTTCCGGGGGTACAATGACCGTCTGATTCATGAAAAGCAAATTAACTGTATACTCGAAATCAGCCTGGTATTTGTCAATAATATCTTTGACTTTCCTGACCCCCTGTTTATCCAGTTCGACGTCAAGGAAAATAAAGGTATTGAAGACATTATTCCGCTCAGCAAAAGTCCTGTTGTAGACCTGATCAAGGATTTCATCCATTAGATAGGTCTTACCACCCGGGTCCTGGAACTTTTTCTTGATGAGCTCGTCCAGCTTAATGAATTTGGCATAGGTTGAAGTATAAACCTGAAAATGATTCTTATGATTCTCATTCAGGAAGTTAAGTACTTCAAATTCATTTTCACAGCCACAGAACATCAGCGGCCGATTCGTTCGTAGGCAATCACTTAAAGTGAGCATAGTTCAAAGACCCCACAGGATTGAAGATTTTATTCAGATTTGAACAAGCAAAAAACAACCGCATTCCCGCTTATGCCGACTTGTCACGGCTGCCGCTTGGATCCAGCTTGCTAAAAGTCTTAGCTTACGGGGATCGCCCTTTTTACAGAACTCGGCGTTCCAATAAAGGTCACGCCTTCGTAAGAGCAGCGTCTTGGTTCCGCCAAATGCGATTGCAATTTTAGTTCGTCAGATAAAGCTCAATGACACCATTGGCCTTAACTTCCTTATGGATCTTCATCCCCTCCCGGATCGCCCGGTCACGGTAGAAATTCTCCATATAGGTCTGTTTGATCTGATCGACTTCACGCCGCTGATCGGAGTCGAAGGAAATCTCCCCGGTGGAGGCATTTATGGAAATAGGATACCGGTTCCGCATGATGGTGAGGGTCTCGTTCTGCTCGGTAGCCTCGAGGCCCATCTGCTTAAGGGTATCTTTCATGATGGCCATGTTGCGAACTTCGAATGAAACTGAAATGAGATTGGACATGGTTAGTTGCTCCTTTGATGTACTTCGTTATATACGGGAACATGCTCTTTCTTGTCTACGGAATCGACTTTGCCGGCACTCTTTGCCAGTTTGATCAGATCACCGCATTGAGGACTCTGTTCCATTCCCTCAATGAATGAGCTGCCATCAGGGTTAATAGTGATTTTTGTTTTCACTCCGGACCTCCTTATTATGGTTTAAGATTATTTTGATCATGATTTTTACTATGAATCATCGTATATAACTTCAAAAATTTCAAAAAAAGTTTTCTCATTGCGTACATTTCAGAAAATATTGCAAAGCCCATTATAACAACAGCCAACAAAATGCACACCAACAAAATGCCCATGCCAATCAAGGCATCCGTACCTATAAACATACCACCCCCAGATTAGGGAAATCGATCCAATTTAGCGAAAGTCTCGCTATAAAGGAAATTACCATCTGGGAGGGGTTGAATACCCCACTTTTTCATGAAAGCAATCATATCCTTCTGGTGCCAATCTGTAACCTTTGTTGACGCATTAAGCTTATGCAGTACCCTAGATTCCGGTTCAAACCAGCACTCCCAACCCTTCGACCTGGCAAAATAACAGTAATCACTATCGCTGTAGACCAGATACATAGACTCGTCCATTGGGCCTATCTGGTTTACCATTTCCCTCTTAAACATGACCGAGGCATAATTTACCCAGGTCTGCTTCTCAGGAAACCTGCAGTGACCCATGGACAAATAACCACCTTTATGGGCTCCGGCCGGGAAGGCCCGGATAGTACCCCCGTGCCTGATAAGGTCCTGGTTAGAATAATCAAGTTGCATGGATCCAGCTATGCCAACCTTCGGACGGCTCTGTAAACGTCGTACAAGGCCTTCCATGGCTCCTGGGAGCACTATGGCGTCCTGATTCAACAACCAGATGTATTCCGCAGTTCCTTTGGCCATTCCGGCGTTATTTGCCTTGGTGAACCCCAGGTTCTCATTTGGCGGATTATTATCCATAACGATCAGATTATAATCCTTACAGTTCTCTTCTACCGATTTGGTCAATCGATCAAGATCCTTACGGTCCCCGAAGAGTACCACTACGATATCAACAAGTGCCATTTATATGCTCCGATAATGACTTTAATGCCATCACTTTATTATTAGCCAGTTATTACAAAAAATAAAGGAAAAAAATTTTATTCGATCGATTCAGGTATTTGTATCTTCTGAATTTTTTTGGTTTCCTCATCCATTTCACCATTCTTATTGTAGCCATAAATTTCAATACCATCATAGTACCAGTCAAACATATCCCGGCGAAGTTTGGCCATCCAGATCTTGCCTTCAGCTTTTCTTTTGAGGTTATAGAAAATAATACCCTCAGCAAAAACCTTGTCCGTCCAACCGTTCTTAGAAGCTACTTTCTGATACAACCTTGAGTGAAGCCAATCTTTGAACCATGAACTCCAGTTGTCGAAGGTACGAGCATGCTCTTCAAAAGAATTATACTGGAGATCTTTCACTGTTTTCTCAAATGGGTACCATTCATGATAATCCATTTTATAAGGATTGCCCTGAACTTTGGGTCCGATAAGTTCACCCGCCTGCTCCCCATCTGCTTTAACATAATTCTTTCCGATCGATCGGAAAATGCCCTCGATAATATGTGTTTTACCACTAATGATCTGAAGTGGGTCTAAGACATTTTTCCGGTTCTGTAATGCTACCAATCGACCCTTTTCAGTTTTGAATTTTACATTTGTACCATTAAGTTTTTCAACAGCAAAAGTTTCGGTATCCTCAAAGACCCACTCATAGCCTGGATTCACTATATCGACGGCAAGGTAAACATCTGGCTGCCGAAGCATAAACCTATTGCCATAGATCTTAAAATGCTCCTTGTTAATGGCATAAATTTGCCGGACGAAAGGGCAGTGTAATTTAGGAAAATCCGTCAGAGTACAACCCTCTGCGAGTTCCATTAGCCACTCCTCGTAGTAAATTATTTGCAGGAACGTAATTCTCTGGAATACTTTTCGATTTCGACTTCAGAAAGGAACCGCTTTTTGCTGGAACGGTGTTTAGTTTCATTCCAATACAAGCCAAATTTCATGAGCTGTTCTTTAATCTCATTTTTAATGACCGTGATGAACATAAAGCTTACACCGTACTTAGTGGCAATTTCCCTATTCGTAAGTCCCTTCCGCATAAGTTTGAATACCTTCAGAAGGGAGAGGCCGCGGGTACGAACTTTCATATTTTTACGTTTATTGAGGCGATAGATTTTATCACGACCGGCCAAGTAAACCTCAAACAGATTAAGATCCATGGCCAGGCCATCAATTTCATCCGATACTTTATTCCGATGAATGATATTTTCATAATCGAGATCAAGATTCTGGTCCCGGAAGAAAACATCATCAGAATCATTACCCATCTTAGCCGGGTCCGGATGATACAACCGACGCTCAATCATATTCTCGTTTGATTTCCGGTAGGCACGAACAACATTTTTAATCAGATTATAGAGATATGTGGAAATCTTGGTAGCAGAGGGGTGGTTCGGATTGTATTTGCCCAGAATGTCCCGCTTGACCATCGTTTTATAAACATCTTGAAGAACATCATCCACACCACTCACATTATATTTCATGCAAATGGAATGGGTTAATTTTCTAATTCCAGAATGATTATGAGATACAAATGTGGCTACGTCACGGAAGTAAAGCATGGCAGAACCCCTTTATTTTGTGTGTGGTGGCGGTTTTTTGTCTCTTCTGGTCTGCTTTATGATTTTACGCGTTATTATGTAACCCTGTGACCAGAAGTAATATCAAAATACAACCAATTTTTTAACATGTCAACACTATAATTAAAAAAATGTAACTACCTGAAGATGCGTGACTTATGATATCAAATACCCAGGAAATGTGCCAGTGCATAGAAGGCATCATTTCGTACCCTTAAATTTGAGACCGTTAAAATAAAATCATCTTTATCTTTTATCTTTAAAATCTTGATTTCTCCTTTAAATTCCGGCAGATCTTTCGTTTCTGTCAAGAAGGTTATGACCTGATTTATACGGCACAGATTTACTTTTGAACGGTCCTTAATTGTAAATATAATCTCTTCCTCAAGTTCACTGAGCGTATCCTCAGACACCGATACAGGAGTCACTGAAGATTCAGGTACGGATGTCATCAAAGGGGCATCATCTGTCACATTGACAGTAGAAAGTAACTCCATAAAAGAAGCTTCCCCGGAGACCACAGGGGTTTCAGCGGGGGTTTCAATAGGAGCGGGTTTAGAATCCGCATTAGATTCTGGTTCTGTTACCCCTTCAACTTTGGGCCTTTCAATTGCTGTCAAGTCTTCTTGAGGAACAAAATATGCCGGAGCTCGGCCATTAGGTGCTCTAACATATTTACTTTGTTTAGCGTCCTTCCCGAGCATTGAACCGGCCACCCTAAATTTTCTACCTTCCGCAAGGACTAAAACATATAAATCTTCGTCTTTATCCTTCTCCCGAACTATAAGTGTGCGCTCCTCAATAGACTTCTTGCCATCGAAATTATCCGTGGTTCGAATTTGAATATTTGTACCTACATCTGGAGCCTTAAAAGTATTTACCGATTCAGACCAGGGCTGATTTGTATAAAGACAATAAGCAAGTTCTCCAGCAGCTCCAAGAATATCGATTCTTAAATCATGGCCGGCACAATCAGCTGATTGCTGACATCCTAATCTTTTTGATTCTGAATCACGTAAAGTTCCCACCCTTACAGCATGTTGATATTGCTCTTCAGTCATTATAACATTAAAAAAAGGGTCAATATCATTTTTCGCTATGGGAATCTCCGGTTCCGTTATCTGAGTACTCTGATGAAAGGCCACAGACGCTTTCATCTTTTTCAATTCCGGATTTTCTTTAAAGAAATCATGGTCCACATGCCAAGAATCCCCATACTCGGCATCAACCGTCAGTGGCACCGGCCATTTCAGCATGCCCTGAAGAGTATCCTGCAGGCACATGATGTCATTCAACTGAGGAATATAATCAGAAAGCTTATTCTCAGGCATTTCAAAGACCAACTCATCATGCATTGTAAGAAGGATTTTTACTTCATTCTGAAGATTATTAGACTTGATCCAATTGCTGACCCGTACCATAACGATCTTCATAATGTCAGCGCAGCTGCCCTGCACAAGGAAGTTCACCGAACAACGGTCTGCATGGGCTTCCTGACCCTTATCCCCACTGTTATAAAACATATCCAAAGGACGAATACGGCCAAAAGGAGTTGTAGCTTTCTTAAATCTTCGGGCTTTGTTACGTTCAGTCTTGATCCAATTTGCCAAAGTCGGGAGACCATTTAAGAAACCATCCACAGCACGGCGTGCCTCAGTCTCTGAAATTTTGGCCTGCTCAGCTATGCCCCGGGGGCCTGAACCATAAAGGATTTGGAAGTTACACGTGTTATGAGTAATAAATCCTTGGGCTATATAAGTATGGTCTTTCCCAACCGTAAGGTCCATCAGTACCAGATCTTTACATTTTTTTACTTCCGTAACTTTTTCAATATAGTGTTCAGGTGGTGTCCTATGCGAAGCATCCCCAATAATACCTTCCTCAAAACAGGCCATCAATTCTTGACCTACATTTATATCCTCTGCTCTTAACCAATCCTTGGTTGTAGGTTTGGACAAATTTTTAATATCACTTTTCAAAAAACGATGATTTACTCCACAGGTTATTTCTATTCTTTCAGTGGATATGGTTATAGCAGGTTTTTTGCCCATATGCCATATTTTTTCCACTGGTGCCAATTTTAATTTATGTGTATAAACAAGATCGCCTTTTTTTAAATTCTCTATAGGAACCCATCCATGTTCAGAAGCTATGAGAGTTCCTTTGGCCACACATTTGGCAATCTGCCGCTCAGCCTTGGAAATTTCTTCCTTTTTAAAGATGGCCTTACCGGTAGTAGTATGCAAATCTGCAGCACCATAAAGGAATTCATCAATCCACTTTTTCTCTCCGGACAGGTTAGCTGTAACCCGAAGTTCTTCACCAGAAAAGTCCATGGCCACAATCTTCATTCCAGGCCTGGCCCTAAAAGCCTTACGGACGTCAGGAGCATCAGCGTCATAGTTGGCTGGAATGCTCTGTACGTTTACGCCGCAATAGCCGTCTTCATTGATACCGCGGCCGCCAGGTGATGAGAACCGGCCTGTATCAGTACCATTCTGACTGAAGCCCACTTTTATACAACCGTCTTCGTCACAGTTATTCAGAAGATTCTCGACATAGGTGCCAAGGGACTTTTCCAGCTTCCTGAAAGTAACAATCTGTTTGACCAGAGGATAACGGTCCTCAATTTTCTCCAGTACCGCAGTATCGGTCTTATAAAAGCCCTTGGCCGTTCTTTCTTTCTCCGGGTACTCATAATGAAGGGGATCTTCAAAAAGGATCTTACCAAGCTGCTGAGTGCTTCCTATATTAAAATCCCGGCCGACAGCGTCATGGATTGTCTTTTTAATTTGCTCGAGACGTTCCGTTATTCTTATTCTCTCAGCCTTTAAATACTCCTTATCGATTACAATCAGATTCTGTTCCATCTGCATGACCACTGGAACAAGCCTCTTTTCCAGGAAATAGGTCTTCATTTGCTCAAGAATGATCGGATGGGTGATATACATATCAAAAAGGCCATAGGTACAAAGGCTGTCAGAGGCAGCATAGACATAACCAAGTTTGGGCGACACCATATCAAAGCGATGACTGCCTTTGGTTATCTCGTCAAGCTCGATCATCTTCCGGCCAAGATGTTTATTGGACAAATACTTCAAACCTATTTCCTTCTGACCGGTATCATGGAGCCGTGCCAGGATCAGCGTATCTTCATAATCTTCGAAATTATCTATGGTAATCCCGAAGTTTTTCAGAAATTGAAGATCGAATTTCGCATTATGGACAATGATAATGGCACACTCACATAGCCTTCTGATCTCCTGTAAAACGAATGATTCTGGAAGATTATATTCTTTGCCCTCTTTATGATTGATCGGGATGTAAATGCCAGTATTTTTATCAATGGCTAAAGCGATGCCAACGATCTTTTCTAAAGGCTGCCCCTTTCTCAAACGTGTATTAAGGCCTGTCGTTTCTAGGTCCAGACAGCAGTGGGGCTTTTTCTTTCCGTCCCCTTTGGCTATCACCCGGTCAATAAATGCACGGAGCTGTTCAAGGCTTTCGCACATCTTCATGTCCGTATCTTTCATCCAGGGCATGGTCTGGATAAGTTCCTGAACATTATCCTCGATAAACTCTGAAAACCCGACATTTATTGATGAGTTAGGCATATTATTTTATCCTCTATTTTCTTGAGATTACCCAGAACATCTACCTTCTGAGAATCTTGATATTTCGACATGAAATAGACTGAACATAAGGCCCTGAATTTTTCGAATGGGATTTTCTTCCGTAAATCCAGAAGATTATTATGAATCCTTTTAAACAGCACCTTTTTATCTTCAGATTTTACTGTCTCTTCTTTTAAATCCAAAGTCGGAACATCAGGAATGGACGACGTATCCACCCTATATCGGTTGATCAAATATAAAAGAGCCTGCTTGAAAAACAGGTTTTCTTTTTCCATTGTGAATGAAACAACATCCCAGGACTTCCGGCACACCCAGCAAAAACAGGATTTAGTTTGATTATAAAGCCTGGCTGAGGGTTTGGTATCCTTTCCATGGAATGGACATTTGAACTGGACTTCCGAAGCCCCCCGTGGATCAAACTGAAAATGAACTCCGTAACCGACCATAACATCGGCCAGTTCTACCTTCTCCACTATAAGATCTCTCAGTTTATTAGGGTCTTTCATTTGGAAGCTATCTTCACCATTTTATTGTCTTTCGAAACTTCCCCAGAGCCTTGGCATTCAAAACATTCATCCGTACCGCCATGGCCATCATTCACAATCAAAGTTCCCCAACCCTTACAGATAGGACACTCTACTTTTTCCATATCAATCATCATCCTGATTAAATTTTAATTCTTCGGCATCATCATTGGACTTTACGCCCTCATCACTTTGATTGAACTTCAGGTCTTCATCTTCATCCTGAGCCGGCCTAAAAAACCTGAACTTACTTTTAGCATACTCGTTCAGCTCAGGAATACCTTCAGGGCCGAAGGTATTCATATATCCAACGGTATGTTCTGTATGCCCGGTATATCACCCAGGTCTTGAGTCTTGGCCTTCTGAATTATATCCTTGATATGCTTCGTCTGGAAATCGATATGAGCCTCAAAACCAGTAAACTCCACACCTTTTCTGTGTGCCAGACATCCTATCTTTATGATGCCGGCCTTCTTCATGTCGTCCGTCATGTATGTAGTAATAACAACGTCACTGGAACGCTCAGCCTCATTCGCATTGGATAAAGCTGAAAGCTTATACTGACCCTCGGCCTTCTCTGCCTCTTTATGACCGGTACGGTTGATCTGGAACGGGGTTATCATACGTACCTTCCGGCCGGAATCAAAATTCAAAGCCAGGTTCTTCAGCTTTTTGATAATGCTGTTCAGGTCAATATTCCAGTCGCCATACCGATCGTTTTTATCCGGCGTCATCAAACCCACATAATCTACCACGATGAAATCAAGCTGCTTACCCTTGTCCCGGAGCCTGGAATTATAATCGTAGGCAATCATTTCCAATTTAGAAGGGGTCAAACTCTCCGTAGGCTGATACAGAAACAATTCCCCAAAATCCTCCCGGGTAGAGAAGTCATCTATGATAGCATGGAAGAACTCTTGCTCCATATCTGAAAGTTCCCCATAAATGACCTTATCGTAAGTCACTTTCCCTACAAGATTTTTGAACTTAGGATTATCATACCAACAGGCATTGCACCCATGAAGAACATAAAACATATCCCGCATTTCTTCGAAGTTCATCTCGAGGGAGATAAACAGGCCATTTAAGCCCTGAAAGATGCCACTGTAGGCCAGGTTGGTAGTAAGGATGGTCTTACCCTGCTTCACGTAGGCAGCAACCAGCATGAGCTCTCCAGGCTTTAATCCGCGGCAGGCATCATCAATTCGGTCAAGGAAGGTGTACATGCCTACACTGGCCAGAGGGTTGTCTTTCTTCTTTTGATAGGACTCTTTGACTTCCACCCCATCCTCGGGGCTTTTAACATTACCCTCAGTTTTTACATTGAGGTCCCCCATGCGAAAACTACGGGACTCACCAATGAAATACTCGACGGCCTGATTGATACCTTTAATCTCTTTTTTCCCTACTTTGATCCCAGTGCCGGCCGCCTCCCAGGTCTTTTGAATAACTTGCTGTAGATGGTCCTTGCATTGTTCTTCAAACTTTTCCTTGAGAAGTGCCTGGTAATTCGATCGGATATAGGGAATTTCAAGGACAATGTCCTTCAGGGAGGCCAGGACTCCCTCGTCCCCTTCCTTCTCAGCCTTCTGAACAAGAAGCTGTATGGAAGGCACCTCTTTGTAGTCCCTGAAGTGGGCTTCAATCCAGGTGTACATTTTGATATACGAAGGGTCTTCAGGCTTTACATTGCTTTTTAGGAAGGATCGGTAATTTCTTACCAACTCTTCCTGTTCAATGGTAGAGCGTCCCTCTTTAGAAATATCAATTATTGATCGATATAGTCTTTTCATAGAATTTTATTACCCGTTTTTTCCTGATATTCTATTAAAGCGTCCTGTTTATTTTTGGCTTGTATGCTCCAGGAGTTACAGAACATCCCTGTACCCCATCCCTATAGTATTCGTCAGCTGCTGCTCTTCGACTTTTGGCACCTATCCACCATTTTCCTCTAAAAATCCCGGTGCCTTCATACACCACGTCTCCATTTGAAAGCTTAATCTCTTTATCTTTGTCTGATACTATGGTTATGTCCATAGTTTAGAATTTCGATGCTAAGCGTTTACTTTCAGATACAGATTTTTTATCAATGCTCTGGTCGGCTTTTAGAGTAATCTTGGTAAAATGCTTTTCAAACAACTCCAGTATGCCCTCAGAATACTCCTGGCTTTTTGGGGTCATTATTTCCTGAAAATAAACCCAGGTTGGTTTTTTCTCCTGTAGCCGGGTACCCACCAACTCGGCCATACATGGAGCTACTGCTTTGTTTACTTCCATGGCACCGAAAACTATAATTGCCAAATCAAAAACTGAGGTCGCGGATAAATGCCGGGCTTCCTCGTTCCCCTGGGGAACATGGTAATCATGAACGATATCAATTGATCTGGAGAATAGAATCCTGGGTTTATGTAAATCAAACCGGTGTTCCATGAGCAATGCTTTTATCATGAATAAAAAGGAATCGTATGAGCCTTCAAGAATGATATTTTTATTTGAAGGAAGATTATCAAAATTCACTCTTAAATTGGTATCCAACTTATCCGGAAGAATATACTGGTCACCCATATGCTGAAGAAGCTTATACTCACTGGAAATAATTTTAGACGTATAACAAACGCAGGGGATAAGAATGGTCTTCTTTATTTTGGTATGGATATGAACTACAACAGCCAAGCGTCTGCCTTCACCACCACAAAGTGGGCATACCGTAGCCTGATCAACGGACGTTATCGTAGGGGCTTCTATGTCAGCTGTTGATTTCAAGGAAAGAACATTGGTTGAATCAGTAGGGATTGTGTTGACTGGGTCTGAAAATGTTGAGTGTGTGGGGGCAATTGAATCACAAGGAAAAACACTGACAGACTCCAGCATTGATCCCTCAGGTACTTCTGGTTTTCTTTTTTTATATTTCGTCATTCATCATCCTTTAGATATCACATGTCAGGCAATTCATTCATAATCTTCTCAGCCGTTTCCATAGCTTTTAAACGAGCCACAGCCCTTTGCACGGACTTAATCATTTTGCCATCACCAGGAAAATCTCCACCTTCATAACCTTGAACATAAAACCAAACCCCATCAATTTCTACACCCACCGGAATGTCCGTTGAATGCCCAGTGCAGCCATTCTCAGTACATGGATGCCCGCATTCATACTCAAAATATTCCACACACACAGGACCGCCGGCCTGGGGTTCCTGAAATTCATGCTGGTCAATAGGATCAATAGCTTTAATTTCTGACATTATTCATCCTTTAGGAGTTCAACGTCTTCAAGAAGATCCTCAAACAATCCGTCAACCACGGACTCTTCATTCCCTGTGAAGTCCAAGGCACCCTTCGAAGTATCCCCGAGAACCTCATCCGAAAGTTCTTTCTTACTGGCTACCCGCTGCATAACCCGCATGTCGATCGAAGCCTTATTGACAATATGCAAAAGGAGAACATGTTCCTGAATACTTCCTATTCTCTGGGCACGGCCGATCGTTTGTACCAAATCACCGTAGCTCCAAGGTGTGTCATAGAAGATTATTACTGAAGCAGCCTGCAAATTCAGGGATGCCGATCCTGCAGTAGTAATAAAAATTATCCGGCAATTCGTATCCTCCATGAATTTCTTCTTGGCCTGGTCACGATCCCAGGAAGAAGTAATATCCCCGGTAATTTTGGTATGCCCGATATTCTTATGGTCACAGATGATTTCAAGATTTGTGATACCTCTTTTAAACCTGGTGAAAACAATAATCTTTTCCTGAGTGAGCTCATCAGATATCAGCCGTTCGAACTCGATCTCTTTACTGGACTCTCCGGGCTCCCCTATGAGGGCAGGGCCATTGCTGATCATCTGGCAGTAGGTCAGAGCCGCCAGCTTGCCCCGTTTCTTACCTTCCTCGGTCAGGAAGGCCTCATACTTCTCTTTTAATTCGGCATACCGCTTGAGAGTCTTTTCATCATTAAAGCCACCACGAACCCTGTCAGAAACCTCAAAATATTCCCGTTTGACCTTCTCCTCATATATTATGCCGTTTAAGGCATTTTTATAAAGGAGTTTTTGATCGGGAAGCATTTCAACAACTGCCTGGCGGGATATTAACTTGGGCAATTCTGCTGCAACCTCTTCTTTTTTACGGACTAAGATATAAGGGTCTAAAGTCTGCTTAAATTGCTGTAAATTTCTATAACCACTCTGACCCTTCGTTATATCGATCTGAGGTATGACCCGGTCCTTACCTTTTATTTTGAGTTTTAAAAGCTTCGTATAGGTATAGGTTTTATTAAAATTCGTGATGTTCCCAAATACTCCTGGGACAAGCACGGCATAAATCGCCCATACCTCTTCTAGGCTATTTTTTATGACCGTGGCAGACAGGCCATAGGCACGTTTTGCCCCCGCGGCTACCTGACTGCAACCAAAATGAGTTTTGGTTTTCCGGCCTTTGAAGGCCTGGCAATTATGAACCAATATTCCATTAGCAAAATAGGTGTGGTTATCCTCAACCTCAATATTAAATTTACAATAAGCTTCTGTACTTTTAGCAAATTCCTTAGATTCTGATTTTATAACAGTATCTTCATAAAGATCCCAAAATGGCACCTCTTTATAAGTTTGCCAATAAGAGCCACAGCCATCTCTTAAAGACTCTGGTAATTTATAGGCCATACAAAAAGGAATATAGGGCCTTATTAAATCAAAGAATTTTTTTATTTCATCACCACTGGAATACAAATAAAACCCTTTACCTCTTTTATCCTCTTTTAATTGAAATGAAATGTCCCATTTTTTCTTTATACAATCTATAATAACCTGATTATCTTTCTTAGTAAATCCATGTGTACTGAAAGTAATAAAGCCGCTATATTTCTGGGGGTCTATTTTACCCATTTTTGTGCCTCTTGAACCATCATCACAAAACCAGATAGCAAGTCCTATTGGGTCCAAAAAGTCAAATATTTCTTTTGTGATAACTTTTTTCCCATTTTTTACTAACCCTATCTTTTTTATAAATTGTCTTATAATAGGATTCGAGTGCGTGGTAGCATGCCAAACGGGAGCTTTACTCCAGCCCCCTGTTTGGGGTCTGACAAGTCTAATGTGTTCTGCTAAAACAAAAGTTTTAAAAAAGAAGTACTTAGACCTTTTTGAACTTTGCATAAATTTAACTGCTGTCGGTAAACCTTGTTCAAATCTTTTACAGGATTCAATTCCACCATCACCTAGGACGCTCCCCAGAATTATTTGCTTTTGAGTATTGGTTAAGCCCCTATCAACACTATAGATGGTATCCCCGATTTTTAACTCCGAAGCCATCTTTTTCCCAGAGAGGGTTGGTATCGAATGGTTGGGGGAACAAACAAAGGAAGGCTTTTCTTTACCCTCTATTTTCCACCAGGTAGTCGCAGGGGATCTGAAAAAATTTACAACTTTCTTGGCTGAGATTTCTCCGGTCTCAGAATTATAGGACAATACTTTTACAGGCTTTTTTTCAGTAACTATTTTCCCAATTAATTCTGTGGATCCATCCTCAAGAAGTATAGGGGTATGATATTCAAAGCACTCATCAAATACTGCCATGTAATTCGAGCCCATAGCGTCCTTAAGGTGCTCATACTCATCAAGGATAGGATTATACCCTATGATCATCACATTCTCTGTAAACCGGTCGTATTGAGCCTTACGGGCGGCAAATCCTGATGTGCCAAACCAGTCCGTGGTCACAACCCTGACTGTGACGCCCTGAGTGAATTTTGTGAACTCTTCCGCCCACTGGTACAGAGCTGATTTAGTGGTCACTACAAGGAGTTTTAGGGTAGGGTCTCGTTCAAGGAGGAATGTATAGGCTGCAATAGTTTCGATAGTTTTACCCAGTCCCGCGGCGTCGCCAAGCACCATTCTATTCAGGAGCATCATATGCAGAGCACCGATGACCTGATAGTAACGTAACTTGGTTGTTTCCTTCAAAAATTTGTTCGACTTAAATTCGACGGTCTTGGACTTCCGAAGTTCAAGCAATTGCGGATAGCACTCTGGCACTTTTACAAAGGTGTCTGACATTCAAATCCCCGGGGAAGGTAGGCCTGCGTACATCTCATTATTGGCGACTTTATGAAGAAAATAAAAGTAAATCTGAACTATTTTGTAAAGGTCTGGAAGTAGGGCACTTAAATAATAAAACCCGAAGTTTTGAGGCCCCGGGTCTTATGGCTTACGCGAAAAAATTTATTACCCTCGACGAGGATTTCCACATAAATAAACACTTCTAATTGGCCCAAAAGAATTGTTCTTTAATTCTATATCAACAACACAATCACTATTGGCAATTTTTAAACTTTCAACGGTTAATAAAGCCGTAACTAATTTTGTGGCTTCATCTAAATTTTTACTTTCCCAATAATAATCGCCACCACTTGAACCAGGCTGTCGGACGCCACTTGTATTAAAAGCCTGCTTATCAGGTACTAATTTCTGACTTACATACGTATTTACAAAATCAACACTGTTAAGCAATTGCGATTTTACTTTACCTATCATTTGGGGCACAGCACTAAGTTTTTTATTAGGAGAAATCATTGTAGACTCAAATCCACCACGTTGATTACGAACATCATCCCACCCTTGAAGGCCAATAGCTTTTGCTAATGCATCCGGGTCAACTTTAGAAGTAGGAGCCGCAGGAGCTGCTGGTGCTACAGGATCCAAAGCTGTTTTCTTCTTTTTCTTTTGATCTTTATGCTGCTTATAGAACAGCTTTTCCATTATGTCAAAACCACCGCCTATAGCACCTATTTTCTGTTTCTTTAAAGCAGATTTAACTAATAAGCGATTTGATTCCATAGATTCCTTTTTTGTTTCTTCAGGTGTAACAGCACCCTCTTCAGGTGCCAAAGCTTCCGGGGGGTTGACACCAGGCGTACCTTCAGCGGGCTTTGCTTCTTCAGGGCCTTTAGAAGGTGGTGCCGTTTTCCCTTCTGGAGCTTTATTTCCAAACGGGGTCTTCATCTCACCAGACTTAGTAATCAAAACATAAAAATGTGTCCCAGTCTCAGTCTTAGAATCCTCAAAATAATTCTTGAATTCCGTGGGGGTATATTTCCCTTTAGGATCAATAATTTTTTTCTTTGTCGTAGGATCCGTAAAAGGAGCATTAAGGTAAGTGACCATTGACTCAGGCAGGTTAGGCTCGAGTTTCGGTTTACTCAGGAGCTTGGAAAAAGCCTTGTCAATCTCTTCCGGAGTAATATCAACCGGCTGGCCCTCTAATTTATTACCTTTATGATCTGAAGCAAATAATTCCGGCGCGGCTTTCTGTCTGGTACCCCAAGGTTCCAGGGCAAAAATATAGGTGTACCATTTAGTTTTTTCTTCATTTGAAAGAATCACCGCATATTTTACCCACTGGAAATTCTGTTCAAATTCCTTCTTACTCTTAATGTCAAAAGTTTTTTGGACATTCTTAGGGGGAGCTGAAAAAGAGATCTTTATCTCCTGTAATTTCAGTTTCCCGGTATCAGGAAGATCATCCTGCTCTTCTTCTGGGGCTTCATCAGCCCCATACCGATAGAATAAATATTTTTCTATGGAAGCCATTATTGATTCCTATTTGCAATAAGTGGACGACCAGGAATTTCAAACAAATCCACAGTATCATTATCAGACTTTTCATTCAAATGACAATTGGCCGATGTACTATCGGTCTCACTGCCAACAACCATCATAAGAAGCCGGCCGGAATTATTCTCATTCAAAATGTATGACTGATAGGTCTTTTTATAACTACCGGCCATATCCAGGCTCTCAAACTTCAAGCCCAAATTACTCCGGCCAAGCCGGGCATCAGGCAGATGCACCGTCTTCTTCCCGCGGATAGAATCAGGAGTCTGTTGAGTACCAATCCTTGCCCCTTCGGGGAAATCTATAATATCCTGAACTTTTGAAATCACCCGGGTCTCAAGAACCGTATCTCCATCACTATTGACAAATTTGATTAAATTATTTGCCCCTGAACTATCATTCACATTCAAATATGTAGGGCACCGATCGATGATGTTTGAATACATCGATGCAGGCTGGTCCTTAGCTATAATTACATAGCTTTCAGGGCTGGCAGAAGTCCTAACAGCGGGGGTAGTAAGAATGACTTCTGTATCACTAACCGCAGTATAAATAGGATAGAATGTGGTAGCGTCTGCTGAAGCCCCTATCACATATTTAGCCTTCAAATTACCATTAACTGAATCCAGAATAGAAAGCCATTCAGTTCCTGAACCCATCACCGAAGTACTTCCAACAGTAAATGATGCTTGACCATTACTATAAGTTGCATCCACAATAGCGCCTGAACCTGCTGTAGTAGTAATGGCAGGACCTTCATGCTCAATGGCTCCTGTAGCATAAACCGTCGAATCCGCTTTTAGAATACCCTGATAAGCATTGTATTTATAAAAGAAGGCATAACCCTCAGAAGGGCCTATAGCAGACCTGATCAAAACAGGCACTTCAAGGGTAGTCCCTGTAGCAGGCGGCGAAGAAAAAGTTATTATGTTGGTTGTGGCTGATGTATCCGGGAATGAAGCATTGGTCGTAAGTAGATCAACCTTTGTCATATCTCCAAAAGTATTTTTTATATAAGCATAACCTATTCCGGCTGTACTGGAATAACTTGCAATTCCCAGTACCTGAGTGGCAATTGAACTATCATAGGTTTTTAAAGTAAAAGTATCCAGGGAACTATTGGGTGTTTCAACTGTATCCAACTTGACCATCTGATAACAATCATAAATACTACGACCCTGCTTATTTCCTTCGAAATATTTATTGCCTGTGTACAACGTAAGTGCTGCATCATAACCAGATGTAAGATTGGAACCAAGATTAATGGTATATGTTGAATCTATAATAGCTACCGAAGGATTTGATACCTCAGAACCATTCGCTACTATTTTTGCCACACCAATAATATCATAACCATCTATTGGTGTAGTAAAACTTAGAATGTTAGTTCCTGTACCAGGTGTATGATAAATCATTTGATGCCCAAAGTCATAATGATGCTTCGTATCACCACCGCGGGCGCGGAGCATATTATACTGGGGGCCAAGGTCAGATGTATCTACAGGCAAAGCTGCAGTCCCATACCGCACCCGTATGTCTTGATCCTTCATAGCGATCGGATACATAGGGTCAACAATTTCTATTTTTCTGGCTTCCAAAAATTCCGTGGGAACTTGTGTCAGCCCTTGTGAACTGGCAGCATAAGTAACCGTTATAGGAAATACTATTGGAAGACTTCCTAATCCGGGTGAATAACCCAATGTAATATTTAAAACTTGCCCTGTTGGGGATGCGCTGGGAATACTAACCTCAACTCCACCAACACCCCAATTATAGTTGGCCGGACTAATTGAATCAGGAGTGGCATTTGAAGGATAACCTAAAGCAGCCAAATCTACTGCTACTTCATCGGAGGGTGCCCACGCTGCTCCTGGAGTACCAACAGTTTTATCAGCCACGGTCTTGAGCACATAAAATGTCTCCTTAACCGTAGCATTTGAAAAGGCTTTCCTGACACCATTGCCGGAAACACCAAGCCAATTTGACCACCCTGTTGCTTGACTAAAAGAACTTACAGTATCGACATTAATAAGGGATGATCCATGATTCCTGTCATCACCAAAAAATTTGGAGCCCATCTTGGTCTTCAAAGTATTTGCCTGAAGTGCTCTAAAAGTGCTGGCACATACAGAAGACAAAAACGTTGATGAAATCCGGTGCCGAAGATCTACAAAATCTTCTGAAACAATCCAATCCTGATAAAAATTATCAGGGCGATCGGAAGCAACTCCAGCAAGGTAATCAGCCAGAGTTTTACCGGCACCATTTGAATGTGTCTTGGGATCATAATAATCTTGGCTTCTACGCCTTATGACAAACATTGGAATCGCATACGTATGCCCGTCAACGGTCTGAAGTGCCTCTTGATCTACTTCGTCTCCCGCTCCACCAATCCAAAGCCCGGGATCATTAGGTGCCTTAGTAAAATTATAATTGGAGCTGGAAGATATAGGAGCCGTAAGAGGTCCTTGAACATAAACTGATTCATTAAACCCGTCAGGACTGAGATAAAAATCATCTAAAGTCGAAACCCTAATACGGTACTGAAGCTGAACTCTTAAAGATGTTTCAAAACCACGTGCCGGATCAATAAGATCATTGGTAAACGGAGAGCCAAAATAATCCACATTGCCATAAGGATAAATTGGATCATCCGGAGTAAGCAGTTTTCGCCAAACTTCCAGAAAAACGAAATCTATACGATCCCCATTTGCCGGCGGCGGAGGTAAAGTTATAAGATTATCTTCCGTACTGTTGGTATGAGGGGTATAATTTTGGTCATCATTGTGGGGTCCTTCAATACCCTGAACAACTATTCTCCAACCATTAACCCAAGCAATATTCTTTTCGGTATTGAGGCCATAATCCTGAGCAATAAGTTTAAATGCATTATTAAGATCCGGGTTGCATAGAACGTCTCCAACCTTACAAGATCCCGCAAGAACACCATCTTGAAATTGTCCAACCGAAAGCCAGCCACTTGGAAGCATAGCTTGGACAGTCTGCTGATTCCGATCAGCATCAATCTTGCCCGTGAGATTGACTTCACTGGAAAGAGGGGGCTTCTGTTTCTGATATGTAATGGACTCAAAATTTCTGTTGGTTGAATCCAGAACTCGAGTCTGATTTGGGCCAAGATAGTCGGACATTTTAATCTCCTATGACTTTTATATGCCAGGCAAATAAGGGTCTGACGACAGAAGCTTCCGAACGGACTACATCAATTAAACCGTCTGAGGCATCCTTGTATCGTTCAGTAAAGCTGTAATAGGCCGCTGGGTCATAAAACCAAGTCGCCGGATATCCCAGATGCTTTTTAAATGTTCTATCCATATCGTATAAGGGGTAATGTGACGTAATTAAAGACCCAAGAAGCCTCTTCATCATTGTGAAATCATTAACCACATGGCTCACCGCGGCCTGAACAAGCCTTTTCACCTGAGTATCTTCAAGCCTATTCGAACCAATGGCCGTCATGATCTGACCTACTTTATTGCCTGTATGTTCAGAAGCTAATTCGTAATTGTCTTTGTTCTGATTTAATTCGTAAGATGCTGTCCTAACTTTTTCCAGATTTTTTTCAATCTCTTTAAAACTATGAACACTTTTCGGAAGCTTAGTTTTCAGAAGGATATCGGCCAAAGAAAGAGCATTGTTGAAACAATCATAATAAGACTTTACCGTATCCCGAAAACCTTCAAGCTTTGATGAATCAAATTTTGCTTCCTTAGGTTTATTATCCGTTATCTCGTCAGGCTTCTCTTCAAGTACCTGTATTTTTACCTGGTCTGATTTCTGAACTGTATCAATCATGCCCTTCAGGAAATCCGCATATGAAGGGTGACTTTTTGCACTAATCTTCACATTCGGAGTTCTACAGGCTGATGCAACCAACAGGCCTACAATCGGTGAAAAAGAATCTATGTCTTTTGAATTAAGTATTGGTACATGATTCAGATAACAATGCGCTTGTTTTTCATGGATCGTTACGTCGAATATATCACGACCACAATTTACCTGTGCTATCTTCATGCCAGCCATTTTTATAATCATGATTAACAGCTGATCCTGAAAGTGATTGTAAGCACCATCGAGTTGGTCTTATTAAGCACGGGAAATGTTCTAAAATTGACCTCAGTACCACTATTCCGTAAATCCGAAGCATCCCCACCAAACAAACCCATTTCAACCAAAGGCCCTACCGCTTCAGTTTCCGCAAAGGTCATAGAAAAATCCACAACCCCCGTAGGAATTGTTGTTGGATCCCCGGTATCAGGATCAATGAAGTTCACATCAGGTGTCGAAAAAGCTTTCCTGGCAATTTCACTGAAGAGTTGTGTCTGGGAAGCTGTCGGCTGTGGAGGGTTCTGTAGGTTCCAACCCACTGCTCCTGTACCAACCGCCAAATAGGAGATGCCGGCATCGGGCTCAGAATTATCCTTTAAAAGCCTGGCAATTAGTATTGAAGCCGTATTGACAATGATATTATGACCATGACGTTCTTCCACAACCAAGCCGGTCTTGGAATCACGTAAGACCATGTGAAATTCACCTTTAAGACCATTTGGCTCCTCTTCAAACCTCAAAGAAAGGCCTCCAAATGATGACTCCCGTGCCCGATCAAAATTCTCATTGAAAATCATATTTTATTTCTCCTATAGAAGACATAGTACCATTATAGCGAATTGTATTAGTAGAGTATTGATTTAAACCGGCAAAGCTTCGTATATCTTAGTTGTCCTGAAAGTCCTATCTGGTAATAATTCCCTTACCGTCTTCTTTCGAATCCTAATAGCCTCATCATTCAAAAAATCATAATTTGTCAATATTTGCAATGGATCCGTTTGCCCCAAAGGATTCGCTATCCTTACCAAAGCATTCGGGAAGGATTCCATGGCACTAATCTCATCTTCAAAAGCACTGTAAGTTTCAAACACCGGTCCTGAGTAAATATGCTCCTCTAACTGGAGTGTGTCCTTATTGAAGTACGTTATTTTAATGCCTTTACTATTATCGTCCAAGAAATTAATGTATTCAGTGTGTTTTAATTCTACAGTCTGCTGATAACCATCATAGCAGAAATAAGGAAACACATCATCGTCATCAAAAACTCTTGATTGTTCAAAATCAATTACCGTAACCATCCCCGTAGATTGAATCCTATAGGTGAATTTTATTTCCCGATCCCTCAAAGAAGATGCCTCATAGGTCACGATTATAATATCCCCAGGAGTTAAAAGACTCCGCAAAGGCCGTTCAAGATACAGGATGTCTGAATTAACCACAAAGTCAGTCCCATAAGCCTGGACAGGCCCATGTACAACACTCAAGATCACATTTTCAGCCTCATCCGGAAATCTATCCAGTTTAAAATGTTTTTGATCTATAATATCCTGGGTTATCTCGACGTACTGAATAATCGTAAGATCAGACTGCGGATACAAAGAAATGGCTCCAGTAATCGGATCAAAAGTCTCAATTAATCCTGGTGTAGGTACACCATCAATGCTGACAATCACATCGCTTGCCGTGGCAAAGCTTGTGGAATCATGCATCACCGGCAGAGCCGGAAAGTCCACCTGAACGCCCCCTATGGTTGCCCGGGTGGTGTCTGGAAGTTGGAAGCTATTCTGAAGATTATCATACTCATGGTAAACATAATCAATAATGGTTATCCCCGAAGAAGACATGTCCCTGAGAATGAAATTATCCCGAAGGTCATTACCAAGAACTCTTAAATTGGGTACCGGTTCCATAACACTGGGTAAGGACATTTCAACCTGGGTAGTCTCACCTGTATCAAAAAGAATCCATTCATCACATTCTGAAATAGGCTCGAGCACTTCATTAAAGCGTACCTTGAAACGTAAAGGTTCATTATCGCAAATACTGCTGAGATGAACATCTTCACTACCAATCTGGGTCTGTTTAAGAAGAAGATCGCAGTACATCAGCAATTTATGATTCTTGCGTATATCTAATAATTTATCATGCTTGATCATCCCAGGCTGATAAGCATAGGTCTGCTGGAATGTCGGGGTGCCGGCATTAAGAACAAGGACAGGAGCAACCGTACTGTCTAAATATTTGTCATTCTTAATTCCATCAAATTCAGGGTCGGTCAGGAATTCCGGGCTGAAGAAGTAATTGAAATGATTGAGCGTATCCTGCCGGTTGGCTATTGAAGCCCGATTCGCCGGCTTCTGGTAATTATTCAGCAGCAAGGTATCTTGAGAATTCAACACAGAAGCATGATGTAGCAGATCTGCTCTGAACTTATACCCAATCTGAAGAGGGGCGTCATTCGGTACTGGCGTCCGATAAGGATCCGACCCGGCACCGTCAAAAACCATATCATCATCCATCTCCCGGGAAGGATCATCAAAAATAGAGGCATACTTAGTACTTCCACTCTTGAAATAACTAAAAACAAAGGTATCCCCAGAATAATGTGTACCGTCCACAATGTAAGATGGTATTGGTGCCCGACCCAATGGGGAAGTTAACCAGAAGTCCTTTAAAGCCTGAACAGTAATAAACCCTCTTACGGCCTCTATATCGATCACGGCATCGGGAATGACCGTCCCATCCACTTTAAGAGTAACATCAGAAGGCAAGGCCAGGAAGTCGGTTCCTTGACCATTTGAAATGGGGGCTCCTGGGAGTTGCCAGTAATCTATACCATGTATGAAAGTATTTGTGCCGGCAAAATTTGTCCCATCAGCCAGATAAGTGAAATTGAAAGTAAACTGACTGCCGGTTATGGGAGCCCCGCCACCGGTCGTATCCCAATAGGCAGCTGTTTCGGTAAGGCTGACATAAGAAGTAGAGGCATCAACAGATTGTACAGCATTGGGAGCGGACGTGCCGTCCTTCAGAACAAAAATATCAGAAGGCTGAGCTGGAGAACTTGAACCATCTGTCAGAGGGGAATAAGTCATCGTATAACTGAACAGATCCCCTATAAGCGGCCTTTCGTTGGTGGTATCTATCCCGTCTTCAATATTGAACCGCGGAGACCACATGCGTGGGGCAAGATCGACCGTATAAGTAGCTGCAGTCTCATCACGAAGTTTGCAATCTTTTCGGAAATCTTCATACATGGGTTGAAGGGCATCTTCGACCCAACGGTCACATATCGTGGTAGGACTGGAGGCTATTTGAAGAGGGTACCGGCCTTTAGAATCCATTTCTTTTTTAACGAATTCCTGGAAGGCACCTTTGCGATAGACATCTCGATAAAACCTGGAACCATAATCAGTGACCAGATCTGGAGGCATATAATAAAAATTGAAGTCCCCAGGAATGGTCAATGAGACTAAACGAATTACCTGGCCTATTACAAGGTCAGTAAAAAGGATTCGCCTTCCGTTTGGTCCAAAGAACTGGGTTCCGTCTGTGCCTGGCTCAACAATCACCTTTGTATCATCGCTGAGATATACGATCAAATTTTCAGGCTGGATAGAGCCTATAACATAAAGATCTGTGCCTGTGGTTGATGAGTCCACCACTTGAATTTTAAGAGCGAGGACAACCTTTTCATTAAATGGTGTCCAAATATATTTGGGTACGCAGCCGCCACCGGTATCACCAAAGTAGAGGTCATGAATTTTATTTACGGCAATGAACTCTGTCCAAATAAGCTTGGTATCATAAAGAACATGAGCTGGCTTGACTAAATTAACAAAGAAGGACAAATTTGTAGTTATGTCGGCAATGCTTTTCCCACCAGCAATCAATTCATCAACAAAGAGCTCGATGACCATCTTGTGGGTATCAATAAGTGTGTAGGCCGAAAAAGGCTTCCGAGCTTCGAGGTAGAGCTCCCGGATATTTACATTCAGCTTTGTAAACTCATTGATAAGGTTTTCAATCGTGGACTTCTTACTACCCTGAAGGTAGGCATCTTTGATTGCTATGAGGAAGGCCCTATAATCAATATCGTCTTTTGTAATGGGGACGAGCTGATCATTGAGAAAGAGGCGTTCCCCGAGGATCTGCTGGATAAATTCTATGCGGGTTTGTGTAAAGACTTTATCATTATTGATAAAATTCATTGAGTCTTGTTGGCGGGCTATTTCCCGTGCCATGACTCTGAAAAAGGCACCTAAATTTGAATTTGTATCCTTAGGGTAATTACTGGCAATCAGATCAAACATCGTGGTTAAGACTGCAGAACTCTCAGTGTTTAAACTGGCTCTGTAATCCTTATTGTCCGGCAGCCTGCGTCGGCCTATAATTTCCGGATCAAAAAACGAGTTGGCCATGACTTAGAAAACCTTTGATGATGATTGCAAACTGATATTTGATCCATCATAGAAAAAGGTGAAAAGCCCAAGAGGCTTTGTTTTCGTTGTGTCTGAGATATAAAAGGATCCGAGGCCGGCCAGGGTTGTGGCGTCAGAATGAACAGACGTCAAATCTGGAAAATTATTGAAATTATAGACACTCAGGACAGAGTTCTGGTAGGTATTTGTGGAGGAATCAAAGTTGGTCATCTGGGAAAAAGGCATATAGCCACCCTTGAAGTCCATGACATAATGCCCTAAAACAACTGCTCCTGGGGTGACAAAGACCGTCCCATCCGAGGCGGTGAAATTCAAGCTTTGATTTGTGTTTGTAGTGAGCATTTTTACCTCTGATTAAAATAAGGGGATTGAGTATCAGCTGAAAGTAATAGAAGAGTATTAAATGGAGAAATATTTTTTTGTTTGTAACCTATTGGATTATGGAAAAATATGACCTACTATTCACAAAATCTTAAATTAATTGAATTTTCATCGGTATAATGATAATAGGGAGACAACTTATGAAAAATATACTTTTAATTGGAATGATCAACTGGTTTCCGAACTTGATTGAAAAGATCAAGAGTCAGGTGCCCGATCTTCTCATTACGGCAAATTATGAGGAAGTTAATGCTATGGTGCGGGACAATGAGTCCATTAGAGTATGTGTAATAACAAGTGCTTATAACTATTCAAAAAACTCTTCAAATAATGCAGAAGGGTTCGAGGTTGCCCGGGAATTCCATAAAATTAACCCGAATATCCCCATGATGATAGTTAATGGGGCAGAAACAGAATTATCAGAAAAAACTGGCTTACTGGAGAATATCTCAATCAATAAAGAGACTGAGATTTATATAGACACAGACGATGATTTATACCAGGACAAATTTAAGTCCTGTGAGCTATTCAAGGATTTCTTCAATGGAATTATGCCTGCAGTACCTACTCTATGATTTTCGCTCGAGAACTCGTTCAGGCTTTATAGACTGAGGTCGTTTCCAGGGGTCAAATTCAGGGCCAGGTCCCTGACCTGGTTTATTTTCATCTTTTTCCAGATATTTTTGATATTCTTCAGAGGACAAACCTTTAGGGGGTGCCTTAAGTTCTTCCTTTTCCCATCCGCGGGTCTTAGGAGTCAAAGTCAAATTATCCACAACAAGTTCAAAAGGATTTAAAACGGAATGAGTAAAAATCTGGAGTGCATCTTTCAGACTTTTTCTTCTTAAAACCGCATTTATCCATTTTCCACCTGAACGTCTTAAAGTTTTTTGTAAAGCAGTATTTAAATTGGTTAAATCTTCATTTTCGGTGGCACCGTCTTTAATTGCTTTATCAAGCCTTTTTACGATGGTTAAAAGATCTGCTGCCTGGAGAGCTTGATTAACTCCCCGGAGCTCCTTTTGACCTTTTTTATTTAATGTCAGTGGGGCATCCAAAGTAGGTTCAAAATTAGAATCGTCTTTAGCAATATCTTTAAGGACTTCCGTTATGTGGTGGAGCTCTTCGATGGTCAAACCGGCCGCAAAAAGCAGATATTCAGCGAATCTTCTCATTTCATAACTTAGGATCTGTTTCATAGTACTCCTTTTTTCTTAGATAAAAAAATAGAAGAGTATTAAAGTTTTTTCAATTTCAACGGTATAATATAATAACAGGAGTACCTTATGAAAAAAGCACTTGTAATTCTGATCGGTATTGATGACCCGGAATGCTGCCCCAGAGAAAATACTGTAATGGAAATAGCTATAAAATAAACCAAGGAGTCTTTATGAACTCAATTAACAAGCTGTCCCGGTTCGCCGGGGTTCTGATTATCTTCCTGGTCGGGATAAGTTCAGCCCAGTTGGATACTTTTAAACTCACCGGTCGTTTCTCAGGGGATCTGACACCTACAACCACAACTGTAACCTCTTTGCCCGGTAGCAGAGGTGGCGGAACTTATACAATGGATAATGGTTTTACTTTCACAAATCTTTCCCCTTTATGGTCTGGAAAAATTCATATGGCCGCCGTGGTTGGTGGTTTTTCATATACAGCTCAAGATACAATTATCAGAACAATGGTTCGCAGTACAATACTCAAAATCACTGTTAAAGATACAGGACGTCCTGAAATTATCCTTCAAAAACCCTTATCCAACGCTGTTCTTACAGTTGATAAAATGGATTCAATTAAAATTCTGATTTGGGATAATTCAGATCAAATAAGATCCATTCAATATGATTTTAGTATGGACTCAGGAACCACATGGGATACCATTGGAAGTTTAAGAAAAACTACGATGGTAAACCATCGACCAGTTATTGGTACCCCTTTTGGTTTTCCATTCACACCTAAGAAAGCTTCGGATAGCTGTATTATTAGAGTAATCGTCCAGGATTTTTTTCAGGGGAATGCCGACACGAATTTTGTATCGGTCATAGTATTACCATTGACAAAAATTCATCAGGGACTGGTCAGCTATAAAACTGTTCGTAGCTTATCTTCAGAAATGTACGACCTATCAGGCAGAAAAATTAATGGCGTAAAATCAATGAAATTTTACGCCATTAAAAACGCCGGCCTTGTCAGGTCAAATATCAATCTGCGATAATTATATCCTCGATATCGGTCTGTTGAGAATCCGATAGACCGATATCGAACAATTCCCATTCGGGAAATACCCCGTTACGTTCTCCGTCTCGGTCAGGACTGGCCGGGAGAAAACCACCAGTACATACTCCCCAGCCATATACAGGGAATTCGCCGAAGCTACCCGGGCAAGGATAGGCACGTAGACCTTTCTTGGTGCCGGTATCTGTAGGCCTTCAGCCTGGAATTTCAGTTCTCTGGAACAAGCAGAATAGAAGGTCCTGCCCAAAGCATCCTGTGACGGAGAAGATAATGTAATTGTTGACCCATAGAAATTTCCTGGGATGATCGCCGGCATCTGAACAAAACCTTTATCCACCATGAAATTTGAAAATTTCATTTGAATAAAATTACTGAATGTCTGATCCGTTGTAAGAGTAAGATCATTTACAGGTATCTGCTCTATGGGTAGAACATAGGGTTCAGACTCTGGTCCTCCACCTGAACCCGCTGTAGATATGAAGATATTTGTAGCCCCAGAAATGGGTTCCACAATTAAAGAAGATGACAGGGGTTGGCTTTGATAAGGATTATAACGGTACCCAACATTTAATGTATCACCGGAGGCCTGATAATTCAATGAGGTCTTCTGAATTAAAAGTTGGACTGTAGCATCACCTGCTAATGATCCAGAAAGTTGCAAAGACATCAAATTAGGATCTCTAACAGCTGAAACCGGTTTCATTCCAACAGCATCCCAGCATACTGTTTGATCAAGTCCGCTTGCCATAGCTACTGTAGACCAACCCAAAATAATTGCATCAGTATAAGTGATTGTGTAAGCATTAGCGGACGCAGCTACTTTTACTTCTGACTGGGTAAATTTTCCAACCCCTCTTAATCTGGAATCAAAAGTGGCAACAGCCCCATTTCTGATATTCGAAAAGCTTGGGTTAGACTTAACCGCCGCTGTTATTTCCAGAATGGTACCAGAAATAAACTCATAACCTGCCAAAGGGGTTATGGATATAGTTGTACCTGATCCAGGATTACTTATATTACTAATTCTATGAGCAAACCCAGATGTCTTATTGTAAATTTCCCTGATTGTAAATATGTTGTATGGAATGGATGAAGAATCAGGATCTGCTGGGAGAGTGTTTCCAATTGTCAGAATTCCCCCGGACAAGTTTAAAGCAGAAACTCGAATAAAATAATGAGCTTCAACGGCAGAAGATCTATTTTGCTGGCTTATGCTATCTGAGTCTTGGGTAGGATAAGCAACAGTATAATTTGGATAACCAGAAAGACCGGAATCCCAGGACTCTATAACTCTGCTTTCATCGGTGCTTAGTACACCCTGATAAATATAGGCCTGGGTCGCTCCTGAATTCACATTTGTTACAAGCTGTGGATTTGATGGTACATAAGTTAAAGCACTTGTACTATCCGATATAAATTTTCCTCGAAGAACATATTTTAATAAATTTATATTGGTAGCGGATGTTAAAGCATTCGTATTAAATTCGAACGAAGCATTTGAAGATCCCAGTCCTAAGAATTGTCCTGGAACTCTTCTTCCATTAAGGGTTGTCGTATCCGTAGTAGATATGTAAACAGGATTATAAAAACTGGGGTCCGGATGGAAAATGCCAGGGCTATCTGTGTCAGGATAATGCTTCAAAAGAGTAGTCGGTAGTGCTACCAAATCTGTGACAGTAGTATCCGAGGCATAGACAGTCGATCCAGATCCAAAAGTCCCGGCCGCAGCTTGTGAAATAACATCTGTTCCAGTGAAAGTATCCACGGCCAGAAGTTCTGTCCCGTACTGGTCACCAGACCGGCCAAAATTGGTCTGCAATGTGTTTGCAGAAAGAGCATCAAAAGTCTTATAAAACAATTCTTCCGTGGAAGGAACAACCACTTTATGACGCACGTCCAAGATGTCGGACGATACTACATTCGTGGCCAGTAAAAAGTCTGGCCTAATATTCGTTGAAGAATTTTTTATGTGCTGGCCATTAGGATTTGAAGCAGAATAGGCAGCACTGTTCCTGCGTGCCACAAAGAACATTGGCACTGCATAAACATAGCCGTCAACCGTATTCAGGCACTTTGCCCTCCAGCAACCATAATCTCCATTTATCGAACCCATGTTCTCATAGGGATACGACCCAGTAAGATTAGGGCCTGCCCCCAGCATACTCGCACTCAAGCCGGCCTCCGGGTTTGAAAGCGGGTCCACAGCTTCCGCTACACGGATCCTGTACTGAACCTGTACCCGGGCAGTCGTCTCAATCTGAGCGTCAGGGTGAATTGAATTCTCGTCCAAGTATATCGATGTAAGCTTATTACCTTCATTATAGACTCTTTGAACCTGACGAGAAAAAACCTCACTTTGCTGTATCGTCCAAGGATAGCCACCACCAACCGTATTCCGAATCACTGACTCAGCACCACACAACCATCCTGTTGTCTGGGAGACAAATGAAACAGCCATCAGATCATAAGCAGTGCCAGAATTTTGGGTGACCCAAATGGAACCAATATCATCAGTATAAAGAACAACTCCAGTGGCACCAACAATCCAGGCCTTCCCTTGAAATACGGCACAGTTGGACTGATAAAAGTAACTAACCATTGTTACAGCACCCAAGCCGGGGGCTGTTGCAAGGGTTACTTTTCCTGTTGTTCCTACCACCTGCAGAACTGTTACGGGTGTTCCATTTACCGTTACAATAACATCCGCGGGATTATTAGTTACATTACCCTTGCGATCTGCACCGGTTATAGGCGTATGTGCCACGGTAAAAGTAGTCCCAGTAGCTCCAAGTTGGGCTGAAACTTCTTCAGTTTCAGCAACGTCCAATTCAGGGAACATATTTACATCATAAAGATCATTTGTGATTGCTCCACCACTGACATTTCCAGACTGATTAATCCAGGTTACACCACCGTCAGAAGAACGAAGAATTACTCCATTATTTCCCACAGCGAAACCAAAATTCACATTGTAAAAATAAATCGAATTAAGATTCTCGGTAGTTCCACTGGTTGCAAGAGACCACGTTACTCCGCCATTTTTGGTACGCAAAATGACGCCTTCATCCCCAACAATCCACCCTGTATTCAAATCAGTAAAATAAACCTTGTTCAATTGAGTAGTAATTCCACTGGATACGGGAACGAAGGTCACACCATTTGCGGCTTTGAGTACCGTTCCATTTTCACCAACTGCCCAGACTACATTCTGACTGACAGCATGGACTGAATTTAAATTCACTATAGTGGATGGAGTTAACAATGTCCAGGAAGCCCCAGCTGAGGAAGACCGTGCCACAGTACCGTTGTCACCGACAACCCAACCAAGACTACTGTTATAAAAATGAATACCATTTAACTGTCTTTTCGTATCTATTGGAATAACAGGCCAATTCAGGCCTCCATCCGTAGTCCTGAGAATAAGACCGTTGGTTCCACAGATCCAACCATGGGTGGCATCAATCATGAACATTTCATTCAGGGTATCAATTATTGTAGCTGGATCAGGTTTGTTTATACTATTCGAAGGATCCAATAAAGCCCGCCAAACCTCCAGAAACACCCCATTTACCCGGTTGCCGGTGGTAGGGGGTACTCCAAGGTCTATTAGATTCGAATTAGGGTCTTCAGAGGCCGTATTGGTCACATAAACGACCTGGCCATTCACCAGAGCAAACTCTGGTTTTGCCCCCAAAGGATTCTGGGTATAAAATTTATTGGCCAGTGGCGACGTCGTAGACGGTGCCAAGGATCGATCGGCATAAGGAGTATAGGCCGATAACCACCCAGAGGATAATGACCTGAGATTTCTCTGAGCTATGATATTCTGGAGTTCCTGGGCAAGATTGAGCTCAGAGTCCAGTGGTGGCTTTCCTTTCTGAAAAACCACCATATCATAATTATAACCCTGATCTTCAGGTACGTAAGAAACGCCCGATCCTAAATTTGTGGCCATTTTTTATTACTCCTAAAACGATTGTTTACTAATTTGTCTGGGCTGATCATAATTAATCAAAAAATTTCCTAGTCTTAAATGCTCCAAAGATGCGACTTCTATATCTTTTGTTCCAGTCTCCCCATAAACATAATATGCCACCTGATATCTTTTAGAGTCCGGTAAATTTCCGTCCCTGGAACTAACGATTATTTTTCCGTCTGCCTGAATATAACCCCTGCCTGGGCCCCCTGAAACTTCAAGTGGATCACTCTGGAGCACCAAAGGCATTGTATTTTCAAAAATTCCTCGGAATAAATTTTCAGGACCACCCTTATCAATAGTTTTGTAAGTCAAAACGGGTATCGAAGTGATATAAGAAGTGGATAAGCCTTGATTAAAAACCTGGAAGGTTGGCGTTCCTATATCGTCTCTTACAATAAATGACCCGTCCGCCTTGACCATTCTGATAAATGGCATTATGACATAATCAACATCCGAAATGCCTGTTATCACACGAACAATATCACTCTGAGTAATGGAAACTCCAACACCCGCTTTGCCAATAAAATTTGCCACAGCAGTTTGAATCTTTGAAGTCAGTGTTTCCGTATTTGTCACACCTGGAACAGGGACAATTGTGATCTGAAAATCAATGGCATTTTGAACGGCTCCTTTTACAATAACATCCGCACAGGCATGTTTCATTTTATCTTCTTTTGTCTGCACGTCTGCAAGAAGGCCGTTTATGGTGTAAACGATGGTAAAATTTTCTATTGCCACGTAGTTTATAAGAACTGTCTGACCACTATCAATTAATCCCGTGTCAATAATTTTTACAGTTGTCGGAGTGGTATCTGTACCTGATGACAAAGTGTAGTCGGCATCACGAACATAAACAATTAATTTTGTCGTGTCGGTGATAACAACGGACTGTGGATCTACACCAAAATATCTGAGGGGCTCATCTACACCTTGAATCATTACATGCTGTTCATCAACAACAGATTGAAACTCAGTTAAAGGCAGGCCGTTGGCAAATTTAATCCGAAGACCGTCGTTTGCAATCGTGGAACCACCCTCTTCAAGATAATCCTGCAATTTTACTAATTCCCAGTTATCCGAAGTCAGAGGGCCTGAAAGCTGACCAGTTACAGAAACTATGTTATCCACCGGTTGATTTTTCAGAATAAAAACATCTGAACTTCTGTATCTGTAATCGACGAGTATTACGTCAGTAGGAGCCAGACCTATTGTGGAATTAATTAAAAGGCTTTCGTCCAGGTCTATAGTATCTCCATCCCCAATAATTTGATACCCGGTTATATCATAGGCGGCAGCCCGAGTTGCATTATAAACCTGATGTAAATCAAATATAGGCGTGTGAGCTGTTACCTGGGGGTTCTCAGATTTAAACTGGAAAGAAACAGCACTTATAATTGTGAATTGTTCCCCAGTTAAGCTACCTGTTCCCGCGGAATAAGCAAAAGCAACATTATCTGAAACCTGCTGTGTTCTAATTCCCTGAACATAAATATCCACTTTCCCGCCTATATGCTCTTTCCGGATATTATCATAATCTCGATACATAAGACTGTCCCCGGCCTTTTCAACTCTGACCCCATGAACGCCGGGTACGGACACGGCAGTCTTTGCATAACCACCCTCCGTACCAGTATCGGCAAAGAAGGCCAGTTGAATTCTTGACGACAAGTCGTTATTAGATTCTCTATCTGTACCAAAAGAAATAGGATTAGGATTTTCAACCTGGAACTCAGAATCAGCACCTGAATTTATTACTGTGATAGTATATGAATCCGTATTACCGGCAGAACCAGAACTCACAGCCTGAACATGAACTTCTAATTCATAATGCTGGGTCTGTGGATTAAAAAACGCTGCACTATTAGCATAGGGAATTGTTTTCGTTTCTAAAATCCGATATGTCTGTGAGGGTATTGCTTGATCTACATTTCCCATGGATGAAACTTGGGCACCTTCACTCACTGTTAAATCGCGTACAGGAGTTGATGTAGTATAAAATATCACTGTCCCTGTTGCAGGTTGTGCCCCGGTTCTTAGGACATTCACATTTGATGCCAGATTATCAAATTGGACATCAATTAAATTCTGAACTTGATCCGCGGACGTCAATAATGTGGCCAATTGAAGTGACTTCTTTAAAACAGATTCATTAACTGGATCACTGACCCCGTCCCCATTGGCATCATCAAAATCAAGCAGGGCACTAACAGATAATGCCCGGGAAAGAAAGTCCTGTATGATATATACTCGAGCCTGTTCCTCTGAAATCGGATCCATCATATCTCTTATTACTGTTCCGGGTTTTAAATCTATCCCGGCATTATTCATAAGAAGCTCTCGGCTGTAGGTCAAAATGATATCATTCTGAGAACGACCCGGTAGTGGGACTAAGCCAGTTGAAATAGAAATTGGAGATCCCTCAAGTTCTGATGAATAAGGACTCTCAGAAACCTGTCCTGAAATGGGGTCATAAATCACAGCGGTAATTACAAAAAAGAAACTTATCTCCTGATTGAATCCAACGTCAGGAAGTTGTCCTGCGGCCACCATTGTATTATACAAATCTTTATTAAAAATAACTGAATAGTACAATACATCAACTACTTTTTCTGTCGTGGTTGTAATTCTGATTTCTCCAACAGTATCCGTGGTTGTTCCAATAAGAGTTGTAAATGTATTTGAAAAGGACGGATTATCAACACTGATAAGACTTGGATTGATTTTTACATAAGAATTATTAACACCGCCACTTTGATAAGAAACATAAAAATTATAACCTATGATTCCTGTATCCACATTCTGGGCACAAACGACTTCAATTTTGTCCAAATATCTTTTTAAATAAACCCCAGTAGGTACTAAGGCATAAATAAACTGATTACTTTCAACAAGGGTAATTTCTATGGTTGCCGGCGCACTTAAGGATCCTGAACTATCTTCAGCTGTCACATTTATAACATTTAAACCAACTACAACTTTGCCATTCCAGGCCCAAATCTCATCTCCCGGCGTGTAGGAAACGCCTGTAACGGATCCATTAATTTTTATATATTTGGTTGTTGCAGATGTCGTACCTGACAGCGTTTGTGTTTCAATATTGGTACTATAATTAACACCATTTGTAGGAACCAAAATTGTGGGTGTAGGAAAAGCCACTTTTAACCTCTCAATCGAATTATTTGATCGAATGTAACGGTTTGACCTGACTCAGCTACTACTGTTATACTTATTCTAAAAACTGTTGGGTCAATAACATCTTGATTTACTGATACGTTATCAATAGATTGCAAAACTTCTCCGGAAGTCAAATTTCTTCCAGATTCTCGGTATTGTGCTTGCAGGTCCTGAAATTTCTGAAGGGTTCTAGTGACTTCGGCCTTCAATTGTGTTATTAAAAATTGAACATTATTTAATCTTGACCCTATTAAGCCTTCTATACTGGTTCCTATAAAAGTATGAAAGGAATTACTGTTGATCCTGGTAATAACAAATTTTTCGACATTCTGCATCAAAAGGCGTTCATCTCGAGTAGTATAAAGCCCACCTTTTACATCATAAGAAATATCATCTAAATATTTAGATCCCAAGCACTTAGTGCAATAATTTACCGTGGTTAAATAGGTCACTTCAAAATAATCCGTAAAGCTTCTCCATAAATGATTAAAAAGAATTTTCTTATTTAAAACCGGGTCTGACTCAGGAAGTCCTGATCTCTCATCCTCCACAATTTGATACATTGAATCCGGAATAAGGTTATCCGTAGCGTACAGGGTAATTCTTGATGATGCAAGGGGCTTCGAAAGCCTTAGAGACCTTAAATCATAATCAAGAATAGCAAGTTCCCTATATACAGTATGGTCACAAAGGGTTGTTAAATTTAAATCGAATGACATATTTGACTATTTATAATAATACATTATTATGGGTTATTGTCCTGTTACAGAAGTGTTTGGATTTAAAGCATTTGAAATAACATTTAATTCCGCCTGACTAACATTTACTACAGTTACTGTTGATGCGGGAGGGAATGTTACTTTAATACCAGCACTTTGAACAATTTTAGCCAATTCAGTGACATAAAAATCATAACTTTTTTGATTCCCTTCCCATAGGGAATACAAACTTTTTCCTTCCGCATCAGCAGCTTTTAAAACATTGTATTCATAGAGATTTGTCGCTCCACCAAAAACAACGCCATCACTACCTGGTCCATCAATAGAACGCCATAAATGGAAGGTAAACCCTATGGGGGCTGGTTTATCTTTTCCTTTCGTATTTTTTATTGCTTCTTTTGTTTTTAATCCAAAATTGGGTAGTTTTACGATTTCATTGGATTCCTTTACCTTTGTTTCTTCAAATTTTTTAGATACCAAGACCCCACCTTTAACCTCAGCTACTTTTGCTTTAACATCCTGTTCAGCACGTTGTTCTGTTTGTTCATCCGGAGGCGCTGGATCACATAAAGGTAACTGGTTAAGAGCACTAACAGTTCTATTAAACCAATTTGTTGCGGCTTTTGCTTGACTTTCCATATGAAATAACTTTATTGTTTTTAAACCCAATAAAGAAAGTCCATTATTCAAAAAGTCTACGGCTTTCGCTTGAGTAGCCATAACTTTATCCATAGTTTTTTCAGGATCCTGTTTCCTAGTAGGATCTTCTATCGCATTACGGATTTCTCCTGAAGAGTAATCGTCAGTGATTTTTGATTGCAATAAGTCAGAAAATTTTTTAAGTTTACTATCCAGAGCTTGAGTTTCAGAAGCAGGAACATCATAAACTTTAAGTAATCTATTTAATAAATTTGTGATTTTCACTCCATTATCATCAGAACCCGGATCATCATAATCCAGAACCAATTCCCCCTTGAGAACGTAAGGATTTCTTTTTGAATATACCTGGAACATTGTACTTAATTTTTGTAATTTTTCAATATTAATTGAATCAGCATTGAAGCCCCGTTTACCATCAGACTGTGTAGAATACTTTCGATAAGCATCATAAACTTCATGGAGCATATAAACTTCAGTATAAAGTCTCTTTGCTATTGCATCCTTTTCCATCTGAGCACTTAAATCAACGCCCCCATTATTTTTCGGGTCTAAATTTTTTTGAATATCATAAAGTTGATTTTTCTGCTTTGCAATCTCCAAGTTTGTTTTAATAATTTCATTACCAATTCTTTTTGCTTCAGCTCTCATTGCTTTCATACTATCAGTATGATCGTCTTTTGGATTCTCTATCTTATCTCGTGCTATACCTACACGGGACTCCGGAGCAGGAAGTAGTCCCTGATCTACTGGACGTAAGGCCTGAAGAGGATCTATAGTTTGAAATCTGCTGGCGGTATAGTGTGCTTCAATCTCTACCATTTTCTTTGTTCTATGTAACTTAGAAAGAATGAGTTTTTCAGAAGACTTCAGATTTTGAAGATCCATGTTTAATGAGGATATCAATCTCTTAGCTGATTCGGCATCTGACTTATATCGTTCAAGCCTACAATACCGAGCGAGTGATATTACATCTACTATCTCGCGAGAAGTTGTTACCCAACTCATATTTTTTCCTTATGAAAGTGATTTCATTAAAAGATCAAAAGCTTTCCCTAATGCTTCGGTTTTTAATGCCAAAGCTTTTTCAAGCACTTTAGCTTCTGCTTCCGAAATAGAACCCGATTCCAAAACCATAGCAGCAAATCCATATATAAAAACTATTCCAACCGTAAATCCATTGGGACCAGAAAAACCAGGTCGATCAGGAGGAGGTTTTGCATTGGTAACACGATTCATGAAACCGTCCACCCCACCTGACTCAGGAGGAACATTTAAAAAAGCTACTCGAGGCATACCTGCAAAGAAAGCCTCAATGGCAAGTATAACTTCAATCAATGTTCCTAAAATATCCGCATAGGTCTGTAACTTTTCCTGAATGCCCTTAATAAAATCTAAAAAAGATTTTGTATTAGTTTTTAAAGCACCGGCCAATCCCGCCAAAAATTTATTAAGCATATTAACAACAGTATCCATAAATGGAAGCACGGCTTTCATTTGAATTGTGCTCCACATTCCTAAACTTGTTGCTCCGGATGAAACAAATTCCAAAGTCTTTTTATGCTGTATCACACCCTGTTGATTACTCTTAATACAACCTCTTAAATTTACCGCTATTGGTATCTCAGGAGTACGTGGCCCCCAGATTGGTGGAATAGCAAACCCGGACTCTATGACGTAGTAATATTTTTTTACTCCTCCAACATCACTCTCTACTATGCCATCATAATCAATGTAACTGCCACCACCAGTAATAGGGTTTGCCAAAACAACTACTGGTTTGCCAGGTTTTTCCTTATTAAAAGTTTTATCACTATAGTCGTAAGTTTCCACCTCCGGCCATTTTGTTTTTCTTGTTGCCAGCATACCTTCTGCTGCTTTTAAAATATTCAATAATCCTGACGGCACAGGATTTGTAATTATATGATTGTATGGAAAAGGTACTTGAGACCTGGAAATTCTATAATGAGAAAAACCGGCCACCCTTGGAGCATCCCAAGTTAATTTAACACCCAATTTTGTGGAACCATCAAACTGAGGAAAATGCCCTGCTATGGATCTCACATTTCTTGGTGGAAGGGGCTGAATATTAATAGGGAAAAGTTTAAAAAAATCAAACATATCTGCCAAGAATTGTAGGCCTTGATAAATTTCAATCACAGATTCAGTATCGACCATTATAATAAAACCCCCGACACTAGCGTCAGAACTAAAATTGGGGGCATTTTTATCGGCCGGATTATTCAACGAAACTTTCAACCTTGTTAAAAATCCTTGATACCCACCGGAAGATGCCTTTGCATCATATAGACTTTTTAAAAGTGCCGGCGGTACCAGGACATTATAATAAACTCCAGCATTTAATAGGTCCCCTAAAAATTGGGATAATTGTTTTTGAGCAAAATCAATAAAGGTTTTAAGAATAGCAGAATATGAGCTAAAGGCACTGATAAAAAACCTTAACAAATTCATGATTCTAGTTAAGGCACCTAAAGCTGTGGCTAATTTATCCACACAATAATTAAGCTGATCTATTACCTCTTTCGGTAAGATCTGCTTATACTTGGCTGTCTGCCAGTCCTTTGTCCCTAGATTTATTGGATTATCTGCCATTGAACACTTTCCTTGCTTGTTTTATATTCTTCTCCGCAGTTAAAACTTCATTTTTTACTACATGAGCGTAAAGGTTTACCATATCCTTTAAAGACTTGACAAAATGATTATCAGCTTTCATTGCATTCCATTTTAAAGGTTCCCCCTCAGCAGGCTTTTCTTCCTTTGGGGATCCAAAGAGAACACGTTCTACAGCTTTCAAATCTGCTAAGGTTTGTTCATCCTTTTTTATTTCGTCAATTATGGGCTTCATTCTTTCACTTAATTCCATTATTACCCCTTACCCATTACAGGTTTGCCCAGACTGTGAAGGACCACCAGAAATAAATCTTAAATTGACTTCCTTAGAAGAACTATTGACGTCCCCCTGTTTATTTGTCTGCATCACTTTCGAAGAACTTCCGGCATTCCTATTAAATCTATTATCCGCCCAGCTATAAAGATTCCCAAGACACCCCTGACTGGACCTTAAATATTCTTCACTTGTCACATCTGACCTGATCTGTGCTTCTCTTAAATCCAGGAAGGCAAGTCTATTATTTAAAATGTCTATACGGGAAGTATCAAAGGAACTCTTGTCTATGAGATTTTTATCATCAACTGTCCAGTAATAAACATAACCGTCCCGCATTCCAGAGTAAATAGTAGCGTCCGGAGGTATAGCTGTTGTTGGCGTTAAAACAAATCCAACTGGACTGCTGGAATCATTTATAGAATTTCCAGTAGCATCCAATCCCGGAATTGGTATCAGGCTCAAACCATCACCATTTTTAATGACCGTCTTATAATCACCCACTGTAGAAAAACTCGAATAAGGATAATATTGTTCGTATTGCTGAGTGGTATTCCACCTAATACCAAGACCCGTAGTATCAACATAGTATTCAAAATTATACATACCAATATCAGCAACCGTCAAAAGAGTATTAGAACTATTATCCAACAAATTTATACTTGTAAATGGTGTCGATACGAAAGCCAAATTACTGCAAAGGGTCGCATCCTCCTGACCGGAGTTATAAGCCATAATCCCGGGTATTGCTCTAAGTGCTGCTTTAAGGTCCCCTACAGTAGGATTAAGAGTGAATGGAATAGATGTACTGGAAGCAGACCATGATACATATGCCCCAACGAAAGGATTAAGGGCTATGGTATAATCCACAGCAGGGGTATATTTTAAACTGAACATCGGAATAGAATTAAAGGTGAATGTGGCATCGTTCGCAACGGACAAGGCACCTAAAGGGCCAGCATCATCTGACCAGGCTCCGTCTGGAATATTTGAATCCAAATACTGAATAATAGGGTAATAAACATTCCCGTCTATAGCCCCAGAACCCAAGATTCTACGATCGTATGAAGGATCAACTGTAACTACCAAGGAAGTCTGACCCGTAATATTTGTAAAATCAGCGTAGGGTAACCAACCATTAAGCCATTTTTGAGCAGTACCAAAACCCATCCAGTTATTTATGATGGAACTATCATACTCCAAAGCAATAGAACTATCAGCCATAAATTTTCGATGGGTCGTATCGGCCAGCACAGCATTTGAATAGCCAGCCATCGTAGGCTCAAGAATAAGCTGGGACGTGGCGGCTATCTCAACATTCAAGTGTTCCATCTCAGAATATATCTGACGGGTCTCATCAATGCACAAATTCCTCATCGCTGTTGCGTCAGAATTATTTGCCCTGATTTTAAGATTAGGAAAAATTAAAGAATTGCCTGCATATGTCCTTTGTGAAGAACAGTCAGCCAGCTCCTGCCTCAAGTAAATAAACTCTGGGTTATTATCAGTATTGTCAAAATTGCCCGTATAAGTTGAATCAGGCTCGAATCCCAGTTTAATAACTGCTTCACCCTTACCCAAAATAATTTTATTGCGAGTACCGTCAGCCTTAAGTATCATTCCATTTTCATAGCCATACGCAGAATCAGAATCAAAAACCCACTGAGGAGTTACTTTTATATCCAGCTTGGAAGATAATACTGTAGATATATCGAAGACATTGTAATAAGCCAAAGGCTTACTCTCTGGTGAAATGGGATCTATAAAGATATAACTTTGAGCTAAGCCATCTACAGTGGCATCAAAAACATCCCCATTTACTAAACCGAAATCATCAACAAGATCACTCGAAGTTTTTGGACCCACATAACCATCATCATCATACAGAGGGTACTTGGACGTCATAATATACTGAGAAGTTAATGTTGTTAAACCCCCATACGCAGGAGTTATTCTCATACTAGAATCATTTACTATCGCCGTGATCTCATAATTTTTTGTTGAATCAAAAGGTTTGATATAATCACCAACACGTAATTGATATGTCCAATAGGATGGAAACCCAGTTATGGCAGTCATGCATGTCACATCTGTTTGTCCGGGAACAAATGTGGCTCTGCAAGCTGGAGGCGGTCTATAAGCAGGAATAGTATGAAACCACACCCGACGGCGCTTTCTTGCTTTTCTTTCCCGGGGTTTCTTAGGGCCAGGGGCTGCATACGGGATTGCCTGACCAGTTAAACAAGCAATCTTAAAGGGCTCCATGTTTGTATAGTCCGCCCATGGAAACATTCTATTAATTGACAGAGCTCCACCACTAGCATCGTCCTCAGAAAGCAGACCGTCATTATTACACAAATTCCAACCCTTCATAGCCAACATTTCATTACTATAGGATTGTAATCGATCATTAAAAAAGTTAAAAATTGTGCTGAATATTTTTTCCTCTATAACAGAATCGACTCTGTTATATTCGTTATTTATAATACCACCCGCAGAATTCCCACTATTCTCATCACCAGGAAGTTCTCCACCCTGCCCAACATTTCCACTCTGTTGATTTGCCGCTTCGTTCCTGGCAGGCTGTATGACTGTTTCAAGAAAGGATCTTTCACTCATTGCTTGTATGTAAAATTGATCAATATTATCATAACGCATTGAAGCATTAACTTTGGAGCTTGCCGGCAATGTCGTGAAATAACTACCAGAGAAAGTTACAGTGGTATTGTCCAGGGGACTTAATCCAAGGTAATCCAAAGAAAAATCATTATCCCTAATCAAAGGGTTATTCAATAAAAGAGACCCACCTGAAATAGTGAAGTCTGTAGTGTCCACTGAATTTTGATATAAAGCAGCATCAGATAGAAATACAGCTGTAGAATCCATGGACACAGCAATATTAGAAAATGGGATAATTTTTGTTGTCTGCCATAAAGTCGCATGTATAACAGGTACTACATTAGGAATAAAAGTAAGCTGCGTATAAAGATTATAAAGTTGAGGAAAATCAACATCCAAAAAAGTGTGGTGTGAAGCATCAGTGATCAAAGTAAAAGCAGAGGAATCCTTTGTGGCCAAAGCATAGCCATTATAATTCAAGGTCATCACTGGAGCTGGTGGTTCAGTAATTATACTCTCTCTGGTACTTAATAATCTATCCCCTTCAAAATAGACTGGGATATCTGAAATAAAAATATTGGATAAAATTCCCGCATCTGTATAATCTGTTACTGTCTGTGCCCCAATAGTAACTGTCGTGTTATTGGAAGAATTGTCATATGTTGAACCTTGGATGGAATAAAAATCATCACCCATTTTCATCAATTGCCCAAACCTGAAAGTCCTGGATATATTAGAACCTGGGAAATTTATATTGGTTGAACCACTAACAATTCCAGATGGAGCTGGCACGGGATCAAATGAAACATTATTAAAATCTGAAACAAAAATGGTAGGGTTATTTATATCAGAAGGAACAGTTCCCTCAAAATAAACTACCGTATCTTCCCCGTCGAATACCGACGATGCGTCTTTGAAATAAAAATCCCCACCTGTATCAACATTCGTTAATCTAACAAAAGACCCAGAAGGAAACAGGCTGGTAGAGTCCTGATTGACCAGGGCCATGTAATTAGTACCCTGACCTATAAACATATTGATCGTTTCAACGGGGTAATACTCTGTGCCTTCACTCTGAAACTTATAGGTCATGTAAATGGCGTCGCTGGATTCTGTACCGATAGCCAAATTCGTTGAGTCACTGACAACATGTACATTTTCCCCGGATACAGTAGCGTCTGTCAAATTATAAAAAGCCGCCTTAGAGGAATTATATATACCCAGAATATCAATAGCAGTATTTGTCAAATTTGAATTGGGGAAAACAAAAGCTATGGGATTAGTAGTTGCTACGGTTGTCTCTTCAGCATAACTGATACATTTGAGACTACTGGACTCATAAACGATACTGTTACGATGGTATTTCATCGGGGAATAACTGACTAAAATGGTATCCCCACTCACTAAAGGATTGAAAAATACAATCCTGCCAGTAAGATAGCTTACTCTGTATTCAACTCCTTCATCAAGAAACACCCCATTTTTACTTACAATAGCTGATTGAAATTTTATGGGATAACTACTGACCCGAATCCAATCCGTAGAAGCAGAAACAAGGTATGTTTCATTGCTTATGTAATTGCCTTCAGTATAATAAAAGACATCGTACACCTCTCCTGGTCCCGGAACATCCTGAACCATAGGTTTCAGTCTTCCGGATTCATAATCAAATAAAACATCATCAGTCGTACTTCCAGGAAGAGTTAACCTTTGGTAAGTTCCATCCTTGTAAATATTCAGGCCTGTATCAAAAAGTCCGGTCTGCTGATACATTACATATTTCACAACAGGTTCAGCAGTATTAAATTCAGAGGAGTAAGCCAGGCCGGCATTAAGGTCTATTACATAATTAAGATTTGGACTTTGTGTTGTATCATTAAATACAATGGTTTCTGAACCAGGCATAACTCCTGGCACCGCATTTCCCGATTCATCCGTAAAACCAATAATCCCCAAAGATGTAGAAAGAGGATTCAAAACTACATTTTGAATTCCTTTTAAGAACATGACATTAGCAACTTTTCTTTCAGACATCGCCGGAGGGTATTCATAAATGGGCATCTGACTATAACTGACTACATAATCCTTATTCCCAGTTGGGAATCTATCCTTCAGACTATCATTAATAAAAAGCTGTAAGCTTTCTTCAGGGTTAGGAACAGCCGGTAGAGGATATTGATAAGCTATATTAGAAGTACTCCTCGAAAAAACTTTATTCAGAACCACATTGCTGTCCATTAAATCAGGGTATGCTGAAGGACCCAAAGTGGGTGAGAATTTTAGGTTGACCCCATCTACAAAATAAGAAAAATCTGAAAAGGCCGTCTGATCACTCCCGGTTGTTGAGTCATATACCCAACGCCCTTTATGATTATCATATGTAAAATCCTGACGAACATACTGATACTTCAATCTATCAAGACGCCATTTTTTTGCTGTATAACCATTATATCCAGTAGAAACAATATCAAACTTAGAGGTTAGGCCTATAGTAGAATCATTGTAAACATGATCAACGAAAAAATATTTCTGATAAGAGTTTAATTGGATCGCGTCACCGGAAGTCAAATCAGTTAACCATTGTGTACTTTGCCCAGTAACTTCAGTGCTATCCTTGGTAAACTTGGCAAGACCTGTTGTAGTAGTATTATTTCCTACATCAGGCTCTATTAGATAATCACGATCTGTTAAATTAAAAGTAGTATCACTGCTTAAACCAGTAAAAGTGGGTGGTTCTGTAACCACAACTGTGGTAGCATTAATAATATTAGCCACCGTGAGGGTTGCATCAGACATACCCGATCTTACGATCATGGTATCACGAGCAGCCAGACTGAAAGCATCCAAATAATTGTATGGAAAATGAAATGCTAAATTTTGTACCGTAGTATCATTAGCCGAAACCGAAGCGTCACCATAAAGGATGGTTTTATAGGGAATGAATGTCCCATCATCATATAAGGGGCTCGTAGACTTGGCATTATTAACGCCAGTCTTTGCTCCACGGATGGCAAAATTATCAAGATCGATGGATTTAAAAGATTTTATTTGGTCTATTGAAAACGGCATTTCTCCAAACCTTTCTTTAAACTAAACGTCCTGGGCCGGGTGCGGCCGGAATCGGTAAAGGACCAACAGGAGGGGGCGTAAATGCCCCTACACAAGTCGTTATCACCATACCAGCTGTCATAACATGCGTACATATCCCAAAAGCTATTGCTGAAGCAATAGCAATAGTTTTTGATCCAACCATAGTTTTACTGGCTAAATTCATCATTATAGCAGCCTGCAAAGCTGAAGGTATAAGATTTATTATTTTACCCTGGCCTACTCCAGGCCCTCCACCAATCACAACACCCTGGGCAAACCCACTGGTTAAAAGCGTTTGACAGACCCCAAAGGATACAGCATCAAATAATCTCTTTGTGTCCCGGCCTACAGTGCCCGTAGAAGCTGCTTTAAGCATCATTAAGCCTGTCATAGCACTGGGGACGACTCCAACTACCTTTCCAGTATAGGTGCCAGCTCCCGGGCCTGTAACAAGGTTTAAAGAGGTTACTATTGGTGCAATTGAGAAATAGCTACAGACCGCGGATGAAATAGCTGAGAGCTGAGGGAGCATCTTCGCTCCAGCCATAGTTTCAGACGTGGCTTTCATCATCATCAATCCTGTCATTGCTGACGGTATAAAAGGCATTAAGCACTCGCTTTCACGGTAAATGAGCCTTTTAAGGGTATTCCCGTAACATAATCAAGATGGCTTGGCAATCCTGGGAGGCCTATTACAACAGCACCCTTAACTGGTAAAGCTCCTATACTAACCGTGGCCGATTTTATATCAGTTTTCAATCCCTGAATGGTTACACCTTTCAACCCGGTAAGTTTTGCCGACCCCAAGGCCTGAATTTCAACACCCCCAGCAGCAACTGATACTTTATAATTTCCAACTGCAATAGTAACCTTCTTGTCACCCTTAATTATGGTTTCTTCAATATTACCCGCAGTCAGTGTTGTCTTTTTATTTCCAAAGGTCACGATACTCTCTTTCATATCACCGGTCATAATGGAAAGTTCCTGACCGAGATAAACGGTTTCTTTTCGTTTTCCAAAACGTCCCTGCATCTCTTTTACTACAACCTGAGTATAAACACCCATAATATTTTCAGATTTATCAGTTTGATATTCATATGAGGAAGAACCTCCAACCTGTTCCCTTCTCATACCATTAACCTTTAAAATTGAGTTCCCAGCCACAGTAGTTTTCTCTGTACCACCAATCGAAACTTTTTGATTACCGGTAATAACTTCCTGTCGGCTGTACGTGGTTGTTGTTTCACTAACGCTGGGATTTACATTAAAGTCCGGATCATTTACATCTGTCTCGGATCCTTTAACTGTTAGATTAATACTGGATGCTGTTACTATCTCAAAGCTTCTATTTTTTCCATTGTCATTATGCTGACCAATATTCCATTTAACACCACCACTGGTTGTCAAGTCCCAGGAATTTGCATTATCTGAAGTTTTGCCCCAGATTTCTTTTAAATTTCCATTACTTAAAATGGACATGGATCTGCCGGAACCAAGAGGATTGGCCGTACTGGAAGCATTCAAGTTCAAATAAAGATGACCCTCTTTATCAAACCCAAAAAAGCTATCTTTTTTCAGAAGATGAATTGCATAGGCAAGTCCAAGAGTACTGACTTCATCCAACCCTTTGTTTTGAACACACTCTATCAAATCAAATTGACCTTCTGTATCCAAAGGTGAATTGAATAAAACCGGGCGAAGAATTTTTCCATACCTATTATCATCTGAAGCGCCAACGTAATTTCCCATTGAAAAAGCTACAATAGGATCTCTATTTGTCAAAGATGTTTGACCATTTATATCATTGGTTTCCAGAACCCCGTCAACAAGATCATCCACGTCAATTCTATATTCAGAATAATACCTGGTGATTTCATCTATTGATGTCCCAAAAGGCACCACATGAATATTTGTTCTTCCACCGGGGAGATTTACTTCACGTGTAAGCTGATCGGGTATACGCATACCGTTTGCATCAAAAATGGATGCTTTATTTCTAATAATTTTTCCTGCGTTAACTGCGACTCCATTAGCGAACATAAAATTATTAATGGATGTTGCTATTATGGACTGATCCGATGACCTGATTAAAATCGTGTCCCTTAGCTTATCCTTTATTTCAATATCAGAATTTACGAAAATCTCCCCACCTAATACGGAAGCAATAGAAAGGTCACCCTTTTGAAGAGGTCTGAAATGGGAATACGTTATAGGCGATTGTTCATTAGGAAGACAGTCCGGTTGATTTTTTATTGAGGCACCTTCTAGCGCAGCCTGCATAGCCACAGGAAAGAAAGCTAATGGAATTGGTCTCGGAAGAGAATCATCATCAGACAAATAACCGCATATAACAAGAGAACCCTCTTCAGGGAAAGCCGCTATACAGGATCCATATCCAATATAGGGGAAGGACATAGTAATCCACTCAGGAGAACCCCCGCCAGTTAACCACTCAATTCTGTATCTTAAATGATCAAAATCTATAGTACCAGGAATGATTTTACCAACCCGTAAATTATAATATCTTTTATCCTTATTTGGACCATTCCTGTCGGCATGGATCTTATGCGGATATCTTTCGTATATTCTGCCCATAATTATTCCTTAGCCGTTCTTTTGGTTTTTTCTATTTTGTGCCGGAGTTGGTGTCGCATTTGAAGCCAGTTTATCGAATTCTCCATAAGAGAAATGAACCTTATCATCTTTCAAGTTATTTTTTAAACCCTGAGCATTTAAATATTTTTCAGCTTCTTGCCAATTAGTAACATCTATGGCCAACCCTTTTTCATGGAAAGAGTATCCAGGTGGGGCAACTCTTTCGCCTTTTGGAAATTTCTCTGCATATAGCTCAGCTTGTCTTTGGAATGTTCTAAAGGATTCATTTATCTGTATATGTTGTCCAGGGTGATCCTTTTCAAAAGCGGCATCTGCAGCAGCGATTTTATCAGCGATTGTATTACTAACAATTACATTTTTTCCACCGATACCCATAGAAACTAAATTTAAATTTTGAGTGCCATTTGTTTGGGCGTCAATAATTTTATCTTGCACGTCTTTAGATAAATTGGTTTCAGGTTGACCGTAACCTGTTGCCTGTTTTGGGGTCATATTTACAATTTGTTCATCACTGACTATAATATCAGGTACAGGTAACGTACTCATATACTCAGGAATTACAGTCTCAACTGATGGATTCAAACTGTGGCTTGTTTTAAAATAATCATCCATTGCAAGCCCTTCATAATCTGCAGCAGGTTTCATATTCGTCACTACTTCAGCCTGATTAGAAGCAAGATAGGCCTCCGGAGTTCCTATGGTTAAATTGGAAGCTGTTACAGCATTATCAAAGAGAGTGCCTGGTTTTAAAAGGATCCCTCTCCCATAACGAAAGCTTCCGATTACTTTATAACCTTCCTCATCCGTATAGGGTATAGTATCTTGCTGTACTGTAGACTGACTAACACCTTCCTTGCCAGCAGCTTGATCAACAATTGTATACTGTCCTACTTTACTGGACCTTATATAATTTGCACCTCTGAATAAATTTTCCTGTATAACTGCCGGGTCACTTAAATTTGTTGAATCAGATTGTTGAGAAGTAACATTAGGATTTATTGAGCCTTTGACATATTGCCATTTATAAATTTTACTTTTTTGAATATCCCACTGATTAGTTTTTGGGTTTATATCATATATTCTTGGACGTTCCCCTTTTAAGGACAATGTAGTTGTAAATGACCCTCCAAAATCAAACGAATGATTAATAGAGGCCACATAATAGAATCTATCCTTATGCTCTATATAAACTGGAAAACCAAGTTTCATTTCAGGCCGGCCCGGGATAGTAACACTCCCAAAATAAGCATTAAGATTAATTTTTGATAAATGACCAACAGCAACAGACTGAGTTAAATTTGATGCTGTTAAATATTGTAAAGTTATTTTTTGAAAACGCTCCCCGAATCTATTTGTTAAATCAAGGTCCATATGATAACCGGTATTTGTTACATTTGAATTTTCTGCATTTATATGTTCGCTTAACCCAGTCGATACTTCCAAAGCAGTTACAATTTCATCCGAATTAATGCCAAACGAATAATTTATAATATCTACAGGTTTGATTCTATACGGAAGAATATTTTTGGTATTCAAATTATAAAAAGGAGGTTTAAAAATAAAATTACCATTTACATCCTGGAAGAATTCATACTCTATTCTATTTTTAACATTTGTAGCTATATCCAATTTCGACAGATATTCCCCTTGAGAAATTTCCATTTTATCAAACATATAAAAAGTTTGAAACCCAGCTGTAAATGTATCTTCAACATCAAAATCTTCAAATGGAATAGAAACTGACGTAGCCAATAAAGCTTTATCAATAGTTTTTTGATCAGGTTTCGATTTACTTGTTTCGGGTTTAGGTTGCTTAGTTGGATCAAGAATAAGATTGCCACGGGCACCGTACATTCTTAAAAAATTGGCAGAAGTACTAAATCTTTTCTTCCAGTAAGCCATCATATTTTTCCATAAACTCTGGAGAAGTTCACTAGGCATTCGTTTATCTTGAGGGGTCACATTTCCAATCCAGGTCGGTGCAGTAAATGTTTCATACCCCATCTGCTGAACCAGGCTATAAATAATCTGGAAAGAGTTAGCTTTACCAAATGTAGACCCGAGTACATTTATAGGCTTTTGACCCGTATAAGAAGATTCAAGCACACCTGTTGTAAATAAAACCTGAACATGGCTCCACCAATGAAGCATATCAGCGCAGGTTAAGCTGATCTTATAAACACCTCCAGAATAATTATCATCAACATTAGTAATGAACCCCCAAAAAGCAGGATAATATTTGGTTTCATTATTTACTAAAAATCTTCCTTTAAAAAATATTTTTACTTCCATCATTGGAGCAAAATAGGGTGACTTATACAGTCTTCCGTTATCACCCTTAAACGTAATCCAATAATTTGAGCTATCATCCTGAATAGGAGCGATAATCTCAATGCTGGCTGTAGAAGACCCGGGAGGATCCACATTATTTTGAACACTTATAGATGAGATACCATCCCTGAAATCCACCTTCTGTGTTATACCTGTAACCGGAGCTATAACAGTGGTCCCAACATTACTGCTAATAAAAACTAAAGCATCCGGGGCCAGTTTAATAACCCCACGATTCTTATATTCAGCATATGTAAATAAACCAGAGTCGCCTGTATAACGTCCCATTTTTTACCCTACGGATTAAAAGTCTTAGAATTATTATCCCATGATTTTGACAATAATAATTTTCTGAGATTTAAATTCCCAGAATAACTACCGTCACTATATTTTCTACGAGCAGGATCATTCCATTTTAAACCGGTCTTCTGCCCCCATAACCTTATCACAACACTATCATCATAAGTATTTAAAGGAGTAGAATTAGATAAAGGTTTTATAACAGGATCATTAACCATTTTACTAACTCGAGGATCCCTCTCCGTACCTAAATCTAAATTAATAGGGGTTGGCGGTAATTGTTGATAATGACCACGAACTTCTGATTCGGCTCCGTCCAAAGTACTAATAATAAATTCAAAGTTGTAGTTGTATAGGAATGGAAAAGTTTCATCCTCATCCAAAGTAAAGTTATTAAAATGACCCATAAAAATATTATTATCATAACTGAGCTGTATCCCATGAATTTTACTTATAACCCGGGTTACATTATGTATCTCAGTCCAATCCGCATACTCATAACCATTATTTTTATAGGCACTCAACAATGATAAAAAATTCAAATATCCGAAAGACATTTCACTACCAATATTACTCATACCGAAAGACGGAACCATAAAAGCAGCCGTCCTGCCGGTGGACGTTATCGTATCTTGGTTTGATCCCCAGGGTTGCAAAACCCAACCATTCCTGGTATATATTGTCTGAGTAGAATTATTTTTACTATGGTTCCATGACTCGGGATTTATCAACATGGTAAAAGTATTTCTTTTTACAAAACCCTCATCATCAAAACCCACAGTAGAAATCTGCATGGGCAAAATAGCTGACGCTGCCCCAGTTAAAGCTAAATCCTCATTCCCATTTAAACTTATATTCCTCAGATTTTCTTTTTTTTCATCCGGGGATGTATAAAAATCTTTCTGTCCATCTATTTTAAAAGATGGGTTGTTCTTAGAAATATACCCAAGAAAATCACCTACTTGTTTTCTAATTAATTCTTTTGACATAATTTAACTCGGCAATATTGAATTTTCACCCGTAGAAGGAAGTACAATATCAATTCCACTGGACTTTTCAGTAATATTTTTATCGACATAAGAAAAAATGGTTTCTTGTGATTTAAAAGTTATTGTAAAAGTAAATTTATATGGATTGGATGCTTCTTCCGTAATATCAATATTTTCAAAATACCCTTTAAAGGCCATTGACCCATAAGAAAGCTGTATAGAATACCTTCTTGAAAGCATACCCATTGAATCAAAAAAACAACCATTGGCACGAATTAAATCCACAAGTCTCTTAAACTGATGATATGAAACGGTCTGTCTTCTTTTCGATACAGTGATTCCTATTTCAGTGTCGTTCATACCCATGCCGTCAGTGGCACTAAAGGAAGTTCCAGCATAATTAAATAATAAGGATCTAGCAAGAAGTTTAGGATCTGATTGACCCTTGGATAATAAGAACTCTCTTGTTGGTGAGTTTCCCACGGAATTTTTAATACTGTACAGATCATTTCCACCGGTAACAAAGGTTGCTGATTGGCCTTGAAATGAAAGAACGTCTAATTCATCACCCCAATGCTCTTCCAGAAAAGACGTCATTGTCTGTGTTCGATTAATAATTTTTGATTGGTTATTACTTATGGTCCTGGGATTAACCATTAATTCAACACCCATAATGGTATCCGTAGACGAAAGACCTTCCTGAGGAGGAAAGGGTAAATTTTGTAGAGCCCCGCTACTATCAATCATGGCTAAAATGAATGGTATTTTAGCATGGGGTGTCCCCGTATTTTCTTTATGTATAAATTGTTGTGTTGACATAATTAACCTGTGTAAGAATTAACTTGATCATTATACAGAACACCGCGAACTGTATTACGTATTGCTTTTTCCAATCTTCCAGCCAGGACATAATCGGAAGCATTTATCTGTATATTAATATTGGATTTGTTTCCCCCAGCATCTACTCCCCCCGCTTTAGCTTCCATCATCCAAGTTTTGGCCTGGAAATTACCTAAAGAGGCCGGAAGAATTGTCTCATTCGGATGTAAAACCACAGATCCAGCATGGGTAACTATTTCAGGTTTTTGAAGGCCTTGTTTCGTCTGGGTTGTAGTTCCTTCAGTTTTAATTGTTGGAGAGGTAAAGAAGGAAGCTTTTGGTGCTTCACCGATAGACTGAGCATATTCCATCATAACAGAAGCCAGGTCATCTCCAACTGCTTGTACCAATTGCCATCGGTCTGCCTTTTCAACTCCAGCTTTAGCCAAAGATTTTTTCATCATACTATATAATTCTGCCATCTTTTTTGAGTCTTTTGTCAAATTCTTATCAGCCATCAATGTTGCCATTTTCTCTGATGATTCATCCACCTTTTTTAAAAGATCAATAGTTTCTTGAGCGTCCGCTAAATCTGTTTGCGCTTTAGCTTCCTCAGCATCATAAGCTTTTTGTTCATCTAAGGAAAGTTCTTTATCTACAGCTTCAAGCCTTTTCAAAGTAGCAAGAGCTTCATCTCTTTTCTGTACAGCTGGCACAGCCGCAGAACCTGCTGTTTTTGTAGCTATTTTTTCTTCTGAAGACATGTATAGGCCGCGTTTATTTAGGGTCTCTATGGCCTGACTTTTTTCTGATGTTCCTAAATATTTAGTAGCTATTGATGTTAATGATTTATCCATACTATCTAACTTCAGATACTGAGATGCACCCCATTCAAAACCTTCTTTTGTAATTTGCCCCATTTTTTCAAATGTCAAAGTTCCATCTCTAATTGCTTCAAAATTTTTTGTATATTGGTCCTCTTGTTCAGCAGTTGCTTCTTTTTGAAATCTCTTATTCCACTTACTCATTTTCACGCCATGATTAGAAGAAAGGACTATTGCATCCAAATTTTTCCTCATCTGGTCTAAAGTTTTTTCATCTTTTTTTCCTTTTACAGCTACCATATATGCCTGCATAGCCTTTTTTAATTCCTCATTAGCTGCCGCCGCTTCCAAAAGAGTTTTAGTCCTACCTGTTTCATTCCCAAAAAGTGCTGAAAATTTCTCAATGGTTTTATCATCCATCGCAGCAGCTGTCGTCGCTTTCTCAGTTTTTAATGTTTCCCCCAGCTCAGTAAGAGTGGCCTCTAACACTTTATTACCAGTATTTTTAGTTACACCTTTTGTAAATGTATCTAACGAATTTTGGGTTTGAACTGCAGCTTTACTATATGTGTCAATTAAAATTCTCACCTGTTCATCATTCAAATCCACTTTTATCCCTTTTAAAATTGACTGTAATTCAACAATCCCACTCTCACCTTGTGTTGCTGAAAATTTTGTAAGATTTACCCCCTTTACCTGTTCTAAAGCACTAGCAACCATATCCTGTATTCGATCTGTTAAATATCCTCCCGCTATACCTGTTTTTAAACTACCTGCTGGGGCAGTTTTTGCATCCTCAATTTCAACCAATGCTTTCTTAGCACTGGCCACGTCCATTTCTGTCTGTCTTCTTGCTTCTTCTAATAATCTAATTTCATCATTTAAAGCTTTCACTTTATCAAGATTACCTGCTTTTTCAGCGGCCTCACGGGCTCTATTTTTTTTATCAATTTTATTTTGTATATCCTTCTGGGTTTTTTCAGCTTCTTTTAAGCTTTCCCCAAATTTTTCAGCAGCATCAATCCACATATTTTTAAGATCATCAGGCTTCACCTGTGCTAAAAATCCAGCCTTCGCAGCTGAGTCCATCCCTTTATAAGCACTAGTCATTGCCTGAAAAGCATCAGTAATATCAGCTGTTCCTGCAGCCCTTGACTTTTGAAATTCAGTTAATGTCTTTGACATACCTTTAATAAAAACCCCGTATACAGATAAAGATGCCGTAGCATTATTTACAGCATTAAAAAATCTATCTGTAGTCATACCACTTTTTTGTGCGTCAAAAGAAAGCTGAACAAAAGCATCGTCTACTTTTTTTAAACTCATTCTCTGGTCAGTCATCATCTCAGACATTAAAGCACCTGTTTGAGTTATTTCCATTCCAAAAGCAGCCCCAGCTTTTGCTGCAACAAACGTTGCATCTCTTAAATTGGTCATTCCATTTGCAATTTTAGAAAGATGAGTGCCGGCCTGATATAAGGAATCTGTAAAAGTTTTAACATCTTTACTATTCATTCCGTCTCTAATATTATCAGTAATATCAAAAATTGCGGCATTAAAATCCCGCATCTGTTTTGCTACATCCCCGGTCATAACATCAGGCCCACGAACCATAGCAAAATCTTTATTTAAACCCTTTATCCAATTATCATATTTTATAGCAGCATCCACCAACATTTTTACACCCATAAGAATAAGTCCAGGCCAACCTAAAAAGGCCTTTGAAATACCACCTACCACACCGCCGAACAGGCCAGCCGCTTTGGCGGCAACGCCCATGGCACCTGGCACTTGCTTGAATTTTGAACTTACAGTTTGCATCCTTTCTGCCCATGCACCAGCAGATTTTGCCGTGCCCCGGATATCCTTGGCACCGGCCTTAAACATGCCCTTTAAATTGCCAGCACCCTCAGAAGCAACATCAAGGGCATTTCCTAAATTATTACCAGCTTTTACTGCATCCTCTTGAGCTTCAGCGGTTTCTTTTGAGGCCTTTGCTATGGCTTCTTCTTTTTCTAAGACCTCTTCCTGTATATTAACTCGCTCTCTACCGAGCTTTACTAATTTTTCTTCTTCTACTTTAGTTAGTTTTTTACCGGAAGCAATTTTTTGATCTAATTTAGCTAAATCCTCAAAAACATCAAGTCTTTCCCTAGCAAGTTTAACCCCGTCTTTTAGTGATTTATTATAACTTTCATTGGCCTGTTTTATTTTTTCTAAAATCCCGACCATGTCATTAAGATCTTGTTTATCTGCCATAATTCAATCCTTTATTTTCCTGTAAGAACCCGGGTACCAATCTTCCTATAAAATTTATCTTTATCCTCTGGAGTAACCACTTCTTCCGGAACAATTAATGTAGTATTAACCTTTTTGGCCATTAAAGTTTTTACTTCTTCATCAGTCATGGCTCTCTGGTCACCATCTATAAAGACATTATCACGACCTGCTCTGGCATTTTTAATACGCTCTTCAGCATCACGTACACGTTTTTCAGCATGCTCACGAAGCTGATTCATATATTTTTCCATGAAAATATCATGCTTATCTTTAACTCCTGATATTTCCCTTTCAAGCTCTGCTACCAGTTCTTCCGCAGTATCCACTGAGGCTGCCCAACCCTCAGGACTCCACTTCCTGGTATCTATAAAGCCTTCCTTGGCCATCTTGGATCTACGTTCCTCAGCCAATTTCTTTGCTGCTTCAAACTGATTCCGTATACCTCTGGAACCTTTTGGATTCGAGGCCGAAGCAACCATTAAGGATAGAGTAAATTCCTTGTTATACGCTTCTTCTTCATCCAAAGACCTATTAAGTAAACTCCAACTCTCCTGGTGAATATTTAAACCCATTTCAGCTGTCCCATGAATACCAGTAAATTCAACGGAAGAGGGTAAATTATTCTTCAAAGTTTGCCAAGTAGCTCTTGAAATATTTGTATAAGAAAATCCTTCCAGATATTTTAAACTGTCATAAGCAATAACTCTTAAAGAACTCAAATCAGTAACCATTTTATCAATTAATTTAATCGGAAATAAAGAGTAATAATCATATAATTCCGGTATTTTTTCCACCCGGTTATGTAAAATATTCTGGTTATTTGCAATGATCATACTGAAAATCAAAAAATAAACATTAAATCGCACCTGATAATCCTGAAGGCCAGGATTTCCAGAATAAATTTTTATAAGATCATACTCCTTTTCATTTATCGTTTTAAAAATAAAAAAATTACCACCTAATTTAAGCTCAGTAGTAAGAAATCCTTTGAAAATTAAATCCGCTAAAGCGGAATAAGCTTCAGTCTTTTCCATAACTTAAGACTTTCTTTCCGCTAACTCTCTTTCTGCATCACTTAAAGAGACCGACATTTCTGATTCCACCAGTTCAGCCTCTCTTTTTACTTGCTGATTCAGACGTTCTGTTTCATCTGTTGGTTCAGGCTCTTTCGGTTCTTCAATCTTTCTGAAGCCCTTCGGAATGCCAGCTTCTCCAACCGGTACATCAGAAGTAACATTTTGTACTTTAAATCTTTCAAATTTAACATTTTTATTAATAAGAAATTCAATTTCAGTTTGAATATCATTATAAGCTTCAAAAAGTATATCACGAAAAGCCGCAGGTAATTCATCAATATGTTTAACCAAAAATAAATATTTAGTTTCCTTTAAAATTTTTCCATTTTCACCAGGATAGTCAACAATGTCTTGTCTGAATTCCACCTCATTAATTCTTTTAATTGAAAAAGCCAAAGTACTTCTTTTCAACTCCGAAACAAAAGCCCCACCTTCCCGCCCATTACAAACCTCAAGGACCTTCAATTCTTCCATGGCCGATAAGGGCTCCAATTCGAAATGAAGATTGAAGTCATCAAAATCAACCACTTTTTTTACTGTAAACGCCACCTTGATTTTATTAAACAAATCCTTGAGATTAGCCATGTAAAAACCATCCTTTTATTTATATTTTTATATTACAGGAAAGAATTATCTGGGGGATAAAAGCGGGTATTCAGATTTTATTTTATTTTATTAATACTATATATTATCTGGATATTATTTGTATTCCCCAGGAAATTCTTTGTTTCCTAAGATAAATTTGGCCGGGATTTAAGCCTCCCGGCCAAGGGCCTTTAAACCTTAAGCGTTACTACCAACAAGCCTCTGAGAAATACCAGGACCATCAGTAGCCAGATTGTCATAACTCTGGTTGTCTGTATACTGATCAAATGCTGTCTGGCTCAGAACGTCAGAAACATTAATCGTACATGTTTCCTGAACCAATGCTGTATCAGACGCATACGAAACACCATAATCAGAAAGCCAGCAAGCTTCATAAATTGTAACCAAAGCCTGTAACTTACCCATCTGACCACCTTCAGTATTTGGATCGTCACCGTCCGGAGGGGTAACGTTTTCCAGTTCGGCTTTATCCAAAGTATTCTCAAAAGCTAACCTGCTAAAAACAACTTCTTGACGGATATCAAACGGCCACCGATGATAACGAAGGGACCGAACAAGTCCGTCAATACCAGCCTTATACCCGAACACCTGGAAGATGTTGGAAGTATAAAGGGCACTTCTGGTCACGGAAATTGTCATAGCTTCCGTAACACCAGGTACCAGTTCTGCAATATGATCTCCAAAACCGATACCTCGAATCGCCTCGATCGTACGTGACTCAGAGGGATCAAATGTGGCTATGACACCAATTTGTTTTTGAAGTCCCTGAGCGTTGACCGCGTAGATTCTGTTTTTAGAGCTAATCACCGACATGGTGTTTGGAGAAACACCCCGGCGGAAAATATAGCTATCATAATCTCTAGTAGCCATTGTAAGGCCTCCTATTATGGTTCATTGTATATAAATTGTCCGACTTAAAACAGCCGGGCAAGATTTGCTTTTTCATCAGCTGACATTTCGCCAGCTTCATCAACAAAGTTCACCGGAACTTCAATACCGGCGAAGTTATAGGAAGCAAGAACTTCCGTGTTCACAACTTTGGCCTCTACCGGTGGTTCTACTTTTTCTTCCTCTTTCGGAGTTGCCTTGGCCTCTTTCGGCTCTTCCTTTTCCTCTTCGACTTTTTCAACCTTAGGCTCAGCAGCAGGGGTCTCTTCTTCTTCAGCCTTCTTAGCTTTTGAGTCCGGCGTATCATCAGTAATATCATCACCCTCATCGTCATCATCACTGGCTTTCACACCAATGATATCAGCAACAAGTGCCCGGGCAATCACAGCTGAAGCTTCCTTGGTCCAAAAATCTTCGGCTGTTTTTCCTGGGCCACCCATAAGACCTTCGAAAAGTTCTTTAAGCCATGGGGTCTTTTTAATTTCAGGTTGAAACTCATCATATAAGGACTTGATTTTCGGGCCACCGGGACGTGCCGAACTCCCAGGAAACCTCTCACCAATGCCAGGTTTACCTGTCTGACCGATTTCCATAACATTTGCAGCTTCTTTCTCTTCTTCCTCTACAACTTCTGCAGCAGTTTTACCTAACAACTTATCAAAAATTCCTTTGAGTTTCGGACTTTTTTGAATTTCATCCTTATGAGCCCTGAAGGTAGCAGAAATATCAGCGTCAGATTTTATTTTTCCCGACGGATTTGCTGAACTGCCAGGGAATCTTTGACCAAAATCTCTGGGCTCCGGCAGAAGCATTGCTTCTTTATCGTCCAAGAAACCAACAGCTTCTTTTTCTTTGGCATGCTCTTTGGCTTCCTCTTCAGGAGTCTCACCGGCTTCATCGTCAGCCGTCTTCGGCATCACTTTTTTCTTGCACTTTACACAATACTTCGTCTGCTCAAGAACTTTCGTTCCGCATGTCGGGCATTTAAAAGTCGCGGCCGACAGAACAGTTTCCAGATCCGGACCATCCGACGCCAAACGTGCCTGAAGTGTCTCATCATCCATCTTCGAAAGAGCGATGGCCATATGCTGAAGATCAGCTGCAATCGGGTCTGAAGCATCTTTAAAATTTCTCGACAGAACATCCAAACTGGCAATCAATGATTTGCGATCCATTATATTAGCCTCCTGTGTTAGGTTACTTTTTTTGTTGTGCGGATAAAAATCAGAGTTGTTCTTCTGATCCTTAAAGGCTGCGTGTGCATCCGCCTTTGCCTTTTCGTATGTTTCATTCTTGAGCATCTCCTCAGGTCGAAAGTAAACCCGTTCCTTCACAGGAACCTTGGTCGGATCGATAAGGAAATCCAAGATATTGTTTGCTACTTTTTTGCTTAATTCCATAGTAAGAAGCTCCTCAAGAAGAAAGGGAGAAGGCTTATGATTGCCTTCTCCCTATCAGTTATTAAATCTTGGTCCTCAGGTTAAAAGTCACAACAATCCAGAGCAGCGGCAACACAGGGCTGTAAGACGCCGTAACACGAACCGTTGTCGGATCGATCGGGTCTTGAATTGCCTCAACACCTGTATATGCTGTTATGATCTGTGCCTTCACCAGAGAACTGAGATACGAGTTAACGGTCGTCGTAATCTCATTTGTCCTCGAAGTCAGGAACTTCATACCAATGTACGTATCCAAAGCATTGCGAATGCCCTTCTGCACGTAATCCTTGATCCTGATCACTGAAGGGGTCCTGGTAAGAACGGACGCCACATCCGTAGTCAAGTCAATCTTCACGTAGATTCCGGCAGCGGACTCATCAAGAAGCGTCATACCCGAATTGGCTACCTGAGACTGAGTAACCGTATCAAGCCTGCGAGCAAGCCTGGAGAACCCAACAACGGGTTTCCGGGTTAAGGGCTCTGCCACATCAAAGGCCGGCGATGTATCCCGACCGGAAATAGCTGCAGCGAGAAGCGATCCATCAACCAGGAAGTCCACATTGTTACCAAGCTCATCAGTCAGTGTTACTACGGCACCGTCAGGATAGATACCTGTCATACGCTCACTATTAAGACCCTGAGCATAAGCCATGGCCGATGTTGGGGTTGTTCCAGTTGCGAACCCGAAGTAGGTCATACGTTCATTGCCATAACGAATCGAAGACTGAATAATGTTACTGGTCTTCGTGTAGGACAGAACACCTGAACTGGTTGTCACTGGCTCCATCAATGAAGGCCGCAGACCACCAACCATCGGGGAGTTGAATACATCGATGGCAGTGATATATCTGCTATCCGGTGCATCTGTTCCACCAGTGGTCTTCTGTACCTGAAGCAATATCACACCAGGAGCTCCATTAAGGAACGCAAGATGAGCAGCCAAGGCCAACTTATTATTCACATTGAGAGGACCAGCATAAGCCTGGGATCCTCTTTCCGTGGTTACAAACACAGGATTAATATAACCACTGGAATTAAACTGCTTGGTATCGTCAAAGGTCACATAGTAGAAATCACCAATGGAGGGTTCATTTCCACTTTTGTTGTAAGTATTCACGATACCCGTATCACCTACTGCAATCCCAGATGTACCCATCGTCGGATCAATATACAAGTAAAGACCCGGGATAGCCTTTGTAAGAACTCCAGGAGTGATAGTATTGTTGGTTACGAAGTTCGGAGTCACCGTATAGGTCAGGTAATCCGAAGGTGTGTAATTGTATGTATTACCTTGCAGGATTGTAATCCGGAAACCGGTCTTCAGGTCCATATAAGTCTGACCAAGATAACCGGTATTATCACCAACAGTACCCGATCCGTTCACGGTATCGCTAGAAGTAACGACGTACTTAATAGCTGTACCATCACCAGCAGGCTGGAATGTCAATGTTACCGTTTCAGCAACTGCTGCACCCGGGATAACCTGTGCATCGCTGAACTGATTGTTGTTGGTGCTGGCACCCAACGGATACCGGATACCTTCTGCACCAAAAGGACCAGATTGTGTAATCGAAGCTGCACCGAACACTACATTCATCGCCGTACCGGAACTTGAACCCGAGACGGTATAGGTACCGTCCGACACACCTGCTTGAACATTGGTCAATGTCCAGCTATTATCAGAAAGAATGTTCTGATACTGAGTCACATAAACATTCTTACTGGTACCCGGAGCGTTCACCAAAGTGATCGAAGTGACTGGAGATGCTATTGAGCTCATCTCGGCTATAGCAACCATTGTCGTGTCCGCCGGAGTTGTTCCAATATAGGCCGTCAACAGTGATGTGTTATCCGT